>Ga0134126_10004732_pt1 | contig 17039 bp, 15 predicted proteins | sample KB31752_FD_96881 | JGI IMG/M metagenome (GOLD analysis project Ga0134126, IMG submission 96881) | Terrestrial soil microbial communities with excess Nitrogen fertilizer from Kellogg Biological Station, Michigan, USA - KB3-175-2 | ecosystem: Environmental > Terrestrial > Soil > Unclassified ...
TCCGAGTGGCCGCGAAGGGACTCTGCGATGAGTTCGAGGTAGAGCTTTGCCTGCCACCGCTGAGGTGGTCGACCGATAACGGCGCGATGATCGGCTTGGCCGCCTGGGACAACGTCACCTTGAAGCTGTCTCACGCGCTCAAGCCCGTGCCGAACCTCGCCATTACCGATATATAGGCCTTCTGACGTTCACCGAGTCCGTCTAACGGCAGCAACCGACCAACGCGGCAGTTCGTCGGTGTTCGCGGCGGCATCAGCTATAGTTTGTGGCCGTGGAGGTCTTCGACTGCATCGAGGAAGACACGCGTTCTCAGGGCATCGCGGCCGCCGTTTCTGCCATTTTCAGCCAGAAGCTGATCGTCATGCCGACCGACACTTCCTACGCCCTCGCTGGCTATGCGTTCGGCGAGGCACCAGCGGACAAGGTGCGGACCGCCAAGGCGATAGGCGAGACGACGCCGCTCCAGGTGCTGATCAGCGACAAGCAGGTGCTTGACGGAATATCGATGCAGGCGCCCGAGAACGCCAGGATGCTCGCCGAGGCGTTCTGGCCTGGTCCGCTCACCTTGATCGTGCCGGCCTCGCCATCGCTGCGCTGGCACGTAGGCGGGGACGAACGGCTCGTCCAGGTCCGCGTGCCCGATCAGGAAGTCGCCATCGAGTTGCTCGCCAGGACCGGGCCGCTGCTGGCGTCCGCCGCGCGCGGGGTGACGAGCGGCATCGTGGAAGGCCGCGACTCGATCGGCGACCTCGAAGAGCACACAGAGGTGTTCCTCGATGCCGGTCTCATCGCCCCCGCGGTCCTGTCCACCGTCGTGGACTGCAGCGGCGCTGACGTCGCGGTGCTGCGCAAAGGGAAGATCACCGTCGGCCAGATCGTCGACGTGCTCGGCTACATGCCCAGAGTCTCCTGACGCCATCAGCGGGTGCCGCCGCGGGTAAACGTCTGTCACCATGGAGATTGACGTGATCTGAGCAGAAAGGGCTGCCCCCTGTGACTACGCCCGCAGCACTCCCGACACCGGTCACCGGTGATCTTGACCTGTCACAGAACGAGTTCTGGATGCTCTCGCTCGCGGAGCGGCACAGAGCCTTCGCGAAGCTGCGCGAGCTGGACTCGCCGCCGTACTTCGCCGACCCGGAGAATCCGTTCGCCGCCGCCGATGCCACGGGTTACTACGCCTTGGTCAAGCACGCCGACGTGGTCGAGGCCAGCCGCCACCCAGAGATCTTCTCCTCAGCCAGAGGCGCGACCAGCCTGATCGACCTGCCGCCCGAGTTCAACGAGTACTTCGGGTCGATGATCAACATGGATGACCCGCGTCACGCCAGGCTTCGGCGGATCGTGTCGCGAGCGTTCACCCCGAAGATGATCAAGAAGTTCGAGGAGGATGTGCAGCTTACCGCCGCATCGATCGTCGAGGACCTACTTGCTGCCGGTTCCTGCGACTTCGTGGCGCAGGTGTCGACCAGGCTGCCGCTGAAGATCATCTGCCAGATGATGGGCATCGGCGACGACCATTACGACATGGTGCTGCGCAACAGCAACACGATACTGGCCGGGGGTGACCCCGAGTTCCTCAGCGCGGACATGGACGAGGCGATCGGCCAGATCCTGACCGCCGGCGCCGATCTGGCCGCCCTGGTCACCGACCTAGCCGCCGCCAGGCAGGAGGACCCGGCCGACGACTTGATCACGGCGCTGGCCACCGCCAACGTCGACGGCGAACAGCTCACGCCGGCTGAGCTCGCTTCTTTCTTCGTCTTGCTGGTTGTGGCGGGGAACGAGACCACCCGCAACGCGATCTCGCACGCCCTGATGCTGCTGACCGAACATCGCGAGCAGCGTGAGCTGCTACTCGCCGACTTCGACGGCAGGATCGGCGGCGCCGTCGAGGAGATCGTCAGGTACGTCTCTCCCGTGATGTGGATGCGCCGCTCGCTGACCCAGGACGCTGTTGTCAACGGCCATCAGTTCCGCGAGGGTGACAAGGTCGCGCTGATGTATTGTGCGGCCAACCGCGACGAATCCGTCTTCGCCGACCCCGAGCGGTTCGACATCACGCGCACGCCCAACCCGCACGTCGGCTTCGGCGGCGCCGGGCCGCACTTCTGCCTCGGCGCGCACCTGGCCAGGCGTGAGATCACGGTCATGCTGCGCGAACTGCTCGGGCGAGTTCCTGCCATCCGAGCGTCGGGCAAGCCAGATCGGCTCCTGTCTAGCTTCATCAACGGCATCAAGCACCTGCCGTGCGAACTTGACTAAGGCCATTCTTGTAACCGCCTGTAATCCCCTGCAGCCAGCGTGTATAACTAGAACCTCAGACGGCGCGCTTGTCGGCCGTCGAGTTATGGGGGAAGCCGCACGTCGCGGAGGACGGCCTTCGTCAGGGGGACGCTGGTGCCGTCCTGACCTGTTGCGAGACGACGGGCCGTGACGAGCGGTGTGGTCTTTGTCCTGCGGATGGCGCCGCACGGGGGCTCGGCTCCATCCGCAGGACAGGATCTCCGCGTTGAACCTGCCCCATCTGTGCCGTGAGCCTAGGCGGCGGTGAGGATCTGAGGGCCATCCTCGGTTACCGCGATGGTGTGCTCCACGTGGGCAGCGCGGCTGCCGTCGGCGGATCGGATGGTCCAGCCATCGTCATCGATCACGTAGCGGTCATCACCGCCCGCCAGGAACCACGGCTCGATGGCGATCACCAGGCCGGGGCTTAGCTTGAGGCCACGGCCCGCCCTGCCTTCGTTCGGCACCGACGGCGCCTCGTGCATCGCGCGGCCGACGCCGTGACCGCCGAAGTCCGTGCTGATGCCGTAGCCGCCGGCCCGGCCTACCGACCCGATCGCCGCCGAGATGTCGCCGATCCTCGCTCCGCTGACGGCAGCCGCGATGCCTGCGTGCAACGCCGCCGTCGCCGTCTCGATCAGTCGCGCATCAGCCGGGCTCGGCTCGCCGATGGTGAACGAGGTCGCGGCGTCGGCCGCCCAACCGTCGAGCACCGCCCCGCAGTCGATGCTCAGCAGATCCCCTCGCGCTAGCTTGCGGCGGCCGGGGATGCCATGGAGCGCGGCATCGTTAACTGAGGCGCAAATGACCGCTGGGAACGGTACCGGCGCGAAGCTGGGCTTATAGCCCAGAAATGGCGAAGTCGCGCCCTCGCGAGCGAGCACCGACCTAGCCACCTCGTCGAGCTCGGACAGAGGAGTACCCGGCTTAGCGTGCTCGCGCACGGCGGCGAGTGCCTGCGCCACGATCTTGCCCGCCGCCCTGACCGCGTCGACCTCACTGGGTGTCTTGATCTCCACCATCGGCCAGCGTCACTCGTTCAGGGCAGCGCGGTTATCTGGCTGGCCAAAGCGAAGTCAGCCGCGGTCAGGCCACCGGCCGAGTGGGTGGATAGCGTCAGCGTGACCTTGTTCCAGCTGATAGCGATGTCCGGGTGGTGGTTGGCGGCCTGAGCCAGATGGGCGACCGCGCCGACATAGATCATCGCGTCACGGAAGTCACCGAGCTTGACCGTCCTTGTGATTTCGTTGCCCGCTCGCTCCCAGCCAGTGGCCTGGGCAAGTCCCGCGGCGATCTCGTCTTCGGTAAGCAGACTCATTGCACCATCGTCGCAGCTTCAGCGGCATGCGCGCGAGCGCGTCGGCTCGGCAGCGCGGCGCGGACCTGGCAGCGATAGGCTTGGCCCGCATCGCATGCCGAGTTGACTACATGCCGAGTTGACGACAAGCACCCTCGTTAACCGTTCCGCTGCCCTGGAGTCGCAGATGCCTGATCCGCAACCCGCGGCACCCCGGCGAACACCGCTGACGCAAGTGCACGAAGCGCTCGGGGCGACCATGACGGACTTCGCTGGCTGGCAGATGCCGCTGCGCTATCGCAGCGAGATCGCCGAGCACAACGCGGTGCGTACAGCGGCCGGCTTGTTCGACTTGTCCCATATGGGGGAGCTGCTGGTGACCGGCAGCGACGCCGCAGCGGCGCTCGATTACGCGCTCGTCAGCGAGATATCGGCGACTCGCCCTGGACGCGCCAAGTACACCATGATCACCGACAGCGATGGCGGCGTGCTCGATGACCTGATCGTGTACCGCCTGGCCGATGAGGAATTCCTGGTCGTCGCCAACGCGGCCAACGCCGCCACCGTCGTCGCTGAACTCACCGAGCGGGCAGCCGGCCGGGCGGCGGTGGTCGAGGACAAGACCGAGGACTTCGCGCTGATCGCGATCCAGGGCCCGCGATCAGCTGGCATCTTGACCACGCTGACCGAAACGGATTTGCCCAGCCTCAAGTACTACGCCAGCTACCAGGCGCTGGTGGCCGGCCGCAACGTGCTGCTCGCCAGGACCGGGTACACCGGCGAGGACGGCTTCGAGATTTTCGCCGCTCCTGATGACGCGCCCGCGCTCTGGGCGGCGCTGACCGAGGCTGGGAATGATGCTGGCCTGATACCCGCGGGCCTTGCCGCGCGCGACTCGCTGCGGCTTGAGGCGGGCATGCCGCTTTATGGTAACGAGCTGTCCAGGGAGACCACACCCTTCGAGGCTGGCCTCGGCCGGGTCGTCAAGCTTGATAAGGCCAGCGACTTCGTCGGCAAGCAGGCCCTGGCGGCCCGCGCGAAGCAGGGACCGGCCCGCCTGCTCGCCGGGCTCGTCGGACAGACCAGGCGGGTGCCGAGGCATGGCTACGCGGTGCTGTGGGAAGGAAAGCCGAGCGGCACGGTCACCAGTGGCGCGCACTCCCCCACGCTCGGCAAGCCAATCGCGCTGGCCTACCTCGACGGCGAGGCCGCAGCAGGCGCGGCGCGGCCAGCGCAGCAGGCCACCGACAGCCAGCTTGCCATCGACATCAGGGGCAGCGCCGAACCCGCCGAGCTGATCAAGCTGCCGTTCTACCGAAGGCAAGACCGGACCTGACCTAGCAATCTACCTCGCTGACATCGTCGGCCAGCGACACCCGTGCTGACTAGAGAAGGGATGGCACGATGAGCGTTCCCGAAGAGCTTTACTACACCGCCGAGCACGAATGGGTGGCGATCAGCGATTCGACCGCGAGGGTGGGCATCACTGACTACGCTCAACGTGCGCTCGGCGACGTGGTGTACGTCTCGCCGCCAGCACCTGGCTCAAGGGTCACCGCCGGCGACCCTTGCGGCGAGGTCGAGTCAACCAAGTCGGTCAGCGACCTCTACTGCCCGGCCGATGGCGAGGTGACCGAAGTCAACCCTGAGGTTGACGAGGATCCTGGCCTGGTCAACTCCGACCCCTACGGTGCGGGCTGGCTCTTCAAGGTCAAGCTCGACTCAGACGATCCTGTCCCGCCAGGCCTGCTCTCAGCCGCCGAGTACAGCGCGCTAATCCAGGACGAGGAGCAGTAAAAGGCGTCAGGCTTGGCGATGCTCAGCGGCGGCGGCGTCCCCAGATCCGCAAGATCACGATTCCGGTCGCGGCGAGCACGACGGCGGCCGCGGCGAGCTGGACCTCGGGCCTGGTCAGTTCCTCGGCCGCCCGCTCGCGCAGGCGGCGGGCGTTGCTCGCCGGGCTGACGCGGTCGGCGAGCGTGTCGATGGTACGGGCGAGGTTCTGCCTGGTCCGCTCGATCTCAGCGACGATGTCCTCGGAGTCGCGCCTTGCTACCCGCCCGTTGGGCGTGACCGTACCGGTCAATGCGGCCTTGCCATTCGCCGCATTGCTCGCGCGTAGGCGCTCGTGGCTTTCAGGATCCGCCATCAGAGGTATCCCTTTCTTCGGCGAGCCGCGGTCGCGCCTAGCCTGCTATCAGTCTCCCAGGAGGACTAGGTGCACCGCATGCCTACCCCGCTTGTTCTGCCTGAGTCAGGCATAAGCCGCGTGCGGCGGCCAAGGCTGGGTTGCCCTGGCCGCCGCCCGCGTTGTGCCTGGGCGGCTAGCTAGCTGTGATTTGCCAGGCGGTGAGCGGCGCGGGTGGTCTCGATGCAACCGACGATCAGCGCGTCGATGTGCCTGATCGTGTGGTTACCGAACTCGGCGGCGTCGAGAGCGTTCTTGATCCGGACCGCGAGCCGGTCGCGGACGACCTCAAGCGCGTGCAGCTTGCGCACCACGCCGAGGTAGGTCGCATCGCCAGCGCTTGAGCTGTTGATGGCGTTGGTGTCAGCGGCGAGCGTGAACGCGCCGAACCGGCCCACGCTGGAGTTGAGCTGCTTGTAGCACTCGCCGAGCAGCGTCGCTCCACGGGCCCGCAGCGCGTGGTTCGGGCGCGAGACGATCTGGCTGATCACTCGCCCGTCGTGCACGTAGTTCTCACGCAGGTCGGTGACGTACATGATCGTCGGCCTGATGTCGGTCTCGTCCGTCCACGGTCCCTTCAGGTGCGTCTGGAAGACCTCGGTCTGGCCGCTGTCGGCGCCAGCGGAGTTCGGGCCGTCGCCGGGAGCGTTGCCGTCCAGGCCGAGATGCCTGACCCCGGGCCCGGCAAAGCCGACATAGTTGGTGTTGATCTCGGCCGCGTAGGCACCGTGATCGTAGGCGAAACCAGTGCTCTGAGTGACGCACGACCCGCTGCAGGTCGAGTTTCCGTTTATCAGGAAGTAATCGGGCTTGGCGAACATCGCGAACGTCGGCGTCCGCCGCGGATCGGCATTGACCATATGAAGTATGGCCTCTTCCGTCGGGTCGGCAAGGAAGTTGTCGATCGTCTGGTTGGTGCCGGTGTAGGGGTTGTTGTTGGTCAGGCCGGCCGCCAGATGTTCGAGCGAGCGCACCGACGACGTGTCAAACGTCGGCTGGCCGGTCACGTAGAACTCAGGTGCCGTGTCGTTTTCCAGCGTGAACGGCGTGGTGTTGCCGGCCGCGGTGAGCATGCCGTTGATGTTGCCCGCCAGTTCGCCGAACGATCCGGCCGGATAGGTGCACAATACGTCGGAGGTCACGGTGTCGCCGCTGACCTTGGCGCCGTCGCAGTTGGCTGGCGTCGGCTGGATGGCACGGCCGACGTTGGCGCCGACCTCGTGGTCGCCCTCGTCCGAGCTAAGGACGAACAGCGTGTTCTTCGGGGTGATCCCGTCCGATGCCAGGCGCTGGAAGAACGTGCCGAACTGCTGGTTGTAGAACTGCCCCTGAGCGATGTAGCAGGCGCTGCCGCTGCCGAGCGCCGCTGACCCCAGGCCGGCGCACGGGCCGCCTGGGCCGGTCAGGCTTGGGATGTCCTCGTTGCCGTGGATGTCGGCGATGTACATGTTGACCACGGGCACGCCGTTCTCCAGCATGTCGGCGGCGTAAGCCAGCGTCTGCGCGGCGTTGATGGAGCCGAATCCCGGGAAGCCCGGGTGGTTGGTGAGGAACGCGCCGTTGATCTGGTTCCCGTCCAGGCCGACCAGGTTGCCAGCGGCGTTGGTGACCTCGAACCCGTTGTGCATGACGTTCGGGGTTCCGGCGCCGAGCTCGGGTGCCACATACCGGTGACCGAGCACCATGTCGAAGCCGTTGTACCCGCCCGGCTGCTGGGGCAGCAGGTCAGGCACCTCGGTGTTCGACGGCGTTGTCTGGCCGAACTTGACCGCCTGAGCGTCCGCGCAGAACGAGTTGTGCTTGGCGCAGTGCACGGCGATGCCGACGTAGTCGGCGGTCTCCGGGTCCTTGAACGAGTCCTTGTCGGCGGCGAGTTGCTGCGCCTCAGGCGAGTTCGGGCCGAACAGATCGGCGATGTCAGGCGTGGTGTTCTCGAGATCCTGGTTGGCCGTGGCGACCTCACCGACGTTGCAGCCGGCCTTGGTGAACGGCACCCACGGCGCCGGAGCCACCTTGTCCGGTGCGACCGTGTTCCTGGCCGTGGCAGGCGGAACCGGCGAGTAGACCATGTTCGGGTTGGCGTCCTGGCCGGCCGCGTTCCCGTTGGGGATCGCATCGGTCCAGTAGGCGAAGTCAGATGCCAGGCTGGTGGTGCCGTTGGTGTTGTATGACCTGTTGCTGTTGGCAATCGGGTCGCCGTGCCGGTCACCGTACAGGCCGGTCGCGGTGGTCAGCAGGTCATCGGCGGTGTGCGCGATCAGCGGCGTGTGGTTGTTCGTGAGCATCGTGCCGTTGCCTTCGATGAAGTTCAGCAGATTCGGCATCAGCTCGAGATCGGACGGCACATTCGGGTTGTCGCGGTAGTAGTGAACGTTGTCGAAGCCGATCTGAATCACGTGCTTAATGCCATGAGCCAGATGGCAGGTGTTCGCTGGCTGATGGTGCCGCGCGGCGAGCCCGGCCTTGGCAGCGTAGGCAGTAGGTGATACCGCGCCCGCAATGGCCAGGCCGCTGACGATCATCGCGCCCGCGGCCGCGGTGGCCGACAAGGCCCCGACTAGCCGACGGCCGCTATGGTGCAGCATTCGCATCCAATCCTCCTCGTGTGCCGCTTTCCGGCCGGCGCCGGAGGCGTCGGCAGGTCACGTTAAGTGCCTTAGTCAAACTTCAAGCGACAAGGCGGCAACAGGCAGGCCAATCCTTGCTCGCCCGGTCTATGGCACTCTTCATCAGATGCATCCTGTCCCAAGCGCGGCCAAGCTATCCATAATTTCGGCCGATTCTTCACTCCATCGCCTGATCAGGCACGTTGTGTTCGGCATGCTGGGTGGCGCGTCATAAGATCGACAGATGGCTATGGAAGCGGTCATATTCGACTGGGGTGGCACGCTGACGCCATGGCACACGATCGACCACGTCGCGCTGTGGCTGGCGGTCTGCAGGCCGCATTTCCCCGATGACTACGAACGCCAGGCGGCGGCGGCCTATGAGGCCGAGACGCGGGCGTGGGAGCTGGCGAGGTCGCAGCGGCGCAGCTCGACGATCCTCACGGTGCTCGACCAGGCTGGCATCGCGGCGACCGATGAATTGCTCGCCAGTTACCAGCAAGAGTGGGCACCGCACACGCTCACCGACTCGGCCGCCGCTGAGATGCTCGGTCTCCTGCGGGCGAGGAACATCAAGATCGGCGTGCTGTCCAATACGCTATGGCCGCGTGACTGGCACGATGGTTTTTTTCGCCGTGATGGGGTGCTCGACCTCATCGACGGCAGCGTATACAGCAGCGAGATCGACTGGGCCAAGCCGCATCGCGAGGCGTTCATCGCGGCGATGACCGCGGTCGGCGCGACCGACCCGGCCAGGTGCGTGTTCGTCGGCGACCGGCCGTGGGATGACATACACGGGGCCAAGAGCGTCGGCATGCGGGCTGTGCTTGTACCGCACTCTGAGGTACCGCCGTTCGACGGCGCCACGCCGGACGCCGTGATCGGTGGCCTGGCCGAACTGCCCGCGCTCATCGAGTCCTGGCCAGAGCACTAGCGCTGGCCGTCAGCTGGCGTCGCCGAGCGCCTCGCCCGCCGCCCACCGGAAGACGCCGCTCGCCATCGTCGAGGTAGACCCCTGCGCCAGGACTGTGTACACATCGTGCTTGACCTGCCCGACGGCACGATCCTGCGGGGCGGCCAGCCAGGCAAGTTCGGCGAGGTGCCCGGCGAGCCTAAGCTGCCCGGCACTGGCCAGCGCCGTTGCCCGCTCCGCCAGCGCGCGGGCTCCCCCAGCCAGCGCCGCGAGCTCAGTGGCCAGTTCCCTGTCGGGCGCGGGCTTGAGCGTCGAAGGGTTGCCGTCCCACCACCCGCCGTACTGCCGCCACACGTTGCGCACGATGAACTCGGGCTCGTCGTAAACCGGCCGCAGGTAAGGCCGGTCGATCAGGTGCGGCGGCGGAATGACACCGTGAATGGCGTCGTCGAGCCTGCCGCCGCTGTTCATGATGGCGAGCGTCTGGTCGACAAGGGAGTCGAGCAGGTCGGCGGCGTCGGTCAGCGCCTGCCTGATCCGACCGGCGCCGATGATCGGCACTCCGTGGCCAGGAAGCAGGTACTCGGGCTCGAGCGCGATCATGCGGCGCAGCGCGGCCGCCCATTCCCTTGGATAGCGCTGCACCTTCTGCGGGTTGCCCGCGTTCGGCGAGGCCCAGATGAACAGGTCACCTGAACAAAGCACGCGCCGGTCGGCCAGCCAGGTGATCGTGTGGTCGTCGGTCTCGCCCTTCTCGTGCCGCAGCGCGAACGCGACGCCGCCGATCGTCACGGTGAGTTCCTCGGCGTAAGTGCGATCCGGGTACCGGTACTCGACCGGCCATCGCAGGCCGGGCACGCCGAACTGCCGCTGGTTGATCACCTCGTTGTAGCCGGCCGTCATGATGTACCGGTCGAACCTGGCGGGCAGCGCCTCGTGCGCGATCACCACAGGTGCGGGCCAGCCGCGCTCGGCCGACTCGGCCTCCCACACCGGCACGCCGAAGACGTGGTCGATGTGACCGTGGCTGTACACCGCGGTGTTCAGCCGCTGGCCTGACCATCCCCGCAGTTCCTCGTGCACGGACTTGGCCACGAACGCGCTTCCCGTGTCGACGAGCACCAGCCCGTCGCCGGTCGCGACCGCGGTGACGTTGGCGAACGATGGCACGAACGCCACGCCGTCGCAGATCTCGGCCAGGTTGCCGAGGACGGCGACCGGATGGTATTTCGCGGTCGAGACCTCACCCCGCCAGAGCCGTTCGGCCAGTTCAAGTACGTCAGCCATCTTTAGCTAGCCTTCCCCCCAAGAACGAGCCGCTGGGCCGGTCCCGATCGAGCCCGGGCCGGCCCAGCGTCCCATGATTAGCGCCAGCGAAGCCGGCCGCGAGTCCTACGCGTGCATCGCCGCCAGTTCCCGCTGGACCATGGCCTCGTGCTCAGCCTCGTCCTTGCGGGCGTCGCGTGGCCGCCACCGCCCGCGCAGGATCGGGATGCTGATCAGGAACAGTATGATCCCGTCGAAGCAGATCCAGTACCAGGTCCGCCACTGGCTGGGCGATTGCGTCGAGGCCGCCTGGACCGCGGCGGCGTGCGCCGTCATGTAGGCCTTGATCGGCGCCGGGATCGCCGCGAGCTGGCCGAGCTGCTTGGCGAACGGGCTGACCAGCGCGATCGCCGACGGCGGCACCGCGGCCAGCGCGGTGAGCTGCGGCTTGAACGGCACTAGCTGCTCAAGCTGCGGCGCGACCGCGACCACGCCGTTGATCGCCGCCTTGTTCGCCGAGATCGTGCCGAGTATCGCCAGGCCCTTGGAGCCGCCACCGGCCGCCTTGATCGCCTGCGCCACCAGGGCAGGCGGGATGCTGTTGGGGTTCTTGTACGTGGCGAGCTTTGTGAACAGAGCCGGGTGGGCCTGAAGCACGGCGAGCTCAGGGGCGAACTTGGCCGCGTTGGCGATCTGGACCTGGTCCTTCTGCGCGATCGCGACGATCGCCGGATGCGTCGACGCGAACGTGAATTCGCTCTGGTACTTCGTCGCCGCCGCGATCACATCCGGGTGCGTGCCTGCGAATACGAAAGCCGGGTACTTGGTGGCGTAGGCCTGGACCGTGCCGCCGTAATTCACTATCGGGGTCACCGTGGTGATCACGTGCGGGATGACCAGGAACGCGGCGAACACCACCACGCGGATGATCCAGCCCCAGATGGCCAGGCCGGTCGCGGTGAGCGCCGGATTGCGCGCCTCGACGGTCTCGGTGAAGCTGGCCATCCACGGGGTATACGCGATGCCGAGCCCGAGCGACAGCGCCGCGATGATCAGCGCCAGCGAGTAGTAGCTTGGGTGGTGACCGGCCTGGTTCAGGTAGACGATCGTCATCACCGCCGCGAGCACGCCGCCGATCACCATGAACGGCTTGCGCACCCGAAACTTGTCGGAGATCCAGCCGATCCCGATCACCGCGATGACGTTGAAGCCCCAGTTCCAGTTGCCGAGGCCGTTGGCCTGCTTGAGCGAGAAGCCGAAGATCGACTGGAAGTAAATGACCGCGAAGCCGACCGCGGTGTAGTAGATCAGCAGCATGATCGACACGGCGATGGCCGATATGACGATGTCGGGCTTGAGCAGCTGGCGGAACGGGTTCTTGAGCGCGGCGGCGATGTCGATGCCCTTCGCCCTCGCCTCGATCAGCGCGCGGTCCCGCAGCGTCACCATGAGCTGGTCGCGCAGCGCGGGTGACAGCTCGCGCAGCCCGATCAGCGCGACCAGGAACACCACGAGGCCGGCGATGCCGCAGATGATGTACTCGTGGGTCCAGAAGCTGATGGCGGGTGAGGCCGGGAGCGTCAGGCTGCCGACTTCGGCGACGATCAGGCTGCCGAGCACCGGGCCTGAGGTCCAGAAGCCCATCGCGGTCGCCCGGCCGACCTGCGGCGAGAAGTCACGGATCAGCGCCGGCGTGGCCACCAGGCAGATGCCTTCGACGACGCCGACGACCCAGCCTTCGACCGTGAAGGCCCACTTATTGGGCGCCGATGGCAGGATGAACGCCACGAATACGCCGGTGAACAGCAGCCCGAAGACCACCAGGTTGGCCCGGCCAAGCCGGTCGGTGAGCCCGGCGAACAGCGAGCCGAACGCGCCGATCAGGTTGCCGAAGGCCAGCGTCGTGACGAAGAACGTAAAGCTCATGCCGAAGTGGGGCAGGATCAGCGTGGACACCGATCCGCCGACGTACAGCTCGTAATACAGCATCACAGTGCTCAGAACCGTGATGGCCAGGTACATGACCCGGGTCCGGGTTTCCGGATAGGAGTCGAGCTGGCGGCGCCATAGGAAGGACAACCCGCCGCGTTGACCGGAGACCAATTCTTCTGCGGTCGCACTCATGTGGACCTCACCCTTGTCGATACGGATCGCGCCTGGCAGCCCCTAGGCGTCCAGGTCAAGATATCTGCACTATCTGTGCAAGTTCAATAGCCCGCAACTCCCTGTCCCCAGGCATCTACCTGGAGTTACATACCAATCCGGGGGTCGCGAGCGGTCAGAATGCTAGCTGGAAACCAGCCTGGTTGAACAGGGCCGCGAAGGCATTACGTACCAATTCGCGTGCCCGCAGCGGGCTGAGGCCGAGATCGGCGCGCAGCGACTCCCAGAACGCCCAGATGCTGATCGCGTGCAGCGCCTCGACAAGCTGGTCCCGCTGCTTGCCAGCGAGCTGGTCGAACTCGGGCGCGAACACTAGCTCAAGCTCCACCCGGCCGGCCGCGGTCTTCCTGTTCCTATCGGACCTCAGCTCGGCCGATGAGGGCGCATGAATCCTGGCGGCCCGCCAGGTCGGCGTCATCTCCTCGAGAACGCGCGCCCGCTGGCTGACGAACGTGTCCACCCGCCTGGCCAGCGGCTGGTCGGGCTCGATCCTGCGCACCAGCGACCTGAGTATCTCGCTGTCCCTGCGTACGGCCTCGACGAGCAGCGCCTCCATGTCGGTGAACTGCTGCCACACGGTACGCAGTGACACCCCGGCGCGCTCGGCGATCCGGGGCGCGGTCGGGCGGAGGTCGCCTTCTGAATGCAGAGCCCGCATCGCGTCAATGATCGCGCGCTTGGTGCGGTGCGAGCGGGCAGCGCGGCCATCGGCCGGTTCGACATCATCGTTAAGCAGGTTGAAAAGGCTCATCGAGTCGTCGGCCGACTCCCCAGCCTGATCAAGTTCCGCAGCTTGATTAAGTACCGCCTCTTCCAACAACGCGGGCTCCGAGTGCTCTCACCGAGGCGCTGCCTCACCAAACGGACGCGGTCACGGGGGCCTTCGGCCCAGGCAAATCACGACGTGTACCAGGTCATACTAATGCCGTTGCGCGAATGCGGACCGAGCGGCCTCAGACCAGATCGCTGCCACGGGCCAGACCCGACGCCGCGGCGAGCACCTGCGGGCGGGCACGGTCAAGCCAGCCGTCAAGCGTCGGCCCACCCGAGTACTCCGTTTCCAGCAAGAACAGGCCTCGCGTCGGGCAGGTCGCGCCTATCTCAACGAGCACCGGCTTGAGCAGCAATTCTGGAGCGAGCGCGTGCTGCCAATGACCCCCGAGCATGACGGGAACGCCGACCACTCCGGCCAGCGCGCCGCCGCCGATCCGGTCGATGAACAGCTTCAGCAAGCCGGTATAGCTGGCCTTGAAGGTCGGGCTGGCGAATACCGCGAGGTCGCTGGCCGCGATGGCCTCGACCAGATCGGTCACGCCGGAATCCGACCAGTCAAGCAATGCCGCACCGAGGTCGGCGAGGTCGACGCTCAGGTCGGCCGGCCGGCCGGCCAGCCGTTCCGCCACCAGGTGCGCGGCCTGATAGGTCCGGGAGCGCGGCTTGGGATTGCCAATCACGACCGCGACGCTGGCGGGGGTTCCTGGGGGTCGCCCCCCAGTGCCAGCACTGCGCCAGGTCACCTCGACGTCACCTCGTCGCCATCAAAGGTCGGCCAGACGTTTACTACCGTGCACATAATGGGTCTCATGCTTACACGACGCACCTTTCTCCAACTAATGGGCGCCTCAGGCGTCGCGCTCACCGGGTCGGAACTACTGTCTCAGGCTGTCGCCAACGCCTCATCAACGCGTAACCCTAACGGCTCGAACGGCGTCGAGCACGTGGTGATCCTGATGATGGAGAACCGCTCGTTCGACCACTTCCTCGGCTGGCTGCCGGGTGCCGACGGGCGGCACGACCTGACGTTCCTGGCCACCGACGGCAACTTCTACCCGAACTACCCGCTCGCGCCTGACTTCCAGGGATGCGGCTACAGCGACCCCGACCATAGCTGGGAAGGCTGGCTGATCCAGCACAACTTCGGCAAGATGGACGGGTTCCTACAGCGGCCGACAGCCCCGGCGGACAACCCAGGCGTGACGCTGGCCAAGGCCAACACGTTCCCGATCGGCTTCTACACCAACCGCCACCACGACGGCCGTCAGAAGGACAACCCTGACCTGCCGGTGCTCGGCGCTCTGGCCGAGCGCTACACGGTGCTCGATCGTTATTTCTGCTCATTCGCCGGCGAGACATTCCCGAACAGGTTCTACCAGCACTCTGCCCAGACCGACCGCGACCACAACAACACCGTGATCAGCAAGCTGCCGACGATCTGGGACCAGCTCTCCCCTATCCCGAACGCCCACGGCATCCCGACCGGCGGTTATTTCTTCCGCGATCTGCCGTTCCTTGCCCTGTGGGGCGCCAAGTACCTGCCGTTCTGGCACATGTTCGCCGACAGCGACGTTGACGCGCTCGGCATCCCGCTGCGGACCAAGTCGTTCATCGACACGGCGGCGGCCGGCGACCTGCCGAACGTCAGCTTCATCGACCCCGCGTTCGACACCGAGGGCAACGGCACGTCGGCCGACGACCACCCGCTCGCCGACGTCAGGCTCGGCGAGAAGTTCATCGCCGACGCTTACCACGCGCTCGCGAGCGCCGGGTACCTGGACAACACCGTGTTCTTGATCAACTTCGACGAGTGGGGCGGGTTCTACGACCACGTGCGGCCGCCGAAGGTCATCGACGACACCAACCCGGCCAACGTGGACCACACCGGTGACGGCACGACGCCAACGGACGGCCAGCTGATCCCCGACTACACCCAGCTCGGCTTCCGGGTTCCGGCGATCGTCGTGTCGAACCTGGCCCGCCGCCGGATCGTGCGCGAAGGCCCGTTCGAGCACGCGTCGGCGCTGGCGCTGATCGAATCCACCTTCGGCCTGCACTCCATGACCGCCAGGGACGCCAATGCCCGCAACCTGGCCGAGGTGCTCGACGACCGGCCTGACCACCACCGGGTGAACCCAGGCGATATCCCGACGAGCGACGAGGTCCCTGGTCCGGCCAATGGCGCGGCCGCCGTATGCAGCGCGGCCAGCGTCCAGTCGGTCTCACCAGCCCCGGTCCGCAGGCACCACGGCGACCATAGCGCGCTTGTGCACCCGCTCGCCCGCTCTGGCTGGCCGACCGGCTCAGGAATGGCCGGCCTCGGCAAGGAGCTCAAGGCCCGCAAGAAGGAAGAGCGCTAAGGCAGAAATCGGCCCACCGGTTCGGCGCTGGGCGCAGGCCTGCCGGCCTGCGCCCAGCGCCTCTAGTCATTACATACCTGCCGGGCGCCGACCTGCCGGCCTGCACCCGGCGCCTCTAGTCATTACTTGCCTGTCGTCGGCTTCACGAACTCGACGGTGCCGTTCCTGCGGCGGGCGCCGATGCCGCCAAGCAATGCCAGCGATGCGGTGTTCGTGTCGTCGATCTCGGCACTGACCTCGGCCTGCCCGCGCTCGTGCAGCACGGCGAACGCGCGCGCCAGCAGCGCCCTGGCCACATCACGTCGCCGGTACGGCGCAAGCACGGCGACCAGCCCGAGTCTGGGCATCCCTGGTCCGACCCAGATCCTAACCAGGCCGATATAGGTGCCGCCGCTGATGTCGGCCGCGACCAGGTAGGTGGCCGGGTCGAAATCGTCGCTAAAGGTCTCCGCGTGGAAGTCACCCGGGTCCCACACCCAGCCGTCGTTACCCGGCACGTCCGCCCGCAGCGCCTCATCGAGCAGGCGAAGGTCGTCTTGGTCGGCGTCGGCAGCCGAGATGATCACGGTGTCGTCGGGGACCCGCACATCAGCCAGGCCGGTGATCAGCGGGTCGGTCGGAATGGCGAAGATGCCCTCGCGCCTGCTCTGAACGAATCCGAGCTTGGCAAACGTGGCCGCCGCCGCATCATCGGTCTCTTCGGCCATGGCGTGCAGATCGCTGCCGGTATTAGCGGCGACCGCGTCGAGCAGCGGCTTGTACGCCTCATCGTGACAGCCATCGAACATCACGAACCAGCGGTTGTCGGGACGCAGGAAGGCGGTGACCGCGCCGACCACGCCGTTCTCGTTAAGCGCCCGCCAGGTCAGTCCAGGCGAAACCCGCACAATCCGCAGCGATGCACTCACGGACACGGACCGTAGCACGCCACACACGCTGCAGCTACGCCTTATTAACCGGACATCGGCCCGGAGTAGACGAAGGAGCCGATGCGCGGGCGGGTGGTGCGCCAGTGCGCGACAGCGTTGTGCGCTTTGCTGTCGTGGGGACCGCGGCGTTGGACCGTTGCTGCTGTTGGCCTCCCGGGAGCGACAGCAGCGTTGGACCGTTGCTGCTGTTGCGGACCGCGAGGATCCGGCTGACGTGGTCTATTTCCGGTTGGGGCCAAGAGCACCTCGGGGCGCCA
>Ga0134126_10004733_pt1 | contig 17037 bp, 25 predicted proteins | sample KB31752_FD_96881 | JGI IMG/M metagenome (GOLD analysis project Ga0134126, IMG submission 96881) | Terrestrial soil microbial communities with excess Nitrogen fertilizer from Kellogg Biological Station, Michigan, USA - KB3-175-2 | ecosystem: Environmental > Terrestrial > Soil > Unclassified ...
ACTTTATTTTGAAATAAAATGAGGGGATTCAGCCTAACAATAGGTTGCGTCAAAGCGGCTTGCTTAAATCCCCGCCCGTCTGGTAAAAGAACATTTAAAAGAGCGGGAAAAATTTAAAAATAAATCGAAGTGATTAAAATAGCGCTTTTAGAGGTTCGAGATGAACGGTTTGACTGAGGTCCGACGTAATTTGAAAGTCGCATCGGTGAGTTCGCCGGTGCCCGTTGGAACGAATTCCAAGCGATTGATCGATGTGATACTGGCTTCGGTTGGCATTCTGCTGTTGGCGCCTCTGTTTGTGATTTGTTACCTGCTGACAGTAGCGACATCGCCCGGACCGGCGCTTTTCCGCCACCGGCGGGTCGGTTTCGGCGGCAAGCATTTTGACTGCCTGAAATTCCGAACCATGCGAACAGATGCATCCGAACGCTTGCACGAGTTAATTGAATCCGATCCCGTCGCAGCGGCGGAATGGGCAGCAAGCAGAAAATTGAGGCGAGACCCGCGCGTGACTGCAATCGGCGCAGTCATGCGCAAGTCCAGTCTGGATGAGTTGCCGCAGCTGTTTAACGTGCTCCGCGGCGAAATGAGCATTGTGGGCCCGCGGCCTGTTACCGAAGAGGAGTTGGAGCGGTATACGACGTGCGTGGGCGCGTATCTTGCTTGCCGCCCTGGCATTACAGGCTTATGGCAAGTAAGCGGCCGAAGCACGACGACCTACGAGAAGCGGGTCGCCTGTGACGCGTTCTATGCGCAAAACTGGTCGATGGCGCTGGATGCAAAGATTTTGATTGTAACGATCCCTGCTCTGTTGGAGTCGGAAACGGCCTTTTGACGCTCCGATCGGGCCTGAGGCGCATTCAGACAAAGATGCTCGCAAGCGTTGCTGACCGGCCCTCAGCGTCGCCCGAGGGTCAATATATTGCGGCTTGACGATCCAGTCGTGATCCGCGGTGAAGGCGCCAGAAGACGTCGCTCGGACTTTAATTAATTTGATGGACTGCTCTGAGCTTCCGAATTTGCGTTGGCAACGATCCGATTTTGCGATCAGTCTACGGCACTTGACGGCAATTCACGCCGAAGGTCGAGCGACCGCCCTGTCTGACCAGGCGAGCGAAAATTTCGACGCGACGATGTGCGTATTAATAGCAGGTTAACTCCATGCAGTAGAGAAGCCTTAACCGCGAGATGGGACAGTTCTTCCTTTAATGGCGGGCCTTAGCGGCAGTTCCGTCTTGATCTGGGGGTAGCTGTATCATGGCAGGAAGAACGCTTGAGAGCTCGCTGTATTTAATCGTTCCCTGTCTCTTGCTCGCTATGGGGACAAGCGTGCGCGCCCGTTCACCTGCGGGATCGAGCTTCTCGGTTCCAATTGAAGAGGCGTCGCCAACCCTTGCACCTTTTCAGCACGTTCGTTTCTGCTTGCGGTATCCGGCCGATTGCAAATCGGACCCTGGCGAGACCGTCCAAATTGAACTTACTGCTGAGACGAATGAACTGATGAATCGCGTCAACCACGACGTCAACGCCGCGATAGTGCCGATACACAAGAGCGAAGTGATCGACGTTAATGATGGATGGACGATCGCCCCCACTGCAGGCGACTGCAACGATTACGCCGTCACCAAGCGCCACGCGCTGTTGCAAAGTGGTCTTCCTGCAAAAGCATTGCGTCTCGCGGTCGTGAAAACGCCCTCTGGAATTGGTCATCTCGTTCTCGTTGTTGCAACGAAAAAGGGCGATTTCGTACTCGACAACCTGATCGAGGCTATTCGACCGTGGCAGACCACAAAATATCAGTGGCTGAAGATCCAGTCCGCGAGTGACGCCCGGTACTGGTACGAAATCAAACTGCCCGCAATGACGCTTGCACAGGCCGATCAAAAGCTTCGCGTGGCGGGTCGATAGCTTTAGAGAACCGGTTCATTTCGAAAAATTTCGCCCGAGCCTTTTGCGGCGGCCGATATAGCGATACTACTAGTTCGACGTAGGCCGCGTGACGCGGACGAAAGCTCTTGGGCGCTTTACGCCGACATCACCGGCGGCAGCCATTGCCAAACCGCATCCGAGCAAGATCCCGAACGTGATAAGATATCCCGGGATCTGAAGAGAAAAATCAATCATGGAATGAAGATAGGTTAGAACTGCAATGCCGGTGATTGCAGCAAGGGTAGCGCGGGTCCGATCATCGGAATTAAGCGTTCGCTGCACCAATAAGAAGACCGAGGCGCATGCCGCAATCACAATAATCGCAACAACGGGAAGGCCCATCTCGATGGCGAGTTCGAGCACCGTCGAATGAGCATAATCCCACAGGCCCCAATTATTGAAGTCCGCTGTTCGCAGCGAGGAAAAGAGACTTTCGAAGGTTCCGGCGCCAGAGCCGAACCAGGGGCGCTGCCTGATAGCTTCAACTGCGGAACTGTAGACAAACCATCTGCCGTCGTCGATGACGCCTTCGCTGCCGATCCGGCCTATCTTGGTGAGCCAGCCGGCCAGAATGATCAACCCAAGAACACTGCCCCCCAGCACAACGCCGATCCTGTAGTTGAACCTGTGCGCAACAAGCAAACCCAGGGCGACAAACAGGCCAAGGGAGGAGCAAATCAGTCCTCCCCGCGAGTTGGTCAACAACAGGGCAAAGACGCAAGTGATCGCAGCCGTGGCGTTCAGGAGCAGCGCAAGCGCGATATGTTGATTGAACGGGCTCAACAGCAGGACTCTAAGCGACGATTTTTGTAATGATTGCAGCGAAAGATACGCCCGACACGCCCAAAGGATGACACCGCAGCCGACGAAGGTCGCGGCGGTGTTATGGTTGACGAAGCTGGCAGTCAGACTGCCACGGTAAGCGAGCTTGGGAGCCCACAACAGGACGTCAGGAGCGACGGCCAACGAAACCAGGCCGTAGATCGCGTAAAGCAATATTGCGATCCTTGCGGCAAAGATCAGCCTGCTAGCGTTGCTCCGCGACGCACCGGCGCAAAATCCGCTCACAAAGGACGTTACAAAGAGCAGGAAGTGGCCAATCACGGTAGGCGAAATCCTGGCGGAGCCGGAGATCCGCGGCGGCAGTTCCGTACCCAAAAGCTTGCTTGCCCGACGCCAGATCGGATCATCAAAACCCGCCAGGAGGTGGGGCGCAATCTGGATCTCGGCCACTACCGCGTAGACAAAGCAGACGCTCAAAAATACCGCAAGGATGCGAACTTGCGCGGCGTTGAGGCGCGCGAATATCCCGAGCGAAACGGCGATCGACAGCAAGATCGCCCATATGGCAACCCAAAGTCGATCGACCGAGCCGAAAAACAAGGGTGCCAGAACCAGCACGAACATCGTCGTCCAGAGCTGTATCGATCTGAACGTCACAGTGCATGGCCCCGTTCAACATCGACGCTATCGGCCGGCGTGACGCTAGTTCGCGCCACGAACCGATATGCGAGCTGCGTTGACGTTGGTCACCACATTTGCGGTGTTGGACGTGGTCGCGGCCGTATTATTGATCAGCGTGAGGAGCTTATAGTAATCGACCACCTTGGCATTTGCCACATACATCACGTCCTTGGTTCGCATCTGGAAACCAGCGGCGAGCAACAGGCCCGACGGATCACGCAGATTAAGGTGATAGATCGTGGGGATGCGATCGAACGTGAAACGGGTCGTATCGACACCAAGTTTCGCCAGGAAACTACGATCCTCATAGCGGTAGACGTAAATTTCGCCGGGATCGGACTGTTGGTCGTTAAGACCACCTGCCTTGCCCATAGCCTGTGCCAGGGTCAGCGTTTCCACATCGAACGGAATTTCCGAATTGAAGCCAAAAACGTTCTGGTTCAAAGCACCCAGGGCGGTGAATGTCGGCGATTCACGGGTAAGAAAAATCACGTCATTCGGCCGCACGAATATATTCTCGCGCGGATCGTGCACGACATGGCTGAGCAGGACTTTAACTCGCCTGCCGTCGCGCTGGAGCGTCACGTAAGTTTCCACTGCTTCGTATTTGGGGCCGCCGGCGCGTGCGATCAGCGCCAGCAACCGCTCACCAACGCTATTGAGCGCAAGCACGCCCGGCGTATTCACGTCGCCCAGAACGCTGACCACACTTGAATGCTGTTGATTGAGGCTGACAACAACCTGCGGTTCGATCGCCCGGTTCCGAAGCCTCGCCACAATGGCTTGCTGTATGTCGGGTATGGTCCGCGCGGCGGCAGGAATTTCGCCGGCGTAGGGCACATATATGCTGCCCTTTTGATCGACGGCCTGAGGCGGCAGATCGACAAAGTTTCCAGGGCGTGCACCTGCCGCCTGTCCTGGCGTGAACAGACCGCCGGGAGCTGCCTCGAAAACCGATATGTTCAGCGTGTCACCAACGCCGACCACTTGGGTTGGCTTGGCGCGCTTATCCGGAAACTCCCCCCTGAACGTGATCACGTTGGGCTGTGACAGAAAACCAATGGTATCGGCGGTGACATCGACGAGCGCATAGGGCAACGGCGTAGATGAATGCACGCCGGCCGTCGCATTGTTGTCGACGGCATCGCTCTTCGGTCCGGTGCCAGGCAGCAGGGAACACGCCGGCAATACGGCCAACAGCACGATCGCAAGGAGCGAATGGCTGAACGACCTCAGCATGAAAGAGCCCCTGGGGCGTGGCGCGGAGATACAAAATCGGCGCGAAGATGCCTGACCAAAAGCGGCCAGCCGCCAGTCGCAAAAATGGATAGGTCACTAAGATTCAACGCAGCCCCCGAATTTGGTACCAAAATACCAAGATCCACCGTGTCTCGCCCGGACGGTTCCCGCCCCGTTTGTTATCGAGAACCTACAGGGCGACTCGTCCGCATCAAAGCGAGCAAAACTGCTGGACGTCCGTTTTACGACATACGTGGCATCTCAGCCACACTCACACCGGCCTGGATGAGCTTTCGGCCGACGTCTGCCGGCGCCAGAAGTTCGGAAGGTCCATCAGCAAAGAAATTCAATTGGCCATGCGTCGCGAGCGATGGTCAGGACGTGCCGGGTCCACAAGGGTAGGATGGCGGGCCTTGTCTGACGGGCCATCGTCGCAAAAAAGAAACCAGAAAGCAGCGCTATTTCTGACAATCGGAATAAAATATGCCGTTGGCAGCCTCCGTCTGTTCCAGACACTGCCCGGGATCGGTCACGTTTCCGGCCACCGTAAAGTCGTAGCCTTCATTTTTCAGGACAAGCGCATAACGCCCCGCAGGGAGAGCGAAATCGGGGTTCTCGGCCTGAATTAACAGCATTTCCGGATTTCCCGGTATCGGCCGTACTCTAAGCTCGTAAGACAGATTCCGAATGTTCCAGGTATCTGACACGGACGAAAAGACCGGCTTTCCCGCGCTATCAAACTTGATGGCGCGTACCACCCGGGCAACCACACGAACGTCGATGCGATCGGGGGCACTATTGGCAAGATCGCGGCGGTATACCACGAATTTCGCTTTCCCGTCTGGAACGGTGGTGCGACTTGGGCCACTCAGCGGCGTGGACATCGCGATCCGCTTGTCCGGAACCTGGGTCGCCAAAAGGTGGAGTTCGTGCAGCGCGCCATTGCTTAGGACATATACGCCATAGTCGCTGGGAAGCGGTAGCGAGGAGCTCGAAGCTTTTGCCTCCACAACCACAGGGCGCGGCTGGGAGGGAGGCGGGATCGAATTGACCGCGCCAGGTGGATGCAGCATCGCAATCAATTCAGGTATTCGCTGCCGATAAATCATCAGGCTCGCAAACAGACAGATAAAGAATACCGCCATGAGCGCCTTGGCGAGTGGAGACCACAGCAACCGGGCTCGCATGTCCAAAATCGGAGGTATGTCCGGTGCCGTGAAGACTTGCCTGACGAAACCGGTTTTTGGCTCCATCTGATAAATCGGGACGACGGCCGTGGGGGGTTCGGGCTCGGATCGGCGAGTTCCAAGTTGGCGAGAGGATGAGGGAATAAGGTCCTGCCCCTCCCGGCGCGCCGTAAACGCTTCAACCCCCTGGATGGCTGTTTCCAGTGCCGTCGACAACCGTTTGCGTTCACCATCTCCAGCTCGTGAAATGTCTAGTGACCGCGCCATGTCGATTTTGAGCTTGGCGCGCGCAAGCTCGTAAATCATCGTGCGCATTTGTGCCGGGTCGCCCTCCACCACCGAGATCATCTGCGACAGGAGCAACGCGTACTCGATCTCTTGTGCGTGGGGCGGGATGACGTTGTCCCGATCGACCATCGGAAAGTCCAGTTTCGTGACCATCTGACCAACCGAATTCCCGCAACGGCACTATTCCATTCCGGAATTAACGCCTTGAAATACCTACTGTTTAAGCACCTTCCGCGACGGCTCGTCGCCACAGGTTCAAGCCGAAGCTCACACATTCGTCTACGGCTGCCACCCCCGCCGCGGCTCGCTTGTATTTGTTTTGGTGCAGGACCGTTGAAACAATCAGCCTACGCCTTTGCGACCTGCAGTTTACAGTCTAATGTGCTTGCGACCAACTTGAACGCCGTCAAAATTGACTTCGAGGATTTGGAAATGTCGTATTCCGTCAGGATCGCCATCTTTGTTGCAATTGTTGCTGCGTTCGGCGGCACGTCGGGCGAGGCGTCGGCACGTGGCCGCCTCTATCCTTTGACCCGTTGCGGGCCCGATCTGGCCTATCTCTGCCCAATACATGGCTACTTTGATCAGGCGCCTTTCCATTACAGCCTCGCCATCCATCCTGGATGTATCAAATTCGTCACCGTTGAAACCCCTAACGGTATTGAGCGCCGGCGCGCGATCGTCTGCGGAGCGCCGGACAGGGAGATGATCTGGTGGTAAGAATCGTTGCTTGCTCCGGTCCGCCTGACTGGAATGCTTTTAACGCGCCCTGCTAGCCAGAGTCCCGTTACCAGGCGACTGTGGCGTCAAACCGATGAGATTCCTGCTTGCGCCGCCGGCACGCTTGCTTGGACCTTTCAGCAAACCGGGCTTTAGACCGATCTTCTGGTTGATTATGCCCGTCCAGCAACATGAAGCGTTAGCCCGGTGCAAAAACCATTGAACGATGTGCCGCGCAGGCGCTCGCATTTTGCGCCCCGCAGCCCGAGACCAATATCGCCTTCAACGTCGTGGCGGGCTCGACCGAGATCGTTATTTTTCAACTTGTCGTCGAGCTGATGCGACTGCCCGATGATCTTCCACACGTCCGCTCCAATGGAGAAGCTCATGGAATGGGTTCTCGTTATCTCTTTGCAATGGATCGTCCTTGGCAGTCCCACACAGCCGACCACGCAGCAAATCGACCGATTTCCATCCGCGGAGCTTTGCAACAAGGCCGCAGAGGCCATTCGCAATGAGATTGATGCACCCATTGCAAATCAGCGTGCCCAAACGCTTGGCCGGGTTGTTTGCATCGAACGAAGAGACCAATGAACAAACGGCCCAACATCGGGTCCAACAAGCATGTCCCCTGCACTGCCTTTTCTCTGGCGGTCGGCGTCCGGACCGGTCCCCGGCTGAGCAGCCTGTTTCGACCGCCGACACGATTTTCCGCGCCCATCAGCGCCGCTTGCTGTTTGGACCTGGCTCGGGAATTCCCACGCAGGTCGTGAATCCATCAGTTTCGTGAGCGACTGTACTGCATGGAACGGCTCGGACCTGCCTGGTGGAGGAGCCATCGGGGCCAGCCACAGCAAGGCCTGGGCCTGTATTTTGGACGGGCAGCGGCCCGCTGGAATAGGGAATAGGTGGCGTGCCGGGCGGCGCATAAGCGCCCATATAGCCTTTCGGTGCTGCCTCGCTTGCGGCTGGTGCCGGGCTCTCGGGTTTGGAAGCCGAAGGTTCGCCAACCGGTAGTGGCCCAGGCGTTGGCGGCGGCCCGGAAACCGGCGGAGGGCCGGGAAGCGGAGGTGGATGGCCGATCGCGTCAGGTGCTGCCGGGGTCGGCTGCTGGGCCAGTGTGGCCGACGACAATAACACAACCGCTAGCAGGATCGGAAGAGATAGCCTTTGCATTGAAGCCTCCTAACGATGCTCCATCCTGATCTCGTCTGATCCTATCCTTGCGGACTCCCTGCCGCAACGGGCGAGGTCAGCGGGAAGCATGGTCTTGGGTAACGCACTTGAATGATGCGGTAGACCGCCGGACAGATCTGGCCATCAAGTCGACGCGTCGTTGCACCGGAATCGTTTTCCCGTCAAATCGGGGCGCCCTTATGATCGCCAGATCTGTGGTGCTGCACCGCATTAAAAGTGAGACCGGCGTCGACCACGCCTTCCTGCCATGGGCACCACTGATGCTGAAATATTGAAGTCGTTGCGACGCATTGGCGCACTCCGCTTTCGGTTTAGCGCCCTCGTGTGCATTCAGAAGATATCCGCGGAACCCCCCGCCAGGCTGCAGGAATTTCCATTAAAGCGGTACATCAATGGGATTGGTCGCCGCCCGGTCGCTGCTATTCGCAACGCTGTCGGAAGCGGGTTACCGGATTCGAAATCCCGGACGGGGATCCGCCGCTGAGCAATTGCCTCTCCGTGCAATCGGTCGCGTTCGGCGGATGAGCAAGAGGTTCGACTTGATTTGTCAACCGCACTGGGCGGAAGCTCGTTATCCTGGCTTCCCGACCATCAATGCTTCCATTGCCTGACCGTTTATTGGCCGTTCGACCGGCCCGAATATAACTTATGTTACGGACGATCTGGAGCTCGACAACGATGCGGTTAGCGTCAGGCCTGCCAAATACCCCGCTTTACCTCGGTGCTTTTCCTGTCCTCGGAGCGGCTTTGGCTGCCGGCGTCCCGCCGCGCGAAACGGTCAGAAAGCCTCATTGGCAGCACACTTGCGCACGCCCGGGCTTGCCAGATAGCGGCAGACGCGGAATCGGTTTGCACCGCCGGAATCAGTTCCGGAATTAACCCCAAGTGGACGCATCAAGCTTAATCGGCGGATTCAATTTACGAAATCGAACTCGCTCGATATTGTATTCCGCCGAACACGCGCCGATTGGCGCGCATGATGGCTGAGCCGTCGGTTGAATGAAATTTCTCGCGGCTGTTTTTTGTGAGCGCCAAGAAAGGCCTCGCGCCGATCAGTCTTTCAGCCTGTGGTAACGTAGCGCTTCGCCCGCATGAAAAACTTCGATCTCCATCCACCGCTTGACTTGATCGAGGTGCGGCGAAGGTTGACCCAGCTACGCTCGTTGCATTCAAATGACAAGCGCATCACCCGTGCGATAAATAATCTCATTCGTAAACTGGCGCACTTGCACGAACCTGAAAATCGGAGGCACGAAGAAAGGCTGCTAAAGGCCATTGCGAAGACGATACAACGCGTCGACGAGATCCTGTGCGGTGCATCGGTCGTCCACGAGAAGGTCGACTAGACCAGACCAGCAATCCAGGCCATTGTCGGGTTGGAAAGCAGGCTTCAACCGGCGGGTTGTCATCGCCTGGGTCGAGGATCGTGGCATCCAGCTGCGATTTTTGAATTTTTTGGGCTCACTCTCCTTCTGTCCGCGAACATACGGACGAGATGAGATTCGGCGCCCTTGGCAAGAGCGACGACGGCGTATGTTGCCCGGCCGCTACGTCTGAATACAGCTGCGCTCGCTTATTCCCGGAAAACTTGCTCGGACCGAAGCCCGAAAGCTGCGCTCAATATTTCCTTGGCGCATGGCCTGAAATTTCATTGAGAACGGGAGATGGCGAGCTCTGGCCGAGCGGAAAGATGCCGGACCGTCGTGACGGCTGCAAAGATCATCACCACGCAAAAAACCCCTGCAAGTGCAGAGAAAATAAAACGCGTATCCATGACCAACGCCGAGCTGAACTATACGACTTGGGAGGTATTATTACAGGAACCGGCCGCATTGCTGCAATCCCCAATTTAATTTGGATTAAAACAGCTCTCTCCCGTCGGCCGCGATTTCGTCGGTTGGTGATGTCGATCGCAAATTCGAGAGCGCCGACGTGGTAAATCGCGCAAATTAAGCAACTTCCCCGAAGCCAACGCAAAACTGCCCATGTATCGGCACGTATCTTGCTACGCCCGGGTGTTGAAACAGGGAAGAAGCGAAATGGTACAGAGGTATATCGTCCTCGGAAGGGACAGGCGGGAGGCTCAGGCGGAGCGGGACAAGTGGCTGTCGGAGCACCCCGACATCGCGATCCTGCAGGTGCATCCGCCCCGGGTCGAGCCTCCTACGCTGCTGGTACGGATCGGCGGGCGTAACGTTCCCCGGGTCTCCATTGAGGTCGAGTACGAATATCGCAACGCATCATAGCCAGCCCTAGCGCCAGAACCGGCTTCGAAAGCAAATCACCGCGATCGCGATGAACGCTGCAGCCAGCAATGCGTCCACGCCGATGTCTTTTGGAGATATGTTGCCGTAGACGTGCAACGTGTGACGAAGCACGGCAGCGATCAGTACCGAGGTCACCAAAATCAGCAAAAAATATCGTAATCGAAAATCTCTTGGATCCACCATGCCACACCCCAGAAGGGTTAATCTTATCATCGGTCTGGCGAATCGAAACGGAAAAATGCCGAGATAACGAAGGTTTCCAATCCTCGCGGACTAACCTGAAAAGCAGATATCGACAATCAGCTCAGCAGGTTGGCTCGACGGATATCTCGGCGATAATCATGGAAGGCATGACTTTAGCCGGTTGACAGAACTTGCGGCATAGGCGCCATCGGCGTCCGCTGCCTCATTTTTGGCCAATCCAGGTTTCGGGTTCTCGATCTATTTTGGGTTCGCACCTACTGCCAAATGTTGAAATCGGAAAGAACGTCGACATCGAACATTTCAGCGCATTCGCGTTGGTAGGCGCACCGCTTGTCTGGCCTATCCGAAGCGAGCTTTTGATGGTTTGCCTGCTCGCGTTCGCCAGGCGGTCATCCACGGATTGATGGAAACGCTGACACCGACCGGCACGGCGCGCTTCGCGATGCGGTGGAGAAGAAGCCATCGAAGGCCGCGGAATGTTTATCACCGCGATCATGTTGACGTATCGGCAACGGCCGCTGCCGATTGACGCGTGACAAGCTTCACCCCCTGTCCTTTGCGATCCGTTTTGGTCGCGCGGGCCCGAGGTTTCAAACCGCGCGGGCGGCACGGGCCGGTTGTTGATCGGCGCAGACGGGCCGACGCACGCATTGCGCGACGGCCGCACCGAGAGCGCAACAGGAAGCCTCATTCGGCCTCCGCGTGGTCAACTCACGCTCACGTGAGGCTGTTTCGTCATCTTCCGGAGCACGAAACCAATTTCCGCGACGGCGAAGCAATTTTCGCCTGGCGACGACAACGGCGAGAAACGATCGCATGACATTATCGCGATCAGTCAAACGAAGGAGATTGGTCATGTCAGCGATCCTTACGCAGTTATACCGTCGTTTTTGCCTCGCGCGTTTCGTCGAACTCCGCAAAACTGACCTGGCTCGGTGACAGGGGCGCGCCATGGAACGAGAATCGTTCAACATAGATAATGTTTTCGCAGACGTTTGGCGCCTCTCAGGCATTAGGGGCTGAAGACCTGAGCGTCTGGCTGCGGACGTATTTCAGGCAGCTTCGGATCCGAGCGGTTCCAGCGGACGATATTGCTGACCCAAAAGGAGAGCCGGCGTTTTTAGGCGGACGAAACTGTCGGGCGACGCGTTCAACATCAGGATTTGCGAGGCCATCATGCGCCTGTCCAGGCAACGGTCACGGGTGAGACCAGATCGAAAAATAATCCGGCATACGTCGACTGGCGACTGACGGCTGCAATCGAAAACCCCTAAACTTTCGAATGCATGAGTGCGGGAGCGTACAGTGAAACAGTGGGAACAGTTTGTTAAACTCGAGCGGCGGGCAGTTGATGATCTCTGTGAACAGATGGCCGAACTTAAAAAACTTCGTGAGCTAGTTCGCCAGGCGGAGGCCAACCGGACGAAGCAGGTCGCGATTGACCACCCCGAGCGTGGAATCTAGCGGCGGGCTGCACCGCGGCGCATGATCGAGAGGCGATCGTGGATGAGTAAGTTCCGCGAACAGAGGTCCTCGATTTTGTCGCCGGCAAGACGCCGCGCTTTCAAACAGAACAGCGGCGGCCTCTGGCTGGAGGCGTCGGAGACGATGTCCCGTAAGACGAGGTGCTTTGCGATCGACGCCGCAAAACCGATCTAATCTTCACGCAGCTTGCGACCCCTGCTGGAGTGGCACAGGCCGGTCTGACAATTGAACAGACGGTTTACAAAAGAGAAATTCAACTGACAGCTGACGGTTTGCGAATCGGCTTAATGTTTTAGGGTCAACAGTTGCGACATATCTTCAACTGATCACTCAGTTTGGCGTCGGCGGACCGTTCGGCCGCTTGTTGCTGTTCAAATTTTTCGACGGCTTGAGTCTTCTTCCGGGCTTCCGTCGCCATCTGTCGGACTTTGTCAGGCTTTGCCGGATCGCTCGCCGATGGTGCGGTCCCGGCATCTTCCGTGGCGGGCGCGTCGAGGCCGTCCCAAGCAACTGGACCGCCGGCAGCCGACACGTTGCAGCCGCCGCCCGGAATACAGCAACCGGAAAGCACGAAACAAAGAAGAAGTGCACTAGATCTCGATGTCATGTGACACCCCTGAAGACACGCGAGCGGACCCCAGCTCACGGCGAGCCAACGTGGGAACCAAAATGCACGCAGAGCGGGCTCCTATTTGCTCCGCCTACTCCCAATCCTAACGGTTCTCGTCGACGAGGTCGCGGTTGTTCTTTGATCAAAGGCAATCCGGAATCACCAATTGGCACCGGTTCAAGCCTACCGGCAACCAGCCCGGTTCGAACAACGTTTGGTCTTGCTCTCACCTTACTGTTCCGTTGACTCGGTCAAGGGCCGGCATTAGCCTTCGTCCAACGTGAGCAGCGGAGAACGATGCAAATGTTTCAGCGGATTTGCGCGGCGGTCGTGGTTCTGGTTACCATGGTGGCCTTGAGTTCAGCCGCTGAGGCACGGCACCGCCGCTATGCCGATTGGCAAGCTGGTTACGTTTGCGGCCCGCTCGTACCTCCAGTTAGTCTCTACATCTATCCTTCCGCAAACTGGGAACCGTTCTTTCGGCGGCACCTGTACCGTTTCGGGCCGATCGTCGCGTGCGAGCGCTCGCCGGTCACCCCCGTACTTTCCGTCCGTTCCTGACCGTCGTCATTCTGACATTTTAACAACCGCCTCCTAATGGGAGCTGCCTTGTCTGGCGTTTCGCGATTGATCGATTGACTGCGGTCGACTTCCCCTGCCGCCCACCGGCACGCCTTTGCAGATCTTGTTGCGGCCGCAATCAGGAACGTGAGAAGTTTGCCCATGGCGCGTTCTACCCGGCGTCATCGGATCAAACCCGTGTTTAATGGTCTTGCGATGCGCCGGGCGTGGTTGCAAGATGCGCGATGTTCTGGTTTCGACGGAACAATCGGACGGACGACATTTCGGGACGCATGGCGCGAGCCCGAGACGAAGCCTATTTGCGCGGTGAACACGAAGGCAAGATGTTCCGGCTTGCCACAGGCGGCAGCTATCAGAGGCAACAGGCTCTTGATTGGCTTGACACTGTGATCGAGGAAGGTCGAGCCGAACTGGAAGCCCAGCACGCTTTGGAACGCGAAGTAGAGGTATGGGATATCTCGTGCAGGATCATGTTCTGGGTGATGTTGGCCTAGCCGGCCCTCAGAAAAAAGAAATTCAGAACGTGAGGTCAACAAGAGACCCGCTCGAAGGCATTCCCGCTATCTTTTTTGCAAAACTTCCGGCGCCTACAGCCACCTCACCGCAAACCAATCGATCAATGTGAGGGCCGCTGCAGCACCAATGTAGCAGGCCAGACAGGCGGACGGCTGTTCGTGAAACTCATCGTTCGCGTCCGCCCGGTGCCCCAGCTTAATCTTAAATCAATCATTGCGATCGCGCTTGACTGCTACGGGTCGATATCTCGTTAATTTTTTAAGTGCTTCAATGAAACCGCATCGCTAACTCGAGGCGGACTGCCGTCGCGTTTCTACCGGTACGCTGTTGCGGTTAGTCAGATTCAGCCAATTTCTGCCTCTCGCGCTGAGGCAACTGGCTCAGCCGGAGTGTATCATGGGACGATAGCGGTCGCAGGCCCGAAGCGACAGAGCGATCATTTTCGGAATCTGATGTTGGGCTGATTGTCGCCAACGCCTTATCGGGCGATCTTGTCCGGACGCTGAAACTGAATGCTGCATTGGCTTGCAACACTGGCCTGCTCGAGTGCAGCAATCTGGCTCTCAGCATGGCGAAGGTTCACCATTTTTTCGGCCGAGGTATTCGTCGAAGCTGGCCACACAAAAATGACGGCCGACCTGGTCTCCGTAATATCAGTCCCGCCCGTACCGGGTTGCAAGCCCGATAAGACGAAGCCCTTTCTTGATACCGCACGGGCCTCCTGCACAATTTGCGTACACGACAATGCGCGATAGCTGTCGGGGGAGATGGGAGGCGGTACCTCCCTGGCCCAGCTCGAGCTAGCGTTGATGAGCGCTCCAAGCCCGAAAAGAACAGCGGCACGCATTCGATGGGTCTCCATGGTGGGGCTACTTGCCGGTTCGCGCCAGGGCAATCTTCCGCCGCTCAACCGTTAGCGCGATGCTGGCTGCGATGACAATGAGACCGAGCGTCGCGGCCAGGCTTCCCGGCGCGACGCAATTGATGCAGCTGCCGATAATTGCGGGTGCCTCGTACACAGGACGACCTCTCTCTCGCAGTAAAACCCGATCCTTACATGGCCCGCAATTTCCGGAATTCAACCTTCATGGTTGGCGCGGTAGTGCTTGACTCTGGGAGCCGAGGCTCCGAACGGTCGCTGCGCACCCTTTGTGCCGTCAAGAAGGGCGGTTGCGCCGGATGAGCCGGCTGAGAACCTTGCGTCAACGGACGGCTTTGGAACGCGACTATACCGCAGCCGATGTCGATTCAGCCCTGCTTACTGCGCTGTCGTCCTGTTGGTGGCGACCAGCAAAATGGCGATCCCGCGGCACGAAGGCTGTACCGCATCAAGGCCTGGCGCGCCTGACGGGCGGCGCCGGCCAGCGCGGAGCTTATGCACAGTGCGCCAGCCATGCCTCAAAATCGTGCTCGTATAGAGCCGAGACACGCGTTTGAATTTCGTGGGTCTTTGGAGTGACACCGAGTCTTATCACTCGCCTCAGGCCATCCACCTGCTTGCCCCCTGCCCTCCGCAGCGGGGGTTTTGCTTTCTCCAAGGTGGACGCAGCTCCTCGCGACGAGGCGGGTCGCCTCGACCTATGCTGGTCGTTATGCAAGAAGCGGCCGCGCGAGGGCTATCACTCAAATCGCAACTAATCCGTTCGTGACTGAATCCAGGACGGCATAGAAGGAAGTCGGGCCTCCCGCCCGGGTGTGCTTGTCGGTCTTTAGCCCGGTTCCCGAATTAACGGAAGGCCGCAGCATCAAGCTTAATACGGAGGTTTCGTTGCGAGATCGCCAAAACGGCGTAGTGTCTACCGGATATTTATCCCCGCATCCGGTCCACGTAGTCAAGCCGCCGGCCAATTATTTCGGCCGGCAATTTCGCTCTAACCTGAGTAACGAAATGAGCGTCCATACCGTGTCTTTCCAGCTGGTCTGCACTGATTGTGACACTCTCGGGATTGAACTCGATTACGCCGAGGGCGCGCCTTTATCCACCCCTATCAAATGCAGGGGCTGCGGCGGCCTGCGGGGAACGCTTGGAGACTTGCGTCACCTCGCTTCGAGCGAGCAGAACGACCTTTTCGAGGTTTATGGTTGAGTGGCTCGCGTCGAAACGACATTCTCCAGGGCAGCTTCGGCTGCACCCGCCTTCATCGCCGTGAACGCGCTACGCCGGGAATTCGCATGAGCCGCCGATTGGCAGCCCGGCACAGGCTGGCTCCTGGCAGGATATCCCATGAGTGGTGGGCCGGCCGATGCCGCCTGCCAGTTCGAGAAACGCAGCTGTTTCGTCGCACACCATGATTCATTTTTGTCCTGATCATGTTTACCGGCATCTGCATGATGGTGCCGCCGTCTCTGTAGGGTGACGCTCGTGCCTTCCCGAAATCGCAAATTAATGACCCAAAAATCTTGCGTACGGATCTAACGGGAGGCCGCAATCGTGAATCGAGAGACGTCAATCTATCTGGACTTAATTCGTCCGCTTGCTGCATTTACCGTTTTGCTGTCTCACGTAAGCTATCCAAACTTGTTAGGCGAACTAGACTCCATGAGCGGGTATGGCGTTCAGGCGGTCAGTGTGTTTTTTGTGCTGTCCGGGTTCGTCATCGCCTTTGTTTGTGAAAGCAAAGAGCGGGATGCGGCGTCCTACTTCAGAAGCCGGGCTCTACGAATCTACTCTGTGGCGCTGCCAGCCATCCTTGCCACTGTCTGTTTGGATTTCGCTGGGATCAGGCTCGATCCTTCCGTATATGGTGGCCCGTTTCAGCCCGAGGGACCCGGGCTAATTCTGCGGTCGGTTTCCTTTACGGGAGAAATGTGGTCGGCTCACCGCTTCCCTGGGAGCGACGGGCCATACTGGTCGCTTGGATTTGAGGTCTGGTATTATATCGCGTTTGGAGCAATCATGTTCGCACCAACACGCTGGCGGATGCCGATGGCAGCGCTTGTGCTGCTTTTTGTGGGCCCCAAGGTCGCGATCTTATTCCCGCTGTGGCTTTTGGGCGTAGGTCTGTACAGAAGCTGCGACTGGCTCGCGAGAATTGAAAGCAAGACCTTTGGTTGGTCGCTTTACGCTTTGTCATTTGTTGCCGTTGCCGTCTACCAATATGCACCGCAGCCGACGGCGCAGGCGTTTATGAATATTACGGCCGATGGTTACTTTTGGGGAGTTCTGCAGAATTATCTGATAGGCGCGATCTTTTGTGCACATATAGCTGGCTTCGTGATCATCTCGGGAGCATTTTCACGGCTGCTCGACTCGATCGAGCCGGTCGTCAGGTGGCTGGCTGGGGCGACTTTCTCGATCTACCTGTTTCACTTGCCCATTTTATATTTTTTGGTGGCCGTCCTCCGACCG
>Ga0134126_10004734_pt1 | contig 17033 bp, 12 predicted proteins | sample KB31752_FD_96881 | JGI IMG/M metagenome (GOLD analysis project Ga0134126, IMG submission 96881) | Terrestrial soil microbial communities with excess Nitrogen fertilizer from Kellogg Biological Station, Michigan, USA - KB3-175-2 | ecosystem: Environmental > Terrestrial > Soil > Unclassified ...
AAAGCGGGACTGCGCAGGCAGGATGCCGAAGCGAACATCGGCGAAGCCGATGGCCCGAAGGGCGCGCCGCAGGAGCGGCGCGTAATCCAGTGTCTTTCTCGTCAAGAGCAAAGTCACTGGGTTGGTTCGCGCCATCCATGGCGCTCGCCCTTCGGCCGCCTTCAGCGTTCGCGTTTGCAATCCTGCAAACGCAGTCGGATCGCCGCTTCGCGGCGTCCGGAATGACGATGGATATCTTTTCAAAATGATCTCTATCGAACTACTGCAGGTTTGCGCGTCAGCATGGCTTTGCCGTCGGCGCCGCGGTTGATCGTGATGTCGTAGTGCTTGCCGCGGAACGTGATGTCCTTCAGTGTCACCGCGTTCCAGTCCGGCGGCAGGATCGGTGCGTATTCCGCGTCGAGGCCCTTGTCGTCGATGCGCAGGCCGCTCAAGCCGTAGATGAAACTCTGCACGAAGCCCGCCGAGGTCGCGAGGATGTAGCCGTTGTTGTTGTCCGCGGTTTCGCTGCGGACGTTGAACGGCGGTTTCAGGTAGCCGACCAGGTTGCGGTGGATCCAGTCGCCGACGGCTTTCGCTTCGCCCAGTTCGGCGGCGCCGACGGTGAGCATCACCATCAGCATTTCGTTGGGGCTGTCGCCGTGGCTCTTCAGCGCCTGCAACTGGAACGCGAAATCGTTGCGGCGCACCTCGGGTGACATCGGCAGGTCGAGGTTCGGGTACATCAGCCATGCCAGCGTCGAGCCGAACCAGGTGATCTTGTCGTGTGGGACCGACGGATCGAAATCGTAATGACGCTGGGCCTTCTGATCGAACGGGATGTACATCTTCGCCGCAATCTCCGCCCACGCCGGATCAGCCTTCGCGCCCACCAGCGCGGCGGCCTTCGTCGCGATCTCCAGCGCCTTGCGCGCCGCGGCGTTGGTGAAGGTGTCGTTGGGCACGTCGTCGTAGGCTTCGTCGGGCGAAGTAACGTGCAGGATTTCATAGCGGTCGTCCGCCTTGTCGTAGGTGACGCGATTTTTCCAGAACGTCGCGATGCCTTCGATCACCGGCCAGCCGTACTGCTTCAGCCACGCGCGATCGCCGGTCGCGAGCCAGTACTGCCACTGCGCGATCGCGATGTCGGCGTTGACGTGGATTTCGCGATAGACGCCATAGGCGAAGTGCGGCGTGACATCGATGCCCTTCTCGGGATCCGATTCCCACGGATACATCAGCCCTTTCGCACCGTACTGCGCGGCGCGTTCACGCGCGCCCTGCATGGTGCGGTTTCGAAACATCACGATCGACTTCGCGCGTTCCGGATGCAGCAGCAACAGCGCCGGGAACACCCACGAATCGGAATCCCAGAACACGTGGCCGGCGTAATTCGGTGTCAGCGCGCAGGCACCCATCGCCCATGCAGTGTTCGCAGTGCTGTTGGAGAGGATGTAGTAGAGGTCGGAATGCAGCGCGCGCTGCACGGCTTCGTCGCGATCGACCACGATGTCGGCTTTCCACAAGTCATGCCACGCGGTGACATGGCGCGCGAGCAGCGTGTCGAAGCCGGTGCTGCGCGCCTTCGTCGCCAGCGCAAGATCGGCCCGCGCGTCGCCGCCCCAATCCTGACGCGAGGCAGCGATGTACTTGGTGAAGCTGTAGCTTTGCCCTTTGCGCACACGGGCGACGATGTCCAGCGACAGCTTGTCGGAGGTTTTCTCCAGCTTCACGCTTTCGATGTTCAGCCCACGCGGCAACTCGATCGCCGCGGCTTCGGCCATCTTCAAGCCATTCACGGCTTGGCCGTCCAGCCACAGCGTCAACTGTGTCGTGTCGCCGCCATCATTCGTGACGAGCGTCGTGCCCGGATACCACACCGGCGCGCGATCGGGCGTCGGCACCGGCTTGTCGTTCAAGTTCTGTCCGCTCGCGATCACCGCGTCGATCATCTGGTCGCCGGTCATGCTGTCGATCGGGAAACGCGGCTGGTGGCTGGCCCACAGGCGAAACGGAAACCTGAGCTGCACCTTCCCGTCGAACTGCGGCGTGATCGAAATACGCGTGGCCGCGAGGTGCGGATCGGCCTGGCTGACGAACGTCGTCACCTCGACGTCGGTGGGATTCTTGACGTACTTGAAGCGGTAGCGCGTGGTCAGCTTTCCGTCGTGCATGTTCAGCGTCTGCGAATAACCGGAGAAGATTTCCGGATCGAGACGCGTCATGTTCATCCAGCCTGTGCTGGGGTTGTAGTCGATCTCGCTCCAGCCGGGGATCGCGGCGGGGCGCGAAATGTCATCTTTCGTGTAATCCATGAGGGCGACCATGTAGGCGCGGTCGGGCTCGGTGCCGCGCACCGAAGTCATGGTCGAGAAGTAACCGTTGGCGAGGTAGGACGGAAAGTACGCGTCGAAATCCTTGGCCGTCGCGGCCAGCAGGAACCCCGGATCGGTGGCAGGTGCTTGCGCCAGCGCCCCCGCGGCGGGCACGAGCACTAGGGAACAGAAAAACAGCAGCGCGCGGAATCTCATGTCAAGCTCCGGATCGATGCGTCGCCTGCAGGAGCGACGCGACGGCGAATCCGCGGCGGGCACGGACGCCACGAACCGGATCGGCGTCGCGCACGATCCGGTTCAGGCGTGGGACGAAGCCGGTGCTTCAGAACTGGTACTTCGCCTGGACATACACCTCGCGTCCCATGAGCGGCCGCGCCATCAGCACGCCGTTGATGCCCGCGCTGGCGCCCGTGATGCGCGCGTTGCCTTCGGTCAGGCCGATCGCATTGGTCAAGTTGGTGCCCTGCAGGCGGAACTGCCAGTTGGGACCATAGTCGGCCACCAGCCCCGCGCCGAGCGTGTGGTAGGTGCCCAGCGGCTGCAATCCGGTCTGGTCCTCGAAGCGCTGGCCGGCATGCTCCCAGGTCAGGAATCCGGTGACGCTGCCCCAACTGGTCGGCAACGTGTAGCTCGGCATGAACAGGTAGCGGACCTTGGGCTGGCGCTGCAGTGGTTGCCCGTCGAAGCTGACGCATTGCGTGTTGCCGTTGATGTCGACGTACGTCGCGCAGCCGTTGTGGTGCGTGTAGTGCCCGTCCATGTAATCGGCGACCAGCTTCAGGTGCAGGTTCTCGATGGGCGACCAGGTGCCATTCAAGTCGAGACCGTGCGTGTTGGCGCCGTAGTTCTCGATCGGGCCGATCGGCGTGCCGTTGATGCTTTCCTGGTAGGGCAGGCCGGTGAACAGACGGTGGTAGATGCTGACGTCGACGAACAGCGTCGGCGAACCATATTTGAAGCCGGCCTCCAGGTTTTTGATCTTCTGCATCGGCGCGAAATTGCCGCCGGTGCCGCGGATGCCGTTGTCGAAATCATCGAAATGGCCGCCGGTGTTGGCGCGCACGTACGCGCTCATGTGGTCGTTGAACTCGTAATTCGCGCCGGCGGTGAACGAGGGATGGGTCTTGTCGTAGTTTTCGTAATCCCAGGTGCCGTTGCAGATCGGCGTCGCGTTGTCGAACAGCGTGAGCGGATTGCCGTCGAGATCCACCTTGGACTGGTTGCAGGTCCGCTGATGCACATTCATGTTCTCGACGCGGCCGCCGGCCTGCAGCAGCCACGGACCGATCGTCCACGAGTCGGACAGGTAGAACGCCTTGTTGGTGGCGGTGCCGGCCTCGACGATGTTGAAGTTGCCGCTGAAATCGACGAAGCCCTGCGGGTTGGCGACCACGTAGGTCTGGCCACCCGAGGTGTACGTCAGCCCGATCGGTTGGGTGTTCGGCTGGTTGAGCATCAGCTCCTGGTTGCCCAGCGACCAGTTGTCATGGTCGGTGTAACGCGCGAGGTAAACGCCCGCGGTGATGGTGTTGCCGTCGAAGATTTCGCGGCTGATCCGGAAATCGTTGTTGAGGCTCTTCAGGCGCTTCTGGATGAACCACCAGCCCTGGTGGATCACGCTCTGGTCCAGCGGCACCGTCTGGCCATTCGGCAGCGTCGCGACGACATTCTGGGTGGTCGGATAATTCAGCGTGTCGCTGTCCACCGGCTGGTTCGTGGCGCTGCAATAACCCGCCGGCTGCGCCATGTTGCAGCCGTACAGGTAATAACCCAGCGGTTTCGGGTTGGGACCGGAGAACAGCGCGTTGGTCGGCAGGTCGCCGCCGAAATACAGGAAGTTGTCCGAGATTGTCCAACTGCCCAACGTCGTATCGAAACTGCCGCCGAAGTAGTTGAGGTTGCCGCCACGGCCGTTGGCAAGATTGGCGTTTTCGTAGTAACCCAGCGGGTTCGGCACCTGCACGTTCTGGATTGCCTTGCTGTAGTAGGTGCCGGTCGAAGGATCGAATCCGGGATAGCCGGAAAACTTGTCGCCCGAGCCCTGGATCATAGGGATCGGCGTGATGAACTGGTTCTTGTCGTTGAGTTTGCGCGCGAACAGCATCAACGAGCCGTTGTCCCAATCGTGCGTCAGCGTCGCGGTCAACTGGCCACCCTCGTCGGACTTGAACTGCGGATCGCGCACGCCGTCGGAGGTGCGGTAGAACCCGCCGATGCTGGCGTACCAGCCGTCTGCGAGTTTGAAGCCGTAGAAACCGTCGACGTGCCACAGGCCTTCGTCGCCGTAGGTGAGTCCAACGTCGCCGGACGGCGTCGCGGTGCCCTGGCGCAGGATGAAGTTCGCGGTGGCGCCCATCTGGCCGGGGCCGAACACCGCACCCGGGCCACCCTGCACGATTTCGACGCGCTGGATGGTGTCGTCCAACCGGAACAGCGAACTCGAATCCATGAACGACAGCGACGACATGCCGTAGATCGGCGAGCCGTTGATCATGTTGGTGAAGAACGGCGCGTCGCCGCCGCCTGGGAAGCCCGCGATTTCGATGTTGGCGCCGGTCTGTCCGCCCGTGGATTCGGGCCAGATGCCGGGCGAGATTTTCAGGAGGTCGGCGACGCTGACCGGGTTGGCCTGGCGGATTTCCTCCCGGTTCGCCGACACGATGCTGTAGCTCGCGTCGAGTTTCTTGACGCCGATCGCGCTGGCCGTGACCACCACAGTTTCCAGTGTCGTCGTCTTGGATTGCTGTCCATTGGAGGGCGTGGCTTGCTGCGCGGGCGTGCCGGCGGCCTGGCCGCACGCGAAGGCGGCGGGTGACAACGCTGCGATGATGGCGCTCGTCAGCGCGAGCCTGATCAGCTTGCGGTTCTGCTTCATGACTCTCCTCCAGCGATGAGTAGGGTTCGTGACATCACAGGCCGTCCGGAACGCGCCTTTTCTTCTGCGTGAAACAAACCACTTGCTGTGCCGGTTCGTGCAACCGCCAATGGCGTGACTCAGCCAAATCTCCGTTCAATGTTTACCGCGGAACTCATGGTGTCCATTGCATGCGGGCACGGAAACACACCGGCAGCCAGCGCGGACCGCTGGAGCGGCGTGCTCGAAAACTGCAAGGTCGACCGCGCCCCCAGCGCGCCGACCGGATCAAACGCCTGACAGTGATACCGACACCCATGCCGATGATTCCCCGCAGACATGCTTGGCGCAGTCTGCGCCTGCAAAGACAGCGCTGTCAATTTGCAGTGCACCACCCGGAACGCCCTGCCGGGCGGCTTCCGCCAAGCTGCTTCCGGCTTGAAATGGCCGGTGCGGGCCATGCAGGATGCGGTCTCTGCATGCTGCGTCGCAACACACGCAGCCCGTCATGCGGTGCGCTGTTGCCAAGGCCGCAACCTGTGCGACACTGTCGCCCAGGGCTTGAATGACAGCGCTGTCACGAAAGGAGTGCCCGTGGGATCGGCAACACTCGACGACGTCGCGAAGCGGGCCGGCGTTTCCGCGAAGACCGTATCGCGCGTGGCAAACGGTGAGCGCTCGGTGCGCGATGACACGCGCCAGCGCGTGTTGCGCGCCATCGAACAACTCGACTATCGGCCCAATCTGCTGGCGCGCGGCTTGAGCGGTGCCCACGCCTACACGATCGGGCTCGTTTACGACAATCCGAATGCTTACTACATCATCGCGATGCAGCAGGGCGCGCTCGGCGCGTGCGACGACATGCATTTCGGCCTGCAGATCCGCCCGTGCAATTCCAGGGCGCCGAGCCTGGCCGAAGACCTGCGCGACTTCGTGCACCGCTCGCGCCTTTCCGGCCTGGTGTTGACCACGCCCGTGTCGGAACGCATGGCGTCCCTGCAAAGACTGGCCAGCTACCACATCCCTTTCGTCCGGATCATTTCCGCCGCGCGCGATCCGCGCGACGGCTTTCCCTGCGTGTACGTCGACGACCGCGACGCTGCCTACGCCATCACCACGCACCTGCTGCAGCTCGGCCACGTGCGCATCGGCTTCCTGCGCGGCGGCAAGCACCACCACGCCAGTGCCGAACGCCTGAAGGGTTACAAGGATGCGCTGCGGGATTATGGCGTGCCGCTGCGCGAGGATTTGATGATCGAAGGCGATTACGTGTTCGACCACGGCTTTCGCGGCGCACGCCGGCTGCTCGACCTTGCCGAACCACCGACCGCCATCTTCGGCTGCAACGACGAGATCGCCGCGGGCGCACTGGCGGCCGCACAATCCACTGGCCTGCATGTGCCGTACGATGTGTCGATCGCGGGATTCGAGGACAGTCCGTTTTCTCGCCACTCGTGGCCGCCGCTCACCACCGCGCGGCAGCGCGCCGACATCATCGTCGAGCGCGCGACGCGCATGTTGATCGCAAGGATCCGGGGCGAAACGGTGGAAAATGAAAGCTTCAATCCGGAACTGGTCGTCCGTGGTTCGACCGCGCCTCCGCGGCCCAAATTGCGCCGGCGCAAGCGCGGATAGGCCGGTGCCATGGATCGCGCGAGCCCATCCACCCTCAGCAAGCACACGGAGAGCCTGTCATGAAACTTCGTTCGCTGTGCATCGCCTTCGCTTTCACGCTGGTCACGACCGCCGCCGGCGCGGCCACGCCCGATTCCGCGAAGACACGCAGCTACATTGATCACGCTTGGAGCACCCTCACGCGCTCGGTGAACGAGTGCCGCGCGTTGATCGATCCCAAGGTGCCGTCGCATTCGGTCGTGTACCTGCCGGCGCAGGCGACGGCGCCCGCATCGCTGACGCAAAGCGCCAGGCGTTGCGGGGTGCGCCTCGAGAACCTGCCCGCACCGATCCAGCAGCTCGGCGATTTCGATCCGACCACGCTGGCCGCGCAGGGCCTGTTGTATGTGCCGTATCCCTACGTCGTGCCGGGTGGGATGTTCAACGAGATGTATGGCTGGGACAGCTACTTCATCGTGCTGGGACTGGTGGCCGACCATCACCAGAAGCTCGCGCTGGACATGACCAACAACGCCTTGTACGAGGTCGAGCATTACGGCGGCGTGCTCAACGCCAACCGCACCTATTACCTCTCGCGTTCGCAGCCGCCGTTGTTGAGCGCGATGATGAGCGCGGTCCTGGATGATCCGGCCAGCTTTCCCGATGCCGCCGCGAAACATGCTTGGCTCGCGCGCGCGTATCCGTTGGCGGTACGCAATCACGACGTCTGGACCAGCAAGCAACACCTCGCCGGCGACACCGGGCTGTCGCGCTACTTCGATTACGGCCATGGACCGGTCATCGAGGCGCAGAACAGCGATTACTACGTCGGCGTGATCCGCTGGCTGCTGGCGCATCCGTCGCAGAATCCGGGTTATCTCGTCAAGGCGCCGCAACATCCGGATGCTGCCGAAACCACGACGCTGAAGACCACCAGTTGCGACATCGCCCGATCGAAAGTCTGCGCGGGCGACTGGCTGGAGGGTTATCGCCTCACCGCCGATTACTATCTCGGCGACCGCGCGATGCGCGAATCCGGTTTCGATACCGATTTCCATTTCGGGCCGTGGGGCGGTTCCACCCATCACTACGCGGGCGTGGGCCTGAACAGCCTGCTGTATCGCTACGAGCGCGATCTCGAAACATTCGCGAAGCAGCTCGGCAAGGCTGCCGACGCCGAGCACTGGGCGAAAGCCGCCGAGGCGCGCCGCGCCGGGATGGACAAGTACCTGTGGCACGCCGATGAGGGCCGCTACATGGATTACGACTTCGTCGCCGGCAAGGCTTCCACCGATCCGTACCTGACGATGTTCTATCCGCTGTGGGCCGGGGCGGCGTCGAAGCAACAAGCGAGCGATCTGATCAAGCAGCTCAAGTTGTTCGAGCACAAGGGCGGCCTCGCGATGAGCACCCGCGACACCGGCGCGCAATGGGACGCGCCGTTCGGCTGGGCGCCGACCAACTGGATCGCGGTGAAGGGATTGCAAGACTACGGCTTCGGCGACGACGCGCGGCGCATCTCGTGCAAGTTCACCGGCACGATCGACCGCAGCCTTGCGAAAGACGGCACCATCCGCGAGAAGTACAACATGGTGCTCGGCAACGCGGACGTGAAGATCACCGCGGGTTACAAGGCCAACGTGATCGGCTTCGGCTGGACCAACGGCGTTTACCTGAAGATGCGACACCTCATCGATGCCGCGGGCGGCTGCGAGGCGCAGCCGGCCGCGCGCGCCGCCGGGGGCACGCCTTGAGTGCAACCATGCTGCGCACGAACATCCACCGGAAACATTTCGCACCGCGACCTTCGAGGGGAGAACCGTGATGAATGCAATCGCGATAACCACCGGACAGGCACGCCGCCACGCCGCTTTCGTGGCCACGCTCGCTGCCCTGGCAGGCTTGATGTTCGGCCTCGACGTCGGAGTGATCTCCGGCGCGCAGCAGTTCATCCAGCGCGACTTCGCCATCAACGATGCCATGCTCGAATACATCGTCAGCAGCATGATGTGGGGCGCCGCGGTCGGCGCCGCGCTCGCGGCGTGGCTGTCGAAACACTTCGGGCGCAAGCGCTCGCTGGTGTTCAGCGCCAGCCTGTTCGTGATTGGTTCGCTGATCTGCGCGGGGGCATGGTCGCCGGCGGCGCTGATCGGCGCGCGCGTCGTGCTGGGGCTGGCGATCGGCATCGCCGCGTTCACGGCGCCGCTTTACCTCGCGGAAATCGCGCCGCGCGATCGGCGTGGCGCGATGATCTCGACCTACCAGTTGATGATCACCATCGGCATCTTCGTGGCCTTCCTGTCCGACACCGGCTTCAGCTACATCGAAGGCTGGCGCTGGATGCTGGGCATCATCGCGCTGCCCGGCGCGCTGTTCCTGATCGGCGTGCTCGGGCTGCCGGAAAGTCCGCGCTGGCTGGTGCTGCGCCAACGCGACACCGAAGCCGATGCGGTGCTGCAGAAACTGCGCGGCGATGCCGCGGCCGTGCAAATCGAGGTTGCGGAGATCCGGGAACAACTGCGCACGCCGCAGCAGGGCTGGCGGCTGTTCCTGGAAAACCGCAATTTCCGCCGCTCGGTGGGACTGGGCATTGCGCTGCAAGTGGTGCAACAACTCACCGGCATCAACGTGGTGATGTATTACGCGCCGCGCATCTTCGCCGACATGGGTTACGCCACCAGCATGCAGATGTGGTTCACCGCTATCGTGGGGTTGACAAACGTGCTGGCCACCTTCATCGCGATCGGCCTGGTCGATCGCATCGGACGCAAACCCATCCTGTATGCGGGTTTCGTGGTGATGGCGATCGGGCTTGGCGTGGTCGGCGTGTTGATGCATCTCGGTATGGGCACCCAGGGCGAACGCCTGCTGGCCGTCGCGATGCTGCTGGTGTTCGTGGTTGGCTTCGCGTTTTCCGCAGGTCCGCTGGTGTGGACGCTGTGTTCGGAAATCCAGCCGCTCAAGGGGCGTGATTTCGGCATCGGCGTGTCCACGGTCACCAATTGGGTGTTCACCGCGATCGTCGGCGCCACGTTCCTGACGCTGCTCAACCATTTCGGACACGCCAACACGTTCTGGCTGTATGCCGCCTTCAACGCCGCGTTCCTGCTGTTCACCTGGGCATTGGTGCCCGAGACCAAGGGCGTCAGCCTCGAACAGATCGAGCGCAAACTGATGGACGGCAAACCGCTGCGCGATATCGGCGCGTAACGTACGACTATCCGGGCCGGCAAGCGCCGACGCCCGCGCGGCGCTTGACAGCGTCCATGTGTATTGGCATATTGATACACATGGACGCATCGCTGCTCACGATCCAGCCCGCCTCGGCCGAACCGATCTACCGGCAGATCGTGGAACAGTTGCGGCGCCTGATCGCGGGCGGGCAATTGCCGCCGGGCGAACTGCTGCCATCGGTGCGCGAGGTCGCCGGCTTCCACGCCATCAATCCGATGACGGTCTCGCGCGCGTACAGCCTCGCCGAAAGTGAAGGCCTGCTGGAACGCCAGCGCGGCAAGGGCATGACCGTGGCCGCGCAATCCAGAACTGCATTGAGCCAGACCCAACGCATGGGGCTGCTGGAACCGCAAATCGCGGCGCTCGCCCGCCAGGCCCGCGAACTCGAACTTCCCGCCGAACCGGTGTTGCGCCGGCTCGACAAATTGCTGAAGGAGTGAAGCCATGAACGCCGTTGCCCAGGTCGTTGCCGCCGCATCCGCCGCGCCGCTGCAGGTGCGCAGCCTCACCCACCGCTACGATTCGAAGGTCGTGCTGGACCACGTCGACCTGGCCTTGCAGCCGGGCAGCGTACTCGGGTTGATCGGCCGCAACGGCGCGGGCAAATCCACGCTGATCCGCGCGATGCTGGGCTTGCTGGAACCACAGGCGGGCGAAGCCCTCGTGTTCGGCGAACCCGCGTTGAAACTTTCCGACGCCGCGAAAGAGCGCCTGGGCCATGTCCCGCAGCAACCCGACGCGTTGGCGTGGCTGACCGCCGCGCAGATGTTCGATTACCTGTCGCGCTTCTATCCGCGCTGGGACCATCGTTTCGTCAGGGACACGATGCAGCGCTGGAAGATCGAAGCGGACAAGGTGATGGCGAAACTGTCGCCCGGCGAACGCCAGCGCGTGGACCTGGTGCGCGCACTGGCGCCGCAACCGGAATTGCTGGTGCTGGACGAACCCGCGTCCGCGCTCGATCCTGTCGCGCGCCGCGAACTGCTGCGCGAAATCGCGCTGCGTGCGGGCGAGGCCGGCGCCACGGTGTTGTTTTCCACGCACATCGTTTCCGACCTGGAACGCGTGGCGTCGGACATCGCGTTCCTGCACGACGGCCGCCTGCTGCTGCACTGTCCGGTCGATGAAACCAAGGAACGCTACGCGCGCCTGTGGTTGCCGGCGAATGTCGCTGCCGCAGCGCCTGCCTCCCCGCTCGGCAAGCGCCGCCACGAGGACGGCAGCTTGAGCGTGATCGTGGAGTGCGATGCCGGCGGCGCGTGGCCGGAAGCTTCGCGCCTGCCGGGCGCGCGCATCGACACGCTGGGATTGGAGGACCTGTTCGTGGAGATCGCCGAATGAACGCGCCGCGCGGGATCGCGGGCAAGCGCGCGCAGCGGCGGCTGATCGTGGTGATGCTGGCGATCAATCTCGCCGGCATCGCGGGCATTGCCTTGTACACGGGCGGCGCGCACGGGGTGGCGCTGGGACTCTTGCCGCTTTCCATGCTGGTGGCCACGCTGCCATGAACCGCGTGCACGCGCTGCTGGTAATGCCGTGGGTCGCCTCGGCAAAGTACGCGCGGCTGCTGACGGTGCTGTTCGTCGGCAGCGCGCTGGTCGTCGCGTGCGCGATGGCAATCACCGGCAATGCGCGTGCCCATCGTGAGATCATCATCGTCGTGCTCGGCTTCGCGGTGTGGGCGCTTTGGGGGTCGTATCTCGCCGCCAACCTGCAGCTGGCGCGCAACGCGCGCGAGCTGTGCCTGCCGCGCATGCAGCGCGATGCCGACCTGAGCTTGCTGTTGTTCGCGGTGCCCAGCCTCGCCGTGCCGACCGCCCTCTGCTGGACGCTCGGTGCGTCGCCCCTGCTGGCGGCCGCCATCTTCACCGTTGCGGCCGCGCTGGGCCTTGCCTACATGCTGCTGCCGCTGTGGGTCGGTTTCCCTCTGATTGCCGCGAGCATCGTAGGCATCATGTCGCACGACTTGTCCGGACAGGTTTCGACGTGGTGGGGATTGGCCGCCTTGCTGGCCGCGTTCGACATTTTTCGCTGGTGGCAATTGCGCACCGCGGCCACGGTTCGACGCGAAGGCATGGGTGCAGCCGCGGTGTTTTTTTGCTACCACCAGGACGCCATGCGCAACGGTGGCTGGTACGGGTTCCGGTTCCTGCAAGAGCGCGTCACGATTCCTTTGCACGCGGAACTGAAGGACGTCGGCCCGCGCTGCGTCGTCACTTCCATACGTTTCGCATTGGGCGGCTTCGGCATGCCCAAGCCGTTTGCGTCGCGCCTCAAGGACATCGGCCGCCTCGCGGCATACATTGCGGTATTCATGTTGTTTCCCCTGCTGGCGCCGTTGCTGGGCTCGCCCGTCGCCACCGGCGAATGGGTCGTGTATTGGCTTTCTCCGCTGCTCACGTTTGGCTGCCTGTTGACCTGTTGCACCGCCGTGAGCGCGTTCGCGGGACGCACTCGCTCGCTGTGGCGCAAATCGGATGCGGAATTGCCGCTGCTCGCGTTGTTGCCGGGCCTGGGTGACGCGGCATCAGGCAAGCGTTTCACGATAACCGCCTTGCTGGCGCCACCCCTCGTTTTCCTCGCCTGCACCTGCGCGGTACTGTGCCTCGCCACGCTCGCGCTGCACACCACGCCGTGGGCGTACATTGCGCTGATGTTGTGTTGCTCGGGCGCGCTGGTGCTGACCGTTGCGGCCACGCTTGCATCGCTGTGCGGCAGGCCGATGCACACCGTCGAATACGTGCTTTTGTACATCGTCCAGCTGGTGCTTTCGGCGCTGGTACTGATGAAAGCCATGCCGACGGACCAGTATCACGGCGCGCATCCCGAATTGATTGGCATGGTCCCCGCATGGCTGCTCGTGCTGTGGGGCTTGTATTTGATCGTGCTGGCCGTCCTTGCCGTCCACGGCGCGCGCGAACTTCGCAACCATCCGCATGCGTTCCTGGCCAATATCCCGTGACTGCGTGCAAGGAAATCCCGACATGACCCCTACCGTCGCGCTCGCAACCGAAACCTTTCCCGCACGCTCGGCGAGCCGCCGTTCGTGGATGCTCGCGGCGCTCACGACACCCTGGCGTTCGACCAAGCGCCAGACCCTCTGGATCTCGACGGTCATCTTCGTGCTCGGCTGCGCGGCCGCGCTGGTCTGCGGAATCCTGATGCCCAACGTACGCGGCCAAGCGCTCGCGGTGATCTTCTATGCGGCCGGCGTGTGTTTCGTGTGGGGCTTCTGGTTCTCGGGCTTGTTGCTGCTGGCGCGGGATGCACGCATGCTCGCGGTTCCGGGCGTGTTGCGCGACACACTGCTATGCGCGCTGGCTTGGGGCGTGCTCATGATCGCGGCGCCAGCGCTCATCGAAGGCGCATTCGGATGGGGCATGGCGCTGCCTGCGATGCTGTCGGCGTTCGCGATGGCTGCCGGGTTGACTTGGGTGCTGTCACCGCGCTGGGCCAGCATGTGCATGGGTTTCGCGCCGGCCCTCTACTCGACCGTGCACGAGAGCTTGCATGTGCTGTCGCCGGTGAGCGCGGACTTTCTGCACTGGGGAACGGCCGCATTCGTCGCGCTTTTCTTATTCGTCGGGTTCCGGTGGTGGCGCATTCTGCACGATGGCTCGACGGAGGCATGCGGCTGGCGCGCGCCGATGATCCTGCAGCTTCGCCAGCAGGCGGTCTCCGTGGGGTGGTCTTTCGACAAGCAGATGTTCTGGCAACGCAATGGTGCGCAGCATCGATACATCGACCTGCGCGGCATCGATGCGCACGCGCCGGTGAAAGCCATGCAGGTTGCGCTGGGCGGTGATTTGTTCACGCCGAGGACACCGGCCGGCAATCTTCGCCGGCTGGGCGTGGTGGTCTGGCCGGTATTGATTTTCGTCGGCTGCATGCTGCTCACCAGCCTCGACCGGGTCCATGACCTGCACAAGCTGTTGGTCGTCATCGGCGTGAGCGGCGCGATGTGGTCGGGTGCGTTCGGCATGGCCATGCTGCTGTTCGCCGTGACCGCCGTGTTGCGGCGCCGCTGGGAACACGGCGCCGAACCCGCGCTGATGGCACTGCTGCCGGGCCTGGGGCGGCATGCATCGTTGCATCGCAGCGTCCTGCGCGCCGCGTTCATCAAACCGTTCGTGATATGCGCCGCGTTGTGGGCGCTGATGGCTGCCAGCGAGTACCTCTTGCACCTGGGTGCACTCGCCTACGCGCTGACAACCCTGATCCTGCTGGGCATGATTGCGGCGGCCGCGATGTCGCTGTTGCGCGTGTTCGCGGGACGCGCGCTCGGCGGTTTCGCGCAAGGCTCCGTCATCGTCGTCGCGTGCGTGCTGATGGGCGTGAGCCTGCCGCTGATCTACATCACCCCGATGGCCAAACTGGGGCCTGCCGCCGGCTGGGTGGAGTGGGGACTGTTCGCAGGATGGCTGGTTTTCGCCATCTGGATGAGCATGCTTGGCGTGCGCGCTTGGCGCGGCTTTCGGCTGCGGCCGCATCCGTTCCTGTCGCGTTGAGTGTAGTCGTCGCGCCGATCGTCGCGGCTGCGCTATGATCCAGCCGGTTCGCGCTGCCGGGGTGGTCCATGGTCTGGGGTTTGGCGCTGGTTGCATTGGTTGCCTTCTTGCTGGCGTTCATCAGCCACTCGCCCGGCTGGATGGGGTTCGGCATCTTCGTCGGTTTCATTTCGGCAATCAGCGCGGCACTGGTTTTCATCGACCGCCACGTGCGCGCGAGTTCGCGGCCCGAGCACATGACCGAGCGCGAAATCCAAGCCTTGCGCGGCACCGTCCAGAAGCCCGGGCGGACGCCGCCGCGGCTGCCTCCTTCCGATTCCGGCTGACGCGACTGCGGCTCCCCGGGTTTCAATTTGCTACGCTAGCTTCCTTGTCTGGCTGCGAGGAGTCTTGAGCGATGAGCAAGGTGCATCCCGTTCCGACAGCATTTGCCGACGCCGAGCAGATCAAGCCCGACACCTACGCGCGGCTTTACCGCGAATCGATCGACCACCCGGAAAAGTTCTGGGCCGACGCCGCGAAGCGACTGGACTGGATCAAGCCGCCGATGCAGACGCGGGATGTTTCGTTCGACGCGAAAGACTTGCACATCCGCTGGTACGCGGATGGCGTATTGAACCCGACGATCAGTTGCCTAGACCGGCATCTCGAAACGCGCGGTGACAAGACCGCGCTGCTGTTCGAAGGCGACGATCCCGATGTCTCGCGCGCCATCACCTACCGCGAACTGCATGCCGAGGTCAGCCGTTTCGCGAACGCGCTGCGCAACCTCGGCGTGGAGAAGGGCGACCGCATCGCGATCTACATGCCGATGATCCCGGAGGCCTGCGTGGCCATGCTGGCGTGCGCACGCATCGGCGCGATCCATTCGGTGGTGTTCGGTGGCTTTTCGCCGGACGCGCTGGCCGGCCGCATCGCCGATTCGCAATGCAAGGTGTGCATCACCGCGGATGAAGGCGTGCGCGCCAACAAGAAGATTCCGCTGAAGCACAATGTCGATGAAGCCCTGACGCGCCCCGGCACCACCAGCATCGAGACGGTGGTGGTGGTGCGCCGCACCGGCGGCGCGGTGAACATGCAATCGCCGCGCGACCGCTGGTGGCATGCGCTGGTGGAAGGTCAATCGGCCGCGTGCGAACCCGAGCCGATGAACGCGGAAGATCCGCTGTTCATCCTGTACACCTCGGGCAGCACCGGCAAACCCAAGGGCGTGCTGCACACCATCGGCGGCTACATGGTGTGGGTGTCGTGCACGCACGCAGCGGTTTTCGACCTGCGCGAGGAGGACATCTACTGGTGCACCGCCGACGTCGGCTGGGTCACCGGGCACAGTTACATCGTGTATGGCCCGCTCGCCAACGGCGCGACATCGCTGGTGTTCGAAGGCGTGCCGAACTGGCCTGATGCCTCGCGCCTCTGGCAAGTCTGCGACAAGCACCGCGTCACCATTCTTTACACCGCGCCGACCGCGATCCGCGCGCTGATGCGCGAAGGCGACGCGCCGGTGAAGAAAACCTCGCGCAAGTCGTTGCGCCTGCTCGGTTCGGTCGGCGAACCGATCAATCCGGAAGCGTGGGAGTGGTATTTCAACGTGGTGGGCGAGGGCCGCTGTCCGATCGTGGATACCTGGTGGCAAACCGAGACCGGCGGGATTCTTATTTCCCCGCTGCCGGGTTCGACCGTGCTGAAACCCGGCGCCGCGATGAAGCCGTTGTTCGGCATCAAGCCTGCGATCCTCGATCCCGACGGCAAGACCATCGAGGGCTCGGGTTCCGGCAACCTCGTGATCACCGATTCCTGGCCGGGGCAGATGCGCACGGTGTACGGCGACCACCAGCGTTTCATCGACACGTATTTCAAGACGTATCCGGGCGTGTACACCACTGGCGACGGTGCCGAGCGCGACGCGGACGGCGACTGGAAGATCACCGGACGCGTGGATGACGTCATCAACGTGTCGGGCCATCGCATTGGCACCGCCGAGATCGAGAGCGCGATGATGGCCGACGAACGCGTGGCCGAAGCCGCGGTGGTGGGTTGTCCGCACGACATCAAGGGCACCGCCATCTATGCGTTCGTCACGCCCAAGGAAGGCGTGGCGCCGAGCGATGCGCTCAGGAAGGAACTCGTCGGCGGCATCCGCGAGCGGATCGGCCCGTTCGCCGCGCCGGAATACCTCCAGTGGGCGGCGGCGCTCCCGAAAACACGCTCGGCCAAGACCATGCGCAGAATCCTGCGCAAGATCGCGGAGGCCGGCAACAGCGAGGTTGATCTTGCCACGCTCGGCGACACGTCCACGCTCGCGGATCCCTCGGTCGTCAGGCGGTTGTACGAAGAGCGCGTGCGGCACTGAACGGCCGATCGATGTCGCTGCATCTGGAATTCGTGCGTGCGGTTCCGGCCGAAGCCGCGCCACGGCTGGACGACCATTCGATCCACCTGTGGCGGATTCCGTACGCGTCTTCGCAACGGCGCGCACCGCTGCTCGCGTTGCTGGCGGGTTATCTC
>Ga0134126_10004735_pt1 | contig 17031 bp, 12 predicted proteins | sample KB31752_FD_96881 | JGI IMG/M metagenome (GOLD analysis project Ga0134126, IMG submission 96881) | Terrestrial soil microbial communities with excess Nitrogen fertilizer from Kellogg Biological Station, Michigan, USA - KB3-175-2 | ecosystem: Environmental > Terrestrial > Soil > Unclassified ...
GGCATTGGGGCTCGACACGGCGATGCATGGCGGGAATGCCGCGGCCTTTTTGGGCCTGTTCTTCCATTATTTTATTGCCATGGCCTGGACGGTGTTCTTTTTCCTGATCTTTCCGCGTTTGCGTTTCCTTTGGTACAACAGGTACCTGGTTGGGATGTTGTATGCGGTGTTTGTCAACATGATGATGAGTGAGGTGATCCTCCGGATGACGCCGTTGCCGAGGGGGCCGTTCAACCTGGGGACTACCTTTACGGACTGGCTGGTCTTTGGGGTGATCTTTGGCATCCCCATCGTCTACAGCGCTTACCGGTATTATGGGGTAGGTGTTAGTGGGACTGCTGTTGAAGATGGCGGCCGGTGAGTACGGACCAGGACACGCGGAAGGACAGGAGGCTGGGGGCTGTACCGGAAACGAAGACGTGATCGAAGCGCAGGGCGAAATTGAGCGGGCAGCGTGGGTTGGGGAGGATATAGCCTATGGCGAGGGCGGCGGTAGCGCCGTTGAGGCTTTCGTCGACCTCCGAACCATCGGAATTGAAGACGGGGTTGCCGTTGGCGTCGGTCTTCTGGATATCCGTGGAGCCGAAGGTATAGCCTACGAGGGGTTCGGCGTAGAAACCTGTGCCGGTGCCGTCGAAGAAATGGCGGAAGCCTACCAGGAGGGGTATGAAGACGAGGTGGGACTGGTTGGGGGCGAAATAATCGAAGCCCGCCTCTGCGGTGATCGCATTATCTTTGTTAACGGGGAAGTCGCCGTGAAAGAAGGCGCCAAAGCCGGTGGCTGAATGGCCTTTCAGGATGAGTTGGGTGACTTGTAATTGTGCGTGTGCTTTGTGGGTTACCGTGAGGAAAGTGAGCGCAAATAGGATGGCCCTGATTTTTTTGAAAGTGGTCATGGCGACTGATATTGGATTGCCGCAAAAATAATAACTTTAGCGATATGAAAAAGATATTTCTAGTAAGCGTAGTCGCTTGTTGTATGGTGATTGGCAGTTCAATGCGTCGCAGTGGGGCTAAGTGGATTTCCCTTTTCGATGGTAAAACACTCGATGGCTGGAAGGTCGGTGACAATGCCGCGACCTTTAGTGTGGACAGTGGGTGCATCATCGCACACGGCCAGACGGCGCATTTGTTCTATGAGGGAGATGTCCATAACCACGATTTCAAGGATTTCGAATTCAAGGCGGATGTGTTAACGCGGCCGGGCAGTAATTCGGGTATCTATATTCATACGGAATTCCAGCAGGGCGGATGGCCGGCCAAGGGGTATGAGGTGCAGGTCAACAATTCGCATACGGATTGGCGCCGGACCGGCAGTCTGTACGGGATCGTGGACATCAAGGAAGTCTATTGTCCCGACAACGTGTGGTTTACCGAGTATGTGTCCGTGCATGGCAAGCATATCGTCATCAAATTGAATGACAAGACGGTTGTGGATTATACCGAGCCGGAGAATGTGAAGCGGCCGTCCGATATGGAGGGTAGGGTGTTGTCGCATGGGACCTTTGCGCTGCAGGGGCATGATCCGAACAGCAAGGTCTACTTCAAGAATATCATGGTGAAACCGCTTGATTAGATTTAGATCAGGCGGTGCGTGGGGCGGGGGTAGCCGGGCTGGAAGCAGGATTCGGTGAGGGTGCGGATGGTTACGCCATATTGTGTTTCGATGGCGCTGATGGCGGTGGCGACGTGTTGCGAGAGTATATGGGGATCGGTTTGGATGCGGGCATTGATGAGCAGGGTGGCTGTGGTGGCGGCTTGGGGGGTGGGGAATTCGGTGGCTGGGATGTCCGGGGCTTGCGTACTGGTGGCTGTGTAGCTGATCTTGGTATGGCCGTCGACAAGGAACTTGAGATGGCCAATGGGATGTGGGGTTTGCGCGATCATTGTGCATAGGGCGAGGGCGGCGAGCTGGGCCTGTTGTGCGGGGCTTTCGATCTCCAGCTGCCGGTCGAGCCAGGCCAGTTTAGCTTCGCCGGCGCCATAGATGTCGTAGTCGATGTCGAGGGAGGGGAGGTCTTGGGTGAAGGTCGTGGTGTCGAGGGTGTCGAGCCAGCGGGCGATATGGGTTTCGTCGAATGAATTTTGATATAAGATGGTTTTGTCGGGGTAGCAGGTATGCAGTGCTGTTTTTAGCCGGGTGGCGTCTTTGATTTGATCGATCTTACTTACTACAATCACCTGCGCTTCTTCCAATTGTTTATTGTAGATGTAATTGACGGTTTCATCGAAAACTGTGGTCTCGTCGTTTAGCAGGTGTGCGTCGGCGAAAGTCGTGGCGGTGGGCCGGCATTCGGGATGGTGTTGGAGGAGCGGCTTTACTACGGTGGCGATAAGATCGGTGCAGGAGCCTACTGATTCCGCGAAGATGACGGCTGGGCTATTTTGCGCCGTTAGACGTCGTATGGTGCGGTCCAGGTCGCTGTAGCTGCAGCAGAAGCACCCGCCTGTGACCTGGCCCGAGGGTATGCCAAGGTGTGTGAAGAGCTCGCCATCAACGAGGGGAGAGCCCTGGTCGTTGGTGATCACTGCGACGGGGATGTTTTTTTTTGCGAGGTAGTTGACGGCTTCCCGGATGGCGGTGGTCTTGCCGCTGCCGAGGAAGCCGCTGAGCAGGTGAAGCTGGATGGGTGTGGCTTCGCGGATCGCTTTGACGGTGATGTCGAAGGTGAAGTCGTCGTCGGCATCTTCTTCGCCTTTTCGCAACGTCAGCTGTTTCTGGTCGCCGGGTTCGAGGCCCAGCAATTGGGATTGCAGGATTGGCGAGATCGACGACGAGCCATGCCGATAGGTGATGGTTCGGTTCTCCAACACTTCTCCGCGGCTATTTTTCATGCTATAGTGTATCCGGATGATGGTGTTGTTCCGGATCATGCGATCTTGATCTTTTCGACAGGGATGGCGCCGAAGGTTACGTTTACGGTGGCTTTCCCCTGGTGGAGCGTGACGGTCCCGAAGCCCGTTGCGGTAGACAGGAAGCAGGTGAAGTCGCCGATGTTCGAGCCGATGTGGAGTGTTTTGTCGACGGCGTCATAGCGCAGTCCGGTGAGCCCCTGGAGGAGGCCATAGCTCGACATGGCCCTGGCATACCAGTGACCGCATTCGTATTCGTTAAAGGGATTGCGGATGCGGCCGTCATAGCGGCTGCGACATAGGCGGACGATCTCGAGGCCTTGTGTAACCTTACCCATGGACATGAGGTGAGAGGCTACCTGGTATTCGATGCCCGTCCATACCTCGTCGCTGTACACAAAGGGAAGGGAGAGGCGGCCGCCTTTTGGCCAGGTGCAGAGCAACAGGCCGCCTTCGTGGCCGAGGGCATAGGCGGGTCGTTGGGGGTTGGCATGTTCGCTGAGGTCTTTGCGCAGGTTGTATTTGTGTATGGCCAGCAGGTGGCTGGTAATTTTTTGCGGGTCGACGAAGTCTTCCAGGCCGCACATTTTGCCGATCCAGGCGCCCAGCACCCCATCGCTCAGGCAGCCTTTGCCATATTGGTATTTGGGTCCTTCTTTTTGCAGGAGGGCGATGGCTTCCGGCGAGTAGTCGCCACCGAAAGACTGCGCCTTGGCGGGATCGGGGGCGTTGAGGTTTTTAAATTCGATCTCCTGGAAGAAATATTCGCCGTCATAGAGGTTTGTTTCGAGGTATTGCCGGCCTTTTTCATAGAGGGGCCGGTAGGTGCCGGTGGGTTGTCCGAGATGGGTGCTCATTTCGATGAAGGCTTTGAGTGCGCCCAGGTAGAAGCTGGTGCACATGCCATCCGGTCCCCAGAATTCGATGTCGTAGGTATTGTGGTGCGGTTCTTCGACGACGCCTTTGCCACGGGGGTCCCAGGTTTCGATGCAGTAGTCCATGCTTTGTTTGACGCGGGGGTAGAGTCCTTTGAGCCAGGTATCGTCGCCGCTGATGCGCCAGTCGCGATAGACCTTCATCATTCCGCCGAGCTGGCCGTCCGCTGCCGCGTGGAAATCGTGTTTAACGGGGCTGATCGGGATGTTGGCGCGGAAGCGTTGATGGCCCTGGGCATTTTGGTCATCGCCGTATTCGGTGTTGCGCATGGTACGTTCAAGGGCTGGAAAGAGATGGGACATGGCCTGGGCATAGTTCCATACATGGGTGCATGACCCTTCGCAGCATCCCTCGTCGTCGCCGCAGCCTTCCCAGCCCCAGAAGCGGCCGTCGGTTTGGCGCAGCGTGGTGGGGGATTTGAGGATCGTGAGATTGGCGGCTACGGCTTCCAGGACTTCGGGCGGCAGTGTGCTCGCGTGGAAGGCATCTTTGAACAGGGTGGTCTTGTGATGAAGGTCATTGTAGTTCTCCTGCCAGTAATTCGACAGGGCCTCTATGTTCGCGAAACGGCCGCTGTACCAGGGTTTATAGGTATCGCCTGCGGGCAGGCTTTCGCCGATGTGCAATTTAGAATCGGGGACATACCAGGCCGTATAGACGCGGATGGTCTTTATGGCGCCGGGGCCGAGATGAAAGGGAACGAAGAGCGAGGCGCCGGGAGCTCCTTTGTCGACGGGGGCGGTATTCCTTGTCCGGCCTTCCTTTACGGTATTCCACGCCATGGTGAACGGGTCCCACCAGCCGCCGCGGAACCAGCAGTGGTCGATGATGGCATCCGCTTCGTCGCAGAAGACGGCGAAGCCGTTGGCACCCTGCCGGAGGACAAAGCCATTTTTGATGGGGCCGATGCTGTTTTGGTCGTCATCGAGGGCCAGAAAGTTTTTGGTATTGAACGAAAAGATGGCGTCGACTGCCGAGGAGCCTTTGTTGGTGAAGGTGTATTCCAATCCTCCAACGGGAAGGCTGGAATTATCCTGGTCGGTAGGAATGAAGGGGCTCCAACCGGTGATCCCGACTTGTAATGGGATGTCGGCGTCGTGGAGATCGATGGTGGCAAAGGGGAAGGCGGCAGTGAATGTCGCGTCGGAGAAACGGGGAAGGCCGAATGTCGCTCCTGCCTCGCCGTTGCCGCTGCCATGGGAGCCAAAATATTTCCAGGGAGGGACGGAGCCTTCGAGGACTTTGGCGCCATTGGGCTGATCTTTGATGCATAGCGCTGCGAAGAGGGCTGGTTCGTTGTAGATCTCGGGCCGGTTGCGGACGCTGAGATGGGAGATGGCGCCGGTGCCTTCGAGACAAAACATGCCGGCTCCGAGCCCACCAATCGGGAAGGCGATGCGGTTGAGGTATTCGCCGGTATAGGGACTGTTGTAAGGGCGGAGGGGCGTTTCGCTTATGGCCGCGGGTGTTGCGGTATCGGTGTGGTTTGGGTTCGCCAGAAGGTTCGCCGGAGCGGTGGCCATGCCGAGGCCGCTCATGGTGAGTGTTTTTAGGAAAGTGCGTTTCTTCATCTGTAAACTTTTTCTATCTGCATATACTCGTCGTATACCGTGGTTTCGAAATTGAGGGGTGAGGTATCGCAGGTGAGGATATCCATCACCTGGTTGTCTCGCAGGAATTGCGAAGGTAAGATGCCGAACATGTTGACCAGCATCTTATGAAAATGGCTGTTGTCGGTGAGGCCGGCTTCATAAGCGGCGTCGTTATATTTCGACCAGGGGCTGTCGCCTATCCGGCATCGGAATTGCGTTTGGAGATCGGAAACGATCTGGAGGGTATTGTGGCTATGGACGTTGGTGACATAATTAGAGAAGAAGATGGCGGAGACGCCATTCCACGGGTAGAAATTCGAACGAAAAGGAGCGTTGGTAGACCTCATTTGAGTGATAATTTACAACTTTTTTGGGCGGTTAGGAGATATCTTTATGACAAACAACCTACTATGCTTGGAAAATACGATCTGATGGCGTTTGTTCCGACGGCGGGGCCGGCGAAGGCGCGGGACTTTTATGAAAATATCCTTGGGCTGGCGGTATTGGCGTCGGACGATTACGGCGTGATGTATGACGTCAATGGGCGGAGGTTACGGCTTTCGTTTGTGCAGGAGTTGAAGCCTGCGCCGTTCTCTGTGTTGTGTTGGGTGGTGCCGGAGATCCGGGGTGTAATTGCGGCTTTGACGGTGAAGGAGGTGGTGTTCGAGCGGTATGAGGGGATGAAGCAGGATGTGCATGGCGTATGGGAGGCGCCTGATGGCACGCTGGTGGCGTGGTTCAAGGATCCCGATGGGAATGTGCTGTCGCTGGCGCAGTTCTAATTATTTTTTCCAAGGGACTAATTTGATATTCTTTAGTATCTCTCGTGCTTGCGCGGTCCTATGGGGTCCGGGTGCACTGAAAAAAAATGAGGGACCGTAGTAAGAACAGTATGGAATACGCGATACGTGTCGCCGTTGTTTGAAGTCTGATCAATCGAGCGCATAGACATAGCGAACAGCCTTGATAATGTTCACTTTTCCCCTGCTTATAAATAAAAATTGAATTCCATGTTCGATGGTACCGGCTATCGTATTATAGGTATAAGGATAACTGCTCATTTTTGCACATTAAGAAGCGCAAAATTAGCAAGACTTTTATCCTTCGGGGGAAAAAATCAGTTGTTCGGCAAGAGGGTGAGGAGATGGGTTTCGAGGGCTTTCTCCATGGCCTGGGCTTTGGGGATCAGGACTTCCTCTTCGATGTGGGCGTGTACGCAAAGATCTTGTTCGAAGGTCTGCAATTGTGAGAAAAGGATGCGGTACAGGGATTCGTTGGTGGCCGGGGGCTCGTAGAGGCGGATGGTCTGGCGGATATCTTTTAGCTCGTCTTCGGTGTCGTGGTGTTCGCTGAGAAAGCGGTCGACGGAGTATTCGCCGCGCATCAGCAGGAAACGGGAGAAGCCGGCGGCGTTGTCACCTGCCTGCTGCAGGAGGTTGAGATAAGGCAGGAGGGTTGTTTCTTCCGCATGGATGTGTTCGGAGAGGTCCTTGACATAATGATGGAAGAAATTTCGCAAGGAGATGAGGATGGGATGCTGCGACTCGTAATGGCCGGAGAGCAGGATGATGCTTTGTTCGATCTCGGGAAGCTTCTTTTCCAGGTAATAGATATGCGTCCGCTGGATATAGTCCACGATGAGGGGGATGGGGAACGTATCGAATTCCTTTGCGTTGAAGACTTTTTCTTCGAAGACCCTCAGGAGGGCCGCAATGAAATCCTGCTGTTCGCCGGCTTGCAGCGGCTGGGTAGGATACCGCTGCATGACAATGGGATAGAAGCTATTATGTTCCATGACCATACAAATGTAAATAAATTCCGCAAACGATTCCGAAGAATAAGTTTTTCACACCAGGGTATAATTGCCGGGAATGGTTGTCATTTGTAAAAACCTTTTTCTATCATGAAAAGAAAGCCTTTCCTCGCATGGGCCGGCATGTCGGTCCTTGCGCTTTTTGTCTTTTCCTGTCGTAAAGACATCAGTAGTTACACCGCGGGTGGTAAGACGATGCCCCGTGCGGCAACTTCCTCTTTTAAGGTCGTGGGCTATCTGCCCAGCTGGTCGGGCAGCGTCGGCTCGATCCCTTTTAGCGATCTTACGCACATCAACTATGCCTTTCTGGTCCCTAACAGTGATGGGAGTCTGCAGACCATCGACAATGGCTCCAAGCTGTCGAGCATGGTCAGCGCTGCGCATGCTGCAGGGGTCAAGGCACTGATAAGCGTAGGCGGTGGCGGAGGGGGCGGCGGATTTGCCGGTATCGTCGCGAGCTCGACGAACCGGACCAATTTCGTCAACAACATGATCGCCTTCTGCAACCAGTATGGCCTGGATGGTGTGGATATCGATTGGGAATATCCTAGTCCGGGTACGCAGGCCAGCAATTTTCTCACGATGATGACCCAGCTGTCCTCGGCGCTGCACAATAGCGGCCGTGTACTGAGTGTGGCCGTGATCGGAGACAACGACGACGACTATATCCAGAGCGGGATGTTCAGTGTTGTCGACATGGTGATGATCATGGCGTATGACGACAACAACTATCTGCACAGCACCTATGAGCTGGGTGCGCAGTGTCTGGCGTATTGGCTGGGCAGGGGATGTCCTGCTTCGGAGGCCATCCTGGGAGTGCCGTTCTATGGGCATGATTCGTCGCAGGACCCCAACTCCGACGCCGCGGAGGTGGAATACAATACTATTTTGGGCGATGGAGCCAATCCGCAGCTGGATGCTTACAGCACCTTTGGCTACAATGGCATTCTGACGATGAAGAGCAAGACGGGTTATGCCATGGCCAATGCCGGAGGCATCGGTATCTGGGAGCTGTCCGGTGATGCCACGGGCACCAATTCGCTGCTTGGGGCCATCCACACCGTGGTGCAGGCAGGCGGCACTGTCCCGACGAATGCGCCGGTAGGCAGTACCGTTACCCTCAAGGGGAACAATGGCCTTTATGTGACCAGCAACGATGCCGATTCGCCGATGGCCTGTAACCGGCCAGTGGCGCAGGCCTGGGAGGAATTTACGGTGGTCGATGCCGGTTATGGCAAGGTGGCGTTGCAGGCGATGGGACATTATGTCTCGTCGGAGGATGGGCAGAATCCCATTACGTGTAACCGTGCGGTTTATAGTACCTGGGAGGAATTTGACTGGATATCCCAGAGCGGCGGGGTTACGTTACGCGGTACCAACGACTTGTATATCTCCTCTGAGAATGGGGCAAAGTCCATGACTTGTAACCGGCCCATAGCGCAGGGGTGGGAAACTTTTGGAATCAATCATTAGGGCGCTAAAAAGAGAGAGCACCCCTTACGGGGTGCTCTTGTATAAGGCATTAAATAATAGCTTGAATGTTCCGTGCGTTTGGGCACGGAAGGTGATCTCCGGTCCGAAGGCGTAGAGTTTGCCTTTGCCGACGGTAGCTTCGAAGGCGGCTACGCCGTCCTGGAGATAGGCCTGCCCCCAGGCCCAGCCGCTGCGGAGCGGTGTGCCGGTGGCGAACCAGGCGATGGGGCGGACGCTGCCATCGACGGCGGCCTTCGGGTCGATGTGAAAAACGGGGCTTTGGTCAAAATAGACGTCGGCGACGGAATCCATGCCCCAGGTGGATTGTATGGCTACGTCCAGGTTCATGCGGAGCACGCTGCCGGGGATATAGAATTTTTCGTTGGGCAGCCGTCTGGACTTGCCATTGACCATTTCCACCAGGGCATCGTGGATGGGAAGATCGAGATAATAGGCCAGGGCGGTGCTGCCGCCGATTGTCACAATATGGCCGCCTGCCTCGAGGAATTTTTTTAGCTGTGGGACCGAGTGTTGTACGGTGATGTGGCCGAGATGCGAACGGAATTCGGCCGGGATGCTATCGGCGACGGGTTCGGCGCGGTTATATCGATAGCCTTCGTCGGTGGGTGAGGGGATGATCCCGGTTACAAATATGATCACATCGTATTTTTCATTGAGGTTGCCGGCGTCGATGGTCTGCGGATAGATGACGTCCGCGGGGAAATGGTATTGTTCGAGGATGAAGCGGAGCCAGCCGGCGGGGATGGAGCCGCCGTAGGCGTCACAAAGCGCGATGCGGGCGGGGTGGATCTTTTCCATGCCTGTGCCATGGGGGCTGGTATAGAAGTCGCCGGTGCGGCTGGCGCGGTAGACGGGTTTGCCGGCTTTTAGCAGGTCGTTGACTGCGGTGTAGGAGGCATTGCTGCGGCAATCGTATCTACCGGATTCGGATTGCGCTTTGGGCGGGGGCTGCAGCTGGCCGTAGGGGATACGTTGAAAGGGGCCGTCGAATGCATCGAGGACGCGGTCGAAGCGGATGCCCATGGTATAGGCGAGGGTCCAGCCTGCGGCGTCGTAGGGGGCGATGGGAGGGCCGCCGGGATAGGCGAAGTCGTTGGGGTGGTCCTGGGGTTCGAAGAGATCGAGTATATGAGGACGGAAAGCCTGGTTGCATTTTACGACGTAGGAGCCGGCGGGGTAGGGCTTGCCGGCCACGCTAAAGGCGGCTGTTGCTTTATCCACACTGACGCCATCGCCGATGAGGGCGTTGATGAATCGTACCGCTGTGGGGAAATCGGGTTGATCGGAAGGGATGACATAGCCGCGGGCATCGCGCAGGGCAGGGTTTTTCAGCACGCTGTCGTAGAAGCGGGAGGGCAGGGTATCGACGACGGCACGGCGGTGGGTGCCGGTGGGTGGTGCGGCATGGGCGGCCAGGGTATCGATGGCGTCGATGCGTTTGGGGGAAAGGGTCCAGTAGTCGTGGGAGCCGCGTTCGATGGAATTGCGGCCCATATGGTAAATATTATACAAAAGCTCGTCGTGATAACGCATGGCATAGTCGAGCACGGCGTAGTTGAGGGATACGGAGTAATCGATGGATTGGCGGAAGAGCCATTTTTGTGGGGTGATGGGGTTTGTGGTGGCGCTGCTGGGTATGAGACGGTTAGGTACCAGGGGGACGTCGGCGGGGTTGGGGCCGCCGATGATCTCGGTGAGCAGGCCGATGATATTATGAAAATAGGTGGTTGTGCGGAGGCCGCCGTTGTACCAGGTCGAATAGACGGAACCACTCCTTTGGGTATAGCCGGGTTTGTTCTCGGCATTGAGCCGGCTGCTCATCGCGGCGCCTAGGGCGTCGAGGCTGGTCATGACCAGGGGATCGAAAACATAATTAAAAGGGTCACGGTAGGGTGGGCCTGCCAGGATGGAGCCGGGGGGACCGGCCTGGTGGTGGTTGTACATGATCTGCGGAATCCATTCCACGAAGAGCTGGCGGGCGATGTTCTGCGTCTCTTTGAGGTTGAGCATGTAGAAATCGCGGTTGTTGTCGTGGCCGGCATACTTCTCGTACAAGCGGGGTACGTGCTCCAGGGAGCGATCTTCGGGGACAGGATTACGCATATACCAATCAGACACCAACTCCATGCCATCCGGGTTTACGTGGGTCAGGAGGAGGATGACCTTGTCGAGAATGTCGATCGTTTCCGAATCGTTACGACTCAGGAGTTGATAAGCAGTTTCAATAAGTTGTTGAGTAGCTGCTACTTCGGTGGCGTGGAGGCCGCCGTCGATCCAGATGATCGTTTTCCCCTCGCGAGCGAGGTGGTGGGCCTGTGCGTCGGTGAGGTTTTCGGCGTGGGCCAGTTGTTGGGAGATGGACTTATAGTGGTCGAGGTTTTTGAGGTTTTCGGGGGAGGAGATGACGAGCATGAATTCGTCACGGCCTTCTTCCGTTTTGCCAATGACGGTGTATTTGCAGCGGTCCGAAGCGGCGGCGAGCTTTTTAAGATAGGCTTCTGTCTGGCTGTAGTTGGCTAACATGTAGTTATCGCCGATGTTGAAGCCGAAGAATTCTTTGGGCGTTGGAATAGGGCTTGGGGTTTGAGCCCTTGCGGCGGTGAGGATGGACAAGGCCAGGGCCAGGGGGATGGCGAAATGTTTTCTCATGTGCAGTCCAGTTTGTATAAATTTACACGAACGGGGCGATTCCGGAACGGGTTTTTTGGTAATTTTCCCGACTACAACTATTAGAAGCCATGCATTTTGTAACCAAAACGATTGCTGCACTCCTCCTGGGGCTTGCTATACAGCAGGCATCGGCTCAGGATACCACGAAATTTACGGCTTATAAGGATCTGCCGCTGAAGCCACAGCGGAAAGTGAGCTTTACCACTACAGAGGGAACGTGGACCTCGCTGGATATCAGTCCGGATGGGAAGACTATCGTATTCGATATGATGGGCGATCTGTTCACGGTGCCTGTGACGGGTGGCACGGCCACGAATCTCACCAGGGGGCTTGCCTTCGATTCGCATCCCCGGTGGAGTCCGGATGGGAAGAAGATCCTGTTTTCGAGCGACCGCAGCGGGGCGGAGAATATCTGGTGGATCGATGTGGAGAAGAAAGATACGTTCCAGGTGACCAAGGAGCACGATCAGAATTTCCCCAGCGCCACCTGGACGCCGGATGGAGATTATATTGTTTATTCCAAGGGAAAGATGCAGGTACAGCTGTACCTGGTGCATAAGAATGGAGGCGGAGGGACGCAGCTGATCTCCTCGCCGGCGAATTACAAGACTATCGACCCGGCAGTGAGCCCCGATGGCCGGTATATCTATTTCTCGGGCCGTACCGGTCCCTGGAATTACAATGCGGGATTGCCGCAGTATGAGTTAGCCGTATATGACCGGGAGACGGGAAAGGTACACCGGATCACGAGCCGGTATGGCTCCGCGTTTACGCCAGTGTTGTCCAGGGATGGGCAATGGCTGGTTTATGGCAGCCGGTTCGAGGATAAGACGGGTTTGGTGATCCGAAGTCTGGCTACCGGTGATGAGCACTGGCTGGCTTATCCGGTACAGCGGGATGACCAGGAGTCCATTGCCACGATGGGGGTATTACCGGGTATGGCGTTTACGCCGGACAGTAAGGCGGTGATCGCTTCTTATGGCGGCAAGATCCACCGGATACCCGTTGACGGCAGTGCGCCTGTGGAGATCCCCTTTAGTGTCAACCTGGAATTGGAGATGGGGCCGCGGCTTGCCTTTAAATTTCCGGTGAGCGATTCGGCGTATGGGCTGGCCACGCAGATCCGGGATGCGGTCCCTTCGCCTGACGGAAAGAAGCTTGCTTTTACCGTATTGGACCGGTTGTATGTGATGGACTATCCTAATGGGGCGCCCAAGCGGCTCACCAGTCATGAGTTTGTAGAGGCGCAGCCATCGTGGAGCCGGGATGGGAAGTCGATCGTGTTTATCAGCTGGACGTCGCAGGGCGGGCACATCTACAAGATGGCTGCTGCGGGCGGGCCTGTGCAGGAGCTGACGAAGTCGCCGGCGTTGTATCAGAATCCCGTGTTCGACAATGAAGGGAACAGGATCGTGTTTTTGCGGAGCACGGCACAAAAATATCACGAGGCTTTCGAGACGGGTTATGACGACGGGGAAGAGGAGCTTTGCTGGATGCCGGCGGCAGGCGGGGAAGTCAAACTGATCTGCCGGGCGGACGGGCGTGGCAATCCCCATTTTGTCAAGGGCGAGGACCGGATCTATCTCAATAATGGCAGTGGCGATCTGTTGTCCATCAATTGGCTGGGCACCGATGAAAAGACCATTGTGCATATCACGGGTATTACCACCTATGGTATCAGCATCTACAAACATGGGCGGCCTGATATGGGCGATAATTGCATGTTGAGTGAAAAGGAGGCGGAGGCTACGGAGATGACGCAGCCGAGTCCCGCGGGTACGATCTTTATGTCGCCTACAGGGAAACGGGTTATTGCGCAGATCAATAACGAGATCTACATGGCTACGATCCCGGAGACGGGGAAGATGGTGACGATCTCGGTGGCCGACGCGGGTAATGCGCAGTTCCCTGCGCGAAAGTTAACGGAGCTGGGCGGAGAATTCCCCGGCTGGGACGCCGACGGCAGGAAGGTCCACTGGAGCCTGGGGAATGCCCATTTTGTCTATGATGTGGATGCGGCGCAGGCATTCGATGACAGCATGAAGGTGGTGAAGAAGATGAGGGCCGATAGTTTGGCAAAAGTCAAGCCGGACACGACGGCCAAGAAAAAAGACTCGTCGGCACCGAAGAAAGACAAGGAGCCTTCTTATAAGGCCATGGAAACGGCCGTGAAGGTCTATTACCAACGGGACATGCCGCAGGGCGTCGTCTTGCTAAAAGGAGCCAGGATCATCACCATGGAAGGCGATCAGGTGATCGAGAATGGAGATATGATCATTGAAAATAATCGCATCAAGGCCCTTGGGGCGTCGGGAAGTCTGAGCGTGCCTGCGGGCGCCAAGGTGATCGATGTAAGCGGGAAGACCATTGTCCCCGGTTTCGTGGATACGCATGCGCATATGTGGCCACAGTGGGGCGTGCACAAGAACCAGGTATGGAAATACGCCATCAACCTGGCTTATGGCGTCACCACGACGCGGGACCCGCAGACGGCCACCACGGACATCATGACTTACCGGGATGAGGTCGATGCCGGCGCGGTATTCGGGCCGAGGATCTACAGTACCGGTCCCGGGGTGGGTTTCTGGGATTATAACGTCAAAGACTCCGCGCAGGCCGAAGATATCCTGCGTCAATACAGCAAGTATTACAATACGCATTATATCAAGATGTATCTCACCGGCAACCGGCAGCAGCGGGAGTGGATCATCATGGCTGCCCGTAATCAGCAGCTGATGCCGACTACTGAAGGCGGTTTGAACACCAAGCTGAATCTCTGTAATCTGCTGGATGGATATCCGGGGCATGAACATGCCATTCCCATTTATCCGTTGTATTATGATCTCATCAAGACTATCTCCGTCTCGCAGATGTGTGTGACGCCTACGCTTATCGTGTCTTACGGGGGACCTTTTGCCGAGAATTACTGGTGGGAGACGGAGAATCCCTATCATGATCCCAAGCTCAACTATTTTATGCCTTATGAAGAGCTGGCGGCTAAGACGCGGCGTGACAAGGATGGTTGGTTTATGCCGGAGGAGCAGGTCTTCCCGAAGCATGCCAAGACGATGAAGGCGATGGTAGAAGCGGGGGCGTTGGCGGGGATCGGCAGCCATGGAGAATTCAATGGTATCGGCTATCACTGGGAGATGTGGGCCATGGGTTCGGGGGGCATGAAACCGATGGATGTGCTGCGTACGGCTACGATATTGGGCGCCACGGGGCTGGGGCTGGATCAGGATCTAGGGAGTCTGAAGGCAGGGAAGCTGGCCGATCTCGTTATCCTGGACAAGAATCCGCTGGAAAATATCCGAAACACCAATTCCGTGTATTCCGTGATGAAGAATGGACGGATGTATGAGGGGAATACGCTTAATGAGGTCTATCCTGCAAAACGGGTCCTGGATCGCAGCGAATGGAACTTTGAACGGCCGGCGAATACCACGGGCGTTGCGGAATAGCCGCCACGTGCAGAACGGGACACCGGGAGAAAGGGTATGAATCTGCGTCTCGGGTGTCTTTTGATTGCCATGAAAAATTGTTTGGTTATCATATGCCTGTTAACCGCTTTAAATACAGCGGCGCAGACCTGTAATGGCGGGTTGGGTGATCCTATTGTAGATATAACGTTTGGACAGGGGACCGGCTGGGGGCCGGCGCTGGCGACAGGGATCACGAATCTGGGTTTTCAAGCGGCGGATTGTCCCGAGGACGGCTATTATACGATCGCGAATCACACGTCCGACTGTTTTGGTGACACCTGGTGGAGTCTCTCACAGGACCATACCGGAAATCCAAACGGGTATTTCATGCTTATCAATGCTTCGTATCAGCCGAGCCAGTTCTACGTACAAACGGTCGACGGGCTTTGCGGCAATACCAGCTATCAGTTCGCTGCGTGGGTGTTGAACCTGATCCGCGGGCAGCAGGAGATCGAGCCGGACATCACGTTTCGCATCGAAAAAACCGATGGTACTGTGTTACAGTCTTTCGATACGGGGGATATCCCACAAACGAGCTCGGCTACCTGGAATCAATATGCTTTTTATTTCAATACACCACCGGGGATCAATACGGTGGTCCTGCGGATGATCAACAATGCCCCGGGGGGTATCGGCAATGATATCGCGCTGGATGATATTACCTTTCGCGCGGCCGGGGCTTCCATCGAGAATAGCGTGGTAGGATATGCTTCCGACACGCTGAATCTTTGTGTCAATGCGCAGCCTACATTGAATATCAATGCTACGGTTGCAAGCTGTTATCCTTCGACGGACATGCAATGGCAGGAGAGCGTCGATACGGGTAAGACCTGGTCTAATCTTACCGGCGCGCTATCGACGGATCTTTCAAGGGCGCCGACGGCGGGAGGACTTTATCTCTACAGGCTTTCCGTGGCGCAGGCGGGGAATCTGGGCATTACCACCTGTGAGGTGGAGTCGAAGCCGGTGGAGGTGAATGTGATCCCGATCCCCAATCCGGCGATCTCCATTGCTTTGGCCAGCGACACCAATTGTGCGGGGTCGCCCGTGACCGTCAATGCTACGGTCGCAGATCCGGGAGGGAATCCTACTTATCAATGGCTGGTGGATGGGACCGTGATCAGTTCCGGCAACGGTGGGGTGATGAAGAGCCTGATGTATTATCCGCAAAAAAATGACCAGATCGTTACCGCTACGATGCAAAGTGATGCGGCCTGTCTGACCGGTAGTGGGTATGCGGCGTCGAATGCGATTGTCGTTCCGGTGATCCCGATACCGGTGACCGCGGTGAGCGTGGCGGCGTCGACCATGCAGATCTGTGCGGACAGCGTCGTGGCTTTTACGGCCAAGCCCGACAACGGAGGCGCCGACCCGCATTATCAGTGGCAGGTCAATGGTGTCAATGCCGGCGGTGACTCCGCGGTGTTCGATGATGCGGGTTTGCGGAATGGAGATGTCGTGAATGTTTCGATGATGGCCGATCTGGTGTGTAGCCAGGCGGTACAGGATCCGCAGGGGGTGACGATGACGATCTATCCTTTGCCGGTGATCAATATGGATACGGCTATTGTGATCGCGGGGGGAAGCAGCGTGCAGCTGGTGCCTGCGATAACGGGTGATATTGCCGGCTTTTCCTGGACGCCGCTGGCGGGGATCGAAGATGCCGGCAGCATGACGCCGGTGGTCAAGCCGGTAGGTACGACTGTCTATACCTTGCGGGTAGTCACTACGGATGGATGCAAGGCGGCGGCTACCGAGAGGGTGGAGGTGTTCTATGATGTGCGGTTGCCCGCGGCGTTCACACCTAATGGGGATGGCCATAACGATCTGTTCCGGGTGCCGCCAGGTATACCTGTGGTCATACGGCGCTTTGCCGTTTACAACAGGCAGGGTGCGATGCTCTTTTATACGACCAATGCCGGGGACGGATGGGATGGAACTTTTCACGGACAGCGGCAGCCGGCGGGTACCTATGTCTGGTTCGTCGAATACAACGATCCGGTGACCAGGGTGGTGGGGGAAAAACAGGGTACGGTGGTGTTGATCAGATAGGTGGCGTCCTATTCATTGCGCAGGTTTTCCGGCGGAGATGCGCGGGGCGGGAGATTCCATAAAATTGCTGTATCTTTTGGTTCTATGAGAAAAATAAAGATTCGGCTACGCGTGCGGGTGTGCTCGCGGGCATCCAGGA
>Ga0134126_10004736_pt1 | contig 17030 bp, 11 predicted proteins | sample KB31752_FD_96881 | JGI IMG/M metagenome (GOLD analysis project Ga0134126, IMG submission 96881) | Terrestrial soil microbial communities with excess Nitrogen fertilizer from Kellogg Biological Station, Michigan, USA - KB3-175-2 | ecosystem: Environmental > Terrestrial > Soil > Unclassified ...
GAAGATGTTGATCTGGAAGTTCAGGAGCCAGTCGTCGAATGACTTGCGCGGCCCAGCGGCAGGCAGCACCCGCTCCAGTAACCCAAGTACTATGTAAATCCCGAAGGCCAGCAGATACACGCGCACCGCGGGGTGGCTGAAGGGCCGCGAAAGATCGCCGAGCGAAACGACGAAGACTAGGACGCCGAGCAGAAGGACCGTGAAGCCAATGCCGACGGCGGCATTCCTCGCTCCAGGAGCGACTGAAGCTGCATGCATTGGTTGTCCGCGGTGTGACTAATATTCACACTTATTACCACTATAATGAATATTCGTCAACGCACGGCGCACGCCCCTGGGCGCGGGCGGAAGATGCGGCAATTGCGGGATTTGCCCGGTCTTCAGGAACTCCGCGTGACACGGAAAGGTGATCTCGATACCGGAGTCCGCCCGCAGAAAGATGCGATCCTCCGCGCGCGGCGCCTCGATCGCGGCGACCCGGTCGAAGCCATGCGGAATTCGCGCGACACCCTGGATGTACGGGATGAAGATTCCGCCCTCTTCATCCGGATACAGGGCTGTCCTTACGCCACGCTCAGTCAACCGATTGCGCCGGCACGAGGCCGCAAGGCCCATGTCGAAGTAGCCTGTCATGTCCTCGACACCCATGACGTTGATATGGCGTCCGTTCCATGGCGGATAATCCCGTCCCCCATTGGAGAACCACAGCAGCGTGCAGGACAGCCACCGCGGATCGCGAAGGGAAAACCAGACGTACCCCTGCTCCGGGAATGTGACCGCGGACCAGGCAAGCTCTAGCGTCGGATCGGCGCACAGAATGGCCAGATCCTCGAATCCTCGGCGGGCGGGATATCGTGCGAGATCCGTCAGCGATCCGTCCGTGCAGGGCACGTGGTGAAGATCGGTGATCTCCACGTCAGGCTCCAGAACGGATCGCCCACCCGTCTCAGCGCGCTCCAAGGGCTCCGGGTACGTAAAGGCACACTTCAAACGGCTGAAGGAAAGCCTGCCCGCTCCGGGCACTGCGGGAAGGGCCAGAGTCGCGTGGTGACCGGGATTGATGGGTCCTGTAAGCCGGCTCAGATCATGCCGCTGGTAAATGACGGGGTGGCCTGCGAGGAGAGCCGTGACCGCATGACAGTGGCCGCCCTGTGCCGACAACTCCATGCCGAGCTGTAACCAGCAACCCGAGGTGGAGCTTCCGTGACCCATAGCATGCCACATTCCGTTGGCGGTCTCTCCGTGCGGCGGCAACATCCTTCCTGCAGATTGTCCCGCATTCGCGCTGCCAAAGGCCGAGCAGAAGAAATCACCCCGCAAAGTCGCGAGAAGCGGGGGGATCGCCGGATCCAACGGCTCGCTCCACCAGGGTGCGATGGCATACGGTTGGATCGGATGAGCTTCCTGCGGAAAAAAAATGACAGGCGCCAGATGTCCGCCCGTGACGGTCAGCGCGATCTCGACGCACTGCGTCTTCATCAGGAACGACCGGCGGCCGAAAACGTTGGCGGTCCGCAATTCGCTCATGGCTGCCGCGGGCCGAGCCCTAAACGTGAGCCCCGATGGGTAGCACCGCGCTAAGCTGATAGCGGTCTGACTCCGTCGGCTGGGTGATGCCGATGCGGTACGAGACTCCCGGAAGCAGATCGAGGTAGTTGTCCGCGAGCACCCCCGCGCCATCGTCTTCCAGATGGACCCCGTGGCAATAAACCGCGGCCTCGAGCTCCAATACGTTGCCTCGCACCTCACTCCGGAACACCGGCTTGCTGAACGCCAGCTCGCGATGGGGCGCGAGCAACCAGATGGACTGATCGTCCGCGATGCCCTTGCCTCTCAGGATGGCGGCATACAGCCATTTGCTCGGGTCTCGCCCCCTGGGCCCGGGTAGCGGCACTCTTTCGACTTCGAGCACGCCATTGCCGGGAATGGCAATAGCATGCTCCTCGAGCTCGCTGGAACTGCCGTCAAGCCTTACCCACCCGCAGCGCACGGTAGCTCGACAGCGCTCGAGAGAGTCGTTCACCACACGCGTGACCAGACTGCCGTCGCGGGAGCGCACCAGCACCTTCACCGAAGCCGCCGCGCGCCGGAACCAGTAATAGCTCGGCTTGCGCCTTCCATAGTGGTCGACGAGCGCCCAGCCGATCTCGCCCCACGTGTCGTTGTACGACCATACCAGCGCGCCTGCGCACGCGTTCCTCGGATCCTGCTTGCGAAATCGCAACGCCTCGACGACACGGCCATGGAGTAGGGCTTGGCACATCTGCCCATAGATCAGATACTGCCGAACGGTCAGCCCATCGGGAGTACCGTAATGATGTCGGATCTGCGCCTTGATCGCACTGCCGTGGGCGGAAGTGTCCGACATGTTGGTGTGGATTCGCCACGCAGTACTGTCCGGCGACAGCTCATCCCCCTTGAGATATTGCCGGATCGAGGCAAGCACCGGCGGCGCCAGCGCGCCGAATTCACTGACGAAGCGTCCCGTGCAGGCGTCGGCCGCCGATTGACCGTACCGCAGATCCGCGGATTCCCCGGGTCCGCCTTTTCCCCACCAATGGTAATCCCCGGAGGTCTCGCTATTCGGCTCGAGGCCCCCGAACGGGCTGCCCGGCCAGTACGGACGGACAGGGTCGTAAGCGCGGCAGACATCGGGCAGCAGGTCGCTGTAGATCGGACTTCCGCCCATCAGCCACGTGCATTCGTTGTTTCCGCACCAGAGAGCCAGTGACGCATGATGCCTGATTCGTCTGACGACGCTCAGGGCTTCGTTCCGCACCAGGGCCAGGAATTCGGCATCCCGATCAGGATACTCCGCGACGGAGAACGTGAAGTCCTGCCACACGAGAATTCCAGCTCGATCACAGGCCTCGTAAAATGCGTCGCTTTCGTACAAACCAACCCCGTTGACGCGCAGCATCGTGAATCCTGCGCTGCGCGCTAGATCGATGAAGCGTTGATAACGCGCAGCATCGACGCGTGCCGGGATCAAATCCGCAGGCGCCCAATTTCCGCCCTTGCAGTAAACCGGCTGGTCATTGACTCTGAGCTCGAAACGGGAGCCCTCGGGCAGAGGCTGTCTCGCGAGCTCGATGGTGCGCAGCCCGATGGTCTGGGTGCTGCGATCGGTCTCACGCCCGCCGCAAAGCACTCTTGCGGTGAGGCGGTAGAGGGGTTGCGCGCCCATGCCATTGGGCCACCAGAGCTGCGGGTCGGGAACCTCGATGCGGCACCGAACCGCAAACCTGCCGATCTGCGCACCCAAGGCGAGCCGCTGCGCTATCGCCCGGCCATGCGGCGGCTCGAGTATCAGCTCCAGCACACAGGGCACCTCGCTGCGCGCCTCGAGATTCTCGAGAATCACCTCCCCTTCGAGGCTGACCGCGCAATTGAGGATTCTCGTGTCGACTCTGAGATGGTGAATGACTACATCCGTGCGGCCTTCGAGGCGCACACCGCGCCAGATGCCGATGTTCGGCAAGGGATCGCACCAGTCCCAACCGTAGGCGTTATAGGCCGGTTTGCGCAGGAAGCGGTGTCTCGGGTAAACGAAGGAGCGCACCGCATAGAGGGGCGGCCGCTGCTCCGTGAGGAACTGCTCGCCTGATGAATCCGGCGCCAGCTCCATCCCGCTGGTCACTCGGACCACGAGCTCATTGAGTCCGTCCCGCAGGAGATCCTTCACGTCCACCTCGAGAGTGGCGAAGGTGTCCTTGCCCGTCGCCGCCAGCGTACCGTTCACAAACACCTGGCCATAGAGGTCGATGCCGTCAAAGACCAGTTGCTGTCTCGGCGCCTGCCGCAGACCGGCAGGAGGCGTGAAGGTGGTCCCATACCACCAGGAGCGCTGCTCCGGCCAGCGGCAGCGTGCGCGGGCGTTGTCGCTAACGTCCGGATCGTCCATTTTTCCGGCCCGCATGAGATCCAGATGAATCTCACCCGGGACTTGGGCCGTCAGCCGTTCTCCGGCGCCTTTCAGGTAGGCGCGATAACCCGCTTCTCCTGCCGCATCGAGCGGCAGCGCCGTCACCTCCCAGTTACCGTCCAGACTTAGCGTCTGATGGACCTCCGGTGCTGCGCCTTGCGCGGAGGGTTGAAACGCCTGCCAAGCTCCGCCCGAAATGGAGCACGTCCGCACCGGCCATCGCGGAGCTGCTGCAGATGCGCCCGCTACGCCTGAGACCGCCGCAGTCGCCAGCGCTCCCGTGGTCGCACCGGCTTGACGAAGAAACTCCCGTCTGGAAGGGGAGGCAGCATCTTTGCTCATGGCGTGCTCCGAACGACATCAATATTCGGTGCACAGCTTGTGCGTTGCGGGCACGTCCTCATCGATGCTGGGGAAGCGGCCGCAGCCATCCAGAAAGACGTTATCCGTCTCGTCGTCATTGACCGCAGAGACCTCTCCAACGATCGAAGTCCCGGTGCCGGGTTGGGCCCAGAACTCGTGATAAAGATACGGCGTCAGCGTGATTGACATTCCCGGCTCGAGCACGAACATATGCCCAGCCTCGACGTGATGCAGGACTCCGTCCAGAGAAACCCGGACGTCACTATCCGCAAGCGTTCCATCGGAAGAGGAGTTGTAGACGCGGCAGATAAGATTTCCGCCAGATCGACAGATGATGTCCTCGGACTTCCGCAGGTGATGGTGCATCGGCGTATGTTGATTCTCGCCTACGACCAGGAGCTTCTCCGCATACGGTTTCCCGGTGTAAGGGGCCCGCTGATGATGCCCATTGCGGACGGTGAACACCACCAACCCGACCTCTTCGAAGCGGCCGGAGCCGAAATCGGTGATGTCCCATCCCAATCTGCAGTGCCGGATCTCGTCGCACTCCCGGCCCTTCGCGAGCCACTCGGAGGGGGCCCAATACGCGAAGGGCGGCAGCCTGATCTGATGCGCATGCAGTAGCGTGATCGCATCGTCGATCAGCGCATTGACCTTGGATCTTTTCACGCCCCCTCCTCGTTTCTAGATCACTCTAACCGTACCCCCGTCCACTGGGATCTGCGCGCCCGTCGTCTTGGCGAAAACCGGGCCGCAAAGCTCCGCGGCCAGCTCGGCGACATCCCGGCTCGTCACCTCCACTTTGAGCACGTTGTTGGTCTTGTAGTCCTCGACGCTCAGGCCGTACGAGGCGGCACGGGCGGCAAGCACTTCGGGAGTCCAGATACCCGTGTCAAACACCGCATTCGGATGGATGGTATTCACGCGGATGCGATCTCCGCCCCACTCCAACGCGACGACGCGCGCGAGCTGCTGCAACGCGGCTTTGGACGCTGAGTAAGCAGCTGCTCCCGGACCCGGCGCTGGAACATTCTTCGAGCCAATGATGACCACACGGCCGCCCCGTGGAGAGAGCTTGAGCAGAGGATGACTTTCCCGCAACAGGACCAGATTCGCATCGAGGTTGATGCTCATCGTTTTCCGCCAGGTATCACTCGATAGAGCACTCACGGGGGCGCTCGGCGGAAAGATCCCCGCATTCAATATCAGCATGTCCAGGCCGCCGAAAGCACGCACGCCTTCCTCGAGCGCCCGGTTGATCTCGGACTCGTTCGTTACATCGCAGGTCAGCCCCAGGTAGTCCTTCCGGCGGTGCAGGGAGCCTACGGCCGAAGAGCGATCCAGCGCGACCACGGCGGCGCCCCGGGATAGAAGCGCGGCTACGCAGGCTTTGCCGATGCCGGAGGCCGCACCCGTGACGACTGCGACTTCACCAGTCAGGACCGGCGGCGAGCCGCCCTTGCGGACCTTCGCCTGCTCGAGATCCCAATACTCCACATCGAAGATGTCCTGCGCCGGAAGGGCTTCCCAGCCGCCCAGGACGGTGGCGTCCGAGATAATCTGCATCGTGTGGCGATAAATGTCTTCGACGATCGCCGCGTCCTTCGCCGTGCGGCCGACGGTGCCCAAGCCGAGCTCCGGGTCCAGAATGACCCGCGGAGCAGGGTCCAGCATCGTGAGCGAATCATTGCCGAGCTCGCGGAAGTATTCCCGATAAGCGGATGCATAGGCCGGCACATCGTGGCCGACCAACGGGACACGTTTCGTACGAATGACATGGTCGGGAGTTGCCGGCCCGCGCTGCGAGATTTCCTGGACGTCGGGACGATTCGCGAACGCACGCGCCTCGGTATCGGTATGAACGCTCAGGATCATCGGCGAGCCGGCAGTATCCGAGACCGCTTTGCGCAGACCCGCTATGTCGGCACGCAGCGCCTTGGAAGCCGACTCACTCGCGGAACCCTTCCGAAGCTCGGCGGAAACCGGGGTCCACGCGCCTCGCTTGGCGAGATAGGCCTCCGCCAGGCTCACCAGCTCGATCATCCGCTCGTAAGAGTCTTTCGCGGTCTCGCCGAACGTGAACAGCCCGTGCTTGAGCAGCAACATGCCGACCGTATTCCGGCGGGCCTGAGCCGGATAGACTTCGCCGCACAAACGCGCCAGCTTGAATCCCGGCATCACATAGGGGATATAAACGAGTCGGTCCCCGAAGAGCTCGCGCACGCGTTGCTCGCCGCCCGGAGAATTGGTCATTGTCAAAATGGCGTCTGCGTGCGTGTGATCGACGAACCGCGCGGGAAGGATGGCGTGGAGTATCGCCTCCACCGAGGGCGACGGCGCACTGACGTCGGTCATGCTCTTCCTGAGCTCCGCCGCCATCTGCGGATCCGACAGAGTCTCCAGTTTCGCTAGAGCCAGCAACGGCTGCATCCGGCACGGCGAGAAGCCCGCGGCCTCAATGGTCTCGAGGTCCCAGCCGCTGCCCTTCACGTAGATGACAGGCTCTTCCTCGCCAAAGAGATTGCCAAGGCTGCTCTTGACCGACGTATTGCCGCCACCATGCAGAACGAGGGACGGCTCTGCCCCGAGCAAGCGCGACGTGTACACCCGTAGAGCGAGGTCGCCTGCACAACGGCTCGCATCTTGATCAGACCAGCGGCTCTTCATGGATCTCTTCCCGTGACGGTCACTGCAGCCCCACACCGTGAGACAGCTTCTTCATCACTATACCGCCCGCGGGAAGGCGCAGGCGCAGGAGCTCCTGCTTTGTCACGCGGTCGATCACGTGCACATCGGTTTGCGCGGCGCTCACCACGATGACCTCGAGCCCACCGCCCTCCGCCGGAACGGCCATTCCAAAGGCCTGGTCCTTGGGCTCGAACTCGAGCCGATCCTGGAGCGCTGCGGGAACAGTCACCATTTTCCAATCCGTTGTTACCGGCGCGGTCGCATATAGGGTATGAGTGCGACGGAGCGCCAGCAGGCTGAGCGGCGCAACACCATAAGGAATGTCAGACGCCGCCGCCCAATCCCAGCCGGCAGGAAGCTTGGGACTGACCGTGAGGCCCTCGGGCCGCGGCGTCAGCCCGAGAAAGCTCTCGAGACTGGAGTAGACGAAGGTGCCAGCGATGTACGGCCCCAGCGGCGCGCTGCTCCAGGGCTGCCGCCGCAATGAGTCGTTGTAATAGCCATCGCCGAACTCCCCCGGAACCGTGTGCGAGGTCGCCGGGTCCGGCATGTCGGTGAGCAGCGCGCTGGCCCGCAGAGCCTGGAGAGCCAGGTCCGGCCGATCACTCAGCGCGGCCGCATGCCCGACCCACGACCCGAGGACCGCCCAGATGCCCCCCATCAGCCCGAAATCGTCATTCTCTCCCGGATGGTAAGTCAACGTCTCCGGACGGTTGCGGCGATACTCGCCGGCGCTGGAGCTCACCGTGTGAAATCCACCCGCGCCATCTTCGCGGGCGACGAAGAATCGGCTGCTGAACAACTCCTTCAGGACCGCGCCCGCCGACTCCGGATCCGCGACACCGTACAGCACGGGAAATACTTCATCCCCGGTGACCTCGCGCACGATCTGTCCAGCCGGATTGATGTTGAGATAGTAGAGCGCAACGGCATCGTCCTGGGGACGCAGATAACGATTGATGGCGTCGCGCAGGCCCTGCGCAGCAGCGCGATAACGCTGCTCGTTGACCGAATCCCCCATTGCACCGGCAAGCTCGCTGACCGCGGTCAGGGCGGCGTACGCCTCGCTGTTGACCTCCGTGACCGCTCCGGAGATGTTTGTCGTCCCGATGTTGCGCCACGTAAACAATCCGCGCGTGCCGAGCGCCGTGGAGGTACACCAAAGGAGCCCGTACGTGTTGTTCGCGCCGACCGACCGCTGCGACTGGATCCACTGCGCGGCGCGCAGGATTCCCGGATACACATCGAGCAGAAAACCTCGATCGCGCGTCAGGCTGTAATACTGCCGCGCTGCAACGAGCATGAGCGGCGTGTCGTCATTGATGTTCATCCCGTAATCGTCGGTCAGGAGCGGCTCACCCGAGGCCAGCATGTACTCGCTGAATTTGCCGCTGCGCTCCTCTCCATACCTGAACCAGAGGTCGAGCAGCCTGCGCGAGAACTCCGGGGAAAAGTAGCTGCTGCCCATCAAGTAGAGCGCCGAGTCGCGTGCGACCACCACATCCCCGGGCGGTCCGTTGGTAAAGCCCTCACCCCACCGGTACTGCTCCTGGACCCTGAGCATGTTCACCTTGCCCCACGCGTTGGCGCGATTGATCGCGGCATCAGGCGTGATCAGCCTCGCGGTATCTACGTAGCGCCGGACCGCATCATTGGACTCCTCGAGGAGCTCCTGAACGCGAGTTACGTAAGCCTGTCTCACGGGAACGTGCGCGTTCGTCTGATCGAACAGCGTCGACAGCAGGAGCTGAGAGGCGTCACCGCCGAGTCCGCCCTTTTCGGCCGGCCAGTACGCAAAGCTCAACGCGAATGGCTCGCTGTCCGACCACCGATAGCTCGTTGTGAGCACTACGATGCCATTCCCCAGCGTCCGGCCTTCTATGCCGGTACTGGCCGCTCCCCACAGCAGGGCGGCGCCGCCATCTGCATAGTGCAGCAGTGCATACCGCCATCCGTTGAGTTGCGTCTGCTCGATCGAGGTTCCCTTGGGCAACCTGAGAACCGATCGAACCTGAACGATTCCCGCCAGATGCGCCGACCGCCGCAGAAGGAACTGCCCCTCCCGCGCATACTCGGTCTCGAAGGGCACGAAGAAGACCTTGGTGATCTCTCCTGCGTCCAGGCGATAGAGCGTTTCCTGATAGGCGGGATGAAACGATGTGCTGATCGGGGTCGCCTGCCCGCCGGCCGCGGAAGCGATGTCCAGCCGCCAATCCACGGCGTAATCGTGCTGATTGGTCGATTCGCGGAATTCGTGGGTGGGATTTCCCGGGAAGGATCCGTCGACGAGATCCGTCGTACGATTCAGCGTGACGTAGGTATTGCGGTTGCCAAGGGATTCCCCGACCCACAACTGCCCTACCGGCCGGCTGGACGCGCGAGCCGGACTGTCATCAACGGGGGCGCCCGAGTCCTGCGCCCCGGCGCCGCCGATCCGTGTCAGAAACAGGGCCGAAGCGGCGAGCATGAGCACCGCGACACTGCCGCCGAAGTGGCGCACCGGAATCATCGCATCGCCCGCACCGCTGCGGCGATCCGCGCCGCATCGGGCTTGTACATCTCTTCTAGCACCGGAGTGAATGGTACGGGTACGTCAGGCGAGGCTACACGCGCGATTCGCGTACTGGGCCAGCGCTCGGCAATGCCCGCGGCCAGTTCCGCACCGACCCCTCCGGTCTTCGGGCCCTCCTCCGCGATCACGACGCGGCCTGTCTTGGCGACCGATGCGCCGATCGTGTCCCAGTCGATGGGCGCGAGGCTCCGTAAGTCGATCACTTCCACATCAACCTGACCTTCCGCGGCGAGGCGCTCGGCAGCCTGCATCGCATAGTGGACCATCAGGAGCCAGCCGAGCACCGTCACGTCACGGCCCTCGCGGCGCACGGCCGCCTTACCGAGCGGAACGAGATAGCTCTCCACCGGAATCTCACTCGTGGCATCCACTGCACCCGGCTCGGCCCGCGCTCCCTTGGAGCCGTACAGCAACTTGTGCTCGAACATCAGAACCGGATTGCCGTCGCGGAGCGCGGCGTTGAGCAGGCCCTTGGCGTCGTAGGCCGTCGAGGGTGCCACCACCTTCAGCCCCGGAACCCCGGTAAAGTACCGCTCCATGTTCTGCGCGTGTTGCGATCCGCGGCCGGTGGCGCCGACGGGCGCGCGCATGACGAGCGGTACGCTCGCCGTGCCGCCCGACATGTAGCGCATCTTGGCGGCGTTGTTGATGATCTGATCGCTCGCGAGGAACAGGAAGTCACCGTACTGCACATCGGCAATCGGGCGCATTCCCATCATGGCGGCGCCGGTGGCCAGCCCGAAGAAGCCAAGCTCGGCGATCGGCGTGTTGATCAGGCGATCGGCGAACCGCTCCTCGAGTCCCAGCGTCACGGTGAAAGCGCCACCCCAGCCCCCGCGAACGGCGATATCCTCACCGATGCAAATCACCGCAGGATCGGCCGCCATCGCCTCCGCAATGCCTTCGCGCAGCGCCTCGGCGATTCCGAGGCGGCGCTTTGCCTGTTTGGCGGCGGGCGCGGGTACCCGTCCCTCCGCGGAGCTTTGCGAGCGCGCGCCGGGAGTTGCCGCATTTGCAGGCGGGGCAAACACATAGTCGGTGATCTCACTGGCCTTCGGATGCGGAGCGGCTTTGGCGCGCGCGACGGCCCGCGTGAGCTCGGCTTGAACGCGCTCCTGAATCTCCTCGCGCTCGCGGTCGGAGAGCTCCAGCTTCCTTGCCAGTCGATCGATGGGGTCGCGCTGCGCCCACAGCTCCCGCTCGGTCTTAGGCTGATAGTGACATGGATCGCGTCGTGAGTGCCCGGTTCGCCGATACGTCAGCAGCTCGAGCAGTACCGGACCCTGCCCACTCCGGCACTCATCGACGGCCCTCCGGCTGGCTGCAAGAACCGCCAGCACATCGTTGCCGTCCACCGTCTCACCGCGAAATCCATAAGCGGCTGCGCGGTCCGATATCCGGGCATTCTTCATGACGAGGTCGACATGGGTCGATGCGCCATAGAGATTGTTCTCGCAGACGAAGATGACGGGCAGGTTCCAGATGGCCGCCATGTTGACGCCCTCGTGGAACGCGCCTTCAGCAATCGCGCCGTCACCAAAGAAGCAAGCGACCACCTTGTCCTCTTTGCGCATCTTGAAGGAAAGTGCCATGCCCGCAGCCAGCGGGATTCCGCCGGCGACGATCGCGATGCCGGGAACCATTCCCTTCGACATGTCGCCGACGTGCATCGAGCCGCCGCGGCCCTTGCAGCATCCCGTCTCCGCGCCAAAGAGCTCGTCGAGGAGTTCCTGCGGCGTCAAGCCCTTCGCGAGCGCGTGCCCATGACCGCGAAACGTCGAAGTGATCCAGTCTTCGGCGCGCAGGGCGGCGCAGACACCGACCGCCGTGGCCTCCTGTCCCTGGCATTGGTGAATCGTCCCGGGCATGGCTCCCTCAAGAAAGAGGAACTTCACCGTCTCCTCGAATTCACGTATGAGCACCATCCGCTCGTATAAGGAGAGCAGAAACGCGCGGTCCTGTTCTGACATTATCCCACCCGGATGGTTGCAATGACTGTGCCGACGGCCACTTTCGCGCCCGCGGGCGCATGGATGTGCCGCAGAACTCCAGTCACGATGCTCTCGACCTGTTGCAGGGCTTTGTCCGTCTCTACTTCGAGCAGCGGCTCGCCTCGCTTGACGCTTGCTCCGACGTCGACCAGCCAACGTACGATCCCGAGCTCAACGCCTTCGTTGGTCGCGAGGTCGGGCATCTTCATGTTCACGTCCATAGTCAGGATTCTTCCGTCACGGTGATTGGGTGTGCTTTGACGAATTCCGCGGCCTCTGACGCAGTGAAGACCGACTGTGTGGTTCCGAGCGCTCGCGTCGCCGAAGCGCCGATGGCGCTCGCATAGCGCAGCGTCTCCGGCATGCTCCATCTCTGGAGCATGCCCACAATGACCCCGGAGGTGAACGCGTCTCCGCAACCCGACGGATCGGTGACTGCCATCTGATACGCGCCGCAGCGCCAGATCGTACCGGCTCGCCCGGCGACGACACCGTGCGCCCCGCGAGTGATGATGACGGTGTCCGCGCCCATGTGCTGCAGGGCGCGGAGCTGATCGAAGGGATCGGTGAAGCCGGTGAAAGCGCGAGCTTCATCCTCATTGGGAAGAAAGACATCGACCAGATGCAGCAGGCCCGTCAGATCAGTCGACCCGCTCCGCTCATGCGGCACCGCGACGTCGAGAACGGTCGTGACACCGCAACCGCGGCAGAACTGCAGCAGATCGGCCAGTCTGGACAGCTCGACACCGGGGAGCGCGAACAGGCCGCCGAGATAAAATACGTTGAGGCTCCGCACCCAATCCCGCGCTATCTGCTCGATGGTGAATGCCCTGTTCGCGCCGATGACGTGCAGATAGCGGCGATCCTGACCCTGGATGAGCAGGATGACGGTGCTGCTCGTGGGCAAGTCCTCAACCTGCTTGATGCGCGACGTCCCTACCTTATGGCGCTCGAAGCTCTCGAGCAAAACGCCACCGGCAAGATCGCGTCCGACACAGCCGACAACTTCGGCGTCAACTGCCTGCCGCGCCAGATCGATGGCCACGTTGGCTGCGCAGCCGCCGGCGCTCGCGGGCATCTCCTGCAGAACCGTCAGTTCCCCTTCCGCGGGCCACGCCGCAAGAGGACCACAAAAGGTGTCCTGGACCAGAAGGCCCGCGCACCCGACCCGTGGCGAAGTGCTAGCTCGTCTCATCGGTAGCTCAAGCTTTGCCGCAGCATCCGAGAATCTCTATGCGCTCGAGCACGGCATCGCGGACGACCCGGCGTCCGACCACCATGAGGTCGTTGCCGGTCGGGCCACCGACGATGGCGTGCGGGTTGCTCTCGGTCGAGCATAGCGCGGGGCGAACCGCCTCGAGATACCGTTGTTTGATATAGGTTCCGTAGTTGACCTTGAGAACCCCGAGTCCGATGGCCGCTCGAAGCGATTCGTCATCGATTCCGGTGCCCCCGTGGAGCACGAGGGGAACTCGCAGGGACCGATGGAAAGCCTCCAGGCGCGCCAGATCGAGCGGCGCACGTCCGTCCAGTTTGATGTGCTCGTTGCCCACGCTGACCGCCAGAAGGTCGACTCCCGTCGCGGCTACGAACTCAGCCGCAACTTGCGGATCCGATGTCCTGCTGCCGCCATGGTGCTCGCCACCGCCGGAGGGCAGCTCGTCGATCTCGGCCTCGATCGCCACACCGCTGTCATGGGCCAATGCCGCGAGCCGCGCGACGCGGCGTGTGTAGTCCCCGAGAGTTGCCGCGGGATCTGCGGGCATGACGAGGTTGAACCCCGCCGTGATCGCCTCCTCCACCCATGCATCCTCGGCGCACTCATTGAAGATGAACCCACAGGGTACGCTCGCCTGCGCGGCGGCGGCCTTTCCGAGCGAGCCGTAGAGGGCAAGCTCCGATGGCTTACCCCCCGCGCGCTGACTCAAGAACTCGCCATTGAAACCAATGATGATGGGCGCCCGCACGGCTTCGGCCGCATCGATCACCCCTTGCAGGGACTCGAGATTCCAGCTCTCGAAGTAACCAATGGCATACTTGCCGCGTTTGGCGGATTCCAGCATTCGACCGATCGGCGTCAGTGACATAGGCGTGAATTCTTTTCAACTTTGGTGTAGAGTACTTGAATGACGATCAACGCTAAGGCCAGGCGGGTGGCCCTGTCAAGTCCCGTACAACCACAGCCCAACCGGAAGGCTCTCGCACCCAATAATTGGGCGGGTACGACCGACGGGCCGCGTCCTCTGCCGACCTACCTCCGAGGCGTGCTCAACTCGCTCAATCCCACCGAACGGCTGATCGCCGACTGCGTCCTTGCTGATCCGGAGCGGGTGATTACCTCCTCGATCGCGGAGGTCAAGTCGCGCTCCGGTGCGAGTGTCGGCTCGATCGTCGGCTTCTGCCGGCGCCTGGGCCTCAAGGGCTTTGCCGAATTCAAGATCGCGCTGGCGCAGGATCTGGCCCAATCCGGCCTGCCCGGAATGGAGGGACCACAAGGCGGCTCCGTGGCGGAGAAGGTGTTTCACTATCATGCCCAGAGCCTGATCGAGACTCTGCAGGCCAACCCGGCGGCCGCGTTCGAGCGCGCCGCCGAAGCGCTCGAGCGCGCGCGCCGTATCGAGTTCTTCTCCATCGGCCTGTCTTATCCGGTGGCCTATACGGCTTACTCCAAATTCGCGCTGCTCGGGCTGCAGGCTTCCACCGAGGCGGATTCGCACATGCAACTCATCAAGGCGACGCAGCTTCGCCCCGGAGATGTGGCCTTCGGCATCTCTTGCTCCGGCGCAACGCGTGAGACCGTGCAGTGCCTCGAGGTGGCCAAGGCGAAGGGAGCGACCACCATCGCACTCACCAATGCCATGAAGTCACCGATCACGAATTTCAGCGATCTGTGCCTCTACGCCACCCCGAGCGAGATCAACTATTTCCAGGCTCCGCTCGCCTCGCGGGTAACGCAGCTCGCGGTGATCGATGCCCTGTTCGTGAGCCTCGCGCTCAAGCATCGGAGCAGGACGTCGGCACGCTTGCAGCAGTCGAGACAAGAGCTCCTCAAACGCCGCTTGACCTGAATCAGCGAGGTGGGACGCTGCTGCGAAAAGGCAGCGCGGGCAACCCCGCGCTGTTGAACACGTTGCCGTCCGGAGTGTCACCCCAGTCGTACCGCACGTAGACTGGCTCGCGAATAGTGTCGTTGAAGAGCACGATGTCCTGCCCGACCCGCTTTCCCTGGGCCCAAACAAACTTCCCGTCGGCCGCCGCTATCTCGAAGCCGCGAACGTAGCCGTATTTGTCCTTGACGATGAGCTCGCTGCTCGGGTTGAAAAACCGGACTCGTATCCGACTGCCCTCGATCTGCAGGGAACGGTATGTCGGTCCGGAATCCACGACGTGCTCGCCGTAGCTCACTCTTTCCGCGGCCAGCGCCAGGCGATGCGCGACGTCCTGCTTGTCCTTCGGGTGAATGTCGCGCGCATCGCCAATATCGATCGCCGATGCCATTGCGGTGTTCGGCAGCGACAGCGCGCTGGCTTGTGCTTCACGTAGCTCCGCCCACGGGCATTCTGCCGACTCCGGCAGCTCGGGCCCGAATCCGGCGAGCTGCACGAACAGGAACGGAAAGTCATAGCCCCATCGGTGCCGCCAACCGAGGATGAGCGCTGGAAACAGGGCGCGATATTGCGCCGCGCGATCCACATTCGCTTCGCCCTGGTACCAGATCACGCCCCGTATCCGATAGCCCGTCAGCGGGGCTATCATCGCATTGAACAGCGCCGTCGGCGCACCGCCCACCGATGGATGCGCCGCAAGAACTCTTGGATCCGCTACAGGCAGGTCGCGAAGGTCCGCTCCGGTCTGGTATCTCCACAGGCCAGCCAGCGAAATCGCAGTGCCACCGACTTCGGCGTGCAGCTTGCCGGCCAAAATCCCCACGAGCGATGCATCGGTCTCGTTGTCCCGCAGCCCGACGAGTCGTACGGCGATGACGTTTCGACCTGCGTGCACGTATTTGGCGGGCACTACGTATATGCGCTCCGGCACATATCCGTGAGTGGCCCCGACCTCTTTGCCATTGAAGTAGGTCGTATCGTCCTGCAGTGAGTTGCCGAGAAACAGGATCACGTCGCGTCCGACCTGCTCCGGCCGGATGAGCACTGCCTTGCGAAGCCAGACGACGCCACTGAATCCGTTGAAATCCTTGCCCCACGCGCTCTGCGGGCGAGGCTCGCTGATCGTCGGCCAGGCGGAGTCATCGAAGTCCTGCTGCGCCCAGATATCGCGGCCCGCGATCCGGCCGTGGTCGTCCATGCCGTGCTGCTCATACCACGACACTTTTCGCCGCACGTACGCGGCATAGGCCGCTTCGTTCTTTGGCGTGGCGCGCGCGAGATCCGCGAGGGCACTGTGAAATTCAGCGAACGGTCGCAGCGAGTCCTCCCTCATCCAGGCCTCAGCCGCAGTGCCGCCCGCGCTGGCATCGATTAACCCGATCGGTACCCGATAACGCTCGTGCAACTCGCGTCCGAAGAAATAGGCGACGGCCGAATAAGCAGCAACGGTCTCGGGAGTGACCGCGCGCCAGCCGCCTTCTTCCGCCGCGACATCCTCCTGCGGTAGGGGCGTCGCTCTCACCGCCACCTGGAACAACCTCATTCGCGGAAAGTACGCCCGCGCGATTTCGAGATCGGCATCGTTGACGCCGGTCCTCCAGTCGCCCATCGACTTGAGAGAAAAGGCCATATTCGATTGGCCGGACGCGAACCACACATCACCGATCAGAACGTCATGGACGGCGAGCCGGTTCTTGCCGCTCACCGTCATCTCGAAAGGTCCGCCGGCCGCAAAGGGACCCAGTACTGCGGACCAGCGGCCGTTTCGATCGGCGTCGGTCGCAACCCGTGCATCATGAAATTCGACGGTGATGTGCTCGCCGGGATCCGCCCAGCCCCAAATTCTCAATGGGGCGTCCCGCTGCAGGACCATGTGATCGGCAAGGAGGCGCGGCAAGCGAACGTCTGCCCGAGCGAGACTGAACGCAAGCAAGCAGAGTACAGCGACCGGCCGTGCCCGCCAAATGTGTGCGCCGTGTGAGCTTGACATTTTGGTTCCGCGTATCTTACCTTTGAACTGCGTTCGATACCAGGGGGACAAAAGTGAACCACTTTCATACGATTGCCGGGCACCTCGCCAGCTCAAACGACGTCCCGCGCAATCGAATTCAAGCCATGAGAACAAAAGCCAATGCCGGAAACGTCGCTGCGTGCGTAGCGGCGCTGCTCGCTCTGGCCAGTGTGACCGCCCAAGCGCAGCAGTCGCAGAGGCAGAAGGACCCTCAGCAATCCCAGGAGCAGGAAGCCAGCAGCACGGCAACCGATACAACTGCGGACTCACAGAGCGATTCGCAGGCCACCCCGGATGGCGCGTCATCGCGCCGCCGATCGAACGGCACAGCGGCTCCCGGCCAGGCAGCCCAGTTGCAGGAGGTTGTGGTCAC
>Ga0134126_10004737_pt1 | contig 17030 bp, 16 predicted proteins | sample KB31752_FD_96881 | JGI IMG/M metagenome (GOLD analysis project Ga0134126, IMG submission 96881) | Terrestrial soil microbial communities with excess Nitrogen fertilizer from Kellogg Biological Station, Michigan, USA - KB3-175-2 | ecosystem: Environmental > Terrestrial > Soil > Unclassified ...
ACCAGCCGACAAATCCGTTTGAAGGCACTTGGCCAGTCAGCCGACGGGTCAGACCGGTGGGCGCAGGCCCCGCTGCATCCTTCCAGGGTCCGAAGGACCCCACCCCATTGTCACTGTCAGCCGTCGACGTACAGCTGGCCGTCGCCACCCTCGGACACCCTGATCTGCCGGAGCCCACGGGTGGCCGGCCCTACCTCCACGGCGCCGCTGCTGGGGTTGAACTCGGAACCGTGGCAGGGGCAGACGATCAGTTTGGCCGCCGGGGAGTACCCGACGGTGCAGCCGGCGTGTGGGCAGACGGCGTCGTAGGCGACGAAGTCGCCCTGGGACAGCTGCAGCATCAGCCCCGGGTCCCCGGTGGACGGATCGGTGAACCGGGCCGAACCGCCGACCGGGACGTCGGAGGCCGGCCCGATGGCCGTGCCGGCCGGGGTGGTGGTCGCCGGCGGCTGGGTCGGGGGCGGGGCCGCGGTGGAGGGGGCATCGGAGCCGGCCGGTGCGGTGGTCGACGAGGCCCCGCCGGCCGGTGCGGTGGTCGGCGCACTGGTCGAGGCCGGTGCGGTGGTCGACGTCCCCTGGCCGGACCCCGCACCGGGCAGGGTGCCCTCGGCCGATCGGGGGACCTTCGCCCCACCGACCAGCCGCCCCAACCCGGCGGCCAAGCCGGCAACGACGACGGTGCCGATGGCGGCCAACCCGGCGGCGGTGGCCCCGAGAACCAGGGCCCGCCGAGCCGGGTCGGCGCCCGGGGTCGCGTCGGGCCGTGCCTGCCTGGCCCCATCGGGCCGTGTCTGCCTGGCCCCGTCGGGCCGTGCCTGCCTGGCCCCATTGGGCCGTGCCTGCCTGGCCCCATTGGGCCGTGCCTGCCGCGCCCGGCCGGGCTGTGCCTGCCGGGCCCGGTCGGCGATGACGGCGTCGACCGACCACACCCCACCGGCACCAGCGAGGACCAACGGGGTCCAGGCGAAGACGAACACGATGTCGGCGCCGGTGAAGTACGGCGAGGCGTGGAAGCTGACGGTGAGGAACAGGGTCAGCGACAGGACGAGGCCGCCGACCGCGGCCACGCGGGCCCAAAGGCCGAGCAGGGTGCCGATCCCGACGGCGAGCTCCCCCAGGGCGATGGCAATGCCGATCGGGGTGGCGAGGTGGAGGAGGTGGCCGAGGACGGCATGAAGGGGGCTCACCCGCTCGGACGCCAGCAGCTGGGCCTGGATGCTCGACGGGCTGGCCGGGTTGAAGAAGTTCGGGTTCGCCAGCTTCTGCAGCCCGGCGAAGCAGAAGGTGACACCGAGGAAGGCCCGCAACGGGAGGAGCACCCACCCGGCGGAGGCCGACGCCCCAGGTGGCGGTGGCCAGGCCAACGCCCGGTGGCCGGCGCGGCGGGGCCGGTGGCCAGCGTGTCGGGGCTGGCGGTGGTCGTCGTCCGGCACGGTCACAGTGTGCAGAAGTCTCGCTGACAAACCGCTGAACGGGTCACCGGCCCTTCAGCGCCGCCCCCTTACCGGCCGTCCAGGGCGGCCCGGTCACCGGAGGCCACGGCGGCGAACAGCCGGCCGTAGGTGGCGAACCGACCGCCGGCCGACGGATCGGCCTCGCCGCCCGGCCCACGGCACAGGTAGGCGTGCAGCGGGACGCCGGCGTCGACGGTGGCGACGACCGCCCGGAGCTGCCGCCGGATGTCCTCCGGGGCGCCCGCACCGGTGGCCCACAGCGGCACGTCCGGGCCGAGGGACCGGTGCACGCCTGACCGGGGGCCGAAGGTGGCGGGATCGGCGACGTCGAGGACCACCGCGTCCAGCGGTCGCGGCGACGGCCCGTCGAAGACGACCTGGACGGCTCGGCGGGGTGACGGGCGACGGAGCCGGGCCCGGAGGCCGCCGCCCCGGTCGCCGTAGGGGCAGGCCGCGGCCATCACCCGGCGGGCGGCCAGCTCGACCGGATGGCGGGCGGGGACCGTCGCGTCGTGGGCGGCCCGGCGGTCGTCCAGCCAGCCGTCCAGGCCACTACGGGCGGCGCCGAGGCTCCGGGCGCAGAGCAGGTCGACGAGCAACTGGCCGTCGTCGTAGAAGCCGGATGATCCGGTGCCGACGGCGACGAAGCCATCGGGCTGCGTCTCGTGGAGGACGTCGTAGGCGAGGACGTGGGCGGCCAGCAGGTTGTCGACCACTGCCCAGGCGTCGGACACCGCTCCCCGCCGGCCGGGCGGGGCCGACCCGACCAGCCATCCGGCTCGGGCCACGAGGTCGGGGCGGCTCACGGTGACCCAGCGGTCGCAGCCACCGGCCAGCCCGTCCACCACCCGGCGGACGTGGTCGGCGAACCGGTCGGGGGCGCCGGGGGTCAACCAGAACTCCTCCCCCAACCACCAGGGATGGGTGCCGTGGTGCAGGGTGACGACCGGGGTGAGCCCCCGTTCACGGCACATCGCCAGGATGAGGCCGTACCGGTCGAGGGCGGCGACGTCGAAACGGCCCTCCGCCGGCTCCAACCGGGCCCACTCGACCGACAGGCCGAAGGCGCCGCACCCCATGGCCGCCGTTCGGTCGAGGACGGGCTCCGGCCGGGCCCAGAAGTCGCCCATGCGCCACGGCGTCGGGGCCTGGCCGCTGCGGACCAGACGGACCCGGTTGTCCGCCGGCTCGCCCGGGCCGTTGAAGCCGCCCTCGGCTTGCCACCCGGACCACGACAGACCGAGCAAGAAGGCGGGGGGAACGAGGCCCGGGGGACCCTCCTCCGTCATCTCGCCTCTGTCATCAGGACAGCATGGCATGGCAGGCTGCGGGATCATGCGGTTCTCATACGGACTACCAACCCACCGGGTCGACCGGGGCGACGAGCTGGCGTCGGCGGCGGCGATCGCCGAACTGGCCGCCGCCGCCGAGGCGGCCGGGTTCGACGCCGTCTACTCCACCGAGCACCCGTTCCCCGACGACGGCTGGCTGGCCCACGGGGGGCATCACGCCCTGGACCCGTTGGTGGCCCTGAGCTTCGCCGCCGCCGCCACGTCCCGGATCCGACTGCACACCAACCTGTTCATCCTCGGCTACCGCAACCCGTTCCTGGCCGCCAAGGGGCTGGGCACCCTCGACGTGCTGAGCGACGGTCGGCTGATCGTCGGGCTCGGCGCCGGCTACCTCGAGAAGGAGTTCGCCGCGCTGGGGGCGGACTTCGCCGACCGCAACGACCGCCTCGACGAGGGGATCCGCGCCCTGCGGGCCGCCTGGGGCGGCGACGGGGTGGTGTTCTCCGGCGCCGACTACCGGGCCGAGGGCAACACCATGCTGCCCCGGCCGGCCCAGCGGCCCGGACCACCGATCTGGATCGGCGGCAACAGCAAACGGGCGGTCCGGCGGGCGGTGGAGCTGGCGGACGGGTGGTCGCCGTTCCCCGCCGCGGCCAAGGCGGCGGGCCGCAACCACACGGCCGCCCTGGTCACCGTGGACGACCTCGCCGAACGGCTCGCCTATGCGCGGGACCACGCCGCCGCCGTCGGGCGGGAGGCGCCGCTGGACGTCTGCTACATCCCGGCCGGGCTGCGGATGGACCATCGGGCCGGCCAGGACGACGGGGCGGCCGGGCTGGACGACATGATGGCCGCCGTCGTCGACTCCTGCCGCCAGCTGGCCGGCGTCGGGGTCACCTGGGCCTCGGTGGCCCTCCCCGGCGAGTCCCGGGCGGCCCAGCTGGAGGCCATCGACCGGTTCGGCCAAGGGGTGCTGGCGGCGCTGGCCCGCTAGCGTCCTGGCCGTCCCATACGTTGGGCCCGCCCGACGGGTCGGCACCGGGGGCAGAAGCACCGGAGACAGAGGGGAGCAGTCGGATGGCAGACGAGGTCCTGCGGGAGCGGCGGGGGCACGTGGAGGTCCTGACCATCAACCGTCCGGAGGCGCGCAACGCCATCAACGGTGCGGTCAGCGGCGGCATCGCCGACGCCCTCGACCAGCTGGCCGACGACCCCGGCGCCTGGGTGGTGGTGCTCACCGCCAGCGGGGACAAGGCGTTCTCCGCCGGGATGGACCTGAAGGCGTTCGCCGCCGGCGAAGGGGCGTCGATCATGAGCGCCTCGGGTGGGTTCGGCGGCATCGCCCGGCGGGAGTTCCCCAAGCCGATCATCGCCGCCGTCAACGGGTCGGCGCTGGCCGGCGGGTTCGAGGTGATGCTGGCCTGCGACCTGGTGGTCGCCGCCGACCACGCCACGTTCGGCATCCCCGAGGCCAAGCGGGGGCTGATCGCCGCCGCCGGCGGCCTCGTCCGGCTCCCGAAGCGGCTGCCGGTGGCCGTCGCCCTGGAGATGGCCCTGACCGGCGACCCCATCGACGCCCAGCGGGCCCTGGCCCTCGGCCTGGTCAACCGGGTGGTGCCGGCGGGCCGGCTGATGGAGGAAGCCCTCGGCCTGGCCGACCGGATCGCCGAGAACGCCCCCCTGTCCATCCGGTACTCGAAGGACGTGATCCGCAAGGCCGCCGAGCTCCCCGAGGCGGAGGCGTGGGCGGCCAGCGACGCCGCCACCGGCGTGGTGTTCGGCTCGGCCGACGCCATGGAGGGCCCGGTGGCGTTCGCCGAGAAGCGGGCACCGAACTGGCAGGGCAAGTAGCCAGCCGGTAGCCGCGACCAGTCAGCACATGCTCGCCGACCTTTCGGGGCTGGCGCCGGCCGGCACAACGGTCCGGCTGGGGCTGCACGTCCTGGCCGCCACCGTGTGGGTGGGCGGCCAGTTCGTGATGCTGGGGCTGGTGCCGACCGCCCGCCGGATCGGGGCCGACGCGCCCCGGCGCCTGGCCGCCGCCTTCGCCCGGCTGAGCTGGCCGGCCTACGCCGTCCTGGTGGTCACCGGCTTCTGGAACGTCTCCACCTTCCACTTCGCCGACCAGACCACCGCCTGGAAAGTGGTGCTGATCGCCAAGATCGTGGTGGTGGCCCTGGCGGGGCTGGCCGCCCTCCTCCACACCCGGGCCAGGTCCAAGGCCGGGCTGGCCGCCTGGGGAGCCATCGCCGGGCTGGCGTCGGTCGCCGCCCTGTTCATCGGGGTACTGCTGGCCGGTCCGTGACCCCGAAGGTCTAACCTGTAGGGAGCGCAGGTGGTCCAGCGGTACCACCTGGCAAGGAGACAGCGATGCTGGCAGAGATCTTCGGTGTTGACGGGATCATCATCCTGGTGGTCGTGGTGGTGCTGCTCTTCGGCGGGGCCGCCATCCCCAAGCTGGCCCGCAACCTGGGTTCGGCCAAGAACGAGTTCGAGAAGGGCATGAAGAAGCCGGAGGCCGACAAGCCGGCCACCGCCTCGGACGAGGCCGGTCCGGTCTCCCCGAAGTAGTCCCCCGCCCTTCTCACCGTCGGCCGCCGCAGCCCTCCCAGTCCACCGCCTGCCCACCCACCGCCTGACGCCGCCCAATGGCGGGCAGGTCACCCCCTCGGACCGCCCGGGCCGCCGACCTCCCAACTTCTAATTCTGTGGCCGCGTTCGATAGTGTCGGCCCCGTGGAACCGCCGCTGCCCGATGGGCCGTCCCAACCCGCCTCCGGGGCCCACCGGCGACGGCTGCCCAAGCTCCGTTCTCGTTGGTGGGTGGCCGGCGCGGCCGCGGCGGCCGGCCTGGCGCTGACCGGCTGCCAGCTCCCCACCTTCGGGGCCTACCGGGGGGCGACCAGCCAGGGACAGGACGCCTTCAAGCTGTGGCAGGGCTTCTTCATCGCCGGCAGCATCGTCTTCCTCATCGTCCTCTTCCTCATCCTCTGGGCGGTGGTCCGGTACCGGCGGCAGGCGGACACCATCCCGTTGCAGACCCAGTACCACACCCTGTTCGAGATCATGTACACGGTGGTGCCGGTCGTCTTCGTGCTGATCCTCTTCGGGTTCACGTTCGTCACGGAGAACGAGGTCGACGCGGTGACATCGAAGCAGGTCACCGTGAACGTGACCGCCTTCCAATGGGGCTGGGAGTTCCAGTACCCGAACTACGACGTCAAGGTCCTCGGGGTCGAGACCGAGGACCCGGCGATGGTGATCCCGGCCAACGAGCAGGTCCGCATCTACCTGCGGTCGGCCGACGTCATCCACGGGTTCTACGTCCCGGAGTTCAACTTCAGCCGGTACGCCCAGCCGGGGGTGACCAACCAGTTCAACCTCGACGTCGTCCACCCCGGCACCTACCGGGGGCAGTGCACCCAGTTCTGCGGGCTGTACCACTCCCTGATGTTCTTCCAGGTCAAGGCGGTGACGTCGTCCCAGTTCCAAGCCTGGGTCCAGCAGCAGCAGAGCCAGCCGAGCAGCTCGACATCGATCGCCCACGCCAAGTCCAAGCTCGGCTCGGGCGGGTATAGAGCGACGACAACAGGAACAGTGAAGACAACGAGCTCAGTCGGGTCTGCGACAACAACAGGGGGTGCATGATGACCGACGTCATCAACCCGCCGATCACCCTCCCCGGCAGTGCCGGCGGCGTCCACGTGCCGGCGGCCCACGACGGGCACGCCGACCACCACGAGGACCATGGGCCGAGCGGCCTGCTCAAGTGGCTGACCACCACCGACCACAAGGTGATCGGGCTCAGCTACATGATCACCTCGCTCTGCCTGTTCTACGTGGCCGGCATCATGGCGCTGGGCATCCGGGTGCAGCTGGCCACCCCGTCGGGGTCGTTCGTGTCGTTCCAGCAGTACAACGAGCTGTTCACGATGCACGGCAGCCTGATGCTGTACCTGTTCGCCGGCCCCTTCGCCTTCGGTGGCCTGGCCAACTACATCGTGCCCCTCCAGGTCGGCGCCCCCGACATGGCGTTCCCCCGGTTGAACGCCCTGTCCTACTGGCTGTACCTCACCGGCTCCATCACCATGCTGCTGGGGTTCTTCGTGGCCGGCGGCGCCGCCGACTTCGGATGGGTGGCCTACGCCCCGCTGTCCAGCGCCGTCTACACCCCGGGCGCCGGGGCCGACGTCTGGATCATGGCGCTGGCCCTCACCGGGTTCTCGGCCATCTTCACCGGGGTCAATCTGGTGGGGACCATCTTCTACTTACGCGCCCCCGGCATGACCATGTTCCGAATGCCGATCTTCACCTGGAACATGCTGGTCACCGGCATCCTGATCCTGATCGCCTTCCCGGTGCTGACCTCCGCCCTGATCATGCTGTTCTGCGACCGGCACTTCGGGACGCACATCTACGACGTCATTGGCTGTACCACCACCGCCACGGCCGGGCATCCGGCCGTACCTGATCCAAGCGCCTGCGGGTCGCCAGTGCTCTGGCAGAACCTCTTCTGGTTCTTCGGCCATCCAGAGGTCTATATCCTGGCCCTCCCCTATTTCGGCATCGCCACCGAGATCATCCCGGTGTTCTCCCGGAAGCCGGTGTTCGGGTACAAGGGCATGGTCTTCGCCACCATGTCCATCGCCGCCCTGTCCACCGGGGTGTGGGCCCACCACATGTTCACGACCGGGGTGGTGTTACTGCCGTTCTTCTCACTGCTCAGCCTGCTCATCGCCGTACCGACGGGGATCAAATTCTTCAACTGGATCGGCACGATGTGGCGAGGGCAGATCCAGTTCCAGACGCCGATGCTGTTCTGCATCGGGTTCCTGCTGGCCTTCCTCATGGGTGGGGTCACCGGTGTCATGCTGGCGGCGCCGCCCATCGACTTCTTCACCCACGACACCTACTTCGTGGTCGCCCACTTCCACCAGGTGCTGTTCGGGACGGCGGTGTTCGCCGGGTTCGCCGGGCTGTACTTCTGGTACCCGAAGATGTTCGGGCGGATGCTCAACGACCACCTGGGGAAGTGGCACTTCTGGCTGATGTTCGTCGGGTTCTGGCTGACGTTCATGCCGCAGTACATCGTCGGGTTGAAGGGGATGCCCCGGCGGGTGGCCACCTACCCCGGCGACCTCGGCTGGCAGATCTACAACGACCTCTCGACGGCCGGGGCATTCGTCATCGCCATCTCGTTCGCCGTCCTCTTGGTCAACCTCTGGATCTCCTGGCGCCGGCCGGTGCCGGCCGGGGACAACCCGTGGGACGGGCACGCGTTGGAGTGGTTCACCACGTCGCCGCCGCCGCACCACAACTACACCCACCTGCCCCCGATCCGTTCGGAGCGGCCCACCTGGGACTACAACCACCCCGACCACCCCTCGCTGCACCACGGGACCAAGGCCCCCGGCGGGCCCCCCGGTGACGGGAGCGGTGGCACGAGAGAAAAGGTGCCGGTGGCATGAGGATCGAGGCGATCTTCCTGATCGGGGTCGGCATCTTCTTCGGGGCCGTCGGCCTCATCTACTGGTTCCTCAGCTACGAGGACGGCGGGTTCATGATGCTGATCGGCACCTGCGCCCTCGGTCTGCTGCCCGGCCTCTACTACTTCTACTGGCACCGCCGGTTCAGAGGGTCCAAGTTCTTCTTCTGGGGCACCCTCGACCGGGCCGTCGGCGATCGCCCTGAAGACCGCCACGACGCCAACATCCGCGACGGCGCCGGGATCATCAACTCGTTCCCCGGCTCCAGCATCTGGCCGTTCATCCTCGGGATGGGGGCCTTCCTCACCGTGCTGGCTCTGGTCTTCGGGGTCTGGTTGCTCATCCCCGGCGTCCTGCTGCTGGTGACCGCCCTCATCGGCGTCACCGCGGAGAGCCGCCGCGGCGGGCACGTCTGACCGCCCCCTGACCCGCCCCTCTCCGACGAACGGCGGCACCAGCCCGTACGGCGCGGGACTGTCCGGCCGGCTGGTCCTGGCCATGGCGGTGGCCACCGGGGCGATCGTCGCCAACCTCTACTACGCCCAGCCGCTGCTGCACGAGCTGGCGGCCACCTTCGGGGTGGGTCAGGCGGCGGCGTCGACGGTGGTGACGTGCACCCAGGCCGGGTACGCCGCCGGGCTGGTCCTGGTGGTGCCGTTGGGCGACCTGCACCCCCGGCGATGGCTGGTGGTCCTGGTGTTCGGCGTGGCCGCGGCGTCCCTGGTGGTGTGCGCCGCCGCCCCGGACTTCTGGGTGTTCGAGGTCGGGTCGGTGCTGGTCGGGCTGGCGTCGGTGGCCGGGCAGATCATGGTGCCGTTCGCCGCCGACCTGGCCACCCCGGCCCGGAGGGGACGGGTGGTGGCCCGGATCATGACCGGCCTGCTCCTCGGCATCCTGCTGGCCCGGACGGTGGCCGGCCTGATCGCCGAGGCTGCGGGGTGGCGGGCGATCTACTGGCTGTCGGCCGGCCTCATGGTGCTGTTCGCCCTCGCCCTCCGCCAGCTACTGCCGGCGGAGCCGGAACGGCCAAAGGTCCCCTACGTCAGCCTGGTGACGTCGTCGCTCCGCCTGCTGGTCGACCAGCCGCGGCTTCGCCGTCGGGCGTGGCACGGTGCCTGTGCCTTCGCCTGCTTCAGCGTGCTGTGGACGGCGCTGGCGTTCTTGTTGTCGGCGCCGCCGTACGACTATTCGAACGCCGTCATCGGCTTGTTCGGCCTCGCCGGGGCCGGTGGGGTGGTCGCCGCCAACCTCGCCGGGAAGCTGGCCGACGCCCAACGGACCGGTCCGACCACCGTGGTGGCCGGTGTCCTGTTGGCGGGGTCGTTCGCCCTACTGGCCGCCGGGAAGACGTCGCTCGGTTTCCTGTTGGCCGGCATCGTGGTGCTGGACATCGGCACCCAGGGGATGCAGATCACCAACCAGGCGGTGATCTACGCCCTGGCCCCGGAGGCCCGTAGCCGCATCAACAGCGCCTACATGTTCTGTTACTTCATCGGTGGCGCCGTCGGGTCGGTGGCCGCCGGCGCCGTCCTGTCCGCCTATGGCTGGGACGGCGTCTGCGTCCTCGGGGCCGGGTTCGGCGTCCTGACGTTGGCGATGGCGGCCCTCGACAGGGTCCGGCCGCCCGGACCGGGGGTCAGGAGGCCGGCGGCGGCTTCGGCCGGGTAGACGCGGCGATGATCTCGTCGCCGGGCCCGGTGGCCTCACGGACGCGGACGTCGCTGTGGGCCTTGGTCACCGCCATGACCGCCTCGACGTCGCCGGCCTCGATGCCGCGGATGATCTCCTCGTGGGCCTCGAACCCGGTCCGGCGGGTGTCCTCGTCGAAGTCGTAGGCCCGCCGCCGGTCCTCGTGGGCCATCCACAGCGATTCCAGCAGGCCGTCCAACAGGATCATGGTGGCGTTCCCCGACGACTGGACGAGCTCCTCGTGGAACCGCCGGGCCAACCGGCTGTAGGCCGGCTCCTGGCGGGAAGCCGCCAGGGCCTCTTCGTGGATGGCGCGGAGCGCCGGGACCACGGCGGTCAGCCGGTCGGGACGGCGGGCGGCCTCGGCGGCGCAGGTGGCCTCGGCATACGACAGGGCCACGCCGAGGTCGGCCAGGGTGACCGACTGGGACCGCAGGATGACGCTGACGATGTGGACGGCGTCACTGGCCTGCGGCAGCCGGACGACCGCCCCGCCGACGTTCCCCCGGCGGACGGAGATGAGCCCCTCGACCTCGAGGATGGACAGCGCCTCCCGCAGCGCCGGCCGGCTGACCCGGAACTCCTCGACCAGCTCGTCCTGCTTCGGCAGGGCGTCGCCGTCCTTCAGCTGGCCGCCGAGGATGCGGTCGCGGAGCTGGTCGGCGAGCATCTCGGAGATCCGCGGTCGGTGGAATTGCTCAGCGGGCACAGTACGCTCCGCCAACGATCCCCTCGTTCACAACTTCATAATATCAACAATAGTATTGAGGACTGCGCCATTTGCTTCCTGGTCGTGCTGGGGGATCCCCGTCACCGGGGCGTCCGCGGCAGTCCCAGGGCCCGCTCGGCCAGGCCGTTCAGCACCACCTGGTCGGTGCCGCCGCCGATGTGCATGCCGGGGACCCCGAGGATGAGGGGGTCCCAGTGCTCCGCCCATCCACCGGGTGCGCCGGCGACGGCGTGCGGTCCGAGGACGTCGGCGACGAAGTCGGCGGCGTCGGACATGTTCCGGGCCAGCTGCACCTTGCCGATGCCCGGCGCCGCGTCGGCCGACCCTCCGGACTCGCCGGACCCGCCGGTCCAGTCGGCGGCGACGGCGAGGCGGTCGGCGGTGAGCCGCTGCAGGCGGAACCGGATGTAGAGGTCGGCCCACCGTTGCCGGAGCAACGGGTCGGCGGCCCGGCCGGTGCGGGCGAGGAGGTCGGCCAGCTTCTCCGGTGCGGCCACGTCGGCGAGGCCACCGGGACGGTACCGTCTGGAGCGGGAGATGGCCCCGCGCTCCTTGGCGAGGGTGGACATGGCCACCGACCAGCCCTCCCCCACCGGGCCGACCCGCCAGTCGTCGGGGATGGCGACGTCGTCGAGGAACACCTCGTTGAACGGGGCGTCCCCGGTCATCTGCCGGAGCGGCCGGACGGTGACCCCCGGGGCGTGCATGTCGACGACGAAGGCGGTGATGCCGCGGTGGCGTTCGGCGTCGTCGCCGGTGCGAGCCAGCAGGATGCCGAGGTCGCTGTAGTGGGCCCGGGACGTCCACACCTTCTGCCCGTTGACCACCCACCCACTCACGCCGGCCGTGTTGTCCGGCCCGGCCGGTCGGGCCCGGGTGCGCAGGGACGCCAGGTCGGACCCGGCCTCGGGTTCGCTGAACAGCTGGCAGGCGAGGGCGTCGCCGCGGTAGAGGGGCCGGAGCACCGCCTGGCGGAGGGCGACGGTGCCGTGGCGGAGGACGACGGGGCCGATGAAGTCGGTGCCGGGGACGAAGCAGCCTTCGTTGGGGACGTCGTACCCGGCCTCGAGGTCGTCGAAGGCGGTGGCGTAGGCGGTGGGCAGGCCACGGCCGCCGTACTCGACGGGGCCGTCGATCCAGCCGAAGCCGGCGTCGAACTTGGCGGCCCGCCAGGCCTTGGCCGCCGGGATCTCCGCCTCCTCCTCGGCGCGGCTCTTGAACAGGGCGGCCCGGTGGTGGTCCTCGGCCGGCGGCCGGCGGGGGCCGACCCCGGTGCCGTCCAGGTAGCGGGTGGCCTCGGCCACGAAGTCGTCGATGGTCAGCACCCGGCTCCGCTCTCCTCCGTTCGACGGGCCTGGTGGGGCCCAAACTTGTTGATATTGCTATTTTAGAGGCAGTAGGGTGTCCCTATGGCCTCCACGCTGGACGACATCAAGATCATCGACGCCGACACCCACATCGTCGAGCCGCTCGACCTGTGGACCTCGCGGATGTCCACCAAGAAGTGGGGGGACCTGGTCCCGCACGCCAAGTGGGACGAGGAGACCCAGGAGGAGCTCTGGTACTTCGGCGGGTCCAAGCTCTACGCCACCGGGCTGGCCTGCGGGGCGGGGTGGCACGAGTTCCCGCCGGACCACCCCCACAAGCTGGCCGACGCCGACCCCCGCGACTACGACCCGGTGCGCCGGCTGGAGCGGATGGACGAGTTCGGGATCACCGCCCAGGTGCTGTACCCGAACATCGGCATCTTCGCCGCCAACCGGTACTTGGAGACCAGCGGTGAGCCGCAGCTGGTGCTGGAGTGCGTCCAGGCCTACAACGACTTCCTGATCGACTGGCAGTCGGTGGCGCCGGGCCGGTACATCCCGCTGATGACCGTGCCGTTCTGGGACCTCGAGGCCACCGCCAAGGAGATCAAGCGGTCGGCGGAGGCGGGGCACAAGGGGATCGTCTTCCCGGCCCGGATGGACGACTTCGGTCTGCCGCAGCTGAGCGACAGCCACTGGGACCCGATCTGGGCCCAGGCCCAGGAGATGGAGCTGTCCATCAACTTCCACATCGGTTCCGGCAACATCCCGCTGTTCGGCACCGACAACGTCGGGAAGCACCTGAGCTACGCCTGGACCGGCACCATGCTGTTCATGCTGAACTCGGCCCACATCACCTCGCTGATCTTCGGCGGGATCTGCCAGCGGTTCCCCAAGCTGCAGTTCGTGTCGGTGGAGAGTGGGGTGGGCTGGATCCCGTTCCTGCTGGAGTCGATGGACTGGCAGTGGCACAACACCGGGGCGGCCAAGGAGCACCCGGAGTTCGACCTGCTGCCGAGTGAGTACTTTGCCCGGCAGATCTACGGGTGCTTCTGGTACGAGACCGCGCCGGCCCGGGCGGCCATCGACCAGCTGGGGTCCGACCACATCCTGTTCGAGACCGACTTCCCCCACCCGACGGGGATGACCCCGGGGCCGGCCAGTGCGGCCACCACCCCCCGGGAGCACATCGAGCGGCACTTCGCCGACCTCCCCCGGGAGGACCTGGAGAAGGTGCTCTACAAGAACGCCACCCGGCTGTACCACCTCGACCTCGACTGATCGACGGTGCGCGACTTCGCCGGGAAGGTGGCCGTGGTCACCGGGGGGGCCAGCGGCATCGGTTGTGCCCTGGCTGGACGGCTGGCCGCCGCCGGTACCCGGCTGGTGCTCGCCGACGTCGACCGGGATGCCCTGGCCGCGACGGCCGACCGGCTGCGGGCCGTGGGCGCCGACGTCCTGGCGGTGCCCACCGACGTCACCGACCCCGCCGACGTCGACCGGCTGTCGTCGGCGGCGACCGAGCGGTTCGGCCGGGTGCACCTGTTGGTGAACAACGCCGGCGTCGGCCTGAAGGGCGCGGCGTGGGAGCTGTCGCAGGCCGACTGGGAGTGGGTGATGGGGGTCTGCTTCTGGGGGGTGCTCCACGGCCTCCGCAGCTTCCTCCCCGGGATGGTCGCCCACGGCGAGGACGGCCACGTGGTGAACACGTCGTCGATGATGGGCCTGGGCGCCGCCCCCATGGGCGCGCCGTACCAGTCGGCGAAGCAGGCGGTGACCGCGCTGTCGGAGACCCTGTACTTCGACCTGGCCGACCGGGCGCCGCAGATCGGGGTGACCCTGCTGTGCCCGGGCTACGTCGACACCCGGATCGCCGAGGGGGGCCGCCACCGGCCGGACCGCTTCGGTGGCCCACAACTCGTCGCGGCGGCCTCCACTCAACCGGCCCCCACCGCACCACCCGCGTCGGCCCGGCCGGTGCCGCCCGAGCAGATCGCCGACCTGGCCCTGGCCGCCGTTCGTGACGGCCGGTTCTACGCCCTGGCCGACTGGGACGTGTGGCGGCCGCTGGTGGCCGCCCGGTTCGACGCCATCCTGCACGGCGCCGCCGAGCCGGTGGCCGTCCGGCTCCCCTAGCCGGCACCCGCTCTGGTCGTGTCGGGTCGGCGGTGGCCGCCTTCGCCAGGGGACCTTGGCCACTTGTCGCGGTCCAACTAACGGAGAAACGGCAAAATCCCAGGTCATGGGGCTGGGCTTTGGCCCACCTTCGCCCCTGTTCTCCCTGGTCACAGCCATTCGCCCGGGGCTGAGACGGCGCAAAGTGCCGAGGCCCGCCTCCCCGGCCGCGCCAGGGGGCCCTTCCCGGCCGTCCCCCGCGGAGGGTCAGCTCCCGAGGCCGGCGAGGGACTTCTCCGGCTCCGCGGCCGCCCCCCGCCCGGCCATCCAGCCGAAGGCCAGAGCGAGGCCGATGGTGCCGCCGGCCCCCCAGTAGCCCTGGCCGGCCGGCGAGGCCACGCAGTTGCCGGCGCCGTACAGCCCGGGGATGGGGCGGCCGTCGGTGTCGACCACCTGGGCGGACGGATTGGTCCGGGGACCGCCCTTGGTGTCCAGCGCCCCGGCGACCAGGAGGATGCAGTGGAACGGGCCGTCGTCGGGGAACGGCCGCATGGTCGGGTCGGGCGACTCGCCGAGGTTGGGGAAGTTCCACTTGCGGGAGATCGGCAGGGTGCCCCGGCCGAAGTCGTCGTCGACCCCCCGGCGGGCGAACCCGTTGAACCGGTCGACGGTGGCCTCCAGGCTGGCCAGGAACCCGTCGTCCAGCCGGACCCCACCGGTGACGTCGGCCAGGTCGGCCAGGCGCCGGTCCACCCGATCGGCCAGGTCGGCCCAGCTGTCGCCGGAGATGACGTAGTCGACCACTTCGCCCGGCGGGGGCACCGGATAGCGCATGGGACTGGGGTCGCGGGCGGCGCGGTCGTCGTAGAGGTGGAGGAGGACCCGGTTGGCTTCCTCACCGGTGGTCGGGTCGGTGACGAAGTGGACCTTGGTGCGCTCGTTGTACGGCGCCTTCTCGTCGACCACCCGGACCCCGAACCGGTTGACCTGCACCATGGCGTCGCCGTAGGGCACCCAGATGCCGTCGACCACCTCCGGCGTCCGCAACGCCTGCTCCAGTGGCACCTGGTGCCACCAGGCGTTCTCCATGTTCCCCAGCGCCGCCCCCAGGCGGACGGCGATGGGCACGAAGTCGCCGCGGCTGTGAGCGGTGGCGCAGCCGCCGTAGATGTGGCCACGCAGGAACCGGTCGGCCAGCGTCGGGTTGTGGGCGAAACCGCCGGACCCGAACACCACGGCCCGCCGGGCCCGGACCAGCACGGTCCGGTTGCCGGCCCGGGCCTCCACGCCGACGGTCGCGCCGTCTCCGTTGGCCAGGACGTCCACCACCCGGTGGCCCAGCCGGACGGTGGCCCCGAGGGCGGTGGCCCGGGCGAGGAGGCCGTCGATCAGCGCCGGGCCGCCTGCCCCTTCGGCGGTGGTCCCCCGCTGGGCCACCCGGCGGCCGAAGGGGGCGGCGTTGTCCTCCACGTGGTAGTCGGGGGTGTCCCCGTCGTAGTGGGCCTCCATCGCCCCCACGGCGACCAGGTCGGCCAGGGCCTCGGAGCCCCGGTCGAAGAACGCCTCCAGCAGGTCCAGGTCGGCCCGGTCGAGGCCGAGGTCGGCCCGGCCCGGGTCGAACCGGTCGGGGTGGGCCCGGCGGGCCATGTACCGCAGCGCCGCCGACCGGTCGTCGGCGACGCCGCGGTCGCGCATCAGGTGGTTGTTGGGGATCCAGGCGGTGCCCCCCGACTTGGCGGTGGTGCCGCCGGGGTGGTCGGCCGACTCCAGCACCACCACCGACGCCCCCCTGGCGGCGGCGGCCACCGCGGCGGCCAGGCCGGCGGCGCCGGTGCCGACCACCACCACGTCGGCGGCTCCGTCGAACAGGTCGGCTCCGTCGGACGGTTCGGCAGGGTCGAACCGGTCGGACCCAGGAGGCGGAGGGGTCACCGGCTCAGTCGACGACGCCGAGGTCGCGGGCCCACTTGAGGGCCAACTTCGCCGACTCCCAGATGGAGGCGTGCACCACGGTGCCCAGCGCGTCGTCGGGGGACCCGAAGTTGATGCCTTCCTGCTGGGCCGCCTCGGCCCGCTCGGCCTGGTCGACCAGGTCCACCAGCTGCTGCCAGTAGGCGATCTCGTCGGGCTGCGGGGTGAACACGTCGTTGACCACCCCGACATAGTCGGGGTTGGGACCGACGAACATGCCGCGGTACCCCATGTCGCGGAGCATCTGGGCGAACCGGCGGACGCCCTCGGTGTCGGACCCGCTGCCCATCCACATGCCGGAGATCGGGTAGGCCATCCCGGCGGCCCGCACGTCGCAGAGCACCTTTTCCAAGAAGTACAGGCTCTCGGTGGACTCCGGGCTCCACTTGTAGCCGAGGGCCTGGAAGTGGTCGCCGAACTCCGAGTTCATCCCCCCCATGTACCGGACCCGAGGCGACGCGGTGACCACCTCGTAGGACAGCCGGACGGCCTGGGCGGTCTCGAGCAGCGGGATGATGGTGAGGGTGCCCATCGGCAGGCCGGCCTGCACCTCCAGTCCGGACAGGACGGCGTCGGCCCCGTGGATCGACTCCGGCCCGGTCACCTTGGGGAGCAGGATGCCGCTCAAGTGGGGGCTGATGATGTCGGCGACGTCGGTCATCAGGTAGCCGGTCTGCACCCCGCGGACCCGGGCGAAGAACGAGGTCTTCTGGGTGCCGTCCAGGCCGTCGAAGTAGCGGCGGACCCGGGCCCGGCACTGCCGGCGGCGCTCCTCGGGGAACGGGACGCAGGCGTCTTCCAAGTCCAAGATGACGGCGTCGGCACCGTAGGTGGTGCTGCGCTCGATCTCCTCGTCGCTGAACGTGTTGTTGAACAGGAAGGTCCGCAGCGGCTTCACGTCGGCGGCGGTCGGTACGGTCGGTGCGGGCACCGGGGCTCCTCTCTCATGGGTGGTCATCGGTCATGGGTGGTCATCGGTCATGGGTG
>Ga0134126_10004739_pt1 | contig 17026 bp, 14 predicted proteins | sample KB31752_FD_96881 | JGI IMG/M metagenome (GOLD analysis project Ga0134126, IMG submission 96881) | Terrestrial soil microbial communities with excess Nitrogen fertilizer from Kellogg Biological Station, Michigan, USA - KB3-175-2 | ecosystem: Environmental > Terrestrial > Soil > Unclassified ...
CATTTGTTCGCCGACGAACACACACCCCGAGCTCGCGGTCGCCGCGCTCAAAGCCGGCAAGCACGTGATCTGCGAAAAACCGCTGGCGCGAAACAGCAAACTCGCCCGCGAGATCGCCGACGCGGCAGCCCGGGCGGAAACATTTCTGATGCCCGCGATGTGTCTGCGCTTCTCGCCGGAATGGGTCTGGGTGAAGAATGCCATCGCGAAACAAACTCATGGCCGCTGCCTCGCGGCGCGTTTTCGCCGGGTGGGACAACCGCCCGCCTGGGGACAAAAGTTCTTCTTTGACGGGAATCTCTCCGGCGGCGCGTTGCTTGATCTCCATATTCACGACACGGACTTCGTGCAGTTTTGCTTTGGCCGGCCAAAGGCCGTTTACTCCACCGGCTTCTCCAAAGTCAGCGGCTCGATTGACCATGTCGTCACACAATATCAGATGGCCTCCGGCGTGTCGGTCAGCGCGGAAGGAAGCTGGGCGATGACTGAAGGGTTCGGTTTTAACATGGGTTACCGGGCTGTTTTCGAAAATGCGACGGTGGACTATGACATTGCCCGCGGCGGCGACGCGCTCAAGCTGTTCGAGACAGGAAAAGAGCCGCGCGTGTTGCAGCTCGAGGGCAAGGACGGGTACGTTGGCGAATTGCAGCATATCCTGGAAGCGGTTCGTTCCGGGAAGCCACCGACAGTCGTGACTGCGCAAGACGGTGTCAGCGCCGTCGAGATTTGCGAAGCCGAAGAACGCTCGGTGAAAACCGGGAAGCTCGTATCGCTGTAGAGCGGCTGCGTCAGCCGCCTTTCCGGCGGCACACAACAACCCCGCTTGCGCCGCGCGGCGATTTCTGCTTCAATTCGAAACGTTCCCAAAGAAAATGGGTGAGATCCAAAATCCAAAACTGCGCTATGCACTCGCCGCGCTTCTTGGCGTGCTGCTTTTCCTGCCGGAGATTGAGATGCGCGCACAGAGCCACCCTACGTTCAGTGATGCCAACTGGAGCACCATGAACCCCAGCATACCAGGTGCGAATGGCCCGGTTGAGGCGGCAGTGGTAGATGGTTCAGCTAATCTCTACATCGGCGGCAACTTCACCGCCGTCGGAAATTTGATTGCCGGCCGAATTGCGAAATGGAACGGGAACAGTTGGACAGCACTGCAGTCGGGGTTGAACAGCAATGTGTTGGCGCTGGCAGTGTCGGGAAACGACGTCTATGCGGGAGGCGATTTCACGACGGCGGGTGACAATGCGGCCAACCACATCGCCAAATGGAATGGAACCAGTTGGACAGCGCTGGAGTCGGGGATGAACGACAGGGTGTTGGCGCTTGCGGCATCTGGCAGCGACTTGTATGCGGCCGGCGAATTCTCGATGGCGGGTGGCAGTGCGGCCAACTGCATCGCCAAATGGAATGGGAGTAGTTGGGCGCCTCTCGGTTCGGGGATGAACGGCATTGTGTATGCGGTGGCAGTGTCGGGAAACGACGTCTATGCGGGAGGCGATTTCACGATGGCGGATGGCAGTGCGGCCAACCACATCGCCAAATGGGACGGGACCAGTTGGTCACCTCTACGTTGGGGGATCAGTGTTCGCGACCCTCTCGGCCGAGCATTTGTGTATGCACTGGCCGTGTCGGGAAATGATCTATACGCTGGGGGGTCTTTCACAAGTTCGGACACCAACGCGGCTAACTCCATCGCTAAATGGAACGGGAACAGTTGGACACCGCTTGGCTCAGGAATGAACAACAGCGTTTATGCGCTGGCGGTGTCGGGCAACGACTTGTTTGCGGGAGGATTGTTCACGGCAGCAGGAGGCAGTGTGGCCAGTCACATCGCCAAATGGAATGGGAGCAAGTGGTCGGCGATGGCTGCCTCAGGAATAAGTGGTGGTAATCCTCCTTACGTTTACGCGCTGGCGGTGGCTGGCAACGACTTGTATGTGGGTGGCCAGTTCGTGACGACAGGCGCGAACAAAGCCACGAACATCGCAAAATGGAATGGGAGTTGGACATCCTTGGGTCCGGGAGTGGGTGGGAACAATGCTCCCTATGTGTATGCACTCGCAGTGTCGGGCAGCAACGTGTACGCAGGGGGCGATTTTCCAACGGCAGGCGGCGTCCCAGTCAATTACATCGCCAAATGGGATGGGAGCAGTTGGTCGTCATTAGGTTCGGGGATGAACGGTCGCGTGTTCGTGCTGGTAGTGTCCGGCGATGACGTGTATGCGGGAGGCGATTTCACGACAGCGGGCGGCAGCCCGGTTAATTATATCGCCAAATGGAACGGAAGCAGTTGGTCGTCGCTGGGTTCAGGGATGGGCCAACAGGTATTGGCCCTGGCCGTGTCGGGCAGCAACGTGTATGCGGGTGGCTATTTCAAGACGGCAGGCGGCAGTGCAGCCAACTACATCGCCAAATGGGACGGGAGCAATTGGACGGCGCTAGGTTCGGGGATAAACCCGAACAGCTACGTGAAAGCGCTGGCCGTTTCAGGTAATGACGTGTATGCGGGAGGCTATTTCACAATTCCGGACGGGAGCACCTCCGCCGATTTCATCTACAAATGGGATGGGAGTAGTTGGTCCGCGCTGGGTTCGGGAATGAACGGCGACGTGGATACTCTGACGGTGTCGGGCAGCGACCTCTACGTAGGGGGCGAGTTTACGACGGCGGGAGGCATTGTGGCCAATCACATTGCCAAATGGAATGGGAGCAGTTGGTCGGCGTTGGGTTCGGGGATGGTTGGCACTTACGGCTTTACCACGTTTGTGTCTTCGCTGGCGATTTCGGGCAGCGACTTGTATGCGGGGGGCCAATTCGCGATAGCAGGCAATAAGGTGTCCGCCAACGTTGCCCGTGCCTACCTGCTGACTCTGCCTGCGCTTTCGGTGCTTCGCTCCGACACGCAGGTAACGGTTTCGTGGGCATCTGCAGACACGACGGGTTTCGGGTTGGAACAGGCCGGCGCGCTGGCCGCTCCGGCAAGCTGGGTCACCAATTCCGCTATCATCACTGAAGACGGCACGAACAAATCCGTGACCATTCCGGCCACCAACGGTCCTCAGTTCTTCCGCCTCCGCCGACCGTGACGTATTCGAGTCAGCAGTTTAATCGGGCAGTAATGCCTAGCGGCGACATCCTCCGGTTCCCGGTTTGACAAGTCGCGTGCTCGCGTTAACCTTTTCACGGATTCACACACAGAAACCTACAAACTGAAATCGACTATGAAAAAAACTTCAGCTTGGATCACAGCGTTGTCTCTTCTGTTGATTGCCGCAGCAGTTCGCGCGGACACCCCCAAAGCCGGTGATAAGGCGCCGAATGTGGAGGCCAAAGACCAGAACGGCAAGACATGGAAATTGTCCAACCTCGAAGGCAAGCAGGTCGTGCTGCTTTATTTTTATCCCAAAGACGACACGCCGGGTTGCACCAAAGAGGCGTGCGGGTTACGCGACCGCATGACCGATTTGAAGAAAGACAAAGTGCAGGTGCTCGGCGTGAGTTTCGATGATGGTGAAAGCCATAAGAAATTTATCGCCAAACACAATCTGAACTTCCCGTTGCTCATTGATACGGATGGGAAGATCGCCGACGCGTATGGCGCGCGCATGACCGGCAGAAACATGGCGAGGCGGGTCAGTTTTCTGATCGGCAAAGACGGCAAGATCGCGCACGTCACGGACAATCCATCGGCGGACGTCCATCTGAACGAGATGAAGGACGCCGTGGCCGGACTGGCGAAGAAATAGACCGTGCTTACCCTCGATGGCCGGCGCCAACGCCGGCCTTTTTCATTATGCGCATGGCCCGGCGTGCAGTCCTTTGGCGGTCGGAAAGGCTCCGGCTCCAGCGCCAAAAATGCGCTCGATCCCTACTACGTCCAGCAATTCATGCGCGAGCAAAGCCAGACGGTGATCAAGTGATGATTTATTGACTGGGGTAACTCAACGCTTTGCTTCTGGATCGAATATCTCCTTCATACATCGAAGAAAACCCGTACACGATGCTTGCGTTCGCAAGCCGTGAGGCGGTGAGGCCGCCCCATCCGGACATCGTGAACGCCGGGTGAAAAGTTTGCGCCAATCAACTGCGCCCCATCCACCCAATTGCCGGTAAGGGTCAGCAACTCATCTTCTCGCACCGAAACGTCGATCGCCTGTTGTGGCCAGGGCACGTGCCGGATGCGAAACGAACGTCGCTTTCTTCCGCACTGCGTGAAAGCCTGGTAGCGTTCCAACAAAAAGGCATCGAGTGTCCCTGGCTCACACGCGTGAAATCCTGCCTTTGCAGACAGCGAAGCCTTGTAGGTCAAACGGTTTTGACCAAACGCCGACGCGACATCCCCTTCGACGGTTCCTTCTTCATAGTTATGCCGGTAAGACGGACGCCCAAGACGGTAGGGCAATCCGAATGTCGGCGGTCCCAATGGCACACAAAGCGGATTGGAAAGAAACTCTGTGATGAAATAGATGCCGGTTTCGCGCTGGTGCCGAACATAAGTCCGCACGTTCAGGAACCTGTGATTCGAGATAGGGCGAAAGAGCAGCTCAGTCAGCCGCCCGCCGAAGCTCGGTCGCAATCGCTCCATGCTAAAGGCGACCAAGCTCACAAACGCCCGGCCCGCAAATAAATCGAGCTCGAACGGGACTTCGTTTTGCAGAATTTCCGGGTCCACCTCGTAATGAATGAAGGCCGCACGCATCCAGTCGCCGAGGAACAACGGCGTAAACGCAGGCGCGCGCCTCGTTTCATTCCGCTCCGTGGCCGGGCGGCTGATTATTTCAGCGGTGTCCATTGCTCCCGGGTATTCTGGCTCTCGAGGGCGATCAGGGCGTCTTTGAGTCGCGGGAATCGAAACTCAAAACCCGCCGCAATCAGCCTGCCGGAAATGAGGCGCCGGCTCTTGATGATCAATTCCGGCTCCGTTCGCAGGAAAAACGCGCCCACTTCCAGCATCCAGCGGCTGGCCGGCAAACCGATCGATATTCCACACACGTCGCGGAACGCGCGCATCATTTCGGCATTGGTGACCGGATTGGGCGCCGCCAGATTCACGACGCCGCTCACGTCCCCGTGTTCCAGCAGCCAGTCAATCGCCCGGCAGAAATCTCCCTCATGGATCCAGGAGACGAATTGTCTGCCGTTCCCCATCTTGCCGCCAAGGCCGACCCGCGCGAGACGGCGCAGCATGGGAAACACGCTGTTCTTGCCGTGGCCCAGAACCATCGCCGTGCGCAAAGCCACTTTGCGTGTAGCCGGCGTCTTGGCACTGTTGAAAGTTTTCTCCCAGGCGCACGCCACTTCTACAGAGAATTCATCTTTCGATTCGGGCGTGCCGCCGATCTCCCCGGTCTCATCCCACGCTGGACCGAACGTATGCCTGTAAATCGTGGCCGTGCTGGAATTGAGCCACACGCGGGGCGGTTTTGCGGCGCGGGCAATGGCTTCCCCAACCACTCGCGTCGAATTCACACGCGAGTCCAGAATCAGCCGGCGATTGCGCGCGTGATAGCGGCAGTTGACGGTGCGGCCCGCGAGATTGATGACCGAGTCCGAGCCGTCCAGGAACCGGGCCCATTCACCCACCGTCTCGCCGTCCCAATTGACCTCACGAACGCCATCGCCGCGTGCTTTCGGCGCGCGCGACAGGACCACGACTTCGCGGCCCCGCGCCAGGAAATGCGCCGACAATATCTGCCCGAGAAAACCGCCGCCGCCTGCGAGAATGACGCGCGCAGTGTTCATGTCATCTGAAAGAGTGCGGCTGAGCCGCCGTGGTTTCGGGTTGGGAAACAGGGTGCTTCTCCGAACCTCCCTGATGCACGCGACTCGCATCCGAACCCGCGGGATTGGAACAGACGTTTGGGCGCTGCGGTCCGCACACACCACGCGCGCAAGCGGCGTCATCATGGATCCAAGCCCGAACCGCCGATTCATCGGTCCATTTTGTAATTTCAGTATTCACAGAACCACGCACTCAAAAAATTGGGATCAGTCACCGCCGATCCCCAACAGCTTTCGAATTTTGTCGCCCATCTTGACGAAGCGCGTCAGCGCGCCGGTTGGCCACTGGCGGATCTGGGCGTACCATGCGCTCGTCGTCTCGAAAAACTCCGCCAGCTCGCCCAGCTTTTGCTCGGTGTATTCATCCGTCTCCCTGTCCTTTTCCGCCCCGGCCACGCATTCGCGGAGCATCAGGATGGTGGGATCAATCTCGCGTTTCTTCCGTTCATCAAGCACGACGCGGAACATTTCCCACACGTGTTTCATGGACTCGAAATGGTCCCGCTTGTCGCCAAGGACGTGAACGAGTTTCACAATCCCCCACCCTTGCAGTTCCCTCAGGCTCGTGCTGACGTTGGAACGCGCCACACCCAGCGAGGTTGAGATTTCCTCCGCGTTGAGCGGTTTCGGCGAGATGAACAGCAGTGCGTGAATCTGGGCAACCGTTCGATTGATGCCCCAGCGCGTGCCCATCTCGCCCCAGTGAAGCACAAATTTCTGCTGAATGGGCGAGAGTGATTTCATTGATTTCTGTCCGTTCCGAAATTACGACATCATGCGGATTCGTCAAGGGTCGTTTTCTCCTATCCCACCTTGCCGTCCGCCGACCCGGGTTGAAAACGACCGGCCGAAAGCGTTCAAACGATGACGCCTGTTTTAACCTGCGGACAGTTGCATCCGTTTACCGGCTCTTTAATCTTCCGGCATGCTAACTCAGGCAGCTGTCCGTGTGGACAAGTGGCTTTGGGCGGTGCGGCTTTACAAGAGTCGTTCGCTGGCCTCCGAAGCCTGCAATGCCGGACATGTGAAGATCGGCGGGAACCGTGTGAAACCCTCGCGTGACGTTCGCGCGGGCGAGGTCATCACTGCGCTGACGGGTCGCGTTCAACGGACCGTGAGAGTGATCGGCACCCTTGATCAGCGCGTGGGCGCAAAATATGTAAGCCGGTTCCTTGAAGACCTCACCCCGCCTGAAGCATACGCGGCGGCGCGTAATGAAGCGCGTGAGGCGTTTATACATTTTCCCCGAGGATTCGGCCGCCCAACCAGGAAACAGCGGAACCAGTTGGCGCGTTTATTTGACGGTTGAAATGTAGTCGCGCCAAAGACGCGCTGGAACCGGCTGCGTCATTCGGACATCATTCAGTAATCCATGCCGGAACCGGCTCATCAGAAATCGACCTCACCGCACGACCGACCGCGGATGCGTCGGTGGCCGGCGTTCCTGGTCCTTGCATCGGCCGGTCTGGCGATCTTCTACTTTCTCGTCATTCGCGAAGATTCGCGGCAGTGGCGCAATCTCGACGCGATGGTGACGTGCATCGCCGCCGTTCTGTTGTTGCTGCTGTGGATGTTGTTTCTGTCGCGATTGCGCTGGAAAGTGCGCTTGCTCCTGTCCGGCAGTGTGGCGGGGTTGATTGGGCTGGCGGTGGCAATGTTCAGAATTCATGGCGTTACCGGCGACCTGCTTCCGATCTTCCGTTTCCGATGGTCGCGCCCCCCTTCATCCACTTTGTTGTCACCCGGCGGCAAAATCGCGTCCGTACGACGGCCGGCCGCTCCCGACGCGTCTATCTCTTCCGGCAACGAATTCTCACAGTTCCTCGGCCCGCATCGCAACGCGGTGCTGCCGGACGGACCGGCCCTCGCGCGCGACTGGAAGGCGCAACCGCCGGTGAAACTCTGGCGCCAGCCAATCGGAGCCGGCTGGTCCGGTTTCGCGATTGCCGGAGATCGCGCCGTGACCCAGGAACAGCGCGGTGAGGAAGAACTGGTTGTTTGCTACGAACTTCTGACCGGCAGGCCGCTCTGGTCGCACGCCGACAAGGCGCGCTACTTCACGACCTTGGCCGGCGAAGGACCCCGCGCCACGCCCGCCATCAAGGGCGACAAAGTTGTGACGCTCGGGAGCACCGGCATTCTGAACTGTCTCGACCTCGCCTCTGGCCGTGGGATTTGGAGCAGGAACATCGTCGCCGATAATTCCAGCCGCGCGCCCGAATGGGGTGTGGCAGGGTCGCCGTTGGTGTTGGACGACCTCGTGATTGTGAATCCCGGAGGCAAAGACGGGCGGTCGCTGGTTGCGTATCGTTTGAGCGATGGCGCGTTCGCCTGGGGCGGCGGCGATGACAACGCGAGTTACAGTTCGCCCTGCGTCGCGACCATCAGTGACGTCCGTCAAATTCTGATCTTCAACCAGCATGCGATTTTCGGTCATGCCGCAGTGGACGGCAAAGTCCTGTGGCGGCATCCCTGGGACTCCCACCAGCCACACGTCGCGCTGCCAGTCGTTCTCGACGGCAACCGCGTGTTCGTGAGCAGCGGTTATGGAGTCGGGAGCGAGCTTCTGGTAATCACCCGGGACAGCTCCGGCATTTTTTCCGCCGCGCGCCTTTGGAAAACGAACCGGCTCAAGTCGAAGTTCAACAACGTGGTCACCCGCAACGGTTATGTTTACGGCCTCGATGACGGCATTCTTTGCTGTCTCGACCTCTCAACGGGCGAGCTGAAGTGGAAGGACGGCCGCTACGGTCACGGTCAGTTTCTTCTTGTTCGAGACGCCCTGCTCATCACCGCCGAGAACGGAGACATTGTACTGGTGGATCCGGTGCCAACGGAACGGCGCGAGTTGACAAAATTCCGGGCGCTGGACGGCAAAACATGGAACCCGCCGGCGTTGGTCGGCGACCTTCTCCTCGTGCGCAATGATCAGGAGGCAGCGTGTTACCGGCTTCCTTTGGTCCGGTGACCGAATAAGGAGTCAGTCGTCATCATCGCCATCCTTCTCGTGCGCGAACACAAACGCCGCGCGCACGGGCGCGGGCATGGGATTATGCGCGCCGCGCACAGAACGCCAGATGACTTCGTTCAGCAGCAGATCATCCGCGGCGTCTTCTTTCGCAAAGTTCATCTTTTTAGAGAGGCCGCTTCCCCACGCCAGCTTCGTGTTCCGCTCATTCAAGTCCACGTTCGCCGCCAGCGTTTTGTAGGGCCGCAAATCCGGTTTCGCATGGAACGAATTAAACATCGGCATCGCGGCCGCGTCGTATTGCGACATCGGCCGCAAACCCAGGATGAGTTCCATCGTTCGCAACATGCTGCTCGTCGAATACATCGTGGAATCCGCCGCGCCGCGCCGCGTGTAAGGACTGATGACGAACGCAATCGTGCGATGCGCGTCCACGTGGTCCGGGCCGTTCTGCGCGTCGTCCTCAACCACAAAGATGGCGGTCTGCGGCCAGAACTTCGAACGACTGACGGCCTCAACGAAACGCCCGAGCGCGAGATCGTTGTCCGCCACAAGCGCGAACGGCGTGTGCTTGCCAATCGTGGTTCCGTGAGTGTGGTCGTTGGGCAGGCGGACGATTTGCAGGCGCGGCATCTCCCCTTCCTTCTCGAACCGTTTCAGTTCTGCGATGAAGCGGTCAGCGCGCTTCTGGTCGGAATAGTCGAGGTCGAAGCCGCGATATGATTCGTCGAAGTGGTCCTGAAGCGTCGCCACACGCGATTTGCCCGGATCATTCGAGGTCTTGCCGTTGTTGATAAACTCGCCGTAGCTGCGGTAGCTGACGCCGGCTTCGCGCGCCCGGTCCCACAAATAACCCCCGGCTGGACGCGCCACCGAAAAATTGCCTTCCGCCGGATAGGGATACTTGCCGTGTTTGTTGTGCCCGTAGCTGAGCGGCCAGAATTTTTCCACGAAATCGGTCGCGTACGCGCCCATGGTCCACTCGTGGCCGTCGGCGCTGACCTCGCTCTCCACGTAAAAGTTGTCCAGCAAGACGAAATCGCGGGCCAGTTGATGGTGGTTGGGCGTGATGCGCTCCCCAAACAGACAAAGGGCGGGATCGCCGTTGCCTTCCGGCATGTCGCCGAGCACCTGGTCATACGTGCGGTTTTCCTTGATGACATAAATGCAGTACTTGATCGGGCTTGGGTCGCCGACCTTCGCCGGGACGGGATTGCCCGACGCGGGACTTCCGCCCGCGCGCAGGTCCGCCTTGATTGGGCTGCACCGGTAGGCCTGCGCGGTCCACGACGCCAGTTGCTCCTCCAGTTTCTCGCGCGGTTGGAGATCAATCACGCTCAACGTGCCGCGGAACAGTCCGCCGATGTATTCGCGGACACTGGCGGGCGGTTCGTTCATCGGTTGCGGGCCGTGCGGGTTGGCTTTCGGAATTATCCCCTTGCCGTTCGCAACCAGCAGCCGTTTGCCGTCAGGTGTCACGCGAACGGAAGTCGGATACCAACCCGCGGGAATAAAACCCAGCGAGCGGCTTTTGCCCGGTGTGGTGACGTCGAACACCGCGATGTTGTTGTTATCGGCGTTGGCAACAAACAAGGTCTTTTCGTCGGGCGAAAGCGCAAGACTGTTCGGTGTCGAACCGGGCGGCAACCCGGGATACAGCGAGGCCGTGAGCGTTTCGAGCGCCTTTCCGCTTCCGGTGTCGAGGACCGTCACGCTGTTGCGGGCCGCGTTGGCCACAAACAGGACTTTTCCGGAACTGGTGAGGACCATTTCACAGGGATGTTCCTGGGCCGGCCAGCGATCAATGACCTGGCTGGTCTTCAGATCAATGACAGCCACGGCTGCCTTCGCCCAGAGGCTGACATAGAGGCGTTGCCGCTTTTCATCCAGCCGGCAGGCGTAGGGGAATGGCGAATCGTCGGAAATCTTTTCCTGCGCCGCCTGCGCCCGTTTCGTTGCCGCAGCGGTATCCTCATCAGCAGGGGTCGCTGTGGCGGGGGCGGCTGGCGACACGCCCGCGGAACCCAATGTGATGTCGGTCACCTTCGCCGCGCCGTCGAGGTCCACCTGCGAAATCCGCTGCCCCCAGACGTTCGCAACAAACAACTTTCTGGCGTCGGCGCTCAGCGCCAGTCCCGCTGGAATTCCGCGTTCCGTCGCGTCGCGCACTTTGAACGCCTTCGGCTCCGCCAGGTAACCGTCCTGGAAGGCAAAACGATGGATGACTTCGTCCCCGGCGCCGCTGCAAAACAACTCTCTCCCATCGCGCGAAAATTCAATTCCGTAAAACGATTCATCCACGGCGAATTCGCCGATCACCTTGCCGGCCGTAATGTCAACGACCGCGATCTCATGCCGACCGTGGCCACTGTGCAACACCGCGATGAAGCGGTTCCCCGGATGCACGGCGATGTTCACCGGAAAATCCCCCAACACAATCTGTCGTCCCACCGGCCGCAACGACCACTGATTCGGCAGCAGCACCGAACCGTCCGGACGCTGGCCGGGGAGGTCGGCGGGCGGATGACGGACAACCGTCGGCGACCGTGAGACGCACGCTGAGAGCAAAAGCAAGCCGACGGCCGGTGATAATTTCAACAACGCATTCATAAGCGGGTGCGGAAGTTATGCCAGCCGCGCGGCGGCGCGTAAAGACGCTTCGACGCCCATTGCCGCAACGCGCGGAACTTTGCGCTCGACACTCAACGTCTGCCATCGGACATTTCCGGCGGCTGTGGCGGAGAACCAGCCATCGCGTCCGGCGCGAAAGAGAAAACCGCATGAAACCCGTCGATCGCTTTATCGAATTCAATTCGCGCCTTCAGGAATTCATCGCCCGTCGCCGCGCGGACGATGCGCTGTTCAACCAACTCGCCCTCGGGCTGTTTGCCCTGCAATTCGAACACGTCGCGCCGTACCGCCAATTGTGCCTTGCCCGCCGTGTAGCGCCTGGCGGCGTCGCTCATTGGGGCGCGATTCCCGCCGTCCCGGCCGCCGCGTTCAAGGATTTTGAAATGACCAGTCTGCCGGTTGAGGACCGGCCGGTTGTTTTCCACTCGAGTGGCACGACGGAACAGCGGCCCGGCCGGCACTTCCACAACATCCACTCGCTGGCGGTTTATGAGTCCTCCCTTCTGCCGTGGTTCAAATCTCATGTGCTGCCGGACGCGAAGCGGATTGGCTTCATCCTCCTGACCCCCCCGCCCGTCCTTGCGCCTCGCTCATCGCTCGTGCGCATGTTTGAATGCGTGCGCCGCGAGTTCGGTTCTCCCGATTCTGTGTTTGTCGGAGAGACGGGAACCGGCGGAGCTTGGGAGTTGAATCATGAATTGGTGGTGGCCGCGCTGCGCCAGGCAACCGGAACGCGGCGTCCGGTTGCGCTGCTCGGCGCCGCCTTTTCATTCGTGCATCTGCTCGATCATTTGTCTGAACACGCGCTTCGTTTTGATCTGCCACCAGGCTCGCGCGTGATGGAGACCGGCGGTTACAAGGGCCGCTCGCGGACCCTGCCCAAAGCCGAACTGCACGCGCGCATCACAGACCTGCTCGGCGTTCCCGATTCGCAAATCATCTGCGAATACGGAATGAGCGAGCTTGGCTCTCAGGCCTACGACGGTGCCGCCGGCATTCCTGGTCCGTCTTCGCCACGCATCTTTCGTTTTCCGCCCTGGGCGCGCGGGCGAATCGTCTCTCCGGAAACCGGCCGGGAAGTTGGCGACAACGAAACGGGTTTGATCCAGGTTTTCGACCTCGCAAATCTTCGATCCGTCATGGCGATACAGACCGAGGATCTAGGGACCCGCCGCGATGACGGGTTTGAGCTGGCGGGCCGCGCCGCGCGCGCCGAACCGCGCGGCTGCTCGCTTATGATGTCCTGAACCATGAACGGCGCGAATCCACCGGGCTACTTTCTGGCCGATCTGCCTTCGGAAGCCGCCTTGAATGCGACGACCATCTCCGAGGCATGCGCCGCGCTGAAACGAAACCGCGACCGGTATCTGGCGGGCCGCCCGACCGATGGACTCATCGCCGTGCTCGCCGGTCTGGCAGAAAGCTGGCTCGATGCGGAAAACCCGTTCCGCCGCCGCGCCCTCGAGTCCGGCACGAACGCCACCGGATTTTCCGCCGCCACGCTGGCGTCGGGACTGGACGCACTTTTCAGGCAGTTGACCGCTGACAATCTGAGCGCCCTGTTGCAACAGGAACTCGGCCATGTTCATCGGCTGGACCGATTCGTCGCGACCGCCGGCGAGCACAAGACCCAGCGCACCGCGCTCGCGACCGGGCCGCGGCTGCTGGTCCATGTCACCAGCGGCAATTTGCCGGCTCCCGCGCTGATGAGCATCGTGTCGGGTCTCCTCGTTCGCTCCGCGCAATTCGTAAAGTGCGCGTCCGGCGCGGCGCTGCTGCCGCGCCTGTTCGCTCATTCGCTCTACGAAACCGAGCCCAAGCTCGGCGCGTGCATCGAGATCGCGGAATGGAAGGGCGGACGGCTCGATTTGGAAACGGCGTTGCTGGCGGAAGCGGACTGCGTCACCGCCACCGGCAGCGACGAAACGCTGGCTGAGATTCGCCGGCAGGTACCCCCGCATGTTCGATTCCTCGGCTACGGCCATCGGGTCAGCTTTGGATTCGTGGCGCAGGAAGTCCTGACCGGCCGCGGCGCGAAAACAATCGCCGCCGCGGCCGCGGCCGACGTCGCGGCCTGGGACCAGCTCGGCTGCCTGTCGCCCCACTTGTTTTATATCGAGCCCGGCGGGGCGGTTTCGCCCGAACTGTTTGCCGAAATGCTGGCGGTGGAACTGGCGAAGCGCGAAACCAACCAGCCGCGAGGCGAAATCACGCCCGTGGAGTCCGCCGCCATCGCCGCGCGCCGCGCGCTGTATGAAGTGCGCGCCGCGGCATCGGAGGACACGCGTCAGTGGCAGAGCCAGGAGTCCACCGCGTGGACCGTCATCCACGAAGCGGACCCGCGCTTCCAGATGTCCTGCCTGAACCGGTTCGTTTACATCAAACCCGCGGCCAACCTGAGCGAGGCGTTGCGCGCCGCCGAACTCGTGCGCGGAAAGGTTTCAACGGTGGGACTGGCCGCGACGGAACCAAAGGCCGGGCAACTGGCAACCGAACTGGCCCGCTGGGGGGTGACGCGCATCTGTCCCGTCGGCCAGATGCAAAACCCGCCCCTTACCTGGCGGCACGACGGCCGGCCGGGCCTGGGCGACCTCGTGACCTGGACGGATTGGGAACAATGAAAATCGAACTGCGAAAGACCTTTCAATTTGAAGCGGCCCACCTGCTGCCACATCTGCCGGAAACTCACAAATGCCGCCGGTTGCATGGCCACAGTTTCAAGGTGGAAATCGTCACGGCAGGCGAATGTGACCCGCGACTCGGCTGGCTGATGGATTACGCGGACATCTCGGAAGCGTTCAAACCGCTCATGGAGCGGCTCGATCATCGTTATCTCAACGAAATTCCAGGTTTGGAAAATCCGACCAGCGAGAACATCGCTGTTTGGATCTGGGAACGGTTGAAGCCGGGACTCCCGCTGCTGACTGAAATAGTCGTCGCCGAAACGTGCGTGTCGCGGTGTGTCTATCGAGGTGAATGAACGCGGGCCTTACCACTGCCCCAGGCAGCCGTCCGTGCCCCACAAATGCGACCCTTGATACTGCTTCATCTGTGCGATGGGCTTCCAGTTCACCGAGCCGTCCAGCAGGCCGACGTTGCCTCCGACCGCGCCGATGTCCCGTGGTGACGCGCCGTTCGCACCGGAGTTGGAAAAGTCCCCCTCGCGCAAAATCGGACCGCGCGCGCCGTGGGGCGCGAAGCTCTTCTTGTAGCCGGGCGACCAGTCGTTCATGTCGGTCACCAACGGAAGAGAGCTGTCTTCGATAAGCTTCTGCGGTGAAATCCAGGCGAGGAAACCCGGCGCCAACTGTGGCCAGGGCGTGTTCGTGTGACCGCCAAGATAATTGTAGCCGATCACAAAGCCGTAACCGGACTCAAACCAGCCCTCGATCGGTTTGAACGGTTTGCCCAGGTTCGGGCAATGGAGGATTTTCATCGTGCTTGAATATCGGACGATCGAATTGCGCGTGGCCGTCGAGATGATGGGAATGTGCTCGTCCGTGCCGTTGCCCAACTCGGACAACCCGCTTGGCAGCTTGTCGGTGTAATCACCCCCGTACAAATGGGCCGCGACAATGAACTGTCGGATGTTGTTTTTGCAGGCCGCGCGCCGGGCACGTTCCTTTGCGCTGGCGAGCGCCGGCAACAGCAGCGCCGCGAGGATGGCGATGATCGCGATGACCACCAGAAGTTCGATGAGCGTGAAGGCTGTTCGTCGGGGCGGTCTCAACCGGAAGCCAGTTGCGGGCGGATTCATCCGTTTAGTATGATTGTTCTGAAGCCGGATTGTTCCGCAGCCTGCCACGCCGCTCGCCGGACGTGAAGCGCGCATTTGCCAGGACACCGGGCTTGCACTGCCCATACTTTCCGTATAAGCACGCCGCTCATGCTCCAGAAACTGATCCAGTGGTACATGGGCTCACTCGATGCGGGCGGTTATCCTCTCATCGCGCTGCTGATGGCCGTCGAAAGCTCGGTCGTTCCGCTGCCGAGCGAACTGGTGATCCCGCCCGCAGCCCACCTCGCCTACACAAAAGGCAATTTGAGCATCATGGGCATCATCGTTGCCGGCACCATCGGCTCGTGGCTCGGCGCGACCGCCATGTATTGGGCCGCCCGCGTCGCGGGCCGGCCGCTGGTTTTGCGTTACGGGAAACTCCTCCTCATCACACCCCAAAAAGTGGAAGGGGCGGAGCGATGGGCGGCCCGGTTTGGTTCGATGGGCATCTTCATCTCCCGGCTGCTGCCCGTCGTTCGACATCTCATTGGCATTCCCGCCGGCATTGTGCGCATGGATTACAGACTTTTTTCGCTCTTTACGCTGCTTGGTTCCGCCCTGTGGTGCGCGGTGCTTTGCTGGGTCGGCGTGAAAGCCGGACAGGATGAAGCGCTGATGAAAGGAGAACTACACCGCGTCTCGTTGTGGATCGGCGGCGCGTTGCTCGTCCTCGGAGGCATCTATTACTTTTTCGTGCACCGTCACATGAAAAAACGCCGCGGTCATTCGTGAACGCGGACCATCGTTTTCACGGCGCGATTGCCGGCGGCCATGGACTGAAACAACTCTGGAAGTTTGCTCAACGAACATTCGCCGTCCACAAAATCGTCTGCTTTGATCACCCCCGCTTCAATCAGCTCCAGCGCCCGGCGAATCGCGCGCGGCGTGTGATGGAAACTCGCCAGCAGCGTCAGCGCGGCGTAGTGAACACGGCCCGTGTCGAGGTTGATGGTGGCGCCGGAAGGACAACCGCCGAAGAAATTCACCCTGCCGCCTTTGCGCACCAGTTGCGCGGCCGCCTCCCACGTTTCCGGTCTGCCAACCGCTTCAATCACCACGTCATGCGCGCCGGTTGTTCCGGATTCAATTTCTTTGACCAGTTCCCGCCCGCCGGCGACATCCACAACCTGGTCCGCTCCCAGCCGTCGCGCCGCCTTCAGCCGGTTTTCCCCGCGTCCGGCCAGAGCGACCGCGCAGCCCAGATGCTTTGCCACCGCGACAAACATCAATCCAATCGGCCCCGAACCGATGATCAGCACGCGCTCGCCGGCGCGCAGCTCCAAATCCTCGACGCCCTGCACGACGCACGCGAGCGGTTCAGTCAAGGCGGCGTCGCGAAAGCCTGTTTCCGGTTGGAGCGGGAGCAGATTCTTTTCCACCAAGCGCGCGGGCACGACGATGGATTCGGCATAGGCCCCGTTCAAAAAAAGCAAATCGTCGCAGAGATTTTCCTGCCCTTGCCGGCAGAAGAAGCACTCGCCGCAGGGCGCCGAGTTGGCGGCCACGACGCGATCTCCGATGCGCCAATTCAGGCCCGGCGCTTCGGGCTCCGGGCGTCCGACTTCGCTGATGACCCCGGCAAGTTCGTGGCCAAACACGGCTGGCGGCACAATCATCTTTGCGTGATAGCCGCGTTTGAAAACCTTCAGGTCGGTGCCGCACGTCAACGCCGCTTCAATCCGCACGCGCACTTCGCCGGGATGAAGCGGGCGTGGCGCGACCTCTTCGATGCGGATCTGTTCCTGCCCGTGTAAAATCGCCGCTTTCACCGCGGGAGGTTAGCGGATATGCGATGGAGCGTTCAATGGCGATTCCAACGGCCTGAAAGTTGTCCGTTCTTACTCAGGCCTGAACTGCCTTCGGAGGAA
>Ga0134126_10004740_pt1 | contig 17025 bp, 10 predicted proteins | sample KB31752_FD_96881 | JGI IMG/M metagenome (GOLD analysis project Ga0134126, IMG submission 96881) | Terrestrial soil microbial communities with excess Nitrogen fertilizer from Kellogg Biological Station, Michigan, USA - KB3-175-2 | ecosystem: Environmental > Terrestrial > Soil > Unclassified ...
CCACCGCCGACGCCGCCGCGCCTGGCGGCTGCGCCCACACTGACGGGACGGCCGCCTACCGGCCCACCCAGAGGATCCGCGACTACGTCACCGCGCGCGACCAGACCTGCCGCAACCCCCGCTGCCGCCAGCCCGCCCGCCACGCCGACTTGGATCACACGAGGCCCTGGCATAAAGGCGGACCGACCTGCCCCTGCAACATCGGCGGCGAGTGCCGGCGAGATCACAAGCTGAAGCAGACACCCGGCTGGACCCTAACCCAGACCGCACCCGGCCACTTCCGGCTCACCACCCCGGCCGGACGGACTTACACGACGACGCCCGATCCCTACCCGGCCTAAGCCAACCCGGGCGGTTAAATCTGGAAGCCCTCGGGGAACGGGTCGGTCGGGTCGATCGTGTACTGCGCGGTGCCGGTGACCCAGGCCCGCCCGGTGATCCGCGGGACGACGGCGGGCCGCCCGCCCGCCGTGGTCTCCTCGATGATCGTGCCGGTGAACCGCGAGCCGATGAACGACTCGTTGATGAAGTCCTCGCCGACCTTGATCTCGCCGCGGGTGTGCAGCTGGGCCAGCCGGGCCGAGGTGCCGGTGCCGCACGGCGAGCGGTCGAACCAGCCCGGGTAGATGGCCATCGCGTGCCGGGAGTGCCGGGCGTTGGCGTCCGGGGCCAGGAACTGGACGTGATGGCAGCCGCGGATCTCGGTGTTCTCCGGGTGCACCGGCTCGCTGGCGTCGTTGATGGCCGCCATGACCGTGAGCCCGGCGGTCAGGATGGCCTCCTTGTTGGCCCGGTCGAACTCGATGCCGACCTGCTTCAGGGGCAGGATCGCGTAGAAGTTGCCGCCGTAGGCCATGTCGTAGGTGACCTCGCCGTAGCCGGGCACGGCCACGGTCTGGTCCAGGCCGACGGTGAACGCGGGCACGTTGGTGATGCTGACGCTGGTGGCGGCGCCGCCGGAGACGCTGACCTCGGCCACGACCAGGCCCGCCGGGGTGTCCAGCCGGACCCGGGTCACCGGCTCGGTGACCTCGACCATGCCGGTTTCGACCAGCACCGTGGCCACGCCGATGGTGCCGTGCCCGCACATCGGCAGGCAGCCGGACACCTCGATGTAGACCACGCCCCAGTCGGCGTCGGGCCGGCACGGCGGCTGCAGGATGGCGCCGGACATGGCGGCGTGGCCGCGCGGCTCGTACATCAGCGCCTTGCGGATGCCGTCCAGGTTGGCCATGAAGTACCGGCGCCGGTCGAACATCGTGTCGCCGGGGATCTGGCCGACGCCGCCGACGATGACTCGTGTCGGCATGCCCTCGGTGTGGGAGTCGACGGCGTGGAACACCCGGCGGGAGCGCATCAGGCGCAGCCCTGGGCCAGTGCCTTCTCGGTCGACGCGCGCACGATGGCCTCCTGCTCTGCGGTCAGCGGCTGGCGCGGCGGGCGGCACGGGCCGCCATAGCGGCCGACCAGGTCCATCGACAGCTTGATGGCCTGGACGAACTCGGTTCTGGCGTCCCAGCGCAGCAGCGGGTGCAGCAGCCGGTACAGCGGTACAGCCTTGTCTAGCTCTCCGGCCATGCTAGCCCGGTACAGCTCGACGCAGCTGCGCGGGAAGGCGTTGGTGTACCCGGAGATCCAGCCCTTGGCCCCGGCGATGGCGAACTCCAGGGTCGCGTCGTCGGAGCCGATCAGCACGTCGAGGCCGGGCGCGAGCTCGGAGATCGCGTAGGCCCGGCGCGGGTCGCCGGTGAACTCCTTGACCCCGACCACCAGGCCCTCGTCGTACAGCTTGGCCAGCAGCTCGGGCGTCAGGTCAACCTTGGTGTCGATGGGGTTGTTGTAGGCCATCACGGGCAGGCCGACGGAGGCGACGATGCGGTAATGCTCCAGCACCGCCCGCTCGTCGGCGCGGTAGGCGTTCGGCGGCAGCAGCATGACGGCCGCGGCCCCGGCCTTGGCCGCCTGCTCGGCCAGCCGGGCCGACTCGCGTGCCCCGTAGGCGGCCACGCCGGGGATGACGGAGAACCCGGCCGGCGCCGCGGCGACGGCGGTTTCCACCACGCGGGCCCGCTCCTCGGGCGTCAGGACCTGGTACTCCCCCAGCGAGCCGTTGGGGGTGATCCCGTCGCAGCCCGAGGCGGCCAGCCAGGCCACGTGCTCGGCGTAGCGGTCAAAGTCGACTTCGAGATCCGCGGTGTAGGGCAGGGCGTTGGCTACCAGCACGCCGTGCCACGGCTGGGTCTGCGGCTCGGTTGGCACAGTTCACCTCCAGTGACATGTCACATTTTACCTTCGTGGTCCGGGCGGGCACCAGCGGCGTCCTCCGCGCTGGCGGCCTCCGTCTCGGCCGGGTCATCGAGTGCGGCGAGCCGGGCCAGGACGCCCAGCGGCACCGGCTGAGCCAGCGGCCGGGACAGCCCGCTGGCGGCCGGGTGGCCGGCTCTTTCGGCCGTCGGCTCGCTCAGGCCGGCCGCGAGCAGGGCGGCTACGGGCGGGCCGCAGATCCGGCCCTGGCACCAGCCCATGCCGGGGCGGGCCAGCAGCTTGATGCTGCGGGCGTCATCGGCGCCGAGGGCGGCGGCGGCGCGCAGGCGGCCGAGGGTGACCTCCTCGCACCGGCAGACGATGGTGTCGTCGGCGGGCCAATGGGTCCAGCCGGACGGCACGGGGTGCACGGCCTGCATGATGGCCGCGAACCGGCGCAGCGCGGCCCGCTCCCGGACGACGGCTCGCGGCGGCGGGGCGACGGGCCGGCCGACGAAGCGGGCGGCGGCGCGGCCGGCGATCTCGCCTTCGGCGCGGGCCAGGTCGCTGCCGCCGATCCCGGTCGTCTCCCCGGCGGCGAACAGGCCGGGCACGGTGGTCTGCTGGTCGGGCCCGGCGACGGCGACCGGGCTGGCCGGCTGCGCTCCCCCGGATAGCTGGGCTCCGGCCTCGCCGAGGAGCTCGACCTGGGGGACGAAGCCGTAGCCGGCGGCCAGCACGTCGGCGGCCAGCGTCCGCTCGGTGCCGGGCACGGGCCGGCCGACCTGGTCCAGGCGGGCCACGGTGACGGACTCCAGCCGACCGTCGCCGCGGGCGGCGATGGCGGCGTGGCGGCGCAGCACCGGGACGCGGTGCCGGGCCAGCCGGGCCAGGTAGCCGCCGGCCTCGGGCAGCTTGCGCCAGGAGGCGGCCAGGCCGGCCGGGTGGCGCAGGTAGTCCAAGGGCTGCCCGGCCTCGACGACGGCCACGACCCGGGCGCCGGCCTGGGCCAGGCCGACCGCGACGGGGAGCAGGAACGGCCCGGTGCCCGCGACGACGACCCGATGGCCGGCGGTCACGGCACTGCTCTTGAGCAGGGACTGTGCGGCCCCGGCGGCCATGACGCCGGGCAGCGTCCAGCCGGGCACGGGCAGCTGGAGGTCATACGCGCCGGTCGCGACCACGACGGCCTGGGCCAGGACGCTGGCGTAGTCACGCTCGCGGTCGCCGGCCACGGCATGGACCCGGAACGCCGACGCTGTGGTCGCCTCGGGCGGGGGCTGAAGCTGGAAGACGGCGTGGCCGGGGCGGTAGATAATCTGGCCGCCGGCCCGGTGCGCGTCGAACCGTTCCCGCAGCGCGGTGAAGGCGGCCCAGCCGTGGTGGAAGCGGCCGTCGGCGGTGGCCGGTCCCCAGCGCCAGTACTGGCCGCCGGGCCGCTCTCCCAGGTCCAGCACCTGGACGGCACACCCGGCGTCGGCGGCGGCCACGGCCGCGGTCAGGCCGGCGGGCCCGGCCCCGACAACGGCCACGTCACACCGGTCCACGGTCGGGGCAGGCGCGGGTTCCGGGACGGACTGGTCGTCGGCGAAGCTGGACCCGTTCTCAGAGCTGATGACATCGCCGGGCCTGACCTCGGCCAGGCAGGCCCGTACGCCGGGCGTCCCGTTCACGGTGACCAGGCAGTCGAAGCAGACGCCGATGCCGCACGAGACGCCGCGGGGCTCGCCGCGCAGCCGGGTGCGGCGCCAGCCGGGCTGGCCGCGCTCGGTGAACGCGGCGGCGATGGTGATGCCGGCGGCCACCGACCATTCGGCCCCGTCGACCGTGATGGCGACTTGCTCAGCCATAAACGGCCTCCGCGAAGCGGCCGGGGCGGAACGGGTCCACCGGCAGCGACGGCTCCTGGCCGGCCGCGAGCTGGGCGATCAGCTGGCCGGTGGCCGGGGCCAGCCCGACGCCCGCGCCCTCGTGGCCGCAGGCGTGCATCAGCCCGGCCAGCCGGTCGTCGGCGCCGATCACCGGCAGATGGTCGGGACAGTAGGGCCGGAAGCCGCGGTAGAAGCGGATGGCACGGGCCCTGGCCAGCACCGGGAACAGGCGGGCGGCCTGGGCGGCCAGCATCCCGACGATGCGCAGCGACGAGGACCGGTCGAAGCCGACCCGCTCCCGGCTGGCGCCGATCAGCACGGTGCCGCTGGCGGTGCCCTCGATCACCGTCGAGACCTCCAGGCCGGCCGAGCCGCTGGCCACGTTGGCCACGTAGTCGGCGGTGTAGACCTTGTGCCGGATCAGCACCGGCAGTGCCTCGGTGACGACGATGAACCCGCGGCGCGGCAGCACCGGCAGCGACAGCCCGGCTCGCTCGGCGATCTGGCCGGCCCAGGTGCCGGCGGCGTTGACGGCCAGCCCGGTGCTGAGCAGGCCGGCCGAGGTGCGCACCCCGGTGACCCGGCCCGCGGCGGTCTCGAACCCGGTCACCTCGTGGCGCAGGCGCAGCTCGGCGCCCAGGTCGCGGGCCCGGCGCAGCAGCAGGGCGGCCGCCATCATGGGCTGGACCTGCATGTCCTCGGGGTAGAAGACGCCGCCGGCCAGCCCGCTGGCCAGGTGCGGCTCCAGGCCGGGCAGCTCGCCGGGGGGCACGGCCTGGGCCGTGACCCCGGCCTGCGCCTGGGCGGCGGCGAACTCCCGCAGGCCGGCGTGCTCGGCGGGCCCGGCCGCGACGACCAGGCCGCCCTTGGGGTCCAGCTCGGCGCCGGGCCCGAGCTCGTCGCCCAGCTCCCGCCACAGCCGCTGGGACAGCTGGGCCAGGGCCAGCTCGGGGCCGGGCTCCTTGTCGGAGATCAGGATGTTGCCCTCGCCCGCGCCGGTCGTCCCCGACGCCACCGCGCCCCGGTCGGCGACGGCGACCCGCAGCCCGGCGCGGGCCAGGTAGTAGGCACACGCGGCGCCGACGATGCCGGCGCCGATGACCACGGCGTCGAATGAGTCGCGGGAGTCGCGGGAGCGGGCTGGGGTCATCCGGCCGGCGGTCCCGCCTCGATGATGGCGACCGACTCGCTGAGCGGGCGGCGCCAGTCCAGCTCGTGCAGCCACCAGGTGGCACCGGCATCCCGCCAGGCCGGGGAGCCCTCAGTGCCGGTGATGACGACGTCGTAGCCGTCCATGCCGTCGGTCCGGTGCTGGGCCACGTTGTCCAGCAGCTCGGGCAGGTCAGCGGGCTTTAGCCGGATCGGGAACACCCCGTTCAGCCTGGCCGCCCGGCGCACGGGCCGGCCGCTGAGCCGCTCGGTCGCGCCCCAGATCGGCAGCGGCTGCTGCACGGGCACCGGCAGGAAGGTCACGTCCTGCACCTGGTAGTGGGTGCCCGCGTGCCGTACCGGCGTGCCCTGCCAGGCGGCGCGCAGGAGCTCCAGACCCTCGTCCAGCATGTCCCCGCGCACCCGCGGGTCGCTCTCCTCGCCGAACTGGTGGAACTCCGGCCCGGAGCTGACGCCCAGGCCCACGCCCAGGGTGACCCGGCCGCCGGTCAGCTCGTCCAGGCTGGCCACCTGGCGGGCCACGTTCCACGGGCGGCGCCGGGCCAGCGGCGTGATCATCGGCCCGATTCGCAGCCGCCGGGTGGCCGCGGCCACCGCGGTCAGCGCGATCCACGGCTCGGCCATCGGGAACGTGCCCTCGGGCCGGGCCACGTGGTCCCAGATGAAGAAGCCGTCCCAGCCCGCGGCCTCGGCCCGCACGGCCAGGTCGGCCAGGTCGGCCGGGCTGGCCAGGGCCGCGAAGTTGGGCACGTGCAACCCGAGCTTCACGATCCCCCCTCCACTGTCGACTCCAGGTAGGTCGCCAGCCAGCGCAGGATCCGCTCCCGCTGGTCGGCGACGTGCGCGGGCTCGGTGGCCTGGTGGCCTTCCCGCGGGTAGCAGACGAACTCAGCCGGAACGCCGAACTCGCGCAGCCCGGCGTACAGCTCCTCGGCCTGGCTCACTGGCACGCAACGATCCTCGCGTCCGTGCAGGATAAGCGCCGGGGATGAGTCGGCACTGAGCCGGGTCACCGGCGAGCGGTCCAGGTACCGCGCGGGCTGGTCGGCGGGCCGGCCCTGGAGCAGGTAATCGTAGAACGGGGCGTTGTTGGCCGTGCCCCGGACGCTGACCAGGTCGCTGATGCCGGCGATGACGATCCCGCAGCGGAACTGGCCGCCCCGCTTACTCCCCAGCGCGATGGCCCACGCGGTCAGGTACCCGCCATAGCTGGCGCCGATGGCGGCGACCCGGCCGGGGTCGGCCAGCCCGGCCGCGGCGCAGTGGGCCACGCCGGCCTCGATGTCGGCGAACTCGGCGCCGGCCGGGTCACCCAGGTTGCCCCGGCTGAACGCCTGGCCGCGCCCGGCGCCGCCGCGCGGGTTGGGCATCAGCACCGCGTAGCCGGCCGCGCACAGGAACTCGGCCCAGGGCAGGTCCCAGCTGTGGTGAAAGGCCAGGCTGGGGCCGCCGTGGATGTCCACCACCAGCGGCCGCGGCCGGGCCCCGTCGTCGGGTTCCGCCAACAACCCCTCGATCGGGGTCCCGTCCGGGCCGTCCCAGCGCAGCTCGCGGACCCGCAGCCGCCGCTCCGCCGCCAGGCCGGCGTTGAGCGCGGTCCACGCCTCCGGCTCGCCGCCCTGACGCAGCCGCACCACCTGCGGCGGGTCGGCGGGGGTGGAGCGCATGGTCAGCGCCGAGCCGTCGGCCAGCGGCACCACTTCCGGGTGCCACCGGGAGTTCAGGCAGCTGGCCGCCTCGGCCTGGACGGTGGGCATGACCTGCCCGGCGCTGGTCTCGGCCCAGCCCCAGGCGGTGCCCAGGTGATGCCAGCCGGCCAGCCGCAGGCGGCCGCCGTCCGCCCAGCTCAGCCAGGTCACGTCCAGCTCGGCGGACAGCGTCGAGGCCGGAGGGCGGCCGGGCTGGTCCAGCCGCAGCAGCCGCACCTCGCCGCCCAGCAGGCCGCGATCGCTGGCCCAGCCCTCGATGCAGGCCGCCACCCGGCCGTCCGGGCTGACCGCCGGGCAGGACAGCTGCCAGGCCGTCTCCAGCAGCACCCGCTGCCGGGCGCCGGCCGCGTCCAGCTGCTCCAGCCGGGGGTGGTACCAGCCGGCCTCGGTCGGGTCGTCGCTGGCGACCACGATGGCGCCGCCGCCGGGTATCGGCGCGAACTCCCAGATGGCCAGGTCGTCCGGGCTGACGGGGACCGCCTCGCCGGTGCCGGGGTCCATGCGCCACAGTCGCCGGAAGCCGGCCCGCCTGGTACTCACGACCGGGTCCTGCTCGGCGCCGGGCAGCGGCTTGCCCGAGGTCAGCGAGGCGGCGTCGGCGCCGGGGTCGGCGGCCAGCACAATCAGCCCGGCCTCGGTCCAGGCCACCTGCTCGGCGAAGGCCGGCAGCGGGTAACGCGGCCAGCTCTCCGGCGGCGTCGCTGGGTCGGCCAGGATGACCGTGCTGCCTGCCTCCCCCTGGATGGCCAGTGCGAACGGGGTGCCTAGCGGGGCGAAGGCCAGGTTGGTGTCAGGGACGGTGGCGTCGAGCCGCGCGGGCTGGCCGCCGAGCGGCCCGTGCCACAGCCCGGTGTTCTCCCCCGGCCCGTCACGGCCGGGGCCGATCACGAAGGCGGCCGTGTCGCCGGCCGCGCTCACGGCGATGCGCTCGGGGCGGTCGGGCACGGGCTATCGGGCCCGCACGCGCGGGTCGAGCACGGCGTAGAACATGTCGACGGCGAAGTTGCACACGACCACGAAGGCGGCGGCCAGCATCACGATCCCGATAATCACCGGCAGGTCCTGCTGGGTCACCGACTGGATGGCCAGCTGGCCCAGGCCGGGCAGGCCGAAGATGTTCTCGGTCACCACCGCGCCGCCGAGCAGCACGCCGACGTCGATGCCGAGCTGGGTCACCACCGAGGTCAGCGCGGCGCGCAGCGCGTGCCGATAGGTGACCCGCCGTTCGCTGACGCCCTTGGCCCGGGCCGTGCGGATGTAGTCCTCCCCCAGGATCTCCAGCATTCCGGCCCTGGTCAGCCGGGTATAGGTGGCGGCCGTGGTCAGGGCCACGGCGATCCACGGCAGGATCAGGTGCTGGGCCCAGCTCGCCGGGCTGGTGCCGATCGACACATAGCCGCTGCCGGGGAAGATCGGGATCCCGGCCAGGTGGAGCTGGAAGAACAGGAAGTACAGCAGGATCAACCCGAGCAGGAACGTCGGCATCGAGTAGAAGAACACCGCGAAGAACGTGGCCCCCTTGTCGATCAGCGACCGGGGGTGGGTGGCGGCCAGCACGCCGGTGCTGATCCCGATGAGCAGCCACAGCACGGCGCCGCCCAGGGTGAGCGAGATGGTGACCCCGATGCGGCTGCCGATCAGGCTGGTCACCGGCTCGGAGTTGTAGTACGAGTAGCCGAGGTTGCCGTGCAGCAGCTTCCAGATGAAGCTGCCGTACTGGTCGAGGATGGGCCGGTTCAGGCCCAGCCGCGCCGCCACGTCGGCCACGGTCTGCGGTGTGGCCTGGCGGCCGGCGATGGCCCTGGCCACGTTGTGCGGGGCGACGAAGAACAGCGTGAAGACGGCGATGCTGATGATCCACAGCACGACGATGCCCGACAGCAGCCGGCGGGAGAGCAGCCGGATCATCGGGGCCCCGCCGCCTCGGTCCCGGCCAGGCTCGGCGCGGGGCGGCCGGGCCGCCGTCGGCGCCGGCCCTTGCGCAGCGCGTTGATCAGACGCTCGCCGCGCGGGTCCAGGGCGTCCCGCAGGGAGTCGCCGAGCAGGTTGAACGCCAGCGTCGTGGCCAGCAGGAACAAGCCGGGGAAGATGATGAACCACCAGGCGACCTGGTAGTAGCCGATGGACTCGGCCAGCATGTCGCCCCAGCTCGGGGTGGGCGGGACGACGCCCAGGCCCAGGAACGACATGACCGCCTCGAAGGCGATGGCCGAGGGGATCAGCAGCGTGGTGTACACGATCAGCGGCGCGGACAGGTTCGGCAGCACCTCGACGAACATGATCCGGAAGTTCCCTGCGCCGCCCGCGCGGGCCGCCTCGGTGTACTCCTTCTCCTTGATGGACATGGCCAGGCCGCGCACGATGCGGCCCACGGCGGCCCAGGAGAACAGCGCGATGACCACGATGATCACCAGCAGGCTGGGGCCGACCACCGACACCAGCGCGATGGCCGCGAGCAGGAACGGGAACGACAGCACCAGGTCCATGAGCCGGGACAGCACCGAGTCGACGAACCCGCCGAGGAATCCGGCCAGCAGGCCGATGGTGGTGCCGATGATGACCGCGCTGACGCTGGAGAAGATGCCGACGATCAGCGAGATCCGGGCCCCGTACATGGTCCGGACGAACACGTCCCGGCCCAGGTCATCGGTGCCGAACCAGTAGGCGGAGCTGGGCGGCCGAGGCAGCCCGGCCGGGGTCAGCCCGGCGGTGTCGTTCTGCTGGTCGACGCCGTGCCCGACCAGGTGGGCGATCACCGGGGCGAAGATGGCCAGGAGGATGAGCACCAGGATGAACGCGGCCGAGATCACCGCCACCCGGTCGTGGCGCAGGCGGTCCCAGGCCAGCTTCCACTGGCTGCGCCCCTCGATGCCGGGCGTGCCGGGGTCTGTCTGGGCGGCGGCCAGGCCGTCCGGGGTCGCGGGAGCGGGCTCGAGGGTCTCGGGCCGGCTGTCCGCGGCCGGGTCGGCGGCGCCATTTGTTACTCGAGAAGGGGTGTCCACGTCCGGGACGGCGGGCGTCTCGATGGGGAAATGGCACGCGGTGAGGTGCAGGCCGTCACCGGCCGCGGCCTCCAGCTGCGGCTCGGTGACCCGGCACAGGTCCTGGGCCCGGGGGCAGCGCGGGTGGAACCGGCAGCCGGTCGGCGGGTCGACCGGCGAGGGGATGTCGCCCTCGATGGTCAGGCGCCGGCGCTGGCGGGCCAGGTCGGGGTCGGTGACCGAGGCGGCCGACAGCAGCGCGGCGGCGTAGGGGTGCCGGGGCTCGCGGTACAGCGTGTCGGCCGGGGCCAGCTCGACGACCTTGCCCAGGTACATGACCGCGACCCGGTCGCTGACGTGCTCCACGACGCCCAGGTCGTGGGAGATGAAGATGCAGGTCAGGTCGAGCTGGGCCTGCAGGTCCTTGAGCAGGTTGATGACCTGGGCCTGCACCGACACGTCCAGGGCCGAGACCGGCTCGTCGCAGATGAGCAGCTTGGGGTTGACCGCCAGCGCCCTGGCGATCCCGACCCGCTGCCGCTGGCCGCCGGAGAACTCGGCCGGGTACCGGTTGTAGTGCTCGGGGTTGAGGCCGACCATGGCCATCAGCTCCTGGACGCGCGCCTTCCTGGCCGCGCCGCTGGCCAGGCCATGCACGGCCAGCGGCTCGCCGACGATGGCGCCGACCCGGCGGCGCGGGTTGAGCGAGCCGTACGGGTCCTGGAACACCATCTGGACCTCGCGGCGCACCGCCTTGAGCTCGCCGGCCGCCAGGTTGGTGATGTCCCGCCCGGCGAAGGTGACCTGGCCCTCGGTGACCGGCTGCAGCCGGGCGATGGTGCGGGCCAGGGTGGACTTGCCGCAGCCGGTCTCGCCGACCAGGCCGAGGGTCTCGCCGTCGCGGATCTGCAGGCTGATGCCGTCGACCGCGTGCACGACGTTGCGCTCGCGGGACAGCAGCGACGAGTTGCGGATGGGGAAGTGCTTGACGATGCCGGTCAGCTCCAGCAGCGGCGGGCCGTCCGGCACCGGGGGCGCGGCCGCCTCGGCCACGGCCGAGACCGGGATCCGGCGGGCGACCTGGCCGGCCACCGAGTCGGGCAGCCAGCAGGCCGAGCGGTGACCGGGGATGCCGCCGATGGAGCGCAGCGGCGGCGCGTCGGTCGTGCAGCGGTCCAGCGCGAACCGGCACCGGGGCTGGAACGAGCAGCCCGGCCTACTTATCATCTGGGTGTCGAGCATGCTGGGCGGCTGGCCGGGGATGGGCCGCAGCCGCCCGGTGTCCCCGGCCACCGGGATCGACTCCAGCAGGCCCCGGGTGTAGGGGTGGTGGGCCTGGTAGTAGGCCGTGCGGCGGTCGGCCTGCTCGACCGGCTGGCCGCTGTACATGACCATGACCTCGTCGGCCAGGTCGGCGACCACGCCCAGGTCGTGGGTGATCAGCACCAGCGACATGCCCAGCTCGCCCTGCAGCCGGACCAGCAGCTCGAGCACCTGGGCCTGGACCGTCGCGTCCAGGGCCGTGGTCGGCTCGTCGGCGATGATCAGGGCGGGCGACAGGGCCAGCGCCATGGCGATCATGACCCGCTGCCGCATGCCGCCGGAGAACTGGTGCGGGTAGTCATCGATCCGCTCGGCCGGCCGCGGGATGCCGACCATGCCCAGCAGGTCGACGGCCCGGCGAGTGGCGGCCTGACGGCTGATGGTGTCGTGGGCGCGGATCGCCTCAATCAGCTGCCAGCCCAGCTTGTGCAGCGGGTGCAGGCTGGTCAGCGGGTCCTGGAAGACCATGCTGATCCGCTTGCCGCGGATGTCGCGCAGCTGCGGGCCGGTCATGGCCAGCAGGTCCCGGCCCTCGAACCAGGCCTCCCCGGTGACGTCGGCGTCGGGCACCAGGCCGATCAGGGCCTGCGCCGACACGCTCTTGCCCGAACCCGACTCCCCCACGATGCCCAGCGTCTGCCCGCGCGGCACCTGGAAGCTGGCCCCGCGCACGGCGTGCACCACGCCGTCGACGGTGTTGAAGCGGACGTTCAGGTCCCGCACGTCCAGCAGCACGTCGGCCGGGACGGACGCGGCCGCCTCCACGGCTAGCCGATCCTTCCGGCCGCCGCGCACCAGGCCTCGATCTGGTCCGGGTCGCGGGGCAGCGACCCGGACAGCAGCTCGTAGCCGTCGGCGGTGATGAGCACGTCGTCCTCGATGCGGACGCCGATGCCGCGCAGCTCGGGCGGGAGCAGCTCGTCGTTGGCCTGGAAGTACAGCCCCGGCTCGACGGTCAGCACCTGGCCGGCGGCCAGCGGCCCGCCCAGGTACTTCGACTCGCGGGCCTTCGAGCAGTCGTGCACGTCCAGGCCCAGCATGTGGCCGGGCGCGCACAGCGTCCAGCGCCGGTGCAGGCCGCAGTCGGGCTGCAGCGACTCGGCCGCGCTGACCGGCAGCACGCCGAGCGCCTCAAGCCCTTCGGCCAGCACCCGGGCGCAGGCCGGGTAGAAGACCTTGAAGTCGGCGCCGGGCCGTAGCTTCGCCAGCCCGGCCTCCTGGGCGGCCAGGACGATCTCGTAGACCTGGCGCTGCAGCGGGCTGAACCGGCCGCTGACCGGGAAGGTCCTGGTCACGTCGGCGGTGTAGAGCGAGCTGAGCTCCACTCCGGCGTCCAGCAACAGCAGGTCGCCGTCGCGCAGCGGGCCGTCGTTGCGGTTCCAGTGCAGGATCGTGGCGTGCGGGCCGCTGGCCGCGATGGAGTGGTACCCGTTGCCGTTGCCGGCCAGCCGGGCCCGCGTCCCGAACGCCCCCTCCACGTGCCGCTCGGTCAGCCCGGCTGTGCTGCCCTCGGGGGGACGACCCCCCCAGACCCCCCCGCCGGGGCCGATGGCCCCGCGCAGCAGCGCGGCCACGTCGCAGAAGCCGCTGATGCTGGCATCCACGGCGCCGCGCAGCTGGCCGATCTCCCACTCGTCCTTGACCAGCCGCAGCTCGGACAGGACCGCCGTCAGCTCGGCGTCCAGCTGCGGGGCGGCCGCGGTCACCCGCTGCTCGGCCTCGGCGTCGAAGCCGCGCGCGACCAGCGCCCGGCCCGCCCCGGCCAGCGCCGCCGGCAGCTCGGCCAGCGGCTTGCAGGTGATGCCCAGCGCGGCCGCGCGGGCCTCCAGCGACGGCCGGCCGCCGACCCACAGCTCGCCCGCCTTCGAGTCGCGGTAGAACTCGCCGTCGTCGCGCCCCGACGGCGGCAGCAGGAACAGCATGTCGCCGGCCGCCGACCCCGGATCGAGCAGCAGCACGCCGCCCGGGGTCTGGTCGCCGGTCAGCCACACGTAGTCGCTGCCGGGGCGGAACGGGTAGAACTGGTCGTCGTTGCGGCGCGGCGCCTGGCCCGCCGGGACCACGACGGGCAGCGGCTCGGGCAGCCGGGCCCGCAACCGGTCCCGGCGCGCGGCCAGCACCCCGCCGGACGGCGCGGGCGGCAGCGGGACCTGCTCCTGAGTGCCCCAGCCGGAGGTCATGAACTCCGTGAGGCGGTCGGAGTAGGGGTCGTTGAAGTCGCCGGGCTTGAGGTGGTCGGGAATGGGGCCGGCGGAGCCCTCGGGCTCCGCCGGCCTGGTGACCGTCTCGGTCATGATCCGCTCAGCCACACATTCGTCGGGTCGCAGTTCAGGCCGAACCAGAAGAAGTTGCAGCCGTGCACGGCCGCGGAGTGGAAGATCGGCCACTTCTGGACGTTGACCGGCACCACCGCAGCGTCCTTCATGGCCGCCGCGTCGGCCTGCTGCCAGGCCGTGTTGGCGGCCGAGGCGTTCGGCGCCTTCAGGGCCGCGTTGATGTACTTCTGCGCCGTCGCGCTGGTGTACCCGTCGAAGTCGTTCGAGCCAGGGCCGGGCTGGGTCAGCAGCGGCACGATGGTGGAGCGGCCGTTGTTGCCGAACCAGTCCGGGATCCAGCCCGGCGGCGCGATGTCCCACACGTCGCGCTTGGCCGTCGTCGGGACCTCGAGGTACTTGCCGTAGAAGTCGGACTGGGTGGCCGACACCAGCGACACCTTGAAGCCGCCCGCGTCCAGGCTGGACTGCAGGGCCTGGGCCACGCGCGGCATGGGCTGGGTGGTCGAGTAGAGCAGCTTCACCGCGACGCCGGTCTCGTGCGCCTGGGCCAGCAGCTGCTTGGACTTGGCCGGGTCGCCGGCCCCGTTGTTGTCAGGGAACGGGTTGTAGTTCGGGGTGTAGCCCACGTTGCCGGGCAGGATCAGCTGCGAGGTCGGCGCCCCGACAGCCTTGCCGCCGAGGATCTGCACGATGGCGTTCTTGTTGACCGCGTAGGCCACCGCCTCGCGGACCAGCTTGTTCTTCATCGGCCCGGCGTACTGGTTGAGCGTGAGGTAAGTGCCGAGCGAGATCGACGCCATGCCGCCCGACGTCGGGCCGACCACCAGGCCGGAGCTGTGGCTGGACACCAGCGAGGGCAGGTCCTGCGCGGGCGGGGTGACATCCCATTCCATGTCCCCGGTGCCCGCGACCAGCTGCTGCTGGACGTTGTCCTGGGTCAGGCCCTCGGTGACATTGATCTTGTTGACGTAGGCGTGCCGGTTCGGGTCGGTCGCGGCCGACCAGGCCGGATTGCGGGCCAGCGTGAACGACTTGTCCGGCACGTACGAGGTGATCTTGTAAGGGCCGTCGGAGATCGTGTTCTGGCGGAACTGGGCGCTGTCGGGAACGTACTTCATGTACTCCGCCGGGCGGGCCGAGCAGAAGCCCATGGTCAGGATGTACAGGAAGTCCGGCGTCGGGCTGAGCAGGTGGAAGGTCAGCACCGACGGGCTGGTCGCGACCACGCCGGGCAGGCGGTTTGAGTTTACGTAGGCCGCGATGGCCGACACCGTGCCCTTGACCTTGGCGAAGCCGGTGCAGTACGAGGCCATGCCCACGATGGTGTTGGTGAAGTAGCCGGGGGCGCCGACCGGCGAGGCCGGGTTGCACAGCATCTTGAACTCGCGGACGAAGTCGGCCGCGGTCACCTGCCGGGCCGGGGTGGTGTCCCACTTCACGCCCTGGCGGATGTGCACCGTGATGGTCTTGCCGCCATCGGTGATGCCGCCGTTGGCCGTGGTGGGGATCGCGGTGGCGACGTCGGGCACCACGGGCGGCGGCGAGGCCGACCCGGTCGGGTCCCCGTAGGTGAACAGCTGCCGCGTGAACATCCGCTCGAGCATGCTGCTCACGGTGTAGTACGCGCTGACCGTGTCCAGGTTGAAGATGTCGCTCTGGCCGAGCATGGTCAGCGTTCCGCCGTTGTGCGGCGAGTTACCGCCCGACGAGCCGCTCGATCCTGAGGAGCCGGTGCTGACGGTGCCCGTGCAGGCGGCCGCCAGGAAGGCGGTCGCCGCCAGCATCGCGCTAGCAGCCCTCCAGTGACGACGAAACATGCGCCCTCCTATGGCTCCTGTGCAATCCCGCTATCCGCTATCTGCTGCTGCGCTATCCAGCGATCTGCTGCGCTATCCCGGTATCTGGCCAGGTCTCCGGGCGACGCGTGGCAGTAATATGTCACATATCAGATGAGAGTCAAGGCGATGTAAGACGAGATCAGGAGCGGTTTCCGATTCGAGGCTGATTCGTGACATTCGCCCGGGGCGCCGGGCCGGGGCCCGCACCGGGCCCCTATCATCGGGCGCATGCGGATTTCGCGGACCCCGGTGCTGCGGGCCGCGGCCTGGGACTTAGGCAGCTCGCCGGCCGGGCCCGCGATGACCGTGCTGCGCACGCTCGTCGCTCGCATCGCGATCATCCTGCGCGCTGTCGCCCTGGCCGAGATGCTCGCCCAGGTAGTCATCTGGCACTCGTTCTACCTGGCCCGGCCCTGGCGGCTGTGGGCGCCCGCGGTCGCGCTGGCCTGGGGCATCGCGGCCATAGCCTGCCTGCGCACCCGCCATCCGCGCTGGCCGCTCATCGCCGCCGATTCAGCCGTCTACACGATCCTCGCGCTCACCGCCGCCTCTTGTGTGCCCGCCGCGATGCGCGGCGAGGCCGGCGACTGGCTGTTCATCGTGCTGGCCAGCCAGGTCGTCACGCCGATCTGGTTCGCGCCGGGGGCCCTGTCGGTGCCGCTGGCGGCGGCGCCGGGCGTAACCTTCGCCGCCGGCGTCGCCCTCGCCCCGCCGGCCCGCCTGGTCACCCCGGTCTCCCGGAACGCGTCGGTGGTCCTGCTGCTCGTCCTGATCACCGGGAACTGGCTTGTCCGGCGCAGGCTCTGCCGCCGGGCGGTGGCGGCCGACGGCGCGCTCGCCGACGCCGACCGGGACGCACGGGACCAGTACGTCATCCTGTCGCGCAACGTCGAGCGGCGGGAGCAGGACCGCCTGCTGCACGACACCGTGCTGAACACGCTGACCGCCATCGCCCGCTCCGGCCGTGAGGGAACGGGCTCCGGTAGCGCGGCGGCGGGCCAGTGCCGTCAGGACATCGCCCGGCTGGAGCGGGCCACGACCGACGCGGCCGCGGGCCGCCCGGGCGTGGGTCGTCCGGGCACGGGGCGTCCGGGCGAGGCCGACCCGCTGGCCGCGATCGCGGCCGTCATCGTCGAGATGCGGGGCCGGGGTCTGGCCGTGGACCTGGAGATCACCGACGCGGCTGCCGCGCTGGTGTCGGTCCCGGCCCCGATCGCCGATGCCATGGCCAAGGCGACCAGGGAGGCGCTGGCCAACGTGGCCGCGCACGCCGGCACCGGCCACGCGTGGTTGACGGTCAGCCTGACGCCGCCGGGCACGGCGGGGGGCGTGGCGGGCGGCTCGGCGGACGGTGCGGCGGGCGGCGCCCGGCCGGGCCAGATCCAGATCACGATCCGCGACGGGGGCACCGGGTTCGCCATCAGCCGGGTCGCGTCCGGGCGGCTGGGCGTGCGGGGGTCCATCACCGAGCGAGTCGAGGACAGCGGCGGCTCGGCGTCGGTGCGGTCGGCCCCTGGCGAGGGGACCACGGTGTGCCTGACCTGGCCCGCATCCAGCCGGACGCCCGCCGGGCCACCCGCGACCGCCGCGGTGGCGCCGGACGGCGCGGTGGC
>Ga0134126_10004742_pt1 | contig 17019 bp, 6 predicted proteins | sample KB31752_FD_96881 | JGI IMG/M metagenome (GOLD analysis project Ga0134126, IMG submission 96881) | Terrestrial soil microbial communities with excess Nitrogen fertilizer from Kellogg Biological Station, Michigan, USA - KB3-175-2 | ecosystem: Environmental > Terrestrial > Soil > Unclassified ...
CGACCGGGCCGTAGACCCGCAAACCGGCGCTATCGACATCCGCCTCGCCTTTCCCAACCAGGATGGCATCCTTCGCCCGGGTATGAGCACGGTCGTCCGGGTGCACAACCAGGACCCGGCGCCACAGATCGTGGTCCCCAGCAGGGCCGTAGTGGAGCAGATGGGTGAATACTTCGTATTCATAGCAAAAGATACCGTGCTGCAGACCAAAGGCGATTCAGCAGGCAGGAAAGGCGCGGATCCGGCTCAAACACCTGAGCTTCGCGCGTTCCAGAAAAAGGTACAGTTGGGACAGACCGTCGGCCCCAATGTCATCGTCAAATCGGGGATCGATGTCGGCGACCGCATCGTACTGGATGGTGTTCAGGCGATCCACGAGAACTCCCGGATCAACGCAGGGCCCGCAAAGGAAGGCCCTGCAAAAAAATAACTTTCATCTTCTTGTATGATTGCGAATACCTTTATCAAGCGTCCGGTAACTGCCATGGTGGTCTCCATCGTACTGGTGATTGCCGGCGCCATTTGCATCCTGACCCTGCCGATCGACCAATATCCCGATATCACGCCGCCCGTGGTCCAGGTGAACGCCCAGTTTACCGGCGCCGACGCGCAAACGGTCGAACAGACCGTGGCCACGCCCATCGAGGAGCAGGTCAACGGCAGCCCGGGCATGGAATACATGCAGAGCAACAGCACGAACAATGGTTTGCTGTCGATGAACGTCACGTTCAACATCGGAACCAATGTTGATATCGCCACCCTGGACGTTCAGAACCGCGTGAGCATCGCCAACCCCCTATTGCCCGCAGTGGCCAGCCGCCTCGGGGTGACCGTACGCGCGATAAACCCCAGTCAGCTCATGATGATCGCCGTCTATGCGCCGCAGGGGACGCATGACATCACCTTTCTGGACAACTACACCAATATCTTTATCCAGGACGCGCTGCTGCGTGTTCCGGGTGTGGGCAGCATCTCGCGATCTACAGACGACTTCAGTATGCGCATCTGGATGAACCCCGTAAAGATGGCCTCGCATAACCTGATGCCGCAGGATGTCATCAATGCGCTGAATGCCCAGAACGTACAGGTCGCGGCAGGCTCTGCAGGTGTCCCGCCGCAATCCAGGGCACAGGCGTTCGAGATCGGCATCCTCGTGAACGGCCGCCTCAGTAAAGTATCCGAGTTCGAGAACATCATCGTCAAGAGCAACCCGGCAAGAGGCGAACTGGTCTATCTCAAAGACGTGGCTAGGGTTGAGCTCGGCAAATTCACCTTTAGCAGTAACTCCTTCGTCGACGGGCACCGCGCCTCCATCCTGCGCGTCTATCAGGCGCCCGGCAGCAATGCCCTCGAGACGGCCACTGGCATCTACAAAGAGCTGGCGTTGCTGCGTCAGAGCTTCCCTGCCGATGTCGAATATTCCATTCCCTTCGAGGCCGTTACCGTGGTAAAGGTCTCGATGGCGGATGTCGTCCGCACCTTGTTCCTGACCCTCGGGCTCGTGGTGATCGTAGTATTCGTCTTCCTTCAAAGTTTCCGCTCCACGCTGATCCCGATCCTGGCGATCCCGGTGTCGATCATCGGGACATTCATTTTCTTCTATCCGCTGAACTTTACGATCAATACCCTCACGATGTTCGGCTTCGTGCTGGCCATCGGCATCGTCGTAGACGATGCGATAATCGTAGTGGAAGCCGTGCAGCATTATATGGATCATGAAGGGATGTCCCCCAAGGAAGCCACCTATGTGGCGATGAAGGATATCTCCGCGCCGGTTGTAGCCATTGCTCTTATCCTCGCAGCCGTTTTCGTACCGGTAGGGTTCATACCCGGTATCGTAGGTCGGCTATACCAGCAATTTGCCATCACGATCGCCATCTCGGTGATCCTCTCCGCCTTTATCGCACTGTCGCTGACACCTGCCCTGTGTACCCTGCTGCTGAAACCCACCGATCCCAGGAAAAAGAAACGCGGGCTCAGCAAGGTATTCGATCATTTCAACCGCTGGTTCGACAAACTTACGGAACGATACAAGAATGGCGTGGACCGCAGCATCAGGGGTTTCCGGTGGATCATCCTCCTGCTGGTCGTGATCTGTATCGGCGCCTGGTTCCTGTTCATGAAAAAGCCTACTGGCTTTATTCCCTCCGAGGACGACGGCAGCCTGTATGTGACCTTTCAGCTTCCGCCGGCTTCGTCTACCGCCCAGAGCGTGGATGTGATGAACAAGCTCATGGATGTCGTGACGAACACGCCCGGCGTGGCGCACTATGCCGCACTTTCCGGCCTCAACGTCGTCAACAATGCCTCCAACTCGAACGCCGGTACCATCTATATCCAGCTTAAACCCTGGGACGAACGCAACAGAGAAAGCGAGCAGGTACCCGGCATCATCGGCGTGCTGAACCAAAGGATCGCGGACGCCGGCATCCGGAATGCCAATGCCGAGGTGATCCCGCCCTCCCCTATCCCCGGTGTCGGCGAAACGGTGGGCTTCAGCATGCAAATCGAACAACGGAGCACCACCGATGACCTTCAGGCCTTTCAGCGGGTGGTCAACAAATTCGTTGCCGAGGCGAACAGTAACCCGGCCATTACGGGCGCCTTTAGCTTTTATACCGCCAATACACCCAGCTACAACCTCAAGGTGGACCGCGAGAAATGCGAAAAACTGGGCGTCAATGTCGGCGACGTATTTACGACCATCCAGGCCTTCATGGGCAGTCTCTATATCAATGATTTTACCGAATACAACCGCACCTTCCATGTGGTGGTGCAGGCGGACACCAACTACCGCGCGCTGATCACCGATATGGACAAATACTATGTCCGCAACCAGGACAGCACGATGGTGCCGCTTAGCACGCTGTGCACCTATACGCCTACGGAGACGGCACCGCTTGTTCAGCATTTCAACATCTTCCGGTCGGCCGAGATCGACGGCGCCCCGGCGGCAGGCTATAGCAGCACCCAGGCGACCGACTCGCTGATCGCCATCGCCGGCAGGGTCCTGCCCGAAGGGTACAACTATGAATTCTCCGGACTTAGCTATGAAGAGATACGGGCAGGTTCAACTACCATTTATATCTTTCTCTTCTCCATTACTTTTGTATTCTTGTTCCTGGCGGCTTTGTATGAAAGCTGGTCCGTCCCCTTTTCCGTGCTGCTGGCCGTGCCGGTAGGCGCCTTCGGCGCGATCTTCACGCTCTGGCTCGTACCGAGTCTTACCGACAACGTGTACGCCCAGATCGGTCTCATCACCCTCATAGGTCTCGCGGCCAAGAACGCCATCCTGATCGTCGAGTTTGCCAAGGTGCGGGTAGACCGCGGCGAAGAGCTCATCCAATCCACACTCGATGCGGTAAAACTCCGGCTGCGGCCGATCGTCATGACCTCCCTGGCGTTCATTTTGGGCGTCTTACCTTTGGTGCTGGCTACCGGCGCGGGCGCCGTGGCGAGAAGGACCATCGGGTATACCGTACTCGGTGGGATGACCGCCGCTTCTACTATCGCCATCTTTATCGTTCCCGTGCTCTACGTGGTCATCACCCGGCTGACCTATGGTAAAGAAAGACTGGACTGGCTCCAGGCGCATCACGAGGAGCTGATGGAAAAGACCAGGAAGGTCGAGGCCGAAAACATCGATCCGGAACTCGAATACGAGCTGGCGAAATCCCGTGATCTTAATAAACCACAGGAAGGATGATTGCAAACACCTTTATAAAGCGACCCGTTACAGCGATCGTGATCTCGCTGGTGTTGGTGATCTCAGGCGTCATTTCCATATTCAACCTGGCGGTGGATCAGTATCCCGATATCTCGCCGCCAAGCGTCTCCGTGAGAGGCAGCTATACCGGGGCCGACGCGGAAACGGTGGAGCAAACCGTGGCCATACCCATCGAGGAACAGGTCAATGGTACGCCGGGGATGGAATACATGCAGAGCACCAGCACCAATACCGGCGGCGTCAATATCCGCGTGACCTTCCGCGTCGGGACGAATGTACTGGTATCGGCACTCAACGTCCAAAACCGGGAGGGCATCGCCTCGCCGCTGCTGCCTTCCGTGGTCAGCAAGCTGGGACTTACCGTGCGCGCCAGCAACCCCGACCAGCTGCTGCTGATAGCCATTTATTCCCCCAAGGGTTCGCATAACATTACCTTCCTCGACAACTATACCAGCGTGTTCGTCCAGGACGCGATCCTGCGGGTGCCCGGAGTGGGTGATGTGAGCGCCCGGACGGACCAGTTCGCCATGCGTATTTGGATGGATCCGCAAAAAATGGCGTCCTATAATGTCACGCCATCCGATGTATCGGCCGCCGTCAATGCGCAAAACCAGTATGTCGCTGCCGGGTCGGCCGGGGCGCCGCCGCAGCATTCGGCGCAATCCTATGAGCTCAACGTCCTCGTCAATGGAATGCTCAGCAAGCCTGCCGACTATGAAAAGATCGTTGTCAAGACCAATCCGAAAACGGGCGCCATGGTCTATCTCAGAGATATAGCCCGGGTTGAGCTTGGAAAATTCACCTTTAGCAGCAATGCCTTTGTAGATGGCCATCGTTGTTCCCTGCTGATGATCTACCAGGCCCCGGGCAGCAACGCCCTCCAGACCGCGGATGCGGTATATGCCAAGATGGAGGAGCTTAAAAAGACCTTTCCCAATGATGTAGCCTACACCGTTCCCTTCGAGGCCATCACGATCATCCGGGTCTCGATGGACGAGGTGGAAAAGACGCTGCTGCAGGCGCTGGCGCTGGTGGCCCTGGTCGTATTGCTGTTCCTGCAGAACTGGCGGTCTACCATTATCCCGATCTTCGCCATCCCGGTATCTATCCTCGGTACCTTTTGTTTCTTCATCCCGCTGGGCTTCACGATCAATACGCTGACCATGTTCGGTTTCGTCCTGGCAATAGGCATCGTCGTGGACGATGCGATCATTGTTGTCGAAGCGGTGCAGCATTATATCGATGAGAAACATATGTCCGCGAAAGAGGCTACCTATCAGGCGATGAAGGAGATCTCGGCGCCCGTCGTGGCCATCGCACTGATCCTCGCCGCCGTCTTCGTGCCCGTGGGCTTCATCCCGGGCATCGTGGGCCGCCTCTACCAGCAGTTTGCCATCACCATCGCCATCTCGGTGATCCTTTCCGCCTTTATCGCGCTTTCGTTGACCCCTGCGCTTTGTACGCTGCTGCTGAAGCCGCACAATCCCCATAAGAAAAAGAATTGGGTGGACAAATTCTTCGCCGCGTTCGAAAGAGGATTCGACAAATTCACCTTTCGTTACGTCCGCGGTGTCCGGCGTGCCGTCAAATATTCCGGCATTACCGTGCTCGTGCTGGCGGTGATCTGCGTCGGGACTTTCTATCTTTTCCGCACGAAACCCGCAGGTTTCGTCCCTACGGAAGATGGCGGCCGGGTCTATATCACTTTTCAGCTCGCCGACGCGAGTGCGACTACCCAAAGCGTGGATGTCATGGAAAAGATGATGAAGGTCGTGAACTCGACGCCCGGCATCCTGCACTATGTCGCCGTATCGGGCTTCAATATCCTCAACGGCGGCGCGACTTCGAATGCCGGTTCCTTTTTCGTGATGCTTACACCCTGGGACCAGCGCACGACTCCCGAGACCCAATGGCCGGGCATCAGCACCGAACTGTATAAACGATTTGCAAAAGTGGGGATCAAGAATGCCTCGATCCACGTCATCCAGCCGGCGCCGATCCGCGGGGTCGGCATCTCGGCGGGTTTCTCCTTCCAGATCGAGCAGGGCAGTTCCACGGATGATATCTATGCCTTCGAAAAAGTGGTCAACAAGTTTGTAGCCGAAGCCAAGAAGAACCCCTCCACTTCGACGGCGGTGTGTTATTTCTCCGCTCATACGCCAAGCTATGATCTCACCGTCGACCGCGAAAAATGCCAGAAGCTCGGGGTAAACATCTCGCAGGTGTTTGAGACGATGCAAGCCTTCATGGGCAGCCTGTTCATCGGCAATTTCACCTTGTATGATCGCACCTTCCACGTCGTGATGCAGGCTGATACCTCGTATCGCTCGCTCATCGGAGATATGGACAAATACTATGTCCGGAATGCAAGCGACTCCATGGTCCCGCTGAGCACGCTCATCAGCTATAAGCCTTCACAGGCGGCGCCGCTGATCACGCATTTCAACATCTTCCGGAGCGTGGAGGTCGATGGCTCCATCCCTCCCGGCTATAGCAGCGGTCAAAGCCTCGACGACCTGAAGAAGCTCGCCGCCAAATACCTGCCGCGCGGTTATACCTATGATTTCTCCGGACTTAGTTACGAGGAGATCAAGGCCGGCTCGATGACGGTATACATCTTTTTATTCTGTATCATCTTCGTCTTCTTGTTCCTGGCGGCGTTGTACGAGAGCTGGTCGGTACCGCTGGCGGTGATGCTGGCCGTGCCCATCAGCGCCTTTGGAGCCATCGCGGCACTGAGTATCGCTCCCTCGCTGACCAACAATGTCTACGCGCAAATCGGCCTGATCACGCTCATTGGCCTCTCGGCCAAGAACGCCATCCTCATCGTCGAATTCGCCAAGATCCGCGTGGACCGCGGCGAAGAGCTCATCAAGTCGACACTCGAGGCGGCCAGGCTGCGTATCCGGCCCATCCTCATGACCTCGATGGCCTTTATCCTGGGCGTCATGCCGCTTGTTCTCGCCAGTGGCGCAGGCGGTGCGTCGCGGAATACCATCGGCGTCACCGTCCTTGGCGGGATGATCGCTTCTTCGGCTATCTCCATCTTCATTGTGCCGGTCCTCTATGTGCTCTTCACTAAGTTCTCCTACGGCAAGAAACAATTGCAGTGGCTGCAGGATCATCACGAAGAGCTCATGGAAAAAGCACGCAAGGTCGAAGAACAGAACATCGACCCCGAACTGGAATACGAGATCGCACAGGCGCACAAGGAGCATAAGGAATTTAAGGCCGGCCTCGGGGGCCCGGCCGGTGATGGCGCCCAACCGGCGTGACGTCAGCGCCGCCGCGCGGAGCAGCTATGCCTACTCGTTATTCGCTACGCAAAGATTTCACCGGGTTCGCCACGGCCGCCCGCACCGCCAGGATGCTCACGGTCACCAGCGCAATACCCAGCGCCAGGACACCCGCAAGCACGAAGACCCACCAGCTGAGCGGAATGCGATAGGCATAGCCCACCAGCCACCGGTGCATGGCAAGATACGCGATCGGCCACGCAATCGCATTGGCCAGCAATACCAGATGGAAGAAATGTCTCGACAACAACGCGACGATGCTGTTGATAGAAGCGCCCATGACCTTGCGGATACCGATCTCCTTCACGCGTCGCTCCGCGGCATACGACGCCAGACCGAACAAGCCGAGACAGGAGATGAAGATCGCCAGCCCGGCCAGGATACCCACGATCTTGCCGACCTGTTCATCGCTTCGGTAAACTTCGTTGAAATGATCGTCGAGGAACTGGTATTCCAGCGGATGCTCGGGAAAGACCTGTCTCCAGGTCTGCTGGATAAATGCAACCGCCTCATCGGTCTTTCCACCCTTGAGCTTTACCGATATATTCGAGAAGCCACATTCCGTGCAATTGAAGAGGAACATCGTCTCGATCTTGTTGTGCAGCGAATTGAAATTGAAATTCTTCGCGATCCCGATAATATGCCCCACGGAGTCGAAACCAAAATGCCGTCCGATGAGCCACTCCCTGGATCTTCCCTTCTCATCCTTGAGCAGTTCATCCGCCAGCGCTTCATTGATGATGTACTCCCTTCCGCTCCCGCTGTCCCGTTTAGCGAGCGAGAAATTGCGTCCCGCTACCAGCTGTATCTTATAGAGCCTGAGGTAGTCGGGGTCAACGATAAGCCGGGTAGTCGCTAGATTGCGGATCGGACCGCTGCCCATAAAGCCCACCCCGCTCTGGTCGAGATGACTGCCCAATATATCCTGTGCGCCCGTGACCGCGGAAACAGCGGAATTTTTTAACAACAGCTGTTTCACCAGATCATATTTGGCGGATGTCACCCGGTCCAGCGTGATGTTCACCACCTGGTCCCGGTCGAAACCGGGGTCTTTGTGCCGCATGAAGTAGAGCTGCCGCAGCACGAAAATGGTGCTGATGATCAAAAAGATCGCACTCGTGAACTGACCGACGACGAGGACATTGCGCAGCATCCCCTTGTTCTTGCCCAATTGCGGCAGGCCCTTCAACACCTTCACCGGCTGGAAGGAGGAGAGATAGGCGGCCGGATAAAGCCCCGAAACGATGCCGACGACGATGGTCCCTGCGACTACCACTAGCGGTATCCAGGTATTCTGCCGAAACACGATCTCCAGGTGTCGCCGGCTAAGCGCATCCACATATAGGATCGCCGGCCACAATAAGACCATCGCCAGGGCCAACGCCAGCAAGGCCAGCAGGACGGTCTCGCTCAGGAATTGCATGCCCAGCTGCCGCCGGAGCGCGCCAATGGATTTGCGGATGCCTACTTCCCGGGCCCGTTCGGCCGAACGCGCCGTCGAAAGGTTCATGAAGTTGATGCAGGCGATCGCCAGCACGATCAGCGCGATGATAGAAAAGATATTGGTATAGCTGCTGTCGAATTTTTCGAAGTTCAGATAGTCCAGACCGATATCGGCGGCATGGGCATGTACGGCTTTCAACGGCAGGAGAAACAACTCATAATATTTCCAGTTGTCGCCTTTCAGATGTCGTTTGAGATAATCCGGGAACTTCTTCTCCAGCGTCGCCATATCCGTACCCGGCGCCAGCTCGAAATAGGTATCCAGCCAGTTACCGCCCCAGTTGTTATTCCAGTCCGGCTTGATCCAGGTATTAAAGGAAGCCAGCGCATCGAATTGCAGTTGCGAGTTCTCCGGCACATCGGCCATGACACCCGTGATCTTGAACAGGACGGTGTCACCGGCATAGTGCGTGATCGTCCTGCCCATGGGATCGGCATTGCCAAAAAGCCGGCGAGCCGCGCTTTCCGTAAGGACGATGCTGTTGGGGCTTTGCAGCGCCGTGGCCCGGTTGCCTTTCACCAGGGGGAAATCGAACATCTTGAAAAAGGAAGTATCCACCCCAAACACGTGCGGCAGATATAGCCGCTGCTCCCCGAACGTCAGCTGGTATTTGTCGTTCCAGCGGATATGCGTATACTGCAGGATCTGAGGAAACTCGTTCTTCATGGTCGGCCCCATGGGGTACATCGACAACCCCACCTTCTGGGAAGCCACCATGCCCGGGAATTTCTGCACCTCGTTGAGCCGGTAGATGTTCTTGTGATGCATCCGGTCGAAGCTGCGCTCATAGAAGACGAAGAGCAGCATCACGATAGAGGCGGCTATGCCGATGGCCAGCCCCATAATGTTGATCAGCGAATAGACCTTGGTCTTCCAAAGATTGCGCCAGGCCGTCTTGAGATAGTTCTTGAACATCGGGAAAGGTGGGTTTGTCCTTTCGCCACACGAAAAATGCCGGGTTCCTGCCGAACTCCTAATCAATTAGTTGCATTCCGCCCGCAGCCGTCCGGTGTCCGGTTTCGATACAGCGACTGTTTCGATTCCGCGACCGAACCATGAGCCGGCGATAACTCACCCAAATCTCGGCAGCAGCCGATCCGCCGCCTCGATCCAGGCCTGGTGCGCCCCGCTGTCGCGGATCTCGCGGCCGGCCTGCTCGTTGAGACCGCCCGGCGTGGCGGCATGTTGCGCAAATGCCGGAAAGCCTGCCCTGGGATCGAGCTGCGCCAGCGCTGCGAGCGATTGAAAAAGATGCGCGGTATAGGCATTGGCGGTGAGCGGTGCTACGCCATGTTCGATGGCCCAGCCGCTAAGTCCGCCAAGCAGGTCATAGAACGGGGTGATCAGCCCCGTGAGCGTCCACAACGCATGCAGCTGCGGTTCGTCGCCTACGACGAGCGGCTCCCCTACCCGCGCGAACAACTGTTCAACTACGGGCACCGGCCGGTATAACGCGATCGGACAGTTATGTTTCGCTGCCGCGGGCATCGGGATCGCCCGGCTGACGGCCACTGCGGGTTGCGCCAACGCCGCGAGATCGGCGTATTTCAGCAACGCGACCAGCGAGACCACGATATGATCCGCGCGAAAATGCAAGGCCCGCAGCACCTCCTTAGCCACCGGCGGACGTACACTAATGATCACGATCTCGCTTAGGTCCAGTACGGCCTGGTTGCTCTCCAGCCGCGTGACCCGCGGATACCGCGCCGCCAGGGCCTTCGACCGCGCTTCGTTCCGCGGCGAGAGAAAAAGCTCGAGATCGTCCCGCGGCCCGCCCGCTCCCCCGGTCGAAAATCCTTCGACGAGCGCCGCAGCGATATTACCCACACCGATAAACCCCAATTTCATGAGACGCTTTTTTTGATGGGGCCAAATATAGTCATCCCTTGCTATCTTCACAAACAAAGGCCATGTATGGACAATCGCCGCGACTTTTTAAAAACGATCACCGCCGCCTCGGGCTGGCTCACGACCAAAAATTGGCATGGGCTCGCCGGGGGGCATGGAACGGCGACTAACGCCGCAATCAACTTCGCGACTAACGCCGCCGCGACAGCCCCAGCCGCCGCCCCCTGGTATCGCCGCATTACCCGCTGGGGCCAGGTGAACATCACCGAAAAGGACCCGCAACAATATGACATCGCCTGGTGGCGGGAGTATTGGCGACGCACCGGCACCCGCGGCATCATCGCCAATGCCGGCGGCATCGTCGCCTATTACCCTACCCAGGTGCCGTTACACCGGCGTGCCGAATACCTGGGCAACCGGGACCTCTTTGGCGATCTTTGCCATGCCGCGCATGAAGACGGACTGGCCGTATTCGCCCGAATGGATTCGAACAGGGCCCATGAAGAGTTCTATCAGGCGCATCCCGGCTGGTTCGCCGTCGATGCCAATGGTAAGCCCTATAGGGCCGCCGATCTTTACATCACCTGCGTCAACAGTCCGTATTACACCCAGCATCTGCCCGCGATCCTGAAGGAGATCGCGACGCTCTATCATCCGGAAGGGTTCACCGACAACAGCTGGAGCGGGCTGGGCCGCGAGACGATCTGCTACTGCGACTACTGCCGCGAAGATTTTAAACACAAAACGAATTTCGATCTTCCCCTGAAGGCGGATTGGAATGCCGGCGCCTACAAAGCCTGGATCCGCTGGAACTATGACCGCCGCCTCGAGCTGTGGTCCTTCAATAACCAGGTCACTCGCGCCGCGGGCGGCCCCGAGTGTATCTGGTCCGGCATGAACAGCGGGTCCATCAGCGGCCAAAGCAAAAGCTTTCGCGATCTTCGCGCCATCGCCCGGCGAGCGGATATCCTCATGCTCGATGACCAGGCCCGGACGGACACCGGCGGTTTCCAGCACAACGGCGAGATCGGAAAGCTCATCCACGGCGTGCTGGGCTGGGACAAGCTCATCCCCGAAAGCATGGCCATGTACCAGGCTCATAAACCCTGGTTTCGCGTCGCCAGCAAACCCGAACCCGAAGCCAGGATGTGGATGCTCGAAGGGCTCGCGGGAGGTTTGCAGCTCTGGTGGCATATGGTCGGCGCCGTTCGCGAGGACCACAGGATGCTGGACAACCCCACCGCCGTTTATCATTGGGAGGCCGCCAACGAAGTGTTCCTGCTCAACCGCCGGCCGGTAGCCACCGTTGGCGTCGTTTGGTCACAGGAGAACACGGATTGGTATGGAAGGGAGCATACGGAAGAACGCGTCGACCTGCCCTGGCGCGGGATCACCTCGGCGCTGATCCGGGCCCGCATCCCCTACCTGCCCATCCATGTGGAGGATATAAAAGAAACGCCTCTCCGGGTGCTGATCCTGCCCGACATCGCCGTGCTCACCGATTCCCAGGTCGCCGCAATCCGGCAGTTCGCCGCCCGCGGCGGCAGCATCATTGCCACCGGTAACAGCGGACTGCTCGACGGCAACGGGGACATCCGCACGGACTTCGCGCTGGGTGATCTCTTTGGGGTACATCTCACCGGCCCCCGCGATCCATTCGCCCAACCCAAAGAGGAGAAGCTCGCCGGGGAATCCTGGCATACCTATCTGCGCATGCCCGCAACCCGCCATCCCGTCCTGGCCGGTTTCGCGGATACGGACATCCTCCCCTTTGGCGGTCTGCTGGACTCCCTGCGGGTCGATCCCGGCGCCGTCATCCCGTTGACGTTTATCCCGCAATTTCCCGTGTACCCGCCCGAAAAGGCCTGGATGCGCATACCCGCCACCGATATACCCGGGCTGATCCTCCGGGAAACCCGGGCCGGCAGCCGGCTGGCCTTCCTGCCCGCCGACATCGACCGCCAGTATGGCCGCTCCAACCTGCCCGATCATGGCGACCTCCTGCGCAACCTCGTTCGCTGGGCCGCGGATGACGACATCCCGCTGACGGTCGAAGGCGCCGGGCTCGTCGACTGCCATCTGTATGAACAGGCCGGCGGCCTCGTCCTCCACCTCGTGAATCTCTCCAACGAGAACACCTGGCGTCAACCGCTCGACGAGCTCATTGCTATCGGTCCGCTGAAGGTCGGCGTCCGCATGCCCAGCCATCTTCCCGATAAAAAGATCCGCCTGCTGGTTGCCGGGGGCACGGTCCCTGCGCGAAGAGCTTCGGGCTGGTGTCATTTCGAGCTGCCGCGCATCCTGGATCACGAGGTCGTCATCCTTTAACGGTCAAAAACCGGTGGGTTTAGGTGAAATAATGGTCACCGGAAAACCCCGGCAACCCTTATATTTAGCACATAAAAGCCGACTACACATGAGGTTTCACCATATATTCGCTTGTTTCTTGCTGCTTGCCTCCTGCCTGACCACGCTCGCCCAACAACCGGCGACCGCCCAAACGGCCATTCCCGCCAACCTGGCCATCGTCGCCAGGGCCACGACCTCGGGCCGTCCCGGCGCCGTTCTCACCACCCTCAACGATGGTGACACCGCAGCAAACGAAGGCGATGGCTGGTTCCGTTCGCTGCACCGGCAGCCCAATGCCTGGGTTGAATACCAGTGGACGCAACCCATCACCACCCGGCAGGTCGCTACCCTGTGGTGGGACTATGAGCATACCGCCAAACTGCCCGGAAGCTACAAGGTCGAATACTGGGACGGCAAGACATTCCAGCCGGTACACAATGCACGGGGTCTCGGCCTCGTCAACCGAACCTTCAATACGACGACATTCGACGAGATCACGACGACGCGGCTTCGTCTCACCATGGACTCATCGGACCGGTACGACGTGACCCTGCTGGAATGGACTGTCGCCGAATCGGAACATTGCGCACCCGTGGCGCCGGTGGTCAATGCCGGCGCGGACCGCGACGTGATGCTCGATGGCAAGACCTATTTATTCACGAATGTCAAAAGCATACACCCCATCACGCGCACCCAATGGAAAGCGATAAGCGGTCCCGGTGTGACAACAAACACCTCCAGCCCCGTGACCATCGCAAACCCCGGCGAAGCAACCACCACCGCTACCTTCAAAACTACCGGCGTTTACACCCTTGAGTTCACCGCCTGGCAGGGCGAGCTGCATACCAGCGGAAAGATACGGGTCAAGGTCGTCAACCCGCCGCCGGCCAAACGGCTCGACGTCGTCTATACCAAACACTATAGCATCGACAGCAAGCTTTGGAACGATCGCGCCAAGGCCATCATCGTAAATTGGATACCCTATTGCATCGACCAGTGCGAACGCACCGATCTCACCACCGGCCAGGGGGGGCTCGACAATTTTATCGAAGCCGCCAAAGCCTTGCGCGGCGAACCACATGGCAAACACAAAGGATATGTCTTCTCCAACGCCTGGGTCCACCAAACGGTGGAAGCCATGTGCGAAGCCCTGATGGTCGATCCCAAGGGCGACAGGGAGATCATTGCTGCACAAGAGAAGATGAAAGCAACACTGGAACGATGGATACCGATCATTCTGGCGGCTCAGGAACCGGACGGCTATCTGCAAACGGCCTGGACACTTCGTGACACGAGCAGATGGCATCATCGCTGGTCACCGGAATCCCGTGGCAACCACGAAGGTTACACGGCTGGCTATTTCATCGAATCGGCCATCAACGACTATACGCTCACGGAGGGAAAGGACAAGCGTCTCTATAATGCGGCGAAGAAATTAGCCGACTGCTGGGTGGCCAACATCGGCCCCGGTAAGATCGCCTGGTTCGACGGTCACCAGGAGATGGAACAGGCCCTCGTGCGTTTCGGGCGTTTCGTCAACGATATGGAAGGCCAGGGCCACGGCGATGCCTATATCCGGCTGGCCAAATTCCTGCTCGATAACCGGCATGGCGGCACCGAATACGATCAGAGCCTTGTGCCGGTGCAGGAACAATACGAGGCCGTGGGTCACGCCGTACGCGCTACCTACACTTATTCGGGCATGGCGGACGTGGCCGCCGAGACCGGCGACGTAGACTACCAGAGCGCCGTCCTCTCGCTGTGGGACAATATGGTCAACCGCAAGTACTACATCACCGGCGGCATCGGCAGCGGCGAGACCTCCGAAGGTTTCGGCCCCGACTACTCGCTGCGCAACAATGCCTATTGTGAATCCTGTTCCAGCTGCGGCCTGATCTTCTTCGAATACAAGATGAATCTCGCCTACCATGACGCCCGCTATGCCGATCTCTACGAGGAGACGCTGTACAACGCATTGTTGGGCTCGCTGTCCCTCGACGGCAAAGACTTCCTCTACACCAATGCCCTCACGACCTCTCAGCCGCGCTACGCCTGGCACGTGTGTCCCTGCTGCGTAGGGAATATCCCCCGCACGCTGCTGATGATGCCTACGTGGACCTATGTCCGTGGCGACGACGGTCTTTATGTCAACCTCTTTATCGGCAGCACGATGAAGATCGAAAAAGTAGCGGGAACGGACGTCGAAATGACCCAAAAGACCGACTATCCCTGGAGCGGAAAGGTAGCCCTTACGGTAAACCCCAGGGAAACCAAAACCTTTACCTTGTACATCCGCGTTCCCAATCGTACCACCAGTGAACTCTATATCCCCGATACTACCATCAACGGCCTCAAATCGCTCACGGTCAACGGCAAACCGCTGACACCGGAGATCCGGCGCGGCTATGCCGTCATCCGCCGGACCTGGAAAAAAGGCGATAGGGTCGATTTCGAGCTGCCCATGACGATCCAGCGGGTAAAGGCAAGCGAAAAGATCGAGGCCGATCGCGGACGCATCGCCCTGCGTTATGGTCCGCTGCTTTACAACGTCGAGAAGGCGGACAATGGCGACATCAACAAGGTCATTGGCAATGGACCGCTCCATGTGGAATGGGAAGGCAATTTTCTGCATGGCATCATGGCGATAAAAGGCACGTGGGCCGACGGCAGCCCGCTCGTGGCCGTCCCCAACTATGCCCGGCTGAACCGCCTGCCCGTGACGGCATCACCGGATGAATCGAATCATACGCCGCCGCCACCACCCGTGTCCACCGTGTGGATAAAAGATTTACCTTAACCCTCTAATCACCAAAGCTTATGAGAAAACTCCTGAACATCGCCGTCTTTCTGATGGCCTGCATCGCGCTTACTACGACCAAAGGTCACGCCCAGATCTCGCCCGACTCCTACGTTCCCTGCCAGGAGATGCCGAACCTCATGCAGAATTATGAGGCGGATCTGCGTGCGTTGACGCGTTTTTACACGAGCACCTTTTATGGTAACCGCTATCAGGGCAATGGCGGCATCGAAGGAGCGTCGCGGGATGTTCGTGCCCGTTTCGACTCGCTCTATCGGGAATACCTGGCCAAAACAGAGGCCCTCGATTTCAATAGCCTGCCACAGGAATGCAAGGTCGACTATATCCTCTTCAAACGCGATCTCAAAGAAGAGCTGCGGGCTTCAGCCGAAGAGCAGAAGCAATATAGCAAGATCAGCCACTGGTTCCCTTTTGCGGACAGCATCTATGCCACGGAGAAACTCCGCCGTCGCGGGCACGTGCTTAACTCCGAGGCGCTGGCAAAAAACTGGTTCGACGCGACAAAAACGATCAGGACACTCGACCGGCAGCTCAAAGGTGACTCCAGCATGGATATGGACGCCTTGTATGAGGCTGGTCTCGTGATCGCCGATCTCCGAAGAGCTATTACCAGCATCTACGAATTTTACAATGGGTATGATCCCCTTTTCACGTGGTGGATGCCCAAAACATATAAAGAGCTGGATAGCGCGCTCGCCAATTATGCCGGCCAGTTCAAAGAAAAGAACAATAGATTCGCGGCGAACGATAAAAGCGGCATCGTGGGCCATCCCGTGGGCCGCGCAGAGCTGATCCGCCAGCTGAAATACGAAATGATCCCCTACAGCCCCGAAGAGCTTATCGGGATCGCGAACAAAGAATTTGCGTGGTGTGACAAAGAGATGCTGAAAGCCTCGCGCGAGATGGGTTTCGGCGATAACTGGAAGGCCGCGCTGGAGAAGGTGAAGAACGCCTATGTTCCCCCCGGCGAACAACCGGAAATGATCCTAAGATTATTTAACGAATCAGTGGACTTCCTCAAGAAACACGATCTCGTGACCATCCCGCCCCTGGCGGAAGAGACCTGGGGCATGATCATGATGACGCCCGAACGGCAGCTCGTCAACCCTTTCTTTACCGGCGGCAACGAGATCAGCATCTCCTATCCCACCAATACCATGGACGAGGACGACAAGCTCATGAGCATGCGCGGCAACAACCCCTATCTTTCCCGCGCCACGGTGCACCATGAGCTCATTGCGGGTCACAACTTGCAGGCCTTCATGAACACCCGTCATCGCACCTATAGGGATTTCGGCTCCGGTTTCTGGACCGAAGGCTGGTCGCTTTACTGGGAGCTGCTGCTATGGGATCTCAAATTCCCCCAGACGCCCGAAGACCGCGTCGGGATGCTGTTCTGGCACATGCACCGGTGCGCCCGGATCATCTTTTCGCTCAATTATCATCTGGGCAAATGGACACCTGAACAATGTATCGA
>Ga0134126_10004743_pt1 | contig 17011 bp, 14 predicted proteins | sample KB31752_FD_96881 | JGI IMG/M metagenome (GOLD analysis project Ga0134126, IMG submission 96881) | Terrestrial soil microbial communities with excess Nitrogen fertilizer from Kellogg Biological Station, Michigan, USA - KB3-175-2 | ecosystem: Environmental > Terrestrial > Soil > Unclassified ...
CCAAAGGGTAGCCCTGATGACGACGTCGTAAGGATTTACAAGAAACACCGGGTAAGGTTTATTGTTATGAACAGCAGGAAATGCCGCTATCTCGGCACGCCGGTTTTTTAACCATTGCAAAGTATAATGCCGGAGAGAATCCATCTTCCGGTCGTATTTTTTTTCCTTTTTTACAGCAAAATAATGGTAATTGGTTACGGTTGTTATTGCCCGGTATGCTACAAATAAAAGCAATATGGTAACTATGCTTATCCCGGTTTTTTTGCCGGTAAATAAAAGGAACGAGAAGAACAACAGGTAGCCCGCCAGTGCGCAAAAAACAATAGGCACGGTATAAAAGCGGTCGTGAACTATAAACAGCCGCAGGAAGGACGTGAAATTACAGGCAATAAAAAAGACCAGGCAAAAAAGTCCGCTGAAAACTATCCAGGGAGCTATTTTCCATTTAGCAATTTGCGGTACGCAGGTACGCAGGGTTACTGTAATTAAAAAAAGCAGAGATAAGAGCACGAGATCAAGCGACAGGTAGGCGAGGAAAAATGGCTGCCGGTTTACATCACCCGTCGCAAAGCCAAGAACGGCGATAATTAGAATGATTATGCCGAGGGTGAACCAATACCTGCCGCCCCTTATTTTATCGCCCTTTTTGTAAAAACTATCGATCCAGTGATTTTGCAGGGCTATGGTATAAATAGCGATGAGCGCCACAAACCAGAGCATGGGCGAAACGAAATTAAACCAGTAGGGTATATGATATGCATTCATGGTTTGCAAAATGCCAAAAGCGGGGATCAGAAAGCCCGCCGCGCCTAACAGCCTGGCGAGGTCGACCTTTCCGCCGGGGCGCTTATCACCGGGCAGTCCGGTGGTATCAAAATCTACCGGGCCAAGCCAAAACTGCCTGAATGTTAAATTCTTTGCGTTATCTACGGCCTTTGGCAAATGCCAGCATAAAAGCGCAAGTATAGAGGTGACTATAATAAAGAGCGCGCTGCCTGTTTGCGAGCTGTTTATAGATACCAGCAGGTCCTGCCCCTGGTCGCTGACAAACAGAACCGCAAACAATACCAGCAAAACGATAAGCACCGCCCGGAAACGCCACGAATTGAAAACAAGTTTTTGAAGTGCCGCCGAGGCCGCCTCAAGCCATACTTTCGGCTTGCCCAATTTTATGGCGACCCAAATCAATTTGGCCACTACAATAAAAAGTAAAGCCCATTTGATGATGGCAGGCAGCCCGACCACCCATGCGGCCATTGGCTGATGATTTTTGTAAAGCGTAATTAAATGGATAGTGCCAAAGTTTTCCAATACATCCATCAGTCCGGCGGCTGCCGTTAAACTCCCGAAAAGCCATGCGGTCGCTGCCGTGATTACAGGCGCGGGGCGGCCTTCGTGCCTGGTCCCCAGGCGGATTATCATGAGCAGCAGGATGGAGACATAAAAAAAGATAAAGCCAAAATCTGCATTATTGTTTTTGAGCGCAGTTTGAATGCCGCAAACCCTAACCACGTAAGTACTGTCTTTTCCGAACACCTGTATCTTTTTGTAGCTATGCGACCATTCGGCCAGGATGCTGTCGCGCTGCATGTTATCCATGCTTACTTCCCATGTTAGTATACCGGCGGGCGCATGAGGGGTTTTTAAAAGATAACTATCGCGGCTTGCAAGGCTGCCGCTGATGAGCAACCCTGTTAATAACAAAAGAAAAAGCGTATTAAAATGCAGGTTAACCCATGTTGTGAATGCTGAAGTTTTTTTTTGCTTGCTCATTGTAACAGGTTTTAAAAGGTTAAGCTAAAGGTACTATAAACAGGTGACTATGCAAAAAAAAATATCTGATTTTTAAGCAAATGTAGCGTCCTGAAACGGGCCTATTGCCCTGAAACAGAGTCCAACTCATTTAAAATTTTAAAATAAAGAAAAAAAAACTACCTTTCAGCCTCTCATTACCAATGAACCGAATTGTGAACACTATTAAAAAGAAAAAATGAAAACCTCAGCTATTTTCAGCAGCAAACCGATCATCCGTCTTTTCCAGGTGCAGATCATTTTATTACTGTTTATTTTCCCGGCAATCAAAACATCGGCGCAGCTAGCCGGCCAGGTAAAGCAACCGATGATCAAAGACCCCGACGTGATCGGCAGATGGGACATTACGATTGAAAAAGGAGGTAAAAGCATTCCTTCATGGTTGGAGGTGCAGAAATCAGGCACCCAAACGCTGATCGGCCGCTTTACCTATGCTTTTGGGAGCGCACGCCCTATTTCGGAAGTAAAACAAAATGGTGTTAAATACAGCTTTTCTATCCCCCCGCAATGGGAAGAAGGGAAGAGGAATATGGATTTTGAATTTGAAGTAGGCGGCAATAATATAAAAGGCACCATGGTTTACACCGATGGCACAAGCTCTAACTGGACTGGCGTGCGCGCACCTTCGCTGGTGCGGGCTAAAGACCCGGTTTGGGGTACACCGGTAAAATTGTTCGACGGAAAAGATACAAAGGGATGGCATACCGATGGCAAAAACCAGTGGATAGCAGAGAAAGGCATACTAAGAAGCCCGCATTCGGGATCAAACCTGATCACCGATAAAACCTTTACCGATTTTAAACTTCATATTGAATTCCGCTATCCACAGGGCAGTAACAGCGGCGTTTACCTAAGGGGCAGGTACGAATGCCAGATCATCGATACCAAAAGCGGCGCGCCCGAGCCGATCAATAACCAGTTTAGCTCCATCTACGGTTTTTTGCCGCCTAATAAAATGATGGCCAAGGATCCGGGCGAGTGGCAATCCTATGATATTACCCTCGTGGGCCGGTTGGTAACTGTGGTAGCCAACGGAAGAACGGTGATATGCAATGCCGAAATACCTGGCATCACCGGCGGCGCCATCAACAGCAGGGAAGGCGAGCCCGGCCCGATACTGATCCAGGGCGACCACGGGCCGATTGATTACAGGAATATTGTGATTACGCCGGCGAGGTAGGGGGGGGCACCGCCCCGTTGATATCAGTATATGTTGTTGACAGTAAATCCGCTCAGTTTAGGAGCATTTAAAATCTTTCCCGCCCCCAATCGTCCTATTAGCAGCCGGGTTAAACAATCCGCGGCATAATGGACTTTTAGTAAGATGAGAAAAAGACTTCCGTTTATTTTACTGGCATGGGTACTTGCCGATATATATTTTTTCAGGGCTGTTGAAACTTTAACAAGCAACCAATTTATTTTATGGGCCTACTGGCTGGTAGATATAGCCCTTGCCGCAGGTTTTGCAATGCTTATCAGCCGGCGCAAAGCTAACCGCCCGCCCGAAAATACCATCGCCCTGTTAATGGCCTCGACCTTATTGGTTTTTGTGCCGAAAATATTTGCGCTGCCGGTTTTACTGCTGGAAGATATCGGCCGCTTGTTCAGGCACTTTCCGCCGCGAAGCATTTGGGTGAGCGAGCTGGCGGTATTTATCGCGGCATTCGTGTTTTTAAGCCTGCTTTATGGCATGACAGGAGGGAGGCACCGTTATAAAGTGCACCGCCTTACTTTAAAGTTTGATGACCTGCCCGATGCGTTTGACGGTTTTACGATAACCCAGCTGTCAGATATTCATGCCGGCAGCTTCAGCAGCCGCAGGGGTGTCGAAAAGGGCATTGCGCTGGTTAACAAACAAAACAGCGACTTGTTGTTATTTACCGGCGACCTTGTAAACAATAAGGCCAGCGAAATGGAGCCCTGGATAAGCACCTTTGCGAAACTTGAAGCCCCATTTGGCAAGTACTCGGTCTTAGGAAATCATGACTATGGCGACTATACCAAATGGGAAAGCAAAGAAGCAAAAGCAGCAAACCTGGCCCGCCTGAAGAAAGTTCATAAAGAGATTGGCTTTAAACTATTGCTGAACGATTCGGTACACATAACAAAAGGCGGAAGCGCCATCGCATTGATAGGAGTAGAGAACTGGGGGAAAGGCGGTTTTCACAAATATGGCAGCCTGACCAGGGCTGCGGCAAGTGTTCCCGATGATGAGTTTAAAATACTGATGTCGCACGACCCATCGCATTGGGAAGCAAAAACCCTGGAGCATAATAAACACATCAACCTTGCTTTGGCCGGCCATACGCACGGTATGCAATTCGGTATCGAACTGTTTGGCTTTCAATGGAGCCCGGTGAAATATGTTTACCCGCAATGGGCAGGCCTGTACGAACGAAACGGCAAATACCTTTATGTTAACCGCGGCTTTGGCTTCCTCGGGTTTAAGGGGCGGTTAGGCATCTGGCCGGAAATTACGGTGATCACGTTGAAAAAAAGCTGAAAGCTGAAAAAGGCAGAAAGCGAAAAGCTGAAAGCAAAAAGCGAAAGGCAAAAAGCTGAAAAAGGCGGAAAGCGAAAAGCTGAAAGCAAAAAGCAAAATCAACTTTTTGATTGTTTAAGATTTCCTTGCTATTTATGTGAAATTATTTAGCAGACCAATAAAATATGAAAATAGTAAGGGTTCAATACACAACAAGGGCGGAGTACGCTGATGTAAATAAAGCTAACATTGCTGCCATTGTAAAGGAATTAAAAGAACTTGATCACCCCGGCATTAAATATGGCGCCTACCTGCTGCCGGACGGAAAAACATTTATGCATTTCGACCAGTTTGAAAGCGAAGAAGCCCACGAGGTTTTAACCGGGCTAGCATCATTCAAAAAGTTCGCTGCCGAATTAGAAGCAAGCGCATTGGAGGCTGAACCGAAACTGGAATTGCTTTCTTTGGTGGCTGCGACTGATAACTTTTCCGGTTAATGGCCAACAAACGTTCCCGTTGCTTATCGTCGCATAAACAGATTTAATGTATCTTTATGCATGTCCATTGACGATAAATCACTGCAATTTTATACGACCGGGGCAAAGGAATATGCGGCGCACGTCCGGAACCCGAAAGAGTCCGTTTATCATGCCTATTATGAAAAGCCGGCAATGTATGCGCTGCTGCCGGATATTAAAAATAAAACGGTGTTGAGTGTAGGCTGCGGGAGCGGGGAAGATAGCATACACCTACAAAGGCAGGGCGCCGGAAGATCGGTAGGCATCGACATCAGTGCCGAGCTCATCGCTATTGCAAAGGAGGCCTATCCTGAATGCGAATTCCACGTGATGAATATGGAGGAAATCGATTTTCCGGACAGCAGTTTTGATTTCGTATATTCCAGCCTCGCGATACATTATATAGAAGACTGGAGCAAGGTATTTGCACACGTTTACCGCATACTGAAACCCAATTCATCATTTCTGTTCTCTTGCGGGCACCCGCTCCGGTTTGCAATGGATGAAAAGGACAATGGAGAATCCGTGACCCGGACATTGCAAATCGCGGAAAATACCGCTACGGGCGAATTCAAGATCACCGGAGATTATCTTGCCAAAAGAAAAACCATCGATGCCCTGGGCAAAAATACCGCAAACACCTGGACAATGCCTATCGGCGATATTGCCGCCATGGCAACCGATGCCGGTTTCCTTATTGAGCGGGTGGTTGATCCGCGGCCGCTTGAAGAGCTCAAGGAAATAGATCCGCAAACATACTACCGGTTAAGTAGAATACCGGAGTTTGTGATATTTAAGTTGAGGAAGATGTGATGAGCATAAGCACCAGAGCAACGGTCGAACCGCTGGGTTGCGAAATGATAAATATTTGAGGCTAACGTTCAGTTTCGCCATCTGACTAGAAAATTCAGGTTCTGCGATCCTATGGTTAATTAATTGCCGGAATAAGTTTTGTATATTTGTTATTAACAATAATCATAGTTAAGATGGAAACTGTGCTGCTTCAGATCAATAATAATAAGGCCTACAAACTCCTGGAAGATTTGGAGGCACTTGATATTGTTAAAGTGCTTGAAAAAAGTGCCCAGCCGAAACAAAAACTTTCTGCCAGATTTGCGGGCTCACTCCATCTTTCTAACGAAGAGTATAACGACTTTCAGGATTCTATTAAACAGGCCAGAAACGAGTGGGAAAGAGATATTTGATTGATTCCAATGTTGTCATTGGATACTTAGATAACAAATTACCCGAACACGGAATGGCGTTGATGAATCCTGTCATCGATGATATTCCGAATATTTCCATAATTACCAAAATTGAGGTATTGAGATTTAACACCTCAACGGGAGCCTACAAGATTTTAGAGGATTTTATTAACGAAAGTGCAATTTTTAATTTGAACGATCTTGTTGTCGATCACACAATTTCTATTTGTAAATCTCATAAAATTAAATTGCCCGATGCAATTATAGCTGCAACTGCTCTTGTTCACAGCTTTACGCTGGTCACCCGCAATATTTCTGATTTTAAAAAAATTAAAGGGATAGATTTATTAAACCCATGGGATTTACCTGACGGCCTGTAGCTGAAACAGGATTATCGTCAGGTTAGCTTTTTTAAAACATCTACACCTAACCATCTATCAAATGCCGGAGGAATAGCGTCGGATTATCTAAAAACGATTTGGTGAGCGTATAATGCTCGGTGTCCTGGTAAGTGGTTTCGTGCACACCATTTTCATCAAACTGGTAAATGGTGGCGCCAGGGTAACAGATAAGCATAGGGGAGTGGGTGGCTATCAGGAATTGGGCCCGGCCGCTTTTGTCAAGCTGGTGGATAACCGCCATAAAGGCTAAAATCCTGGCCGGCGACAGCGCCGCTTCGGGCTCATCCAGGATATAAATACCCGCCTCGAACTGGTTACTAAATAAGTTGAGGAACGATTCGCCGTGCGATTGCTCAAGCAGCGACCGCCCGCCATAGGCGTTGTAAATGCGCGGACTATCCACAGCCAGTTCATCAATATAGGACGCAAAATTGAAAAAGCTTTCCGCCCGCATGAAAAACCCCTCCGTGATCCTTTTCGGCGTCCAGCCTAAGCCTACATGCCCCGCCAGCGCTGATTCGTAACCTTCAAACCGATGCCCTGTATTAAAATTATGGTTCCGGTTGCCTCCTCTCAAACTGAACCCGCACTGCTCCGCAATACCTTCAAGCAAGGTCGACTTCCCTGATCCGTTCTCGCCGACAAAGAATGTTACATTACTGTTTAGCTCAAGCCGTAGCCCATTGCCAAGGCTTGGGATGTGCTGCAGGTAACTGCCATCCTGCAGGGGCGGGAGGGATATGCGGGATAAAAATGGCATGTATCAGTCTTGTTGTTTCAGAACAAACTTACGATTTCCTGATTTATTTGAGGCTATTACAGAAAGTTCGGCTAATTCTTATTTTGAGGTGCTATAACCTATTTACTGCGATTGCAATAATGTCCCGTAGGGACATTTGGTTGGTAGAAAAATGCCGCCTTTTTTTTCGTTCCGTAAGGAACGATTGGTGATTTGGCTACCTTGCATATAAATTTAACGAAACGCGGCGAACCGGAATAGCGCCCACCATCCGTTCCTAACAGAACGCTTTACAATAATTATTTATTTTCTACCAACGAGTTGTTCCGCTGGAACAAAGCTTCAAGTTATAGCACCTCAAAATAAGAATTAGCCGAAAGTTCCTATAGCATAAAAATATCTTATCCCGAGGTACAAGTGGGTTTACATATGGTTTACACTTTTTCGAAGTCAAAAAATTATATAGTGTTTATAATCAGCTATTTATACGGATTATATTAACAAACGAGGGTTTACACTTTTTATAAAATTCAGGCTTTAGATTCACAGAAAGCCTTTTTGTGTGCAGCATAGCCTTTGGTGCGAATGGCTGGCATCAATCAATTTTTTTTGCTTCCACCCACATCATATTCTTTTTAAAGTCGGCAAGAAACTGCACGCCTGCCCTGCAAAATGATCGGACCGGTTTATTATCTATTGTAACAGGCAACCAGTTATTTGACATATTGATTACCCTAACCACCTCTTCATCCATACCGCTGCCAGCTGCGAGAATAGTACAAACGTGGCTTACGCTGCCATCCGGCTCGATAATAAAACTCACATAACTTGTACCTACCTTACGGTCCTCAAAGGCAATAGTCGGGGGCCTGACATTTTTTTTAATGAAAGTGTTAAAAGCTTCAAAACCACCCGGACAGTTTTTTTCGATGCTGGCAGCCATGATTGTATCTGCAACATTTATTGATTTTTGAGCCGCAGCATTGTAAAATATACAAGCTAACAGTAAAAGGATCAGGACTTTCTTCATAAAATAAATATTATAACAATACAGTGTATTCTCAAAGATAATCTAAGGTTGTTATATAGCTGAATATTTATCAGAAAATAGGTGCAGGGGAAGGAGTTCGGAGTTCCCTGGTAGGCTTTGTACACCTTGCGGTGAATCAGTCCAAGCCGATTCAAAAAGGATTTGTTAAAAATATGCCGAATACCCTGGGTTTAAGCTAAATAATATTTTTTAAAAAATACTTTTAAATATAAGCCACTTTACATAACTTTGAAACGCAAAGTACTTTTAAATTTCAAAGACACAATAACATGAAGATTTCAATAACAAAATTCATTCTCATCTTTCTCGCTTCGGCGTTTGTCTTTATAATTATCACCAATTTGTTATTGCAACCCGTAAACGGCGATTGGTTTCCGGGAACCGGCTCGCCAATAGCCTGGAAACGCAACTTGGCCACGATTATTTATCCTGTAAAAATTGTTTTAGTAGGGCCCCTGGCGCCAATATTCAACGATCCGGACCCGGCGCCCCCGGTCCGGGCGCTTGCCTGCGCTGTATACTGGACTGCCATAGCTTCAGTACTTTATTTTCTCCTCAATAAAATACTCACCCGTAAAAAAGCATAAGGTTGGGAACAAGGCCTTCAAAAAAACCACCTTAATTATTAAAATGCCATTATGAATAGATTTGAAGAACTATATTACGAGGCAAAGGCAGACAAATGGTTTCAAAGGTTTGCTGTTTTTTGCCGTATCGCTTTAGCAGCGAGCTTTATTCCGGCGGGATATATTAAAATCATGGGTGAAAGGTTCGCCGCAGGCCTGCCGTCTAATAATCCTTTAGGTCATTATTTCGATGCCTTACACCTCACGGGATATTAGTATACATTTATTGGAATTGCTCAAGTCATAACAGCTATATTATTGCTTATTCCAAGGACCTCGGTTCTGGGTGCGCTGATGTACTTTGCCTTCATCGTTAATATTTGTGTGCTGACCTACGCTACCCGCTTTGATGGCACCCGGGGCGTCACGATGATGTTACTGGCAAGTTTGTTCTTATTAATCTGGAATTACGACCGTTTAAAACATGTCTTGCCAGTTAAACAACTTAAAACAGATCCTCCTGTAGTAAAAAGGCCGCTTGGTAAGCGCTTTCGGGTATTGTTTTTTGGAGGCTCCCTCGCAGTTTTGGCCTTTATTATCATCGGTACCTTTTATTTATATGAGATTGTTCCGGGCAACTCTGAGGCGGAGTGCCGAAATCAATGTGCTTCCAGCAAAAACCCCGCGGCCTGCGAAATTTTCTGCGACTGCATTTATAAACAAGGCCAACAGCTGGATAGCTGCCTGGCAACTTTTAGTAAGGCAAAGGCTATTCGAAGGTTTGGTGGGAAGTAGCCGCCTGACAGGCCAGCGACCTATTAGCGATCTAAAGTAAATTGTTTTAAGGATAATCACGTCCGGACGAGTCAGAACCTAAGCATCTCACTTTAACTGCGAGAATTAAATGTTGCAAATCAGGTAATTACACAAGTTATTTGCGATCAAGGGGCCCTTTAAAGTCAGTAATAATTTTTCAACATCCTTTATATGGTATGACATAAATCACGTTGCCTGAAACAGATAAATTGAAACCATAATTTTCTATGGCTGGAAGTAACAGTTTTTTCCATGTCTTGCCCATGTCTGATGACCGGAATATACCGTCTGAGCGGCCACATACTAGATATTTACCCATTTGTTTGATGCAAAAAATATCCGGTGAAGATTCAAGCAAGCCTATTTTTTTCATTAGTGAACTACTCCAGGAAGGCTGAAGTTCTTCACCTATGATCTTCCAGGTTTTTCCATTATCCAGTGAAATGTGTACGCTGCTTGTATGGGTTATTGTGTTGTTTACTATAGCGGCAAATCCTCCGTCGATACGTTCCACAGCGACGCCGGCGCCCACTTCACCAATCACACGATACCAGTTTTCACCATTGTCGGTCGATCTTAATATTCCCAGTGAGCTGGCAGCCAGGAGTACGCCGTTCGACTCTGCCATTTTCATTATCCAGCCTGCAACATGCACATATTTCCAGGTTTTGCCACCGTTAGCAGATTTATAAACGGCGTTGTTGGAGCCGATGAAAACTGTGCCTCCCGTAGTTTCAAAAACGCTGCTTACTTGTTTCTCTTTATAATTCTTGTACATCCAATCTACTGTTCTGTTAATACGCACGGCTTGCTCCTGAAAATTCATGTACATGGGCGCCCAATCACTTTTTCCGTTTGTTTTTTTTAAAAATTGGCCCCTGAAATTATATGCCAATATCCCATTTTTGCCGGGCGCGATATTACGCTGTTCACCAGGGAAAATGTCTTTTGTCCAAAAAGAAGTTGCGGAATTTGGTTCACTGTGATAAACCCCATTGCCGGCACGTAAATAGAACCCGCTGTCGTTGGTAAAGAAGCCATCTCTCCACACACTTTCCCTCCGCAATTTTTCCGGCAGCCCTTTGCTAATGTCCTGCCATGTTTGCCCGCCGTCAGTAGATCTGAAAATAATGGCTACATGCCCTGATTTACTCCCTTTTGTTGTTTTCTCCCACGCTTTCTTTTCTTTTAGCACAAAAGAATTTAATAGAAATAATCCCACTACGATAGCCGGAACAAATACAAATAATCTTTTCGTTTTATTATTTTTCATGTCGTATTAAAATTGATTCACCGAAATTACTTCGATAATTTTCAGTCTGAAGAACCAGGATTGTAAATAAAAATGTAAACTTTGTAAATTAAATTCCTGACATTATGCTTGATAGCCGAAACCTGCTCGCAGGGAAACGCAAATACCTGTGCGGATTGATAGTACTGTTATTCAGCTGTGCAATCTGCGCAACTTTCAGCATGGCCGGTAATGACGATTTTAATATCGCCAGGAGGGAAGTTTTGCTCCGCAGGATCGGGCATGAACTGCTATTACAGTCGGGCGACAGTACTTCAAGGGTGCTGCCGGTAAAAAAGATCGCGGAAAATGAATACCAGCTCAGGTTTGAGAATGAGCTTACTTTTCGGCCGGACTCCCTGGTGAATACTGCCCGGCGTTTGCTGGCCAAAGACCCGCTATTAAGTGATTATGTTGTTAACGTTTTGAACTGTGGCGACGCCAGTGTGGCCTATGGATTCGCTATATCTAAAAATAAAAAAGATGATATCGTATCCTGCAGGGGAAGAAAGCAACCCAGGGCATGTTACATGATCAACATTAAATTTAAACCGGCTGGCATAAATGCAGTAAAAAACGGATATATTTTGGGCAGCCTGCCATTATTAGCATTTGTTGGTTTTATTTTTTACAGATCTGCTAAACCCCGGAGGGCCTTGCCTAACAATCAGCACACCAGTACATTCGCTTTTGGCTCGGTCTTGTTTAATGCGCAGGAACGGCAACTGGTAGTAAATAAAAAGACCACAGACCTGACCGGAACCGAAACGCGCCTGCTGCTGATTTTCGCATCGTCTCCCAACGAGACTATAGAGCGAAGCCGGCTGCAAAAAGAGATATGGGAAGATGAGGGTATTATTGTGGGACGCAGCCTGGATATGTTTATATCAAAACTTAGAAAAAAATTGGAACCTGATCCCAATACTAATATCGTTGTAATACGCAGCAAAGGATATAAACTCGACATTAGCGTTAAGAAAAATCTCCTCGGCCAAAAACTGAATTTTTAAACTTCAATTGGTATTTGTATGATACGAAACTATTTCAAAATTGCCTGGCGAAATTTGTGGCGGCATAAACGGATGACAATGATCAATGTTTTCGGCCTGGGCGTAGGTATGGCCGCGGCAGTACTTATTGCTTTATGGGTGCAAAACGAATTGAGTTTTGATAAACTTCAACCGGATGCTAAGAATATTTATCGCATAAAAGTAAGATTATCTATTTCGAAGACGGAGACCTGGGTTTGGGAAAATTCGCAATATGTTCTCGGTGATTTTGCTCAAAGGCAAATACCCGAAATAACGGATGTTACGCGCCTTAAATCCCATTACGGGGATTTGAATATGCGTTATGGCGATAGGCTGATTACTGAAAAAAAGTCGGCCTATGTTGATGACCATTGGTTTAAAATATTCCATTACGATGTGGTCGACGGCTCGACCGACGGATTTGTAAAAAACCCGTTCAGCATAATTATCACTGAATCAACCGCAAAAAAGTATTTCGGCGACAACGAAGCCGTCGGAAAAGTGCTGCGCCTTGATACTGTTAATTACCAGGTACAGGCAGTAGTTAAAGATAACCCGGCCAACTCCAGCTTTCAATACAATTTGTTGATGCCCATCGCCGCACAATTCACCGATCCACAGCAAAAAAAGAATGCCTTGGAGTGGGGTAATTACAATTACCTTACTTTTTTAAAACTGAGGCCGGGAGCAAACACGGCGAGCGTCGCAACCAAAATCAAAAGCATTGTTCATCAAAATAAAAAAGGAGATAAAGGCGACCAAAAGTTCGAGCTGATCAGCCTGCCCGATATACATTTTGAAAACGATCTGCAAAGCTCGTCTATCCTGCATGGCAACCGTACCATGGTAAACGTATTTATGGTTCTTGGCGCTTTGTTACTGATCACTGCCTGTATTAACTATGTCAACCTCACTACAGCGCGGGCCAGCCTTCGTTCAAAGGAGGTAAGCGTCCGAAAAATTGTGGGGGCCGACCGCTTGCACTTATTCGGCCAGTTTATGTCCGAATCCTTGCTGGTAAGCTTTTTGGCGCTGGTACTTGCATTGATTTTGGTGGAGGCAGCGATGCCATGGTTTAAAACCTTTACTGGCAAGGCCTTCGAAAACCCGTTCATGTCGCCGGTCATCCTGCTTATTTTGGGTGTTACTTTATTGGTTTCATTTTTATTAAATGGATTATACCCGGCTGCTTTGCTTTCTTCGTTTCAACCCTTAAATGTGTTCAGGGGCAAATCGGTGCTCAATTTTAAGGATGTCAATCTCCGGAGGGTATTGGTGGTGGCGCAGTTCACTATATCCGTGGTGCTTATCGTGGGTACATTGGTGATCTACCGCCAGCTGCGTTTTATACAAACGATGGACCCCGGCTATAACCGTTCGCAGGTGTTCAGCTTTTCATTTCCCTACTGGACTATTCCGCATTTCGACTATAAAAAATCTGATGAGCTTCTTAAAACAGTTAAGCAGCAGCTAAAGGAGCAAAGCGCTACATCGAACGTCGCGATGGCCGGCAGTGGTTTGGTTGATTTTGGCAATGCCAGTTCCGGGGGCTTTGATTGGGCCGGCCGGCCAAAAGACTTCGATCCATCCTTCGCGCCGCTGCGAGCGGATGTTGATTTTCAAAATCTTATGCAGATCAGGATGAAGGAAGGCAGGTGGTTTAGGAACGATATTTCTGACCAGAAAAATGCTATCCTTAATGAAACCGCGGTGAAGCTTACCGGACTTCATGAGCCCATTATAGGGCAGCGTTTTGTTCACCAGGGCGATACAGGCGTAATTATCGGCGTGGTACAAGATTTTCACTACAAAAGCCTGCACGACAAAATAGGGCCGATGGTTATTTCCAATAATCCCGGCGAGGGCTTCTACATAAAAACCGCGCCGGGAAATACCGCGGCCGCCATAGCAGCAGCCGGGAAAATATGGAAGCAATATTTCCCTAATACGCCTTTCGCGTACGATTTCCTTGATGAAACGTACAACAACCTTTACAAACAAGAACAGCAATCGTCCGTACTGATAACATTATTCGCTTTGATAGCAATTTTTATATCTGCCTTAGGTTTACTCGGCCTGGCTGCTTTCGCTGCCGAGCAAAAAGTAAAAGAAATCGGGATAAGGAAGGTGTTAGGCGCCAGTATGCAGCATATTGTCCGGCTGCTTTCAGTCGATTTTATTAAAATGGTTTGCATTGCCAGCGTAATTGCCTTCCCCTTAGCTTATTGGGCGATGAACAAATGGCTGCAGGGCTTTGCCTACCGGATCAGCCTTTCCTGGTGGATATTTATAGGCGCAGCCGCTATCGCGTTGCTCATCGCGCTGATAACGGTCAGTTTTCAGGCCATTAAAGCGGCAGTTGCTAATCCCGTGAATAGTTTGAGGTCGGAGTAGAGAGATTAGAGGTTGGAGACTAGAGGTTAGAAAAGTCACTAATCACCAATCAAATGTAGTTTAGTTAACGAAATAAAGCCATCTGGAATGCTCCGTTAGGAGTAAAATATCGGTAGAAAATTGGTTAAACGAACAATGCGTGCCGTTGGGTACGTAACTGGCGCCATGTACCGCACCTACGGAGCGATTTCGTTTTTTGAAATTTCTTCTACCCATATTTGCCCCCGGTGGGGGCGGGTCCTTAACTAAACGACATTGAATCACTAATCACCAACCTCTGATCTCTGCCCTCTGCCCTCAACTGTATCATAAGTGAACATACGATGTACATTTACGAACATGCCGGTTTGCTATAATACATTGATTATGAAATATTTATATTTTGGTATGATAATTTAAACACGACATCAAAAACCACAGGAAAATGATCGTAAATTATCTGAAAATTGCCTGGCGTAACCTTTCAAGGCAAAAACTTTATAGCCTGATAAATATATCAGGATTGGCCATGGGCCTGGCTGTTTGCATGTTAATCATGCTATATGTGACACACGAGCTAAGTTTCGACCGTTTTCATGCAAATGCAAAACGGATTTTTCTTTTGAAGGAACACCTGAAAATGGGTGACCAGCAAATCCAGATGTACACAAATTATGTCACCGGTCCTTTGATCAAGCAACGTGAGCAGGATGTGGAGGCCTACCTGCGGACAAAAAAAGTTTTCCAGGACGTAATTGTCGAGGCTCCTTTGCAAAACAACAACAAACTGTCAGAGAGCAAAATGTTTTTTGCAGATGCCAATTTTTTTAAGTTCTTTTCCTTTAAGTTGCTGTCCGGCAATCCTTCTTCGGTGTTAAGTAAACCGTTTTCACTGGTTATCTCGGCCGATATGGCAAAAAAATATTTTGGGAATCAAAATCCCGTCGGTAAAACGCTGAAAATAAAAACTGAAAATCCATATTTATACACTATTACCGGCGTTGCAGAAAATGCGCCGTCCAATTCAAGTATCGAATTTAATTTCCTGGCGTCGACTTCAAGTTTAAGCCTGATGCAAGAGAACAAGCGTTTTTTACAAGCACAGTATGTGGATGCAGGCGATTTTACCACTTATTTGCTTTTAAAGCATCCGCAGGACTCGGCAGCGGTACAAAGGTTCGTTCAATCGTTGATGAAAGGCGGACAGGCCAATATAAAGGGCTATTTGCAGTTGACCGGATTAACCAAACTGCACCTTAAAGGCAATTCCGGCGATTTTGCGAATGTTAAGTATCTTAAAATATTTCCATTTGTCGCCGGCTTGATCCTGTTGCTTGCATTGTTTAACTACATGAGCCTTTCTACTGCCCGTTCAACTTTAAGGGCCAAAGAAGTAGGCATAAGAAAGGTAAACGGGGCGAGCAGGCGCACTATCGCGGCCCAATTTTTTGTTGAATCCGCATTTTTTGCCTCGCTATCTTTTGCGATAGGCTATTTTATTTGCTACCTGCTTAAGTCCTGGTTCCTAAATAGCCTCCAGTTGAATATCGATACTTCATTTTTATACAGCCCACTTGTATTGATGGTTTTAGGCGGGCTATTAATAATAACCGTGCTGATTGCAGGCAGCTATCCTTCAATAATTTTATCAGCTTTTAAGCCTGTAATTACGCTTAAAGGGAAAATGAGCAAACAGGCAGGGGGCAAGAGCGTACGCAAGGTATTTACGACTTTCCAGTTTGTTATTTCCATAGCATTGATCGTTTGCGGGATCATAATAGACCGGCAGCTATATTATTTCAGGCATATTGACACGGGCATTGATCGCGAAAATGTGCTGATGGTTCCTGTAAAGGAGGGTTTCGGAAAGCAGTACCAAAGTTTCAAGAGGGAAGTTAGGTCATTGGCCGGCGTTAGCCAGGTTGCTACAGCCGGTTACCCGATGTATAAAGGCTATAACATGTTTTTTATACCCGGAAAGACCAAAAACGAAAATATTCCTATGCCTGTCTTATCGGTCGACAAGTCGTTTATCTCTGCATTAAATATCCGCTGGAAAATACCGCCTGCTTTCCCCGACGCTATAGACGGGCCAAAAAAAGTGGTGATCAACGAGTCGGTTATCGCTAAATTAGATTTGCCCGCCAATCCGATTGGACAGATGATTGATTTTGGCGGCCGGCAAGGCTATAAATATGAAATAGCCGGGGTAATAAAAAACTTCAATTTTAGCTCGCTGGAAAGCACTGTCGGACCGTTATGCCTGCTTGTTGCGGCGGACACAACTGCGGCCTGGGGCGTTACCGGCGGTTGTCTTTTTGCTAAAATAAAGCCGCATACCAATTTGCCGACACTTATTGAATCTGTTCAAAACATCTATAAAAAATATGATGCCGAAACACCTTTCGGTTACACCTTTATGGACGATGCCTTTAATGAACAGTACAAAGCCGAAGACAGGCTGGCGTCGATATTCACAATATTTACAGGTATAACCATACTGCTGGCTGCGATGGGCCTCTTTGGCCTTGCAGCGTTTACTATTGAACAACGCACCAAGGAAATTGGCATACGCAAAGTGCTTGGGGCAAGCTTCGCAACCATAACTGCTTTATTATCCGGTGATTTTCTGAAGCTGGTGCTGCTGGCCGTCCTTATCGCCTCGCCTGTTGCCTGGTGGGCTATGCACAAGTGGCTGCAAAGTTTTGCTTACCGCATAAATATTC
>Ga0134126_10004744_pt1 | contig 17011 bp, 14 predicted proteins | sample KB31752_FD_96881 | JGI IMG/M metagenome (GOLD analysis project Ga0134126, IMG submission 96881) | Terrestrial soil microbial communities with excess Nitrogen fertilizer from Kellogg Biological Station, Michigan, USA - KB3-175-2 | ecosystem: Environmental > Terrestrial > Soil > Unclassified ...
GTGCCAGCTCCGCAGCGTGCTCGCGGTCGTCTTTGGCGCGACGCGCATTGCCGTCTGCTGTCCACATGTCGCCCGCCGCCGCCATTCGCCACGCGGCTTTGTAGAGAGCTTCGGGAGCGCGCGGGGAGCCCGGATACTGGTCCGCGTATTTTGTGTAATACTCAGCCTCTTTCTCCGGACACTTCTCCGCACCCTGCCAGTCGCCGCACAGCTTGTTTTCGATCATCTCGAAGGCCGCATAATCCGCCCATTTTGTGTTCGGAAAATACTTTTCAATGTCCTTCATTTCGTTCTCGTCGGGCTGTTCGCGCAGGTAATTCTCCTTCTCATGCGCGGAGGGCAGCGTGGAGGCGTCCGCTTTTTGCAGTTGCCAGCGAATGTCCGCCGCGCGCCACATCGCCTCCGGCGTCAGCGTGGATTTGGGAAACATCTCCACCACGCGCATATACAGCAGCCGCGCCTCAAGGGCCGCGTGCGGCGGGGGGTGCGACTCCGAGGCCGCGTCCTCCTTGCTCTCCGCCTCGCCGAAGAGAATCTTGTCGCCGTTCGGGGAGTTCTGGTCGATGACGCCCTTGTTCAGAATCCAGCCGGACAGCGGAACCACCTCGGAGCCGCCACCCATTGTCGGCGCCGTCGCGTCCTGCTGCTGATTGCCGAGCGAGTCAATGTTCGCGAACACCCGCAGCCATTGCCCGCTGCGCTCGACAATCACCATCTCGCGCCCGGGACTGATGACGGAAACGCGGCTGGACGACTCATTGGGCTCCACATAAAGATTGGCCTCGCGCACTAGCGTCGCCCTGGGACCGTTTTTGGGAGTCGGCGGCACCGGCATGGGCTTTTGCGCCAGTGCCAGGCCGCAGCCGGCCACTAGGAGAATGAGAAGACAAGCTCGAATTCGCATGGCAAAGGTAAGACGCCGAGAGCGGTCCTTTCGTCTGGATTGCGGCCTCAATTATTCAAAAATCCTGAAAAGTGATCCTGATTCTAAAAGAGTTATCGGGTGGATGAGGCTATCATCCTCATAATACAGTGCTTATCGTCAAATTCCTCTCAACAAACGGGTTACGCCATTCGGTGTCGAGTCCCTTTGATCGGGCGGGGAAGACATCGTTCGCTGAAAGGGGCTTTTCGAGCTCCGCAAAAATGCGCAGGGGCTAAAGCCCTCATTCATTTTCAACATTTGCGGCATGGCTAAAGCCATGCCCTGATACGAAACTTGATTTTCAGCAAGCTCGAAGCCGTGCCTTCCAAAGAGAGAGCGTATTCATCAAGCTGTTCTTCCTAAAGTTCCTCGGGACGGTCCAAAAAGCCCCTCTATTCAGAATAGCAGCTTCGCAGAAGTCATCGGCGTGGGGATGTAATTGATATGACGTGAGTTGCAACAAAAAAGCTTGACAATTCTGGGCGGCGGCTTGAATCATGCTCCGGGCTCGATATTGCCTCCGCTTAGGATGATTGCGGCTTTGCGCCAGGGCGGAAGCTGGCGCGAATGGAATATCATGACTGCCGTGGTAATCGCGCCACTGGGCTCTGCCGTGATTCCGATCGAGACCAGCGTTCTCATCGCCTCCCGCACTTCCTCATCCGACACGGTGAGAATGTCGTCCACGTAGCGACGAATGTGCTGGAAATTGAGATTGCCCAGGCTCTGGGTTCGCAGCCCGTCGCAGATGGTGCGGGTGGTTCTTTCTGCCGGCCACGTCACCAGTTTGCCCGTCCGAAAACTCTCCTGCGCATCACCCGCCAACTCCGGCTCTACTCCTATTACGCGCGCGTCCGGCTTCAGAAATTTCACCGCTGTGGCCACGCCGCTCAGCAACCCGCCGCCGCTCACCGGAGCCAGTACCAGGTCCACGTCGGGCAGATCTTCAACAATCTCCAACCCGCACGTTCCCTGCCCGGCGATAATGGCCGGATCGTCGTACGGAGGCACAATCGCGTACCCAAACTGGGCCGCCAACTCCTCGGCCTTCTGCTTTCTTTCAAGGCTTGAAGGTCCGACCAGAATAATTTCCGCGCCGAGAGCCGCAGTGGCCCGCTGCTTGAAATCCGAGGCATTGGACGGCATCACAATGACGGCCTTCGCGCCTAGCGTACGGGCCGCGTAGGCCACTCCCTGGGCGTGGTTGCCGCTGGAGTAGGTAATGACGCCGCGTTCTCGTTCCTCGGGCGAAAGCTGCGCAATTTTGTTGTACGCTCCGCGCAGCTTAAAGCTGCCGGTGTTCTGCGCGCCTTCATTTTTGAGGAAGACTTCGCCACCCACTCCTGGCAAATTGAGCGGCAGCATGGGAGTGCGCACAGCGACGGGGGAAAGGCGTTGTTGCGCGGACTGAATGTCCTGGAGGGTCACGCAGGGAGCGCTATTGTTCATCGACACGAGGCCTTGTAACTACATATGTGGTAACATAAGGCGTGGAATTTGAATGGGACGGAAGGAAAGCTGTCATCAACTTCAGAAAGCATGGTATCGCTTTTCCATTTGCCGCACAGATATTCAAAGACGAGAATCGCACAGAGAAGCGCGACGAGAATGAAGATTACGGTGAAGTCCGATGGCTTACAACTGGCCTGATTGATGAGGTTGAATTCGTGGTTGTGTATACGATCCGCGATCAGAAAATCCGTATTATTTCCGCGAGAAGAGCAAACAGTCATGAGAGAAAAGCATACTGGAATCGTTAAATATCATCTTGACCCGAATAAACCCGTCAGGCTTTCTCCAAAGGAAAAGGAAAAGCTTCAGAACATGACTGACGAAGACATTGACTACTCCGATATTCCGCCACAGAGTGGTGTGAACTGGACGCGCCCCGGCGCGCTGATTCCCGGAGAAAACAAGCAGCAGATCACGCTTCGTCTGGACGCCGACCTGCTCAGGTTTTTCAAGAAGACGGGCAGCCGCTATCAGAGCCGCATCAACGCTGTCCTGCGTGAATACGTTGAAGCTCAGAAGAGGGCGAGTTAATGCCGTTTTGGTGTATCCACGGAGGAAGTGCAGGTCCCTCCGCTGCGTTCGCTTCGCGAACTTGGGTCGGGATGACAAGTTTTGTAAGTGGGCACACCAAGGTTGGTTTTGCTCTCATCCAGCCAGTATTCCCATTCAAGCAAGGGCGGCTTGAGTGGCCACCGATCACGCCGTTATATCTCCAGAATCACCGGCATGATGAGGGGGCGGCGGCTGGAGTTTTTCTGGATGTAGCGCTTCAGGTCGATGCGGATTTTTTCCTTAATGACGCCGTAGTCGGCCTTTTCCTCGGCGCTTGAGCTGTCCAGCGTTTTCGCGACCACCTGCCGGGCCGATTCGATCAGGCCCTCGTCGGCGACGAAACCGCGCGTGAATACGTCGGGCTGCCGCTCCACCTTGCCAGTTTGTTTGTTGATGGTCAGGATGGGCAGCACGAAACCATCTTCCGACAAATGCCTGCGGTCGCGGATGACCAGGTCCTCGACCACATCCGCCGCCGAACCGGAGTCGATGCAAATGCGGCCCGCCGTGACCTTGCCTGTCTTGCGCGCTTCGGCGCGATCCAGTTCCAGCACGTCTCCGTTCTCGATGACCAGAGCCAGGTCCACCACGCCCACGCTCTGCGCCAGTTCCGCGTGCTTCTTGAGGTGGCGATAGTCGCCATGCACGGGGATGAAGAATTTTGGCTTCAGGAGGTTGATCATCAGGCGCTGCTCTTCCTGGCTGGCGTGCCCGCTGACGTGGATGAGCCCTGAAGCTCCGTCGTCATAGATGACATGCGCGTCGCGGCGGTAGAGATGGTCGATGACGCGGTAGATACTTTTCTCGTTCCCGGGAATCACCCTGGAACTGATGACCACGGTATCGCCGGGCAGAATGCGCGCGTGCTTGTGGTTGTCCACGGCGGCGCGGCTGAGCGCGCTCATGGGCTCGCCCTGCGTGCCGCTGATGAGCACCATGACGTCTTCGGGAGCATGGTCGTTAATCTGGGCGGGATGGATCAGAAGGCCAGGAGGAACGTCCAGGTACCCCAGGTCCTGCGCAACTTCCGACGACTCGACCATGGAGCGGCCGATGACCGCGACCTTGCGCCCATGCGCGTGCGCCAGATCCATGGCAATGCGAATGCGATAGATGGACGACGAGAAGCAACTGAAGAACAGCTTTTTCTTGGTGCGCGAGAAAAGCTCGTCCAAGCGCGGCTTAACGGACCATTCGCTGGGCGTATAGCCGGGACGGTCCACATTGGTGGAGTCCTGCAAGAGCGCCAGCACGCCGCGCTTGCCGTACTCGGCAAAGCGATGCAGGTCGAAAGCCTTTCCGTCCGGCGGCGATAGGTCAATCTTGAAGTCACCGGTATGCACGATGACCCCCACCGGCGTCTCGATGGCAAGGGCCACGCAATCGACGAGGCTGTGTGTTACGCGGATGGGCTCAATGGTGAAGGGCCCGAGTGCGAATTTGGCTCCCGGAACAATCTCGATCAGTTCCGAGTCATCGAGCATCTTGTGTTCTTCGAGCTTGCCCTCGACGTAGGCGAGGGTGAACTCGGTTCCGTAGACGGGAACGTTGAGTTCAGAGAGGATCCAGGGCAGGCCGCCGATGTGGTCCTCATGGCCGTGGGTGAGAATGATGCCGCGGACCATCTCTTTGTTTTCTATGAGATAGGAAATATCCGGGACAACGACATCGACGCCCAGCAGTTCCGATTCGGGGAACATGAGCCCGGCGTCGATCACGATAATGTCGTTTTGCCAGCGGACGGCGAGGCAATTCATGCCAAATTCGCCCAACCCGCCGAGCGGGATAATCTGCAATTTTGCGTCAGCCATTGAAACTACAATGCTAACAGGTGTGAGGGCCCGACCAAAGTCTCAGCCGCGCCGGAACGGCTTTTCATTCTCTTTGTTCGGACGCAAAACTCAGACTTTGCATCCATTTATGGATGAGACGTCCGTGTTTCCTAGTGGTGGACCGCGAGTTTTCGGGAAGTATTTCGACCCGCAAGCTCGTCATTGAAACCGCGAAATTCAATGTCCTGACCGCCTACAGCGCGGAGGAAGCCCTCGATACCTTAAGCCGTTTCCCCACGGTGGATGGGGTAGTGATGGATGCGGAAATGCCGGAGATGCCCTGCCCGGAGATCGTCCGGTCCCTCAAGCTTCTCGCTCCCTCCATACCCGTGATCGTTATTCACCGGCCGCTCAGTGATCCTTGTAGCGGGGCCGACTACCAGCTCGACACCTTCGACCCCAGGCAGTTGCTGAATCTGCTGCAAAGCCTCTGCCCCGAGCAGGCCGAGGCGGTCGAAAAGCGCAATGAAACGCTGAAGGCGCAGGAATAGTTTCGCCAGATAGTTTCCGCTCCATCCGCGAGTTGTCATGTCAGGCTATACTCCTCATGCCTGACATCCTCCTACGGGCGCGCGCCCTCACTCACGTCAGGGCGGAGGACACCCAATGTGCGGAATCGCCGCCCTGTTTTCACGCCGTGACCCCATTTCCGCTGCGACCATCGAGCGCGCGACGCAAAGCCTGCACCATCGCGGGCCAGACGGCCAGCGCCATTGGATATCCGCCGACCGCCGCGTGGCTCTGGGCCATGCGCGCCTCAGCATTATCGACCTCACAACCGGCGACCAGCCGATTGCCAGCGAAGACCAGCGCACGCGCATCATCGTCAACGGCGAGTTCTATGGATACGAGGCGATTCAGCGCGAGCTTGAGGCGTCCGGCCACCATCTACGCACCCGGTCGGACAGCGAAATCGCGCTCCATCTGTACGAGGACTTCGGTCCCGAATGCCTTCACAAGCTGCGCGGCGAGTTCGCGTTTGTTTTGTGGGATGAAACCAACCGGACCCTTTTTGCCGCACGCGACCGTTTCGGCATCAAACCGCTGTTTTACGCGATTCACAACGACACCGTTTATTTCGCTTCCGAGGTCAAGGCGCTGTTCGCTGCCGGCGTGCCCGCCCGCTGGGACGCCGAATCCGTTTTCCACTCCATTGAAGCCGGCAGCCACCCCTCGCGCACGCTGTTCGACGGAGTTTTCCAGGTTCCGCCGGGCCATTACGCTATCGCCACCGGAAAGCACCTGCATGTTCACCAATACTGGGACTTCAATTATCCCGTCCCCAGCCAGATCGCGCACCGGTCCGACGCCGACTACGCCGCCGAGCTGGGTTACGCGCTGGAAGAAGCCGTTCGCCTCCGCCTGCGCGCTGACGTTCCGGTAGGTTGCTACCTCAGCGGTGGACTCGACTCCTGCGCGGTCCTGGGCCTTGCCGCCAAACATCACGCTGAGCCCATCCGCGCCTTCTCGCTCACCTTCGACCACCCGGACTACGACGAAGAAAAGCAGGCGAAGGAGATGGCCGCGAAAGCGAATGCCGATTTCTACCCCATCCCCATTCGCCAGGACGATCTCGCCGAAAACCTTCGCGGAGCGATTCTGCAATCGGAAACATTCTGCGTCAACGCGCACGGAGTGGCGAAATACGTCCTTAGCCGCGCTGTCCGCAACGCCGGATATAAAGTCGTGCTTACGGGAGAAGGCTCCGACGAAATCCTCGCCGGATATCCGCACTTCCGCCGCGACATGCTGCTCTACAACCACAACGGCCAGGATGCCAATGAGGTCGCGGCGCTGCTCGAAAATCTGGAAAAGCTCAACCCGGTGTCGCGCGGCCTGCTTATGCCCGACGGAGCCGCCCGGCCGCTCGAGAACGTGCAGCGCCTGCTCGGATTTGTCCCGTCATGGATTGAGACTTTTTCGGCGCGCGCCGCCAAAATGCAGCCCCTGCTTGCACCGGAATTTGCGGCTCAATACGGCGGCGGCGCCAGCTACCATGCTTTGTTCAGCGGCCTCGACGTGCGCGGACAACTTACGGGACGCGATCCCGTGCATCAGTCGTTATATCTGTGGGCGAAGACGATGCTGCCGAATTACATTCTGACGGTTCTTGGAGACCGCATGGAGATGGCCCACTCCATCGAAGGACGTGTGCCATTTCTTGATCATCACGTGGTCGAAGTCATTTGCTCGCAGCCGGTCAGCCAGAAGATTCATGGCACGACGGAGAAATATGTACTTCGCGAAGCGGCCCGCGATGTGATCACCGATACGGTTTACCGACGCCAGAAGCATCCATTCCTGAGCCCGCCGGCGACGTTGAATTTGCAACAGAAGCTGAGCGTGCTGGTGAATGACACGCTACGCGGCTCGACTCTCGCCGCCATCCCATTTTTCGATCAGAAAAAAGTTGTCGGCCTGCTCGACGGCATCAGCTCAATGGATGAAGGCCGGCGCGTCGCGTTCGATCAGGTGCTTATGCTGCTGGTGAGCGCATGCGTCCTGCAGGAGGGCTTTAACCTAACCACGTAGCGAAGAGCCGGTCCGCTGCGCGAGCGGGTGTCGCTGGACGGGCAACCCAGGAAAGAAGTGCGGGTCCCTCCGCTACGCTCCCTTTGGTCGCTTCGGTCGGGATGACTAAATTTCTTTAGCGCAGCAAATCTTCCAGCGCAGAACTCAGCTCCGTTTTTTCGTCGCGGTACTTCACGATGACGGGCGTGTAGACGCTGAGTCCCCACTCGGCGGCTTTGCCTTTATTCACCGCGCGGGCGCCTGGAACCACCACTGCCGATTCTGGAATTACCAGCGGGCTTTCGCCGTCGGCACGGAGCACTTCTCCCTTTACGACGTCATAGACGGGAGTGCCGCGGGTGAGGATGGTTCCGGCGGCCAGCACGGCGCGTTTGCGCACGATTGTGCCTTCATACACGCCGCAGTTTCCGCCCACCAGCACGTCATCCTCAAGGATGACCGGGCTGGCGTTGACCGGCTCCAGCACGCCGCCGACCTGCGCCGCCGCGCTCAGGTGGACGCGCTTGCCGATCTGCGCGCAACTGCCCACCAGTGCGTGCGAGTCCACCATGGTGCCCTCGTCTACATACGCGCCCACGTTGATGTACATGGGAGGCATGAGCACTGTGCCCTTCGCAACATAGGAGCCCGCCCGCACTGCCGAGCCTCCGGGAACCACGCGCACGCCTTCTTCCACGGTGAACCGGCGCGCGGGATAGGTGTGCTTGTCCACAAACGTGAGGCCGTCGCCGGAGCTGGCCAGCGATCCGAGACGAAATCCAAGCAGGATGCCGCGCTTGACCCACGCATTGACGCGCCAGCCAGTGGGCGAGCCGGCGTCGGGCTCGGCGGCGCGAACCTGGCCTTTTTCTAACGCCTCGCGCAGGTCTTCAAAGGCGACCATGGCGCCGGAGTTGCCTATCGCTGCCGCTCCAGCCGCAAAATGCTGTTCAATTCTCTGGGAAAGATCTTCAAGGTTCACATCCGGAGTCTAACAGTTGATGGAGCCCCGTCGCCGCTATAGCAGGAGGTTGTCGATGAGCCGTGTGGTTCCGACAAACGCCGCGACGGCGGCCAGCGCGCCTGCGGAAATATCGACCACATCTTCGAGTGTGTCGGAGTTGACGATTTTGCAGTAGTCCACGCGCACGCCCGGTTCTTTTGCGAGAGACTCCTCGCCAGCGGCAATCAACTTTCCGGCTGCCGTGATGCCATTGGTCGCCAGTCGCGCCATCTCCTGCAACGCCCGGTGTAGCGCCAGAGCTTGCTTGCGCTCCTCGGGTGACAGGTACCTGTTGCGCGAGCTCATGGCCAGCCCGTCGGGTTCGCGCACGATGGGACAGGCGACGATCTCGACGGGAAAATTCAGTTCCCGAACCATCTTCTTCAGCACGGCGAGCTGCGCCGCGTCTTTTTGTCCAAAGAACGCCCGGTCTGGGCCAACGATGTGGAAGAGCTTGGCTACAACGGTGGCAACACCTCGAAAATGTCCGGGGCGCGAGACTCCGTCCAGCCGGTCGCTTACGCCTTCGACATCAACAAATGTGCTGGAGACGTTGGAATACATTTCCTCCGCGGATGGGGCGAAGAGGATTTCCACACCTTCGCGGTCGAGCGCGTTGCAGTCGGCGTCGAAGGTGCGGGGGTATTTTGAGAAGTCTTCGTTGGGCGCGAACTGGGTGGGGTTCACGAAGATGGAAGCCACGGTCGCGTCGCACGATGCGCGCGCGGCGCGAACGAGCGAGATGTGCCCCGCGTGCAATGCGCCCATGGTGGGAACAAAGCCGATGCTTCGCCCGGCGGCCCGCATCGCGCGCACGGCGGCGCGGGTTTCAGAGATTGAGCGCAGGATCCGCATCAGCTTTTGCGGACGCTCGTTCCGACCGCATCGGGCAGGTGATAGCTCTCGGCATCAGATGGGAATGCGCGCTCCTCCACATCCCGCACATAACCTTCTATGGCGGAGCGAAAGAGCGCGGCAGCGTCGCCATATTGGCGGACGAACTTCGCTGGCGGGGAAAAGGTCAGGTTGACCAGATCATGGAAGACCAGAATCTGCCCATCGCAGTCCGGTCCCGCGCCGATTCCAATGGTCGGAACGCCTACTTCCGACGTAATTCTGGCCGCGACCTCGCGCGGCATTCCTTCCAGCACAAGGGCGGAGACTCCGGCGGCTTCGAGCATCCGGGCGTCGCGCGTCAACTCATCGGCGGCGGAAGCGGTCTTGCCCTGGACTTTGTATCCGCCCATGCGATGCACGGATTGCGGGGTGAGCCCGAGGTGACCGATGACCGGGACTTCGGCAGAGACCAGCCGCTCGACCAGCTCGCAGCGTATGGCGCCGCCTTCGATCTTCACCGCTTCGGCTCCGGCTTCCTTCACAAAACGAATGGCATTGGCCACGCCTTCGGCGACGCTGGTGTGGTAGGAGCCGTAGGGCATATCCGCGGCGACGATGGCGCGCTTGACGGCGCGGCGCACGGCTCGGGTGTGGTGCAGCATCTCGTCCACGGTTACAGGGAGGGTGGTCTCGTAGCCCATGACCACCATGGCGAGCGAGTCGCCGACGAGGATGAGATCGATACCGGCTTCGTCCACCAGCCGGGCTGTGGCGTAGTCGTAGGCGGTGAGCGCGGTGACGGGGCGGCGCGAACGCTTCTTTTCCTGCAAGCTCTGGAATGTGACTTTGGGACTCGCGCCGGGGCTGGCGCCGGTGTGGAAATTTGTTAAGCTCATCGCGTCTCCAGTGCAGCTTCCTCATCAGGAGGAATGCCGCCCGAACCTTGAGTTTTGAGAATACGCTTGCGTGGCGGGGTAAGTAAAGTTCAGGGCCTCTAGGGGTGGTTGGGCTGCTTCATGACGGCCTCGGCTGCTTGCTCCAGCGTTACGTTATCCGATTGGCGGGTGAAGTGAGACTTCACGTCGTCTTCCTGCTCGGAGATGGTTTTGAACAACAGGGCGCGGCCCTGAATGTGGACGTGGGTTTGGTTGATTTGCCAGAGGCCGGGAGCGACCTGGTCACGATCCACCTGAAACCAGCCGCCCTTTTTCAGGCTGCCCAGCAGACCCCAGCCAAAGTTCACATCGCGGATCATGACGCCCTTGAGCCGCTTGATCCGGTGCTGCTGGTTGTTCACCGTCATGTCGCCTTCCATGGCGGCGAAAACCCGGGCCTGGCGGCTGGGCGGGTTAAAGTCCGGATTGGGTTTGAAGTGAAAGACAGTGATTGTTTCGTTCTTGCTCGCAATGGACCAGATAAAAGCATCCGGCAACATCTTCAGAAGCGACTCAGCTTCCTGCGCATCTTTTTGCCCGGACTGGCGCTGCTGCTGCTGCGCGTCGGAATCGCGAAGGAACGACTCGACCGCCTTCTTCTGCTGGGGCTTCGGAATAGGGGTTCCGTTTTTCCTGACGACGCGGTTGACGTCGCTTCTGGAGGTCTGGGCCACCCATTGCTCAATGGAAGAGCTCGGTTTGCGGTCCACCTCGTAATAGATCCACCGGGACTGATCGGCCTTGTCCGCGGCCAGCTCGGAATTCACCGTCTCTCGCACAAGGTTGCGAACATTTTGCGCATAGAGCGCGGAGCAGCAGGCGCAAAGCAGCAACAGGGCAGCGAACTTTGTCTTCATAGGCCGGTCTTCGGGCGAACTTGCCGCCTGTCTATGAGATGCGGAAAGCAGGTGAGATGGGACGGGGTTTAGGTGGATACGAGAGGATTGCTACCACCTTCCGGCAGTGTGCAATAGAATCACTCTGTGCCAGTGATTTTTCGCTATCGAGGCTTTAAGTTCTTCTTTTATTCGAACGAAGGGACGCCGCGAGAGCAGGTGCATATTTACGTCGAAAAGAATGATACAGAAGCGAAATTCTGGCTGCGGCCCGAGGCCCGGATAGCCTACAATGATGGCTTCGACGCACGCACTTTGCGGGCACTGCTGGAAATTGTCGAGTCCAACAAAGAGCGAATTGAAAGGGCTTGGAATGAGTTCTTCTCCTAAGGCGACTCATGTGCGCTTCGACGACGCCAGCATGTGGGTCGATCTGAGCGATGGACGGATCATTGGGGTGCCGCTGGCGTGGTTTCCGCGCTTGCTGCATGGCACGGCCGAGCAGTGCGCGCAGGTCCGGATCAGCAGCCGCGGCCTGCACTGGGAAGCACTGGATGAGGACATCTCCGTTGCAGGACTGCTGGCCGGACTTGGCGACCAAACCACCAGCGGCAAAGTTTTTGCCGCCTGAGTTTGGTCTCCGCGCCATTCCCAAAGTACCGTCCGCTCGCCGCCTGAAATGCGCCCCGGGTGTGCTGTCATGGCCGTTCCGGCGGACAATAGCGCATGGGCATCAACAACCTTACCTACAGCAAAGACGGGCTGGCGCTGACGAAGCTGTTTGAGGGCGACGTGCTGACGGCGTATCAGGACCAGCGCGGCGTTTGGACCATTGGCTATGGACACACGGCGGGCGTGCGGGCGGGGCAGACCATTACGCAGCAGCGAGCTGAAGCGCTGCTGATCGAAGACATTCAGGCCGCCGTCCATTGCGTGAACGAGTTCGTCACGGTGAAGTTGACGCAGCCGCAGTTTGACGCGCTGGTGGATTTCGCGTTCAACGTGGGCACGGGCCATTTCCGCAAGTCAACACTGCTGAGAGAAATCAATGCGGGGCAATTCCCCGAAGCTGCGGCACAGTTCCGGCTGTGGGACCACTGCGGCGGAGTCGTGAACGCCGGACTGCTGCGGCGACGTCGGGCCGAAGCCGCCGAGTTCAGCCGGGACATTTCGGCTTCGATGGAACTGGCCTGACCCCGATCGCTCTTCTAGAGCGGCCGGTCGGTGTAGAGGGTCTTGTCGGAGATTTCCTGAATCTTGTAGAGCTTCTTCCCGTGGTCGGCCATGAGACGTTCCACGTAGTCGTGGAACTTGCCGGGGACAAAGAGGAAGATTCGCGGGCCGGTTCCCCATTTGGCGAGCAGGCCGGGGTCGGCCATGAATATGTGTGGCGCGTCGGGGTAGTCGGAGCCCCAGATCATCGACGAGCCGAAGGTCTGCTCGGGCTCTTTGCCTTCCTTGATAAGTTGTTTTGGATTATCGAGCGGCTCGGAGGAGAAGTACCAGGATTTTCCGTGGGCCAGCAGGGCCTGGTGGTGCGTGTAGAAGATGACGGAGGAGCCGCTGGCCTGGTCTCCGTAGAGGATGAGCTGGTAATCGTGATGGCCTGGCTGGGCGGCGTAACGGTTGATGGTCTCAGCCATGGCTTTTGAGGACAGCATAGGTTGGAAGCGCATGAGCGCGATGTGCGCGGCGATGAGCACGATAGCCAGCGTGAAGGCGACGGAGGTGGTGGCTTCGAGCCCATGGTGCCGGCGGCGGAGCAGCCAGGCAGCGATAGGGCCGATGAGGAGCGCGGCGGCGGCGATGATGGCGGGCTCGCGCAGCGCGGCGAACGATGGTCCGGTGAGGTCGAAGAAGTGCGACGTGGCCAGCGAATAGCCGCCCACGTCGCGATGCGCGAGCAGCGTTCCGATGTCGGGAACATAGGGAAGGTGGCGCGCGGTCCAGAGTCCCCAGGCGAGCGCCGCGGCGGCGGCGGCTCCGGTGAGGGCGAAGGCGGCGTGCATTCCGGTGAGCCACTTACTGGAGGCGTTCAGCCCGCGCGGGTCGCGTCCGGGGGCTTCTTCAATCATGGCGAGCGCGCCGGCAATCAGGATGAGAATGGCTGGCCAGGCGGGCCAGGTGTAGTACTCCTGATTGGTGGAGATGGAGAAGAAAATCAGGATGAACGCCGCGAAAATGCCAAGCAGCAGACCGGTGCGGGCGCGAAAGCGCAGCCGGGCAGCGTAAGTCGAGGCACTGTGTACGTGCGCGGCGAGGCGCGGCTCCAGGAACTCGACGGAATTCGCGGAGCCGTAGTGAAGGTCCGATGCGAAGATGCGGCGATTGCGCCACGCGCGGACCGCTGCGGCGGGAAGGAACAGGCTCCACGGAAAAAGCCAGACGAGTTGACCGAACCAGTATGCGAACCACGGCTGCTTGTTGTAGTCGTGCGGGTAGCGCTTGCCGAGAAAGCGCAGGAAATGCTCGTTGATGAAATAAAAGTAGAAGAATCCGTGGACGTGGCCGGGTGTGGGGATGTTGCCGACGGGGTGGCCGTGGTCGGGATTGCGCAGGCTGCACAGGATGTGCCAGGGCGCTCCGATTGCAAGGAAGAGCAGGATGCCGGTGAAGAGGCGCATCTCGCGCCAGCGGCGCCATTCTCCTGTAATGACGAGATAGGGAATGACGGCGGCCCCGAAGAAGACCGGCGCGATGAGTCCTTTCGCAAGCAGGGCAATGGCCAGCGACGCGTAGGCAATATAGAAGCGCGAGGGCTTGCGGTCTTCGAGCCCCGTCAGGAAGCAGAAGAGCGAGAGCGTGAGGAAGAAGGTCAGCAGCGATTCAGGAATGAGAAATCGCGTCCACAGAAACACGCCGACCGAAGTCAGCACGGCGAGTCCGGCGTAGAAGGCGGCACGGTCTCCATAGGCGCGGCGTGACCAGAACCACGCGAGAAGCGCACAGGCCAGCACGCCCAGCGACATGGGCAGGTGGGTGGCGAAGACGTTGTATCCGAAGAGGTGATAGTCGATGGCCGCCAGCCAGTACGGCAATGGCGGCTTTTCCAGATAACGGATGCCGTTGACGTAGAGCGTGACCCAGTTTCCGGTGTGGGCCATGTGCTGCGCAGCCTGGGCATGGGTGGAGTCGGCGTCATCGAGCAGCGAGGGCGAAAAAAGCGCCACAAAATGCACGGCGAAGAAGACGAGCAGAAGCAGAGTCCAGGCGCGGGCGGGTGAGGCGTAAATTGCGCGGGTTTGCTGGGCTGGCCCGGACTTGGCGCTGAGGTTCTGGGAGGTCATTTCGCAGTGGTTGATTGGAAGGCCCGAAATCCCACGGCCTCTCCCTTCAGGATATCAGTGGGGACTGCGCGCCAGCGATATGGTGCTGGCCGCACGGGCGCCTGCTTCGCGTGGCCGCCCCCTTTGATCGCGGAGCCGGCCTGGCCGTGATCCGCCGCGGAAGCTTTGAAACAGAATAGAATCGGGATTGGAAAATTTACTTTCGGAATCCCCGCCTCGGCTCATGAACCTTCGACTTTTTAATACTCTTACTGGACGACTGGAAGAACTCTCCGCCTCGGACGGCAAGGCGCTGCGCATGTACGCCTGCGGGCCCACCGTGTATGACTATGGCCACATAGGGAACTTCCGCACCTTTCTGCAAGTGGACGTGCTGCGGCGGTTTCTGAAGCTGGAGGGCGTGACTCCGAAGCACGTGATGAACATCACGGACGTGGATGACAAGATCATCCGCAACGCGGCGGCGGCGGGCGTGCCGATCAGCGAATACACGCCTCGCTACGAGAAGGCGTTCTTCGAGGACCTGGACGCGCTTGCCGTTGAGAAGCCGGAGATTATTGCGCGCGCGACGGAGCATATTCCGTCGATGGTGGCGCTGATTGAGAAGCTCGCAGCAGAGGACTGCGCGTACAAGACCGAAGATGGTTCATGGTATTTCCGGATTGCGAAATTTCCGGATTACGGGAAGCTGTCGAAGAAGGACTTCAGCGGTATTACTGACGGCGCGCGCGTCGACGTGGATGAGTACGACAAGGATTCCGCGCGGGACTTCGCCTTGTGGAAGGCTCCGAAACCCGGCGAGCACCACTGGGACACGGCGCTGGGGGCGGGGCGCCCCGGCTGGCATATTGAGTGCTCGGCCATGGCCACGGAGTATCTGGGCGACAACTTCGATCTGCACGCCGGCGGCGAAGACCTGATGTTTCCGCACCATGAGAATGAGATTGCGCAGTCGGAGTCGGCTTCGCACAAGACGTTTGCGCGGCACTGGTTCCACGTGCGGTTTTTGCTGGTGGAAGGCCGCAAGATGTCGAAGTCGGAGGGCAACTTCTACACGCTGCGCGACCTGCTGCTGAAGGGCTACAAGGCTTCGGCGATTCGGATGCTGCTGATTTCCGTCCCTTACCGCCAGCAGTTGAACTTCACCTTTGATGGGCTTGCGGCGGAAACGGGCGCAGTCGAGCGGCTGCGGACCTTCCATGAGCGCGTGCGTGGGGTGGTTCCAGCGGAGGAAGAAAATGTGGAGCTTGCGGCGGAAACGGCTCGGAGGCGGGAGGAGTTTCACGCGGCGCTGGCCAATGACCTGAACACGGCGGAGGCGCGGGCAGCAATCTTCGAGCTGGTTCGGGGCGGCAATGCCGCGATTGACGCCGGAATCGTTGGCGCCGGGAACAAGGCGGCGATGCTGGCTGTTTTGGGGGACTTTGATTCTGTCTTCGCGGTTCTGGAGGACCGCGATGCCGAGTGGACGCGCGCCGCCCTCGACTGGGCCGAGCGGGAAGGCCGCTTAAGCGAAGTATCAGCCGAAGTTGTGGCGCAGAGCGCGCTCACCGATGAGCAGATTCAGGCTCTGGTGGACGAGCGCACCCAGGCCAAGCGCGCGCGGAACTTCGCCCGCGCCGACCAGATTCGGAATGAGCTGGCGCAGAAGGGGATTCTGCTAGAAGACTCCAAGGACGGGGTGCGGTGGAAACGAAAGTGATGCCTCCGGCAGCGCCTGCGCGGCGGGCGGGACTCGCCGTCCGGGCACACGCGCTTCGCGCCTCCTAAACCTGCTATCGCCATGGCTGACAATTTCGCACAGACCGTGAAGCAGCAAGCCGACATCGTCAAGATCATCGGCGAGTTTGTGCGGCTGAAAAAGGCTGGGGCGCAGAACTTCAGCGGGCTTTGTCCATTTCATTCGGAAAAGACTCCTTCGTTTTCTGTCCATGCCGCGCGGCAGTTTTACCACTGCTTCGGGTGCGGGCAGTCGGGCGATGTCTTCTCCTTTATCCAGAAAATTGAGAATGTCAGCTTTCCCGAAGCCGTGAAAACCGTTGCGGTGAAGTGCGGCATTCCGCTGCCCAAACGCGAGTTTTCTTCCGTCGAGGAAGCGGCCGAAAGCCGTCAGCGGGGCAAGCTGATTGAGCTGCACGAGGCCGCCGCCGCGTGGTTTGAGGCGCAGTTGCGTTCGTCCGAGGGAGCGGCGGCGCGGGAATACCTCTCCGGGCGCGGCATGAACGAGGGCGGTATCGCGAAATTCCGCATTGGCTATGCGCCCGACTCCTTCCATGCTCTTCGCGATAAGCTGCAACCGCTCGCCGACACCGAGACCCTCCGCGCCTCGGGCCTGTTCAGCTTTAAGGAGCAGGAGGACGGCTCGCCCGGCCCGCTCTATTCCCGCTTTCGCAAGCGCATTACGTTTCCCATCGCCAGCGAGTCGGGGCGGGTGATCGCCTTCACCGCGCGCGCGCTCGATAGCGGCGACAAGGCGGGGCCGAAGTACATCAACTCGCCGGAGACGCCGCTCTACACGAAGGGCCAGGTGTTGTTCAATCTGGATAAGGCGCGGGCGGCGATTCGCGAGGCGGACTTTGCCCTGCTGGTCGAGGGACAGATGGATTGCATCTCGGCGTATCTGGCCGGGATTACAAATGTGCTCGCCACGAGCGGCACCGCCTTTACTGAGGCCCAGGTTCGGCTGCTTCGCCGTTACACCACGCGCGTCATTGTGAACTTTGACCCCGATACTGCCGGGGCTAACGCGGCGGAGAAGTCGCTTGCCCTGCTGACCGAGGA
>Ga0134126_10004745_pt1 | contig 17010 bp, 16 predicted proteins | sample KB31752_FD_96881 | JGI IMG/M metagenome (GOLD analysis project Ga0134126, IMG submission 96881) | Terrestrial soil microbial communities with excess Nitrogen fertilizer from Kellogg Biological Station, Michigan, USA - KB3-175-2 | ecosystem: Environmental > Terrestrial > Soil > Unclassified ...
CACATCATAGCGCTCACAGATGGCCCCGATCGGATCCATATCAGCGCTCTGGCCATAGAGATTGACGACGATGACGGCTTTCGGTAGCCTGCCCTTCTTCCGCGCCGTCTCCAGAGCGCGTTCGAGCGCTCCTGGCGACATGTTCCAGCTCTCCGGCTCCGAATCGATCAGGACGGGCTCGCCGCCCTGGTAGATGATCGGGTTCACGCTGGCCGCGAAGGTTAGTGACGAGCAAAACACCACATCGCCCGGTCCGATATCGAGTAGCAGCAGGGCGAGATGGATTGCAGCGGTGCCCGAACTAAGAGCCACCGCGTGTTTTGTGCCAACCATCTCGGCAAGCTCGCTTTCGAAGGCATCCACGTTCGGCCCTAGTGGCGCAATCCAGTTGGTGCGGAAGGCCTCATCGACGAAATCCCGTTCGGCCTCGCCCATATGTGGGGTCGAGAGCAGAATCTGGTCGTCGATCCCACGACGTTCAACGAGATCGACGACCCGCCCGGCGGCGTTCACGATGGGCAGATGATCGATCGTATGCTTCTGCATTATTTCGAGCGCTTCGCGGCGGGTCTTGTTCTCGTCGAGCACGATCGAAGGCCGTTCTGCAATGGCAGCAAGCGTCTCGTCGAGGGTCGCGCCCTCGAGCAGCAACCTGCGCAGGTCGCCGTCGGTGACGGTCCGCTCGAACTTGTCGCCGTCGCTGACCAGGAGGAGGACCCCGAGGCCGCTGCGGTCGAGCATATCGAGCGCGTCGCGTAGGCTGGATTGCCGTGTGATGGAGATTCTCGAGATGTCCAATTGACAATCCTTCAGCGAATTTGACGGGCGGGCACACCCACAAAAGTAGTTCCGGGTGGTACATCGGTTCTCACCACCGCGCCAGCGCCAATCGTGGCGGCGTCACCTATGGTAACGCCCGGAAGTATATTTGCGCCGGCGCCGATGAAAACCCGCGATCCGATCCTGACATTTCCGCCGAGGGTCGCGCCGGGGGCGACATGGCAGTGGTTACCCACCTCGCATTCATGGTCGACGACCGCGCCGTGATTGACAATCACCCCCTCTCCAACCACTGCAACCGGCGCGATGACTGCGCAGGCCGCAACGAAGCTTCCCTCGCCGAGGCTGGCGCTACGGGCAATTGTGGCGGCCGGATGAATGATCGTCGCAGGCCTACCGCCCGCTGCTCTCAGGGCCCCTAACACGCCGGCGCGCGAGTCGTTGTGGCCGATCGCGACATGAAAAAGCTTGCCGGCCAGTTTCTCGCTGCGATCGAACGGCTGCACAACCAATCCCAGAACATTGCTTCCGATCCGATCGGGGGATTCGTCAAGAATGCAAATATCGGCCTTCGCTCCGCGGAGCTGCAGCGCATCAAGCACCACCATGCTGTGACCGCCCGCGCCGATAAGGAGGAATTTCTCAGTAGACATTGGTTTTTGAAGTTGAGGCTGTAGTAAGATCGATGGCGGCTAGCAAGCTTGCGATGCGCGCCCCCGCCTTGCCGTCGCCGTAAACGTTGTAACCGTCAAAACGCGGTGACGCCAGAGCGCGCGCGAGCGCGGAATCGAGGTCCGTCCGTCGCACCGAGCAGTCGAAGATGTTAGCGTTGCGCTGGCGCAGATTTTGCCGCGAGCCGATATTCACGACCGGCGTGCCAAAAGTCGCCGCCTCGATGATGCCGCTGCTCGAATTACCGACGACCACGTCACAAGCCGCAAGCCAGGACACAAATTCGGACCGTACCAGATGCGTCGCCAAGCAAAGCTCGCCGGCTGCGGCACGCGCGTCTAGAACTTCGCGAACGTCGCTGCTGCCAGCGTCGGAATTTGGCTTCAACGCGATAATCTGCATGTCCCGCGCTCGCACGGCATCAATGATGATCGCAGTATCTTGCCCCGAGCGATCCGCCTCCTGTAGCACTGGATGATAGACCAGGAGCGCGACGGGCCGTTTTGGATCGAAGTTGACCCCTGCACAAAGCGCCTCTCGCCCGGCGAGCGCGGCCTCTTTGAGGCCATCGAGACCCGGAGCACCGACCACGAATACCCGGTCGGCCGCCTCGCCCATGCGGATGAGCCGGTCCCTGCTTTCGTCGGTCGCCACGAAATGGTAATGCGCGAGCTTCGAGATAGCATGACGCACCGGCTCGTCGACGGTGCCAGATCGCTCGCCACCGTGAACGTGCACCACGGGAATGTTGAGATGGATCGCCGCCAGGGCGCCCGCCAGCATCTCGCCGCGGTCGCCGAGAACGAGAACCATGTCCGGCCGCATGGCTTCAAGCGCCTCGACGAAGCCAACCAGCATGCGCCCGATATTCCTCGCCATTAGTGCGCCTGTCGGCACGCCCTCCTCGACGGCTATCCGGGCCGCGATCGGCAGGCCGGCACGCTCGATCTCGGTGACTGTCAGGCCGTGGTCGCGCAGCAGGTGCATGCCTGTTACAATCACGCGGAGGTCGAGCATCCCGGATTGTTGGATCTGCTGAAGCGTCGATTGCATCAAGCCGAAATCGGCACGCGCACCGGTGATGTAGCAGAGCTTACGCCGGCTCATACAAGGTCCGACCAGGTCAAGGTTTCGCCGGCAGAAATCCAGCGGGCCGATTTGCGCCCGATCACCTTTTCAAGCTCGATCGGAGGAATGCCAGTCCCGGGCCTCATGAGCGTCACGTCTTCTCTCGATACCGTCGCGCCCGCATTGAGCTGACGGATGGTCGTAACACTGCGCCGGACCAGATCGCGCACCGGCAATTCCGATGCGGTCGGCGCCTTGACGTCGGAGCCGAGCGCCTTTTCGACGTCGCGAATCTGCCGCACCAAAGCGGCCAACTGGTCAGGTTCGAGAGAAGCCCTGTGATCGGGTCCGGGTAGCGCGGTGTCGAGAGTAAAGTGCTTTTCAATCACGGACGCACCGAGTGCGACCGCGCCAGTCGAGACCGCGAGCCCCAGCGTGTGATCGGAATAACCCACCGGCAGACCGGTCGCCTGCGCCATCGTGTTCATGGCACGCAGATTGACGTCGGTGCTCTCCGCCGGATAGTTCGACGTGCAGTGCAGGATCGTCACCCTTTCGGCAAGCGGCTCGGAAAAACCTCGCTTTGAGCGCTCGTCGCGAATGATGTCCACGGCGGCAATGACTTCCTGGAGCTCGGCCATCCCGGTCGAGACGACCATAGGCAGCCCCTTCGATGCCATATACCTGAGAAACGGTGCGTTCGTAATCTCCCCCGACGGCACCTTGATGCGCTTGATGCCGAGCGAAACCAAAAAGTCGAGCGCCTCCTCATCAAACGCTGTCGACATGAATTCGATGTCGAGGTCGGCGCAATGAGCGAATAGATGCCTGTGCAGACACTCAGACATTTCGAGCGCCTTGAGCATCCCATGCTGATCGCCCTCTCCGGTGGTCTGCTTTTGATAATCGGCCTTAGCGGCCCCCTTTCGCGTCAGCTTGTCGGCGGAGAAGGTCTGGAATTTGACTGCATCGGCGCCGCTCCTCGCGGCAACCTCCACCAAGCGTAGCGCGAGGTTCTCGTCGCCGTTATGATTAACACCCGCTTCCGCGATAATAAACGTTTTCATGGCGATTTGCCGTGGTGTTTTGCCAGTGCTTCCGCGGCGATCCAGTCCGCCTCGTCATCGATGTCGACAGCCTCGAAAGGTTGATCGCAGAGCACGCCGGCAGTTCGCGCCGGGAAGAAGCTCCGTTCCGCTTCTAGCACGGCGGAGAGGATCAGGTACATGTTGCCGGCAACATGGACCGCGGGCGGCAGATCCTGTGAGCGTAGTTCGGTGCCGCGCGGGTCACAGAAGGGCCTAAGCCGGCCACCCGCTTCCCAATGAAAAACATGAAAGGGATGAGGATGGGCCGGCACTACACCGATAACGGCATCGCAATCGGCGCGATCTAAGTGCTTAAAGGCTTCAGACCAGCGCGAGGGTTCGCGCATGGGCGAGGTAGGCTGCAACAGCGCCACGAGATCATACGTTCCGTGCTGACGTTCCCGCGCCAGCACGTCAAGCGCGACATCGGCAGACGTGGCGGTGTCGGTGGCGAGTGCCGCGGGCCGCAGATAGGACACCTCGATCCCTTCTGCGCGGCTCGTCGCCGCGATTTCCTCGGAATCGGTGGAGACCACTATCCTATCGAAACAGCCCATTCGCCGTGCAAAGCGGATCGACCAGCCGATCAGCGGAACGCCGAGAAAGGGCTTCACATTCTTGCCGGGCAGGCGTTTCGAGCCGCCACGCGCCGGAATCACAGCCAGCGTCTTCACGGGGATTACCTAGCTATTGCGAGAGGAACTCTTTCAGCATGCTGAGGCCGACGGTACCGCTGCGTTCGGGATGAAACTGGGTGGCGGTTACATTGTCCCGCTTTACCATCGCGCTGAGGCGGTGTCCGCCGTAGTCGCAATCCGCGAGCCGGTCGCTCGCGTTGGCAGGCTGCGCGGCAAATGAATGCACGAAGTAGACCGAAGGGCCGGCGGAACCGAACGGCTCCAATAGCGAGTCATCCCAGGCCCGGCCGCTTTCCGGCTCGATCAAACGATTCCAGCCGATATGCGGCACGCGCTGCGGCACACCTGCGATGGTGGTGTTGGGCACCATACGCACGCGTCCCGGCAGGACGCCGAGGCCCGGCGTCTCGCCAAATTCCTCACTGGCCTCGAACAGGATCTGCATGCCCACGCAAATGCCGAGCATCGGCCGCCCGCACCCGACAAACTCACGGATGGCATCGCCATGGCCAAGGTCGTTCACCGTTCGCATGCATTCGGAGAACGCGCCGACGCCGGGTACGACCAGCCGCTCAGCGGCCGCCGCGTCTTTTGGGTTTTCGGTCACGCACACGTCGGCACCGGCATACTCAAGCGCACGTGCGACGTTCAGCATATTGCACATGCCATAGTCGAGCAAGGTGATCTTCTGTGTCGCCATCAGATTTGCCTGACTCCAAGCCCGGCCTTCAGAGCGGCCGCGCGGATATCGCTTAATTGGAATCGATTATAGTGCAGGGTGTCGGCCATCGAAATTCCGTCGGCGAGGCCCTCCTGCGCCGCCTTCAGGAAGTCTTCGATGTTACCCATGCCGCCGCTGGCAATGACGGGGACCGAGACCCCTTGGCTGACCCGGCGGATCAGCTCGATATCGAAGCCCTTGCGCGTGCCTTCTCGGTCAACAGAAGTCAGCAGGATTTCCCCCGCCCCCATTTCCACCCCCTTCCGGACCCATTCCAACACATCCAGCCCGGTTCGTTCCCTGCCATTGTCAGTATAGGCCTCCCATTTGCTCGGGGCGACCTGCTTGGCCTCGATCGACAAGACCATAGCCTGGGAGCCGAAGCGGTGAGCGATCTCGCTGATGAGGTCCGGACGACCGATGGCGGCGGTGTTGATAGCGACTTTGTCGGCTCCCGACCTCAGGATATGACGCGCGTCGTCGACCGAACGGATACCACCGCCCACCGTAATAGGAATAAAAACCTGATCTGCGGCCCTTTTGATGATGTCACTGAGGTTGTTGCGGCCATAGAGGCTCGCCACGATGTCCATGTAGACCAGTTCATCGGCGCCAGCCCGGTAGTACTTGAGCGCAAACTCGTGCGGGTCGCCTATGACGCGCAGCCCCTCGAGCTGTATGCCCTTGATGAGGTTCTTCCCCTTGATATCGAGCCGGGGAATGATTCTGAGGTTGCTCACGCAGCTAGCACTCCCTCGGTTCCGCGCGCCTATTCGTCAAACACTGCGTGACGCAATTGCCAATTGTTGCCGACCCACTTCCAAAGATTTGTCGAACGGAAGTTGTCGGCAAGGCGGTGGAAATATTGCTCGGTCATGATCGGCTCTTCGAACATCTTGCTCGCGACCGGGAATTCCTTGGACGGAATGCTCAGGTAGTGAAAGATCTCCTCAGCAAAGCGCGCGGGAAACTCGTGATCGAACCGTTTGACCAAGGCCACGCCTTCGTCGCGGTCAATGTCTCTGGAGCGGATCTCCTGCGAGGCATCGTAACTAGCGCGGCCGATACCGAACTTCACGCCGGTTGTGTAATAATGAAAATCGTCAATGCGGTCGTCGATGCTGTTGTACTTGCTGTAGGTGCCGGAGGTGCGTTCCGGTGAGGCCTGGAAGCCGCCGTGCTCGACGGCGTAGTAGTAGCAGCTCTGCGGGTGCCATTTCAGATAATAACCGAGATAGTGGACCTCGACGTTTTGCCGCTCGATTTCGCTCGGATTGGCGGGCAGATAAGGCAAAAGATCCTGATGTTCAATGCCGAAATGAGCCTTGAGATCGGCGATTGAGACCCCGCCAAGATAGATCTGCGATTGATCCTCCGCGGTGAAGTACGACCAATCACGCTTTGCGCTCTCAGTATCTCCGATCGGATTGCCATATTCGGCTTCGTTCTCGCCGTAGATCACGAGCGGAATTTTGTGCAGCAATGCCATCTTCGGCGCGAGCGACTTCTGTCCGAACATGAAAGCCTGGAAGGGGTGGAACAGCAGGTCGACCGCGAGCCGCGTCAACAGCCGGTGCACGCGCCCGTTCGGCGTCATCAGGAAGTTATCGTGGCCGGCATGGATCCAGCTCTGGAAATTCCTCCAACCCCAATCGGTGTAGATGTGTGGCGCCCAGGTGACGGTGAGCGGATGCATGCCGTATTTGCTGCGCAACAGATGGGAGGCATAGAAGCTGTCCTTCCCGCCAGAACCCGGCAAAATGCAGTCATAGTTGCCGTTGCGGCTACGATGACGATCGAGCAGTGCGCGGAGCTCGTACTCGCGCTTTTCCCAGTCGATGCTGCCGTTCTTCTTCTCGGCGAACCGACAGGCATCACAAATGCCCTCGGAATCGAAATGGATGGTCTTCTTTTGGCTTTCCTTGGTATGCGCGTACTCGACCGCGGAATTGGGCCGCTGGTTCGAGATCACGCAGCGCTTGCAGAACACGACCTCCTTAGGCAGACCGAACTTGGTAGTCAAATTGATCGCATCAGGGGCGTATAGCGACTTGTCGATATCTCGCGGGGCAGGAATCCTGTCCATACAACAAACCTCGATTCGAACATCCTTCGCATCCGGCCAAAAACCTCATTGGCCGCTGGCTTCGGCGGATTTCGGGATTTGGTTGCTTCTTAAGACATAAGTCCGGGAAAAACCAACAATTATTGCAGGGCAATAACCCGCCCAAAGCTCGCCTCAGGCTTTTTGGTGATATTTTAGCCAGAAAGGCAGCCGGCCTCCATCGGTGGCTAGCAGATGGCCTGTGGCTTGCCTTTGACCTGCGCGAGCACCCGCCGATAGACGGCCAGCAATTTTAAGCTGTTCACCTCAGCCCGGAAGTTTGATGACGCCATTTCGTAGGCGGCCTCTCCCATCTTGACCGCGAGCGCGCGGTCTGTGGCAAGCGTCGTGATGGCCGTGGCGAGAGCCTCGGGATCATGGGGCGGAATGGCAAACCCTGTGACACCTTCGATCAGGGTGTCCGGCTTGGGATCACGGACGGCGGCGATGCTCGGGACCTTGAGAAACGCCGCCTCGAAGATCGGACGGCCCGGTGCATCATAATGAGATGGAAAACATATCACGTCCATCCGGGCATAGGCTTGAGCGATGTTGGCCAAGAAGCCGGCCATATGAACGCGGTCATCGAGCTCATATTCATCGACTTTGGCGCGCACTTCGGTATCGACATCCTGTCCGAGACGCAGCTTGTGCAGGATCCGCAAACGCAGGGTTCCGGAACGGCCAGCATCAGCCCCGACAATGATGAACTCCGCATTTAAGCCCCGATCGCGGGTCAGGCGCGCCGCCTCGATCAGCTCGAAGATACCCTTCACGCGTAGCAGATTCCCCACAAAGCCGACCTTGAAGGAGTCCGGCCTGAGATTGAGCCGGTCGGCAAAACTGCGGTCAGCGCTCCCGTCGGAATCGAGCGAGAATGAGTTATGGATGACATCGACCGGCAGCTCGGCCGGAAGGCTGGCGCGGACAGTCTCATCAATGGCGATCGTGGCATTGGCCTTGTGGCGCAGCAGCCAATTGATCAAGCGGGTACGGAGCGACTTGGCGTCGTTCCTTACCACCGAGCGGACGTGCACTACCACCGGAGCCTTGAACAGGAACCTCGCGATAAGCCACGGCAGCACTCCCGTGATTTCGTTGACATGAATAATGTCCACAGTCTTCCAACGGCGGTAAGCCCGCAACAGCGCCAGAATCGTCGATGGGATAAAAGCGAACTCGCGTATCAACACTAACCAGCGCAACCCACGATAATAGCTGTAGCGGGTATTGTCGAACTGACTGATGCCGCGCGTCTCCACGACTTCGCCGACCGAGGAGAAAAAGTCGTGAACGCTGCCGCGCGGCGCTACGAACAAGCACTCAATTTCGCCTTTGGGAACGGCGCGAACCACCTCGTATAGGCTGCGGGACCCGCCGGCGAAAACGCCGGTCATGTGCACATATAGGACTCTCATGGTCAGTTCTTAGCGACCATCATGCACCGATTGATGACTGCTCAGGAGATATCGATTGGCCGCGTCGAACGAGTTTTACCCACTTGCCCTATCCAATCAACCGCCGCGATGAATTTACTATTCTCTTGGCCACCGTGAAAATACGATGGTTGTTTCTGTAGTTCAGAAATCCGCGCCTGGGCAGAGCCATGATGCCTTCAAAGGATGCCTCATCGAGACTGAGCTTCTTAATTGCATATTGTCGATCCTGCTCCAACAATTCCGCCGGATAGACCGGCGCCTTCATTGCCTCAAGGGCTTCCTCCCGGCTCATCTGACCGGACAGGACGAGATTGGAATAATGTGCCTTCCGCTTATCGATGTCGAATTTCCGCGGCAGGAGGTAGGCTTGATAGAATCGGGTGTAGATCGATTCATAGTGCTTGCCACCATAATAGACCCAGCCAAGTTGCTTCTGCAGAAGCTCCATCGCCTGTTGCTTGTTGTAGTCGATGTAGTTAAGGATGGACACCATCCGGATTCCACGCAAGAATACATAGTAGAATAGTCGCAGCAGCGAGAAGCGCGGATAGGTCGACAGCCTCGCAGTACCAAATCGGCGGTGGACATCCCTCACATAGGACCAGTCGAAATATCCGTAGCCCCATTTCTCGGGTAGAATCGCTTCGGACACGACGTTAGTACCGGTAATGATGTGTTTGAGACCCTGTTTGGCCGCAATCCGGTAGAGCAACGCGAAAATCGCATGATCGGTCGGGACCTCCCCGTCGGGGGTCGAAGCCTTCAGGAAGGAAATCTGCAGATCGCGGAACTCCTCCCAATCAATCACATGGGTGTAGAGATCGATCCCAAGCGTCTTCAGCGTCTTTTCGATGTTGGCGACCGCGAGTTCCGAATTCCATCCATTGTCGAGATGCACCGCGAGCGGCCGCAGCCCCACGTCCTTTACGACCCACGCAACATAAGTGCTGTCGACGCCGCCCGAGACCCCTATAATGCAGTCATAAGGCTTCCCGCGCCCGGCCCGCTTGATCTCGGCCACCAAATCGTCGAGCCGCTGCTTCCGCTGGGCGCGCGGGATCAGTCGGTGCCGTGAAACGACATCGTAGCGATGGCAATGATTGCAGACCCCTTGCGCATCGAAGACGATGTCCGGGTCCGTTGTGTCCATGATGCAGCGTGTGCAGGTCGTCACCGCTCGTTCCGTAGGCCAGAAAGATCAGCCACTTACCACAACCGCCTCGACGCGACGCAAGCATTATTTCTCAGTTCAGGACTGCGGAAAGCTCGACTTGGGATGGGTAAGTGATCAGCACGGCCCGGTGGGGGCCCTGAAACACAAACATAGCGCCGGCGGCGACCGCCGCGGCGCCACCTTGCTTCGACGCCAAGCCGAAATCGGTGACCGAGCCCGCCCCACCGGAGGCGATGACGGGAATGCTGACCGCCGAGGAGACTTTCGCGATGAGTTCGATATCATAGCCCTTCATGGTGCCATCGCGATCGATCGCAGTGAGGAGTATCTCGCCGGCACCAAGATCCTGAATTTGCCGCGCGTAGAGCACCGGCTCAAGTCCTGCAGGCTTTGAACCTCCGTCGCGATAGACCTCGTAACGGCCGAGCCATTTCCGCTTGACGTCCATAGAAACGACAATGGCCTGGCTGCCAAATTCCTTAGCCGCATCGCGCACGAGTTGCGGGTTCACCAGCGCCGCGGTGTTGATGACGACCTTCTCGATGCCCGCACCGAGGATCTTCCGGATTTCGTCGACCGAGCTGATACCACCGCCGTAGGCGACCGGCATAAAGCATTCACTGGCAATGTTCTCGATGGTGTTGAATGCGGGGCCCTTGTCGGCGCGAGATGCCGTGATATCGAGCAGGACAAGTTCATCAACCTCCTTCTCGTTGAAGATGCGGATCGCGTTGATGGGATCGCCGACATAGACGGGCTTTGTGAACCCTGTGGTCTTTACTAGTCCGGCCCCGCGCAACAGCAGCGTGGGGATCACACGCGTCTTTAGCATGTCAGAAATGCTCGACGAAATTTCGAAGGAAGGCCATTCCGAACCGATGGCTCTTCTCGGGATGGAATTGCGCTCCCATCAGGTTTGCCCGCTGGAACGCTGCGACGAATGTGTTCGCCCCGTAGGACATGCTGAGCAGCACATCCTCGGCTGAAGCGCATACGACGTGGAACGAGTGCGCGAAATAGAAGCGGGCGTCCACAGGAAACTGCCCGATCAGCTCGGAGCCCTTTGCCGGAACGACCTCGTTCCAGCCCATGTGGGGAACCTTGATACTAGGGTCGCGATGCTGGTCAAAACGCCGGGTGTGCGCATCGATCCAGCCAAGGCCCGGCAGGTCGCCCTCCTCGCTGCTCCTAGTCATCAAATGCATGCCAAGGCAGACACCAAGCGTCGGCACCCTCTCGACGAGCGCTTTTCGGTTGAGCATGGGAATCATGCCGGATTGCTGCAGCTTTTTCATGCCGGCATCGAACGAGCCCACACCCGGCACAATGATCTTGGTCGCCCCTTCGAGTTCCTGCGGCGCTGCCGCTATCTTCGATGAGGCGCCCACTTTCTTCAGCATGTTCTGCATCGAACCGAGATTGCTGGACCCGTAATCGACGATGGTAATCACCGGCCGCCTCCCGTCCGTATCGAACCGCATTCGGTGAGTACGGACCGTACACTGGCGATATGGTCACGGCGGAAATAGTGGTCCGAAGTTTGCGGAGCTACCACGCCCCAGCCGGATTCACTGACGAGTTCCGCCAGTTGCGCGGGGCTGTCGATCAGGATCGCCTCGCCACGAGATACAAGATCCAGCACCAATTCATGGCCCGGCAATGCCAGAATCGCAGTCGGCGTGCCGATGCCGAGTGCCTCGAAATGACAAGCCGAATAGATGCTGAGATGCAGATCGGACATGGCTATCATCTCATAGGTGTCGGGCTTTGCATTACCGGGCCACAATACGACACGATCATCATTGGTGAAACGCCCATCAAACGGACTGCTGCCGGCTTCGTAACCCGGATGAAGCCTCACATTGAGCCGCAGTGATCCCGAATAAATCTTCAAAAAAGCGTCGACGAACTCGACCGCGCGCTCCGCCGAGACCCCGCCCTGCGATGTCAGCGTCAGGATGGGCTTTTCGGGATCTGCAAGGAAGCGGCGCTGCCTGAGCGCCCGCGAGGTATCGACTAGAGGAGCGCCGACGGTGCGAATTCGTCCCATCTTGCCAAGTGCCGAATCCCGGAGCCTGTGCGCCCAATACTCCCCATAGACCGTGAGAAGATTGGGCAGCAGCAACGCCCCCCGGTTATGGTCAAGGACATGAGCGGGAAGGTTGTCTGGGTGACTTTCGCTGAAAATCCCATGCTGCATCTCGACAAAGGGTATCCCAAGGCCGCTCGCTGCGAGGAATAAAGCGAACTGGCCCGAATTTGGGACCAGCAGACAGCGTGGCCTCAAGCGCCGCAACACCATGCGATAAAGCCAAACCCGCCACTTCAAGACACTGAACTTCTGCCGAATCCTCTCGGGCGTGAACTCAGCAAGCGAGAGATCGCTTATAATCCATTCGGAAAGCCTGGCGAACGCCGTGCTATTGCCGCGCGTGGGAAACAGGCGACCCAGCGCCGCGCTGAGCACGACAACCGCTGTGTCGTTGAACACAGGCTTGCGGTGCGCATGCCGGATATTGTCTTCAAAACCGGGGGCATCGGCGTAGAGCATCTTGGCGCCTCCGGCGATTTGATCCATTATGGCGTCGAAATAAACATCGTGCCAACCGCGCTCGTCGAATATCCGTAGCGCGGAGTTTATGGTTGCCCCGAGATAACCGACCCGGCGCGGCGCCGCCGCCATCTGACTCATCGCCTTGAAGATACTTGCGATCATCTCTCGCCGGGAGGCCGACAGTCGGGGCAAGCCGAGTTGCTGCATCACGTAGCAAATCTCGAAACGGAGAATACGCCACAGCGAAATCCCCTCGACCGTCACGCCAAATGCGTTATGGCGGCGCTCAAACTCCGCCAGAATGAGAGCGACCTCGGCTTCCGACTTGGCGGCCGAAGTAGCGCTCACGAGGACAAACCGAAAATGTCCGCGACCAGCTTCATGGAGTGCCAGGAGTCTGAAATGGTCGCAAGCTGCGCCGGCTCGCCGCGCGCCGCCGCAACGGCCTGCATTGCTTGGTAGCGCAGCCCGGGTTTGTAGGTCTTGTCGTTGGGATCAATCTCAAGCGGAGTGACCGTGCGCGTACCGCGGACCTGAACAGAAAGTTGCTCCAACGGCCGCATTTCGAGTCGCTGCCCAGCGGTGTTGACTGTGACGATCCACGGTCCGGGTCCGTTCCAGATACCTTCGTAAAGACCGACATCGCCGCTAGTGAAATTCACCTTCGACAGCACCAATCCCGGTTGCTCGGGTTTCCAGCGGACGATCGGCTCGACGCCGACGATATCACCCCGGCCAAGGACGCGGAAATAGTCGATCACATGTATCGAGTTTGCGAACATGAAGTTGCGCGCGACGAGTTCGGGTTGCTTATTGATCTGAATAGCCGCCTGCTGGTCCTGCTGGTCGACCACTTTGATGAAGCGTTGAGAGCCATCGTTCTGAAGCAGGGCAACCGCCTGGCGCGTACTCGAATAGGCGCGGCGATTGAATGCGACATGAACGCGCCGGCCGGCGCGGTCAGCTGCATCGCGAATTCGCGTCGCGTCGACAAGATCGTAGCCTGCCGGCTTTTCAAGTAAGACAGTCCACGGAAAGCCAAAGCAGGCGGCCGCTACTTGCGCGACGGATAGCTCGACGACCGTCACCACCACGAGGTCTGCATTTGTCTTCTGATACAGTTCCGAAACGGAATCGTAGACTGCGGCATTGTACGATGCCGCCAGCTTCTCGGCGCGCGCACGAGTGCGGCTGTGGATGCCGGCGATGACGACCCCAGGAAGGCCGGCGAAGGCACGCAAGTGTTCTTCCGCCATGTAGCCAGCTCCGACGAAGGCAACTTTCGTTTCCGAATTCACGCTGTTCCTCACGCCCACATGAATTTGCGTTCGAGCGGCAGGCCAGCGCCGAGGATCACTCTATCGCCGCCGGATTCGCCGGACAGATTTGCCGCCACTAACACCGCGAGCGCATGACGGCCCGCGTCACCGTCGGGATAAGAACCGCCGGCAAGCACCGCGCACCAGAGATCTTCCGTTGGCTTGGTCACTTCGGCCTGAGCGATCTTGCGTTGAAAATCGTTGGCCGGCATACCGTATCGCGTGGTGGGCAGATCACGATACTCAGCAGCGCGGTAGATGCCGCGAGCCAAGCCGGCCAGCTCATCGACGATGATTTGTCCATTGCGGCAGCCATAGACGACCTCGATGCCATGGCCGAGGTCGCCGCCGAGTTCCATGATCAGCCGTGTGCCGGATGCAGATACGCCGCGAAGCTGACCTGAGCGGTCGACATATTGCGGTCCCCTCGGGTTTGGAACATTGCTCGGATCGAACCAGCAGGAGATTTCGACGATCTCACCGGTCAGATAGCGAAACGCCTCGAAATAATGCGAACCATTCATCGCAAGGCCAAAATTGCTGGCGCTAACGACCATCGACCGCAGGCCACCGAACTCAGGGGTATCGATCAGCGACTTAATGCTGGTGTACTGCTCCATGAAGCGCATCTGATGGTTGACCGCCAGGCGTGCGCCTGCGGCGCGACACGCGGCAATCATCCGGTCGCACTCCTGTAGCGACGACGCCATCGGCTTTTCGCACAGGATAAAGCGCACGCCCGCGGCGGCCGCGGTACAGACGAACTCACAGTGGCTGGGCGCGGTGGTTGAGACAACCACCGCGTCCGGACGCGCGCTGGTCAGCATCTGGCCTGTATCGCTGAATGCTATGGCCTTGTCCACATTGCATTCTGTCATTGCGGTCGCGATCGCTTCCGGAGACTGGTCAAAAACACCGGCGACTTCGAAACCCGCGTTACGGGCAGCCGCAATGTGCCGGCGTCCCATGCGCCCGACGCCAATCACGCAAATCTTCATGCCCGTCTCCAGCTATCGCAATGATCGCCTGCGGCAGTTGCAGGGTCTCCGCAGTCCGTGCTGTTGCTACGATGATTGAAGATTCAACGCAACAACGGCGCTCGACTTGGCGGCTGCCCCTTCCGGCACTGTACCAGGTTCTCGCCTGCCGCGCGTCGAGCCGCCGGCCAATCGTCGATTGTGGGTTTCCTTCAGTTGGGCTATGTCGCCCGTTGTTATTGCCAGGACCCCGGGGCTGGCCCATGTCTGATGATCATTTGCTCAGGGCCCGCACCAGACTGGGCCTTCTGATTTTTGCGCAGATTCTGGTATCCTGCGTATCGTTGATCTATGTGGCAAACGATCAAGCTCCGATCGCTTTCCAGCCTACCACCTACCATATCTTTTTCGAGCTTTCCCGGCTGCCCGTCGCCCTCGCGGTCGTCAGCGCCTTCTCGCTGTTGGCGCTGATGTTCGTATTTGCGCGTTTCAGCGTAGGCTATTTTGTAGGCTTTTATTGCTACACGATGATCCTCGGCTATCTCTGGCTCAACTGCTTTTCCGACCTGAACTATGATCACCGCTCGGCGGCGCTATCGGCGGCCGCGGCCGCGGTCGTCTTCCTAGTTCCGGCACTGTTTGTAACAACGCCGCTACGGCAGGCGGATGTGTTGTCCGAGCGCGCGTTCGACCGCCTCCTGATGGCAATCGCCGCGGTCGCTGCGGGCATCGTCGCCGCCGGCGCGACGTATAATTTCCGTGTCGTCGGAATCCGTCAAATCTACGCCTTCCGTGACCAATTGCAGACTCCCATAATCCTAGGCTACCTGCTCGCAACGGCGGGAACTGTGCTCCTGCCGTTCGCATTCGCGGGCTTCGTCGCGCGCAAGCGTTATGCGTGCTCGGTGGCAATTCTTGTGGTCCTGCTGGTGCTCTATCCGATTAACCTCAGCAAGTCGGCGTTGTTTGCTCCGTTCTGGTTGATCGCCTTACTGGCACTCTCGAAGATTTTCGAGACCCGGGCCGTGGTGGTTATCTCGTTATTGGGGCCGACCTTGCTCGGAGTCATCCTGGTGACCATCTTTTATGACAAAGCTGCGCAATACTTCATGGTCATAAACATGCGCATGATCGCTATTCCCTCGGTCGGCATGGACGTCTACAATGACTTCTTCTCAAGGCACGATCTCACGCATTTCTGCCAGATCAACCTTCTTAAGAGGTTCATGCCGTGCCCTTATCAGGAACAGCTCAGCGTCATTATGGAGCGCACCTACAAACTGGGCAATTTCAACGCGTCCCTGTTTGCCACCGAGGGCATCGCATCGGTTGGCACCCTGCTTGCCCCGGTCTCAGCACTTGCCTGCGGCCTCGTGATTGCGATGGCGAACCGGCTTTCCGCCGGACTGTCGGCGCGCTTCGTCCTGTTGTCCGCAGCTGTCTTGGCGCAGGTCATTCTCAATGTCCCGGCTACCGTCACCTTATTTAGCCACGGCGCGGTGATGCTGGGCGCGCTCTGGTTCGTGACGCCGCGAGCCATCTTTAGGAACGTGGAATGAGAGGCACACGCTCATCGGCGCGAATGGGCCCATTTGGAGGTAATACTATCCAATAATTCCGCCCGTTGGCACGGGGATCGGAATTGTCACTGGCGGAAAACAAAATGATGCTACCCGCGTGCACGAATCGGCCACGACCGAGCAGTTCGATATCCTCCTTCCTGCTGTGCGCCGGTCCCAGCGGCTTGCTGTCTTCATAGACCACGTACGGCGAGCGCTGCGGAGCGTCGGTAGTGTCGGCCTCGTTCTCAACGAATTGCGCGACACTATAATAGCCGAAGGTGCCCGGCGATCCCACTCGGTGGAAGCGCTTCAGGTGAACGACGGCCCCTATTGGTTGCGCCAGCGGGACGTAACTTTGCATGGACCAGTATGCCGCGGGAAAATAGATCGCAAGCGCCGACGTCAAGGCCAGCGCAATCAGCCGGTTCGACCCGAAAAAAACTCGCGCTGGCCCGCGCACCGAATCTACCATCGCTAGCCTCTCTTTGTCGTCTCCGGGAATCGTTTACAGGGGCGCAATAATGGTTTTCACGAACGGGCTGACGGCATTGTCCATCAGGGCCAGCTCCCTGATCTGGCTCAGGCTCGCCCAGCAGAACATCGTCATGTCGGTCTCGATGACGCTTTCGTCGTCGAGAAAGGCGATGATGTTCTCGTTCGATTTGCGCCAGAAGCGGCCGCCTTCCTCATTGTGTTCGGCGCGATAGACAGATCTCACTCCGCGCTCTGCCGTCAACACCTCCACCATCGGCGGCCGCTTGCCCGCGTGCGCCCGGCGGATGTTCGACCAGGTGCTCTGGATCGTCGGCGAGAACTGGATGACGCCGATGTTTCCCGGCTCGGGCTTGCCGTTGAGCAGGAACTGGACGCCGTCCGCCTGCGTCTCGCGCGCCAACAGCGCGAGGATGCCACCC
>Ga0134126_10004746_pt1 | contig 17009 bp, 10 predicted proteins | sample KB31752_FD_96881 | JGI IMG/M metagenome (GOLD analysis project Ga0134126, IMG submission 96881) | Terrestrial soil microbial communities with excess Nitrogen fertilizer from Kellogg Biological Station, Michigan, USA - KB3-175-2 | ecosystem: Environmental > Terrestrial > Soil > Unclassified ...
CATGGCGAAGGCGCGGGCGCCGGAGAGGAAGTAGTAGGCCAGAGCCGAGGCGGCAATCAGCAGCCCATAGGTGGGGAAGCGCAGCAGATATCCCATCACCCGCCACAGGCTCCACCGCGTCGGGTCCTCGTGCAGGATCAGCTCTTCCCTCGGCTGCACGTGCGCGCGCCGCACCGACTCCTGCGGCGACGAGGGGTCGGATCGCTTCGGTCTCTCCGCGGGCTTTTTCGCGGCAGGACGGGAAGCCGCGTTCGGATCCTCCTCGCCTTCCGAGATCCAGCTTTGCGTGCCGCGCTCGGGCTCCGGAAGGAAGCGCCAGATCACCCATACGAGGGCGATGGGCGGCACCGCCATGGCGTAGAACGACCAGTGCCAGTTGAGAAGAGTCGAGGCTTCTCCGGAGATGAAGAAGCCGATGCCCATGCCGACGAGCTCGCCGGCGATGATGAGTCCGTAGATGGCGGCGCGATCCCGGGCGGGGAAGAAGTCCCCGGTGAGGGAGGCGACACACGGCCAGGCGACCGCGGTCAATGCGCCGATGATCGCGCGCGTCACCAGCAGAAAGGAGAAGGAGGTGGCGAAGCCGCTGACTCCTTCGGCGATGACCCACGTGGCGATGACGATCATCAACAGCACGCGGCGGCTGAAGCGGTCGACCAGGGCGCCCATGGGCAGCGTAGCCGCGGCACCGACGAACGAGACCACGGCGAGGAGCAGACCGATCTCGGTGTTGCCGAGATGGAAGGCGCCCTTGAGCTGCCCCGATATCGCCGACACCGTGCCGAGGTCGCACGATTCGACCGCCAGGACGGCGGCAAGCACCGAGATGATCTGCAGGCGCGCCGGGCCGCCCGCCACGCTCACGACCCGCTCCTTCGCCGATTCGAGAATGTCGGTCCCGCTGCTCATCTGCTCACGCTCCGTAGCGGGTTACGTGCCAACCGGCGAAGGCCGAACCTGAGCGGATGGCCGGCGACAGATCTGTCGCTCGGACGAACCGAGGGTCCTGTTCGGCGAGGCCACGGCTTCGGCTGCGGTTCGGTGCTACGATGAAGCTGGCGTCGCGTTACTCATCGACGTCGTCCGAGGGGATCACTCATGTCCGTTTTCCGTGTGCCACTGTTCGTGTTGTTGGCGGGGGCCGCACTCGCACCCGTGATGGCGGTCGGTGCGTCCGCACCCCCTGCAGGGGATGCGTCCAAGACGGACAATCCTGAGCGTTACTGGGCGACGCCACATACCGTGACCTCACAAGGGGAGGTCACGGTTGGGGGGCAACACATCCGTTACAGCGCGGATGCGGCTACGCTGATCCTACGTAACAAGGACGGCAAGCCGACCGGCGAGATCTTCTATGTCGCGTATTTCAAGACCGGCGGCGGCGATACGTCGCGGCGGCCGGTCTCGTTCATCTACAACGGCGGGCCCGGGGGCTCGTCGGCTCCCCTGCACATGGGGGCATTCGGCCCGGTGCGAGTGGTCACCGGAAGTCACACGTATACCCCTCCGGCGCCGTACCACCTCGTCAGCAACGGCTCCAGTCTGCTCGATGCCAGCGACCTGGTGTTCATCGATGCGATGGGCACGGGATTCAGCCGGATCCTCGGCAAGGACGACGGCGGGGTCGGAACGCCGAAGGACTTCTATGGCGTCGATCCGGATGCGAAGGCATTCGCGCAGTTCATCAGCCAGTTCCTGTCGAAATACGGACGGTGGAACTCACCGAAGTATCTGATCGGCGAAAGCTATGGCACGACACGCTCCGCCGCGGTTGCCAATGTCCTCGAGCAGGAGGACAGCATCGACCTCAACGGCATCGTGCTGATCTCGACCATCCTCAACTTCGATACCAGCGTCGATGGCGCGAACCTCAACCCGGGCGTCAACCTGCCCTATGCGCTGGCGCTTCCGACCTATGCGGCGGTGGCGTGGTATCACAAGGCTCTGCCGCAGCAGCCGCCGGCGCTGCATCCGTGGCTGGATGAGGTGCAGACCTGGGCGATGGGTCCCTACCTGCAGGCCCTGAACCAGGGCGCCAGCCTGCCGCAGGCGCAGAAGGAAAGCATCGCGTCGCAGATGGCAAAATACACAGGCCTGTCGGAGGGTTACATCCTGAAGGCCGACCTGCGCGTGATCGGACCGCAGTTCGAGCATGAGCTGCTGCTCTCCCGCGGCGAGAGCACCGGACGCCTGGACGCGCGCTTCTCCGGGCCCAACCTGGATCCGCTGGCCGAGTACGTGGAATACGACCCGCAGTTCGCCGCCATCGGATCGGCCTATACCTCGGCACTCAATGATTACATGCGCGGCACGCTGCATTTTGGCGGCGAGCACCACTACCAGCTGCTCTCGCTGGACGTCAACAGCCAGTGGAACCAGCTGCATACGCCGCCCGGACAGGGCACGCCGGCCTACACGGCGACCAATGTCCTGCCGGACCTCGCCGCCGCGATGACCCTCAACCCCAATCTGAAGGTGATGGTCAACGCCGGCTACTTCGACCTGGCCACGCCCTACTACGCGGCGGCGTATCAGATGCAGCAGCTGCCGATGGCGACCAGGCTGCAGAAGAACATCCAGTACCAGTACTACGATACCGGCCACATGATTTACGTCGTGCCCCAGGCGCTGGCGCAGCTGCACGACAACATCGCTCGGTTCATCCAGGGGAGCTCCGGCGGTACGCCGCCCGGAAAGTGAGCCGGGCTCGCGCCGGGGCCTCATCCAGTGGCGCCGCACTTCCCCGGCTGGTTGGACCGGCGGCGATGTGCGGCGCTAGACTGGCCTCTCCATCAACAGGGAGCCAGCGTCATGAGCCTCACATTCTACTATTCTCCGATGAGCACGGCGACCATCACCGAGCTCGTGTTGGAAGAGCTCGCGGTACCCTGCGAGCGTGTCAGGGTGGACCTCAAGAAGAAGGAGACGCACGCCGCGGAATTCCGCCGTCTGAATCCCAACGGCAAGGTGCCGGTGTTGGTTCACGACGGCGCCGCGATCTGGGAGTCGGCAGCCATCACTTTGTACCTCGGCGAGATCTTCGGCGTCGCGAAGGGCCTGTATCCCGAGCCCGGGCCGCAGCGCGGCGAGGCGATGAAGTGGGTGGTATGGTCCAACGTGACATTGGGCGAGGCGTTCAGCAGGTTGGTACGCAATACGTCCGACTGGGTCCCGGCGGAGCAACACAACGCGAAGGCCGCCGCGGCGGCACAATCCGACGTGCGCGACTGTCTGCGCATCCTGGATCAGGCGCTCGCCGACCGTCAGTATCTGTTGGCGGGCTACACGCTGGCGGATACGCACGTCAACTCCCTGATCGATTGGCTGCGCTACATGAAGGTGGACTTCAGCGACTGTGAGCGCATCAACTCCTGGAGCCAGCGTTGCGCGGCGCGGCCGGCCTATGGCCGCGTGATGGGCCGCAGCTGATTCCGCGGCCGGCGAGCGCGTCGACGACACCGGGTCGGTCAGATCCCTCGCTTCGAGTGTTCCTTGGAAGGCCAGGGCAGCTGCGGCTGGGGGTTGAAGATCGACTCGGCGTCGGCACGCCTGGGCTTCCAGGCGCCACCCTGGATCTCGGCCTGCAGCTGGCCTGGCGCCCAACCTGCATGCCCGATGAAGATCCGCAGACCTTCCATCGGTTTGGGGCGGCCGAGGAGCTGAAGCAGCAGCTTGCGGTCGCCGCTGACGTAGACATCGTCGCAGACCTGGATCGCGTGCGCGGGCGCCGTTTTGGCGCGAAACAGATACCACACCGTACCGAATTCGACGGGACCGCCGAAGTACAGCCGATCCTGCACCCGCGCGAGACCCTTCACCTTCGGAAAGAAGCGCGCGACGCTGAGCGGCGTCGGCCTGTTGATGATGACGCCGACCGGAGCGGGACCCAGGTTGTTCATCACCATCACGATCGATCCACCGAAATTGGGATCGGCGACGACGCCCTGGGCGACGATGAGGATGGCAGTCAGCGCATTTGCCGGCGCCTTCGCACTCGGGCCGGGGCGAGGCCTTGCCGGCGGCGTGCCCGCAGCCGAGCCCGCCTGCGACGAGCCCGCCAGGAGCAGCAGGACGAGCAGCGCCGCCGCCAGGTAACGCTGCGCCCAGAATGCCTTCTTCACCGGCAAGACCTCCGGTCATCGACCCGAGACCCGTCTGCCGCAGATTCTACGCCGTTCATCGCGAACAGCTGAAGGCTGGCCGAGACCGGGCCTCCGCCCGCCGGTAAGATGCCGGGCGATCGACCATGCCGCAAGAGCGGGGAGACAACATGAAGGCCGGCAGCTTCTTCGCCGCGGGCGCCGCGGCGCTCATTGGCTTCGTGGGATGCAGCGCCGCCTGGGCGGCGGGACGTGACTTCGAGCTCCCGGATGTGCGCAACATCGTTTCGTTGAGCAATCCGCAGGTATCGCCCGACGGCCGGCAGATCGTCGTGGTCGTCTCCACGCCGGACTGGAAGACCGACAAGGCGACGCAGGAGATCGACGTGGTCGATGTAGGGACCGGTGCGCGGCGGCCGCTGACGCGGGACCGGACTGGTATTTCATCACCGCGTTGGTCGCCGGACGGAACGCGGCTCGCGTTCATCGCCATGGACACGACACCCGCCGCCCCTGCCGCTGCCGGCGACAAGCACGATACCGACGCTGCAGAGAAACACGACCAGATCTTCGTTTTGCCCATGGATGGGGGCGATGCCCTGCGTGTCACCAGCGCGGCTCGCGACGTGGCTTCGTTCGCCTGGAGTCCGGACGGAAAGACGATCGCCTATGTAGCAGCGGACGTGCCCGCGAACGAGAAGGCGATCAAGGCGCACGACGACGCGTTCAAGGTCACCGAGAACAACTTCCTGGTGCGGGCGGCACTGACACCGTCACACCTCTGGGTCGTCCCCAGCGCGGGCGGCAAGGCGAAACGGCTCACCGAGGGAACATTCAGCCTGGCGACGGATCAGGACGACGCCCCGGAGCCGGCGTGGAGCCGGGATGGCCGCACGATCGCCTTCACCCGCTTCCCGGATCCCTACTGGGCTCTTTCCTACCGATCGGTCGTCGATACGATCGCAGCAGAGGGAGGGACTCCCGCGCCCCTGGTGGACCTGCAGGGTGCCACGACGACGAGCTATGCGCCGTCGGGTAATGCTTTCGCTTTCAAACGGTCCCGCGGGGGCGATCAGAACAACGGCAATGCCGTGTATGTGGTGGATGGCGGCAAGCCGTTCGATGCGACCCGCGCGCTGGCACGCAACATCGATGCCTATACGTGGTTGCCGGACGCCAAGGGCCTGCTGCTCGTCGGCCAGCAGGGCACCCACTCGGTAATGTGGCAACAGGCCGTGGGTGGCGGCGCCCGGCTGCTCGACCTTGCCGGAATCGAAATCGCGAACAGACCGAGCATCTCCTCGAATGGCGTGATTGCCTTCATCGGAGGTACACCAGGCCACGCGGACGAGCTCTATGTGATGGCTTCACCGACGGCGCAGCCACGACGGCTGACGGACGTCAACGGGTTCCTCGACTCCCTCGCGCTCGGCCGTACCAGGACGATCGACTGGCGGGGCGCAAACGGATTTCGCGAGGACGGTGTGTTGGTTTACCCGCCGCACTACGAGCGGGGACGCAAGTACCCGCTGGTGCTCATGATCCATGGCGGCCCGGAGGGTACCTCCACCGTGCGGTTCTCACCGCTCGCGCAACTGCTCGCGGCGGCGGGTTTCCTGGTATTCCAGCCCAACTACCGCGGCAGCACCAATCTCGGGGATGCGTACCAGCACGCGATTTTTCGTGATACCGGCGAAGGCCCGGGCAGGGACGTGATGGCCGGACTCGCCGCGGTGGAGAAGTTGGGATCCGTCGATGCGACACGCATCGGCGTGAGCGGCTGGTCCTACGGCGGCTACATGACCGACTGGCTGTGCAGCCGCTATCCGCAGGTGTGGAAGGCGGCCGTCGCCGGCGCTGCACTGAACGATTGGGTGATGGATTACACCGTCGCCTACTACCAGCAGGGCGATGTCTATTTCTTCGGCGGCTCTCCCTGGACTGCCCGCGACTACCGGATCTGGCGGACGCAGTCACCGATTACTCACGCGCAGAACGTCAAAGCACCGACTCTCATCATGGGCGACGTCGGAGATCCCAACGTGCCGCTGGTCAACAGCTACGAGTGGTATCACGCCCTGCGTGACAACGGCGTCCAGGTCGAGTTCTACGCCTATCCGGCAGACACTCATTTTCCGGGCGACGTCGTGCGCACGACCGATGTCTATCGCCGCTGGGTCGGCTGGATGACCACGCACCTCAGGTGAGGTCCTCGCCACGGAGCCGCGCGCCGCGGGCCGCGCGCCGCGGGCGCCCGGAACTCTTGCCACCGGCGCGGATTTCATCCGTCATGGCAACCGCGAAATCACGGCGCGGTGCGCGTTCCGGCCGCAGCCCTGCCGGCAAGTCCAGGCGCGCCCCTGCCAAGACTGGCTCCCGGTGGTCGCACCGTGTCATGGAGAAGAGCGACGCGCTCGACCTGGAGTCCGGCGTCTTCACGAAGAGGAGTCCGCGGCAGATTGCGCTTTCGCTCAAGCGCTCCGCGGAGTCGAGTCGCCGGCGCAAGTCCGAGCCGTTCCGCTCCGCCATGTCGATGCTGAACTTCCACATCAACAGGGCGGGCGGGAATCTCAGCCCGGAGCGGCGCCGCGTTCTCGATCGGGCGAAGCAAGAGCTGCGTGCGGTGTTCGGCCGCACATGAGCGGCGGGCCTACGGCAGGCCCGGCTTCCATCCAAAGCCCCGCCCGGCCGCAACGACATGCCCGACGCCGGGAAACGGGAAGTGCGGAGCAAACACCCACTCACCGCTTCGGGCCAGCGCCGTGAGCGTTTTCTCCCGCGTCGCGCCGGCGAGCGCGTGATCGACGTCGAACTCGATGGCCCATTGCGGTCGGGCCAGCGACACGATGGAGCTGTGGGCCACATCACCCATGTCCATGAGCCGGGAGTGGCCTGAAGCGATCTCGTAACCGACATGACCCGGCGTGTGTCCGGGCAGCGATACCGATCGAACGCCGGGAGCGATCCGGGAGCCGGGCTCGAAGGTCCGGATACGGGGTGCGACGGTTCTGATCATCGCGGGCGGCGCCTGTTGCTTCATCCAGGCCCATGCGGCGCTCGCCATGCGTATCGTTGCATTCGGGAACGCGAGTCCTCCCTGCGCATCGAGCAGGCCCCCGGCGTGGTCGGGATGGGGGTGCGTGAGCAGGACGTCGGTCACTGCGCCCGGCGATACGCCTGCGAGCTTCAGGCTGGCGAGCAAATGGCCGTGGTATCGGGGGCCCACCCCCGTATCGATCAGGATCAGGCGGCCGCCCGTGCTCACCAGGAGGGCGTTCGTGCTGAGCGTGATCCGGTCCGTCGGAGCGCCCGCCGCGCTCAGCACCCTGCCGACCCTGGCGGTACTGACACCCAGGCCGAAGGTCTTGCCGTCGTTGGCGACGACGATCTGCGCATCGTGCAGGGCCGTCACGCTGAGCTTGCCGACGTGGAAAGGCCGTGCTGCCGGTTCCACCGCGGCGAAGCGGACGGCCGCGCGGACATCAGCGGTGATTCCGAGACAAAGCAGAGCGGCTAGCACGATGAAATTACGCATGGTCACTCCGGAATGCGTCATGGGGATGCCTATGCTACAGTGGTAGCGCTACCATCGGAGGCCCGCAATCGTGACCCCATCTTTCAACCGGCGCAGCATCCTGAAGGCCGGTGCGGCAGTTGTCGTCGCACCTCATCTGTGGTTGCCGGCGCGCGCCGCAGAGCCCGCATGGCCCACGCAGACCGTAGGCCCGTTCGTCGAGGTGGAGATCAGCAGCGGACGGATCCGCGGCGGTCACAGCCGCGGCGCGCTGGCGTTCAAGGGAATTCCGTACGCCGGATCGGTGTCGGGCAGGAACCGCTTCAAGCAGGCACCCCAGGTGACCCCGTGGACGGGAGTGCGGGACGCCATCCGGCTCGGGCCACCCGCGATGCAGGGACCGGGCACGACCTTCGGGGAGCACGAGCCAGCATACAGCGAGGATTGCCTGGTACTCAACGTCTGGACGCCGGCGGTGAAGGACGGCGGCAGGCGGCCGGTGATGTTCTATTGTCATGGCGGCGGATTCACCACCGGCTCCGGCGGCCAGAACATCCAGGACGGTGCGCGCCTCGCCGCGACCTATGACGTCGTGGTCGTAGCCGTCAATCACAGACTCGGTCTCTTCGGCTACCTCTATCTCGGCGAGCTGGGCGGCAGCGAGTACGCCACCTCGGGCAATCAAGGCATGCTCGACATCGTGGCCGCGCTCGACTGGGTCAGGCAGAACATCTCGGTCTTCGGCGGGGATCCCGGCAACGTGATGCTATTCGGCGAATCCGGCGGCGGCGGAAAGACCTCGGCGCTGATGGCGATGCCGGCTGCCGGCGGCTTGTTTCACAAGGCCGGCATTCAAAGCGGCGTCATGATGCACGGCCTGCCGGGAGACATCGCCACGGAGACGGCGCGTCGCCTGTTGGCGGGCCTCGGACTGGCGCCGCACGAGCTTGGCCGGCTCACCGAGGTGCCGGCGGAGAAGCTCATCGCCATCCAACTGGCTGGCGACATGCACAGAGGTCCGTTGTCGGTACCGACCGCGGGCTACCTTGCCGGCCATCCAACACCGCCGCCCGGCATCGCGGCGCTTCGCGCGAAGCATCCGGGCGACTGGGGGCCGGTGGTGGACGGCACCTGGCTGCCGCGCAATCCGTTTCAGCCGACGGCGCCGCCGCTCGCGGACGCGGTGCCGCTTCTCATCGGCAACACGCACGACGAGGCTGTCTTCTTCCATCGCGATGAGCCCGAATACTTCCACACCGGTGCCGCCGACCTGGCCGCGCGCACCCGTCACAAGCTCGGAGATGCTGCCGACCGGGTCCTCGCCTTCTATCGCCATGCCATGCCACAGGCGACATCGGTGGAGCAGGGCATCGCCATCGAGACCGCGACTTTCCAGGGCAACGATACGGCGCTGGCGGCGGATCGCAAATCGCTGCAGGCGGCACCGGTGTACCGCTATCGCTACGATCACCGGTCCAATGTGCCGATCAAGGGCACGGATTGGACGCTGCGCGCCTGCCATGCCAGCGACATCGCGGTGACGTTCTACAACTACGAGATGACGGACCTGCAGGGCCACGGGCCGGGATTGGCCGCGGCGTCGCGGGCGATGAGCGGCTATTTCGCGAGCTACGCGCGTAGCGGCGTTCCCACTGCGTCGGGCCAGCCGGCCTGGCCGCGCTACGAGACCGGCACGCGCGCAGTCATGCTGCTCAACGGCCGCTGCCAGGTCGCGATGGATCCGGCTGGCGCCGCGGAGCGGGAGCTCTGGCGGTCGCTCGGTTGGACCTGACGGCGTGGCATCGGGACCCCCATCAGCTTTAAAACGCAGGTAATGGGCGGTTTTCCGCTGCTTAAAGCAGAAATGAGGCATTGACCCGGGTAATGCCCTTTTCAGTGGTCGCCGAGCGGCTCACCCCATCGCTGCCTGATGCGCCGCGAGGAAGAACCGCTCGAACTCGGCGACCACGCGCCGATCCTCGAAGAGCAGGTGATTGCGCTCCAGAATCAGCCGGCGCAGTTCCGCCTGTCGCTGCGGATCGGTTGCGGCCTGGACGGCGAGGGTTGCGTAGTCATCCGCGTCGCGGGCGACTCCCCAATCAATTTCCATCGTCCGGTACATGGCCTGCGTGAAGCGGCCGCGCTGCAGGCCGGTCGGCAGCGTCACGACGGGTGTTCCCACGGAGAACGCATCGATGGAGGTATTCATGCCGTTGAAGTGCAGCGTATCGAGAACGACATCGGCGGCGCCAAGGAAGTGCAGGAACCGCTCATAGGGTTGATGCGGCAGGAACCGGACGCGCTCGGCAACTGCGGGCAGCGTGCGGCGGAACCGCTGCATCAGACGCACGCTCCATTCGGAGCACTCCCCGGTGAAGAGCAGGATCTGGCCTGCACCGTCCAGCTCCAGGATGCGGCGGAGAATACCGTCGATGTCCGGATGAAGTTTGAATAGCGTCTGCCCGCATGCGTAAAGATGCGCGTCCGCCGGCAGACCCAGATCGGTGCGAGTCGGCAGAACCGCGGGGGACGCAGGCCGAAAGTAGTACGCCAGGGTCGGCAGCGCGTGCAGCTCGAACAGGCGCTCGCTGTAGTGAGCCGCGGCGCCGGGCGGCTCGTAGAGGTCGTTCGAGATGTAATAGTCCATGTTAGGCACGCCGGTCGTATCGGGATGTCCGTATGAGACGCACTGTACCCGCGCCAGACGAGCGAAGGCCAGGAGATAGGAGTACGGCTCCATGCCGATGTCCAGGTAGAAAAGAATGTCGAGCTCGAGCGCGGCGATCCGTTCGCGCGCCGCGGTCAGGCTGCTCGGAAGCACCAGCCAGTGATCGGCACGCGCCTCGATCTGTCGCGCGGTGTCATCCATCGCCACGGGCGGGATGTTGAGCGCGAAGACCTCGAAATTCCCGCGGGACAGCTCCGACATGATGCCCCGGGCGACCTTGCCGATGCTGTGCGTGCGCAGGAAGCGGGAGATGAATCCGACACGGATGCGACCCTCGCGGCGCGCCGCATCACAGTGCGGCGCGCGCCACTCGAGCCCGGGCACGGCAGCGATGAGAGCTTGCGCGCGCTTCATGTGCAAGGCTCGATTGCAGGGGCCGTGATAGGCGAGATAAAACGTGGTCAGATCGAGGCTGCCCAGCGGGTCCTCGATGCGCGGCGGGTCCGCGATCAGCCGATCGAGTCCCTGCTCGAAACGCTCGCGGTTTCGCGCAATCGCCTCCGTGGAGTCGTGAATCGCATCGAGCAGCAGCTCCAGCTGCAGCGACGAGCCGTCCTGCGGCCGCAGGCGATGCGCCTGCCTGAAGTAGCCGCGCGCCCGCTCCGCCTGCCCGAATCCGGCGGCGAGCTTGCCGGCGTTGAGCGCGGCGCCGGACAGGGTGGGCTGCGCGCGCGCCGCCAGCTCGTAATGGGACTGGGCGGCCTCCGCCCGGCCGAGGTCCTGCAGCAGGCGGCCGATGCGGTAGTGCAGCTTTGCCACATCCGGCAGAAGTTGTGCACCACGGACGAAAGCCGCGAGCGCCTGCTGCGGCTGGCCGGCGGCTTCGCGGCGCTCGCCCTCCTCCAGGAAGCTCAGCGCCATGGCGCGCGTCTGCGCCGCCGGCTCCGGCATGCGGGTCACAGCGGCCTGGAGGCGTTCGCGATCCGCCGCGCTCACCCGTCCAGTCCGCTCGATCTCCCGACACACGCGCGCGGCATCCTCGTGCAGACCGGCAATGGTCAGGGCTCGTGCCAGACCGGCGGCAACGTCGATGTCCGCAGCGGCCGCGACGAGCGCCGCCAGCTCGTACTGCATGATCGCGCCGGCGACGTTGCCTGCGCGCAGCAACACCTCCGCAAGCGTCAGGCGATATTCGAGATGGTCGGGAGCGAGCGCCGCGGCGGTTTGCGCCGCGGCAGCGATATCGAGGCGACCCGCGGTGTCCATGCCGAGTTTTGCCAGACCGTGCCAGAGCGCCGCGTTCGTGCTCTCGAGAAGCATCAGCTCGCGAATGATTGCGACCGCCTCGTCCGTGCGGCCCTCACGCAAGGCAGCTTCGGCTTCATGCAAACGGTCCTGCCACGATCGGGGTGAGGGGAGTGACGGCATCCGCGAAGTATAGTCGGCTCGCTACCCGGATTATGTCGAATTCCATTATGTGATCGATGCAGCGGCCTTCGAGGAAAACCGGCCGCAACCCTCTTCCGCTGAGACGCAGTTCGGCGGGTTGGGTCCGCTCACGCCTTATGCTACTTGCCCGTGCTCACCCGAGAACTCCGACGGCTGCAGCCGTATGAAACGAGCCATCCTGACCGGCGGTCCCGCAACCCAGGCGACCGACCCTGACGCATCGACTGCCGACCAACTGCTCAGCGCCGAGGGGAGCAGCGCTACGGCGACCCGACGCAGGCTCGATCTCGTGGAGGCCCTGAGCCACGAGCGCGGTCTGCTGCGAACCATCATCGAATCGCTCCCGGCCCATATCTACGCCAAGGACCGGGAAAGCCGCTTCATCGCCTGCAACCAGACGGTCGCGCAGTGCATGGGCACGACTCCGGCCGAGGCCGTCGGCAAGACCGACTTCGATTTCTACCCGCGGGAGATGGCCGAAGGGTTCTTCGCGGACGAGCAGGCCCTGATCCGCTCCGGGCAGGCTCTGATCGAGCGCGAGGAGTTGGTGTTGGACCAGACGACCGGGGTCATGCATCACTTCGCCACGAGCAAGGTTCCGTTTCGCGATGACGCCGGCAACATCATCGGCATCATCGGCATCGGCCGCGAGATCACCGAACGCAAGCGGGCCGATGAGCGCATCCACTACCTCGCAACTCACGACAGCCTCACCGACCTGCCCAATCGTGCCACCTACAGCGAAGCGCTGGCCGCGGCCATTGCCGACGCCGGCTCGCGCGGCGGCCGCTTCGTCATCCTGTTCGTGGACCTGGATCACTTCAAGTTCATCAACGATTCGCTCGGTCACGAAGCCGGTGACGCGCTGCTGAAGCAGACCGCGGCGCGGCTTCGCGCCAGCGTGCGTGAGGGCGATCTGGTCGCACGGCTCGGGGGTGACGAGTTCGTCCTGCTCTGCAAGGACCCGAGCGACCTCGAGGACATCGAGGCCCTGGCGTCACGAGTGCTCCAGGCTGCCATCCGTCCGGTTACTCTGCTGGGCCAGGAGCGGCGCGTGAGCGCGAGTGTAGGCGTCGCGGTGTACCCGGACGACGGGGATACCGAAAGGACGCTGATGAAGAGCGCCGATACGGCGATGTATACGGCCAAGCAGGATGGCAAGAATACGTACCGCCTCTTCTCCCGCCATCTCAGCGCCGAGTCGCTGGAGCGGGCGATGCTGGAGAGCGAGCTGCGCCGCTCGATCGAGCGCAACGAGCTGATCGTTCATTACCTGCCCAAGCTCGATCTGAAGTCGCGGGCCATCACCGGCGCGGAGGCGCTGCTGCACTGGTCGCGGCCCGATCTCGGCGTGCTGCCTCCGGCCCGGTTTCTCCCCCTGGCGGAGGAGACCGGCCTCATCGTGCCGATCGGAATGTGGGTTTTGAATACCGTCTGCCGGCAGCACATGGCCTGGCGACGCGCGGGATTGCCTCCCGTCCGCATGTCGGTCAACCTGACGGCGCGGCAGGTGCACGATGAGCACTTCGTGCCTGGCGTGCTGACCACCCTCGGCGAGTCGGGAATGCCTCCACAGATGCTGGAGCTCGAGTTCCCGGAAACACTGCTGCTGCAGGACACGGCGCGCCTCACCCGCATCCTCAAGCAATTGCGCCGTGCCGGAGTCAGGCTGGCGATCGACAATTTCGGAGCGACTTACCTGTCGCTGACCACCCTGAGGGACTTCCCGATCGATACCCTGAAGGTGGGGCGGCCGCTGATACACGATATCGAGCAAACCGAGACGCGCGCCTTCGCGGACGCCATCATCGCGATCGGCCGGTCATTGAGCCTTTCGGTCGTCGCGGAGGGGGTCGAGAGTGCCGGTCAGGAGGCATTCGCGCGCGACCGGGCATGCGATGCGATCCAGGGCTCATACGTGAGCCGGCCGGCGGCGGCCGCCGAGTTCAGCGAGCTGCTGCGCCGGCAGGCGCAGGGATCGCCCGCAGTCAGCGATACCTGACAGGCCCTCGGCTACTGCGATCCGGCCGGCGGTGCGCGCTCGTAGTGCGCGGGCGATTGCGCGATGGACAGCCGCACAGGCTTCCCCAGCGCATCGACATCGAACGTGATGTAAGCCTCGCCGTAGAACCGGTACCGCCAGCGCACGCGGAAGGTATTTCCGTTCCACGGCTTCATGTCGCCGACGAACATCGGGTTGCCGAAGCGGAGCACCAGGTGCCCGCCTTCCTGGCCCACCCGCGCCGTGCCGTAGAACGGATCCGAGTAGGTACCGGCGTAGTCCGGCAGAGGCAGCGGGGCTTTCTCGCCCTTCCGGGCGGCCGCCGCCATCTTCCGGTTCAGCGCATCGGATCGGCTGTTTTCCTTCCGGATATAGGCGTACATCGCGGCACTCACGTCGCGGTGTGGGAGCCCCAGATAGGACTGCAGCACGTGGAACATCACCCCTTCGGGCGCCCGGTTGCCGCTCATGTTCGAGAGCACCACCACGCCCAGGTGCTCGTCGGGAACGAGCGCGAGCGATGAGGCCATGCCGTCGATGTCGCCTGCGTGCCAGGCGATCTTGTGCCCTGCGTAATCCTGCATGAAGAGGCCAAGACCATACGCATAAAATTGCGAGTCCGGCGTCTGCGTGTTCAACCATCCCGTGAGCTCGGAGTCCGGCTGCACCAGCGACTGGGGGGTTTCCATGCTCTGGATGATCGCGGGGTCGAGCACTTTCCTGCCCTGATAACTCCCCCCCGAGAGGAGCATGAGGAGCCAGTGGCTCATGTCGTTCACGCTCGAGTTGATGCCACCCACGGCGTCGAACACGTCCATGTTGTTCGACCAGTACGGCTCGATGACCCGGGTCTTGCCGTCCACCTCACCATGCGGCCTCGCAACATTGGACGCGGCCGCAACGGCGGCGGCAGTCGAGACGGTGCGCGTCATCCCAAGTGGCGCGAACAGGGTCGTTGCCACATAGCGGTTCCAGGTCTCTCCCGTGACCGCCGGGACGAACTCGGAGGCGACCATGTACATCGCATTGTCATAGCAGAAGTGGGCGCGAAAGCCGAAGCTGGCCTTCTGGTATTGCAGCCGTGAGATGATGTTGGCGGTCGTATCGTCCGACGTGTACCACATGGCGGAGGGGTCGCAGTAGCCGCTGCGATGCGACAGCAGGTCGCGCAGCGTGATCTCCGCGGTTACGTAGGGACTGTCGAGACGGAAACCGGGAACATACTTGACCACCGGGTCGTCCCACTGCAGCTTTCCGCCGGACACCAGCGTCCCGAGAGCCGCCGCCGTGAATGCCTTGGTGTTCGAGGCGATGTCGAACAGCGTATCGGCGTCGATGCGGCCTGGCTTTCCGAGCTCGCGGACCCCATAGCCGCGCGCCATCACGACATGGCCATCCTTGACCACCGCGATGGCGAGCCCAGGCACCTTCCACTGGGTCATGGCGCCGTGGACGTAGGAGTCGAGATCCGCCAGGGGCGCTTGCGCCGCATGCGCGGCATTCATTCCCAACGTGCCGAGCAGCGCCAATGCGACGCCGAGCGTTCTCACAGTCCCCATGAGCCCTCCCACCGATCGGATCCGACGTGTTTCGGTCTCGAGAGGATACCGCAACCAGCAGCCTGTGATCGGCGAGGGGCGGCAGCGCGCCCTACCTACACGCTCGCCTCCTGCCGGGTGCTAACGGTCATCTACGGGCCTCGGTGTTCCCGTTAGGACCGGCGGGCTGCACCACCGGGAGGTCGAGATAGCTGGCCTCGCCCGGCGCGTGGTAGATGCGCTGCGTGGCTTTGACGTAGTCGCCCGGCTTCGCGAAGAAGATGTTCGGCACGTAGGTCTGCGGATTGCGGTCATAGAGCGGGAACCAGCTCGACTGCACCTGCACCATGATGCGGTGGCCGGGTAGGAACACGTGGTTTGCCGTAGGCAGGTCGAAGCTGTAGACGAGCGGCACGTTGGGCGTCAATGCATGCGGCTGGGAGAAGCCGCTGCGGTAACGGCCGCGGAAAATGTCCATGGAGATACCCAGCTGGTAGCCGCCGAGCTGCGGTTCGGCAGCGACCTGATCGGGGTACACGTCGATCAACTTGACCACCCAGTCCGAATCGGTGCCGCTGGTGGAGGCCACCAGATGCACCTTCGGCTGGCCGGCGATGGTGACCGGACGGACGAGCACCGCGGACTCGAATGTCAGCACGTCGGTGCGCCCGGAAAAGGGACGCTGATCATCGACCAGCCATTGCGCCCAGGTCTGATCGCCGGTGTAGCCGACCGGTTGGTCGGGGCGGGTGCGGAAGGGTACCGGCTTCGCCGGGTCGGACACGTAGCTGGTCTCCTCGGACCCGGCGCCAGCGGGAGCTGCCGGCGCCGTAAAGTCGGCCTTGCCCTCGGCGTGCAGATAGAGCGGCGTCGACTTCACGTCACAACCGGTAGCGCAGCCCTGCGGCCAGGACTGGAGCTGCTCCCAGCGGTTGGCGCCTGTCAGATAGGCGGTCACCGGAGCGACCGGATTCGGCGGCGCGGCGCTCTTCAGGTAGTGGGCGAGGAACGGAGCCAGGATGTGCTCCTGGAAATAGATGCCGGTATCGCTGCCGAAGCGGATGGCGCCCAGGTGATCGGCAGGCTCGATCTCCTGCCCGTGATGCCATGGGCCTAACGCCAGGTACACCATGTCGTTGTGGGTGTCCTTGGTCTCCAGGGCCCTGTACACGGCCATGGCGCCGTAGATGTCTTCCTGGTCCCAGAGGCTGGCCACCAACAGCATCGGCACCTTCAGCGGCTGCGCGGCGAGGAGCTTGTCCATCGCCTGCCCGCTCCAGAAGGCGTCATAGGCCGGATGGGCCACCAGCTTCTTCCAGAACCCGATCTGATCCATGCCGTAGGCCTTGCCGAGGGCGCCGGCCGAGCCGTAGTGCATGTACAGGTCATAGTCGTCGTAGTAGTTGCTCCACCACTTGACGCTGTTGTCACGAGCGGCTTCCTGCTCGTATACGTACGGCGCGTTCTGCTCGCGGAAAGCGCCGTTGTGGAACCAATCGTCGCCCATCCAGCCATCGACCATGGGATTCATCGGCACGACGACCTTGAGGGCCGGGTGGGGGTTGATCGCAGCCGTCAGGGGCTCGAAGCCGTCATAGGAGATGCCCAGAATGCCGACCTTCCCATTGCTCTCGGGTACGTGCTTGACCAGCCAATCGATGGTGTCGTAGGTATCGGTCGACTCGTCCACGGGCGTGGGGTTGAGCGGCCCGCGCATGGGCCGGTTCATCACGAAATC
>Ga0134126_10004747_pt1 | contig 17002 bp, 12 predicted proteins | sample KB31752_FD_96881 | JGI IMG/M metagenome (GOLD analysis project Ga0134126, IMG submission 96881) | Terrestrial soil microbial communities with excess Nitrogen fertilizer from Kellogg Biological Station, Michigan, USA - KB3-175-2 | ecosystem: Environmental > Terrestrial > Soil > Unclassified ...
GCCTGCCTCCGCGCAGTCGCGGACGCCGCAAGCTTCGAAAAACGTTCACAGGCACTCCGAGACGAGTGGCGGGCAGCCCTCAAGCCGATCCGCGCCAATTCAGCGACCGACCTCCTGCTCAGCGTCCTGCCAGGGGCACCAATCGTCACCGTCAACTCCGCGGCCGCCCTTATCGGCCGGACCTTCTCCGCTACAAATGACGCAATCGGACGGCTCGCCGAAGCCCAGATACTACGGCCGGTCAACGTCGGACGACGGAACCGTGCGTTCGAGGCACCCGACGTGATTGAGGCGTTCACAGCCCTTGAACGACAGCTGGCTAGCCCGAGCGGGAACACCCGAACAAGCGAACCCTCGCCGCCAGTGCCCTACCGCCCTGCCACCCAAGCATGAGCCTGAGCCGCGCCGACAGCTGGCCGCGCGTCATGACATTGCTTCGAAACGCGTACGCGACCTAACGGGCGTGCCGGTCAGGTCAGGTTGCATCGGTGGGTTCGATGAAAAGCGAGCCGATGATCACCGAAGTCGGCGATGACCTCCAGGAACGTAATATCACATCAGCATGATGCCAGGTCGCTGGCGAAGCCGGTCACTTGCACGTGCCAGCGCTCGGGGTGAGCACAAGCTTGCGCGGGTCGGGGAAACCGATGCCGGCGTAGCCGGGAGCGCGTTTGGCGAGCATGGCGGCGAGGACGCCGGTCCGAACATCAAGGTAATCGTGTACCTCCGCCGTCGTCTTGTCCTCGTGTGAGCGCAGGATCCGGCCTGCGTACTGGATCAGGCTGCCCTTATTGGCTACCGGCGCGGCGAGGAACAAGGTATCCAGGGCCGGGCAGTCGAAGCCTTCGCCAGCGTAGGAACCGGTGGCCACGACCAGGAGCGGTGGGCCGCCGAGCTGTGGCTGCAGGCGCGCGAGCGCCGCCGCGCGGCTCTTGGCGCCCATCCCGCCGCAGAGAATCACCGGGTCGTGGCCGGCCTTGCGCAGCAAGCCGGCGAACCTTTCCAAATGCCCGGTCCGGTTGGTGAGCACCAGGCAGTGGCGGCCCTTGCCGAGCGCGGCCAGGACGTCCCCGACAACCTGCCACCAGCATTTATCGCCGTCGAGCAGCGGATAAACGCCGACGTGTGCATCGCCTTTCAGATGAGCAGCCAGGACACCTGCGGTCAGCGGGAGGTAGTCGCGCTTCTCATGCGGGATCCCCCGCTGCCACCCGCCGCGCACCGCCGGGAGCCATCCCTTCCAGCCAGTACGCGAGTTCTCGATCCGGGTGGCGTAGACGTCGGTGCGCGCCGCGAACAGCGCCTGGAAGAACGCCACCTTCGCCTCATTCGGCGAGTCCTTATGAACCGCTCCAGGCGGCGCATCGAAGAAGCCTGCCTGCGCCGGACCGGGCGGCGCTGCCTGCTGCGGGCTCAGCTCCAGCATCTTCAGCAAGCGCGCGTTCTCCGCCCGCAGCCGCGACAATTCCGCAGCCACAGCCGCGGGAATCTCAGTCACGCCCACACCATACGCAACCTGCCGCCCAGGCCTGATCTTCGTTGCTCAAGCACACCGACACGCCGGAACAAACCTGACCTACGCACCCCGCCCTTGACATAACTCCGCGGCACTTGGTTCTGATCTGCGGTTGACGTGACCCGCCAGGATATTGGCGTTACAGGTGCAGGCCCGGCACGGCGATGATCATGAAAACCGCCAGACTCCGTGATCGCTGCCGAAAGCCCTGCCTGCACCATCGCTAATCACGATGCCCCGGCGGCGAGGAACTGGTCATCCGGCAAGGGCCGCAGCCGCCTGCCCGCTAAGCACCGGAATTTCCGGGCAGCTGGGGTTTGGGACTGGCGCCACTTGCACCAGTTAACTCAGGCCGGTGGGCTAGCGGCCAGGTCAACAACGAGCTGGCGCAGCACAGGAGTCAGCCGGTCGGCGAGGGAGGGATCGGCGGGCCGGACCTCGGTAATGAGCGCCTCGACCGCGGCGTCGAAACAGCGGGTCAGCTCGGTGACGTCGACCGAGCGGATGAGCGTGCCGGCGAGCACGTGCGTGACATCGAACGGCAGGTCGTCGGCTCCGCGTGCGTGCGGCACCGGAAGGCCGTGGCGGAGGCACGCGAGCGCCAGGATTTGATCACGAATGCCGCTCACCATGTATTCGGCCTGCCATACGCGGCCCCGTGCGATGCTAGATCTGGCGTGCAACGCGTGCAGCCAGGCAGTTCCGATCAGTTCGGCCGCCGTCGGCGGGCCGGGAATCGGGAGTTCGTTGGCGCCGCCGAACAGCAACCGAAAGGCTGGCCCTGTGGCACTGAACTTAGCCCACGTCCAGAAGGCGATGTCGACCTGCAAGGCACTGGCAAGCAGGAACACCCGGAAGCGCGTTTCGCCCCGCCAGACGTCCAGGTGATGGACGGCGTCATGCTGGCCGTACATGCGCCTGGTCCAGTCGGCGACGACATCGGATTCGTCCGCGCTCGCATCGAGCCGCAGCGCGAGGTCGATGTCGGACCACCGGTCCAGCTTGCCGGTAGCGGCGGATCCGGTGAGCGCGGCCGCTGTCACTCGCGGATCGCCGTGCGCGACCGAGATCAGGCGGGCGCGCAGACGCTCGCGCTCTTCCACGCTGAACACGACACCCGACAGTACCACGCTGTTTACCCGCCGCTCCCTAGCCCGGCGAGCGGCCAGTCCCGACGGCGCCCGTGAGCGGCGAAGGATCGCGGCGGCCCAGTTCGCGGTTGCTGCGGGATAGCTGGATGCGGCTGCAGGCGGTGGCGATCTCCGGATCGGCGAGCGAAGGGCTGATGCTCGCGGCCATTCCGCTGCTCACCGTGACGATCACAACCGACCCGCGTTCGGTTTCCCTGGTCAGCGTCGCCGGCCAGCTACCGTGGCTGCTTTTCTCGCTCTTCGCCGGCATGCTCATCGACCGGGTGCGACGCACCACGATCCTGGTGTGCGCTTACGCCATCCAGGTGGCCGCGGCCGCCGCCCTCGCCGCGGCCGGGTCGACGGGCTGGCTGAGCCTGCCGCTGCTGATGACCGTGGCGTTCCTTGTCACCTCGTCACAAGTGCTCGGCGACGGGGTCAGCGGTGCGCTCGTGCCGCACATCGTGCCGGCGCAGCGGCTGGCGGCGGCGAACACACGGCTGTTCGTCATCGACCGCGGGGTCGTGCAGTTCCTCGTGCCTCCGCTCACCGGCGCGCTGATCGGCGTCGGCGCCGGCGCACCGGGCTGGGCCGCGTGCGTGGCCGCGGCGAGCGCGGTGGCGCTGGCACGCGGCATACCGTCCGCTCGGGCCCCCGCCCCGAAGGACAGCCCGTGGCGCGGCATCGCCGACGGGCTCAGGTATCTGGTCGCGACGCCGGTGCTCCGGGCGATCACGATCACCGTGGCCCTCGGTTCGTTCGCGGGAAGCGCGGGAACGGCGATGCTCGTCCTTTACTCCAGGCAGTTGCTGCACCTCGGTCCCATCGGCTATGGCGGCCTCCTGGCCTGCCTGGCGGTCGGCTGGGTGGCCGCGTCTTTCGTCGTGCAGCGCGTCGTCACCAAGCTGGGCTACGCCTGGTCGATGCGGATCGCGCAGAGCACGGTAGCGCTCACCCAACTCGTGATGACCATAGGACCGCCGTGGCCGCCGCTGATCGGCGGCGTGCTTATCGTGCTCACCGCCATGACCCTGCTGTGGGGAGTGTGCTCGCAATCTGCCCGGCAGACCCTCACGCCATCGAGCCTGCTCGGCCGGGTGCTGACCAGCCATCGAGCGCTCGGGTGGGGTGTCACGCCCATCGGCGCCCTGGCAGGGGGCTTCGTCGCGGAGCACTGGAGCCTGCGCGGCGTCTGGGTCATGATCACAGCGTTCCAGGCTGCGGGCGCGATCATCGTCTGGCGATCGCTGTCGCCGAGGGCGTTCGCGACGGCACAGGCCGATGCCGAAAGGCGGGCGCAGGCTGATGCCGATCTATCCACGGAGGCACAAGGCTCGTAGGATACATCCAGCACTGAGCGTCAGGGAGTCAGCGCATGCACGTAGGCTACGAGGCCGCCTTTCAGCACCGAGCTTCCTATCCTGATGATGTCTTCATGCGAAAGGAATTCGATTTCTGCCTCCGGGCGGAGTCGCTCGGCTTCGACTCCATCTGGTTAACCGAGCATCATTTCAGTAATTACGGACTCATTCCTGACCCGCTTCAGGCACTTTCTTATATAGCCGGGCGCACAGAGCGGATCAAGCTAGGCACCGCCGTTCTCGTGCTGCCGTGGCACGATCCTGTGCGTCTGGCCGAGCAGATCATATTAGCTGACCACATATCGGCAGGCCGTCTCCTAATCGGCATTGGCCGAGGCCTTTCCAAGCATGAGTTCGAAGGTTTCAGGGTCCCGCTCGACGAATCCAGGGCCCGGTTCAATGAGAACGCGAAGCTCATCACCTCCGCGCTGGAGACCGGGATCATCGAGGGCGGGGCGCTGACCGGGCAGCCGCGCCGCGAACTGCGTCCCCGCCCGCTCCGGTCCTTCGCCGGCCGAGTGTTCACCGCGTCGGTCTCGCCAGAATCCAGCCAGCTCGTGGCGCAGTCCGGCCTGGGCATGATGCTGATCATCTTCAAGCCCGTTCACATGATCGCCGCCGATGTCAGGCGGTATCGCCAGACCTGGACGCAGACGCACGGCGATGACAGCAACCCGCCCCAGCCGTTGCTGTCGGTCGTTGTCGTCGTCGACGAGAGCGCCGAGCGGGCGGCCTACGTGGCGACGAAGCACAACAGCGACAGCCACCGGGTAGCGGTCGAGCACTACGGGATGGCTGACCAGGATTTCGGTACGGCCCGTGGCTACGAGTACTACCAGTTGATGCGCGCGGTACCAGGAGCCGGTCAGGATACCGCGCCGGCGACGGTCGTCTATGGCACGCCCGACCAGGTGCTCGGCCGCCTCGAAGAGCTCAAGCGGCTGCTCGGCTTCCAAGGCATTCTCACCATTTTCCACGGGATACCCGACGCTGACGGCGAGCGAAGCCTCCACTGTTTCGTGGAAAACTGCCTGCCCGAGCTGAAAAGCTGGCCGGCCGAGCCGACTTTCTGAGGGAGCGGATGCACAGATGCTCGACTATTCCGCGATCGGGAATGAGACGGCGGGAACTGTCAGTAATTACCTCGCCCACTGGCTCGCCGTGCGCAAGATATCGCACGTGTTCACATTGCCTGGCGGCATGATAGCTCCGCTGCTCGACGCGATACACCGTTACGGCGAGACCGAGATCGTGACCATGCACCACGAGCAGGGCGTGGCATTCGCGGTAGATGGCGCCGGCCGTTTCCATGGGACGCCGTTTGTCGCGCTCGCCACCGCCGGTCCGGGCGCCACGAATATGCTCACCCCGATCGCAAGCGCCTTCCTCGACTCCATTCCGGCCATTTTTATCACTGGCCAGGTCCAGAGCTACCTGCTCAAGGGAGAGCGGCCGGTCAGGCAGTTCGGCTTCCAGGAATGCGATGTCGTCACCATGGCAGCGCCGGTAAGCAAGGCGGCGTGGCGCGCCGTATCCGGCGAGCAAGTTCCCCGGCTGCTCGACGAGGCGCTGAGCCTGTCGGTCAGCGGCCGCCCTGGGCCCGTGCTGATCGAGATCCCGTCGGACGTGCAGACGATGGCGGTACCGCCGGATGCGCGGCCGCTGGCAGCCGACACCGGCTCCGGCAATTTTTCCGATATGAAAATCATTGCGGAGCTGTTCGACGCGATCAGCGCGGCCGAACGCCCGATCGCGCTGATCGGCGGCGGCGTGCGAGCCGCCCACGCGGCGCCGGCCGTTCGCGCGCTCCTCGGGCGGATCGGCCTCCCGGCCGCCGCGTCTGTCACCGCGCTCGACGTGCTGCCGGGCGATGACCCGCTGCGGCTCGGGATGATCGGCATGTACGGCAATCGCTGGGTCAACCTGGCAGTGGCGCAAGCCGATGTCGTGCTGGTGCTCGGCAGCCGGCTGGATTTCGGCACGATCGGCGCCGATGTGGCCGCCTGGGGCCGCGGCCGGCGGATCTTCCAGGTCGACTGCGATGCCGGTGAGATGCGGCGGGTCCGCCGCGTTCGCGGGATCACGGCCGATCTCGGCGCGTTCATCGACGCGGCGCTGCCCGCGGCGCAGGCCCGGGACTTTCCAGAGTGGAAGCGCTGGCGGAACGACCTCGCCGAGTTGCGGGAACGCTGGCCGGACACCGGCGAACTGGCAGGCTGTCCTGGCATCAACCCCAACGTGTTCATGCGGCAGCTCTCGGTCGCGTCGAAGGCCGCGGCCGCGTATGTGATCGATGAAGGCCAGCATTTGTTCTGGGCGTGCCAGTCTATCCAGCCGGCCGACGGGCAGCGGTTCTTGCCCGCGCTCGGGCTCGGACCCTGCGGCTGGGCGTTCCCCGCCGCCATCGGAGTGGCGTGCACAGCCCGCCGGCCGGTCGTCGTCGTCGCGGGAGACGGTGCCTTCCAGTTCAACATCCAGGAGCTGCAGACCGTCGCGCGGGGCGGCCTGCCAATCAAGATCGTGATTCTCGACAACGGCACCCACGGCTCTGTACGCCAGTTGCAGGAGCAGGCCTTCGGCCGCCGCTACCCCGCGACCGTGCTCGGCTACGATGCCCCGGACTTCGCCGCGGTGGCGCGGGCGTACGGCATCGGCAGCCGCGCAGTGTCGGAGCCGGACGACACCGAAGACGCGCTGAGCTGGCTATGGCAGGACCCCGAGGCCCCGGCGCTGCTGCATGTGCGGATTGCGACCGACCTGAACGTGTACCCCAACGTGCCGTTCGGTGCCCCGCTCACCCAGATGGAATCTTGGCATCGAGGCGGCTGATGACGACTTCCGAGATCGAGTACAGCGGGCTGGCCGCGATCTACCACAAGCGCTTCGTTGCCGTGCACGAACGGCTGGCTTCCCCGGAGGCGCTGAACGTCTCGCTTCGGCTTGAGATCGAAGGGCCGCTGGATTTCGGTGCGCTGGCCAGGGCCGCGTCGGCACTGATCCGGCGTCATCACGCGCTGCGGACCGGCTTCCGCCGCCACGGAGATCAGCTCGTGCAGGAGGTCCACCGGCCACGGCCCGTTACCCTGGCTGTCACCTCACTGGAAACCGGCCTGATGTCAGCCGATGAACGCGCCGACGCGATCGAGCAGTGGTGCCGGGAGCAGGCGAGCACGCCGTTCGAAGTCGATGGGAACTCGCTGATCAGGTTCGCGCTGGCTCAGGCAGGCGCCGATCACTGGATCTTGATGATCGTCCAGCACCATGTGAACACTGACGCGACCTCAACCGGCATCACGTTGTCCGATCTGGCCGTGCTTTACAGCGCCGAGGTCGGGCGCTTCGACGCCGGCCTGCCGCCGCCGCCCGCGCAGCAGCTCGACTTCGCCCGCTGGCAGCTCGCCCGGCTGACCGATGACTACAAGGCCGAGCTGATCGGATTCTGGCGGGACGAACTCGACGGCGCCGTCTTCGACCTGCCGCTGCCCGGCGATCATCCCCGGCCACCGCATCGATCTGGCGATGGCACCCACCTGAACGTGTACCTGCCGCCCGGGCTCGGCGAGAAACTGGCCGGCTGCGCCCGTGCGCACGGCGCCACCATGTTCGCCGTGCTCACCGCCGCATTCGGCGCTCTGCTGTGCGAACTCGCGCGCAGAGACGACGTCGTGATAATCACCCCGTTCCAGAACAGGATGGCCCCGGAGTTCGAGACGGTGGTCGGGCAGTTCGCGAACTCGGTGCCGCTGCGGTTGCGCAGCCTGCCATCTGAGACGGTCGCTGACGTGATCAAGCGCACGGCCCGCCAGCTCTGGGCGCTCGCCGACCACCAGGAGCTGCTGCTGCCGGAGATACTCGAAGCGCTCCAGATCAACGAGCGCCCCGGTGCGGCAGAATTCCCGCAAGGCTTCATCGCCCTGCATCCGCGCACCGGGCAGCACCTGGACATGGCCGGCCTGAAGGTGACGGTCGCTGACTACGCGGTACCCGCGGCCGGAACCGACGACTTCGGCGTGCTCGTCGTGCCCGAGGAGCAGGGCATCCGGTTGTGGACAGTGGCGGCGAGCTACCTCGGCACCCAGACGGCGCGCGGCTGGCTCGACCGCTACATCGAGCTGCTGCGGAAGTTCGCCGACGATCCGGCCGCGCCCGCACGTGACTGGTAGCTACCGCGCCGACGTGGCGATCGCCGGCCTAGGCCTGGCCGGGAGCCTGGTGGCCCGCTGGCTGACGGCGGCGGGGCGAAGCGTGGTCGTGGTCGAGGAAGGCACCCCGATGAGCGACCCGGCCGGCACGCACCTGCGGAACCTGCCGTGGTGCCGCGCCGACTCGGCGTTCTACCACGACCTGGTGCGCAGCCAGCTACGCCCGGTATCACAGCCGCCGCCGGACGGCATCCCGGTCGGCCAGGCGCTCGCATCCGTTCCGCTCAGCCCCGCCATCAACCAAACTCAGCGGGCCGAAGCGAGCCTGCGGGGGGCGCGCCAGACGCACATATTCGGCGGCATGGGCACACTATGGAACTGCGTGGCACCCCGGCTGCAGCCCGACCTGGAACGCTGGCCGGTGGTCAGCGACGGGGAGTGGGATCGGCTCTACCGCCTCGCCGAAGAGGCACTTTGGGTCGGCCCGTACTCCGCTGGCTACTCTCGCCGTCAGGACCTGCTGCTCGACGCGCTCGCGCCGCTGGCGGCCGAGCCTGCGCCGGTGGCCTGCCGCCTGCCGCCTGGGCGGCCTCCGGCCTGGACCGGTCCGGCGGAGATACTGGCCGGCCCGCGGCGCGCCCGGCTCGACGTTCTGGCCCAGCACGCCGTCACCAGGCTGGCTCACCGGGACGGGCGGGTGACCGCCGCGGAGGCCATCGCGGTAGAAACCGGCGAGGCGGTGACCGTGACCGCGGACGCGTTCGTGGTCGCGGCTGGCCCGCTGCGCACGCCGGCCTTGCTGTGGGCATCAGGCATTCCCGGCGAGCCCGGCGCTCTGGGCCGGTACCTGAACGACCATCCGCTCTGCTACGCCCGGGTCGTTATCGACGGCGCCAGGCGGGCCGGACTTGCGGCGGGAGACAGGACGGACCCCGATCCGTTCGTGATCATCCCGATGAACGCCGACCGGCCATTCCACTCGGTGCTGACCTGTGATGCCTACGGCGACCAGGTGCTCGAAGGCCGGATCGACGAGCGGCTGATCGTGTCCATGTACTGGTACCCGATCGCGCGGCCCCGGCGCGACAACCTGGTGCGCTTCAGCGCTGGCCGGGCGGGCCGGGACCGCTACGGGCCGCCCTGGCAGCCGGTGACGACGTTCGAGTACGCGCTCGGCGACGACGACCTGGCCGGCCTGCGGGCCGCGCTCGCCGACATGCGTGAGGTCGCCGCGCTGATCGGCGTGCTGGCGCCGGCGGGCACGCCGCGCGTGCTCAGCGCGGGCAGCTCCATGCACATCATGGGGACTACGAGGCTGGGTCCCGCCAGCGACGGCGAGAGCGTGACCGACAGCTACGGCAGGGTGTGGGACCTGGAAAATCTCTACCTGGCCGGAACCGGCCTGATCTCGTGCGCTACCGCGACTAACCCGACGCTCGCCGCGTGCGCGCTCGCGATCCGCACCGCCGAGCAGATCACTGCCTGCTTTGGTCGCACAGCGCCGACAGCTCCATGAAGGAGCTCGTCATCAACGTCGCCATGGTGGGCCGGAACCCCCAGGCGAGCTCGATCCGGTTGGCGAGCATGGTGGCGACGAGAGAATTGCCGCCAAGCTCGAGCAGATGATCGTCGGGCTCGACGACGTCGATGTCGAGCAGCTCCTGCCAGAATTGCGCCAGATCCCCGGCGGTGTCCGATCGCGCGGTTGCCTCGCTCACGATTGTCTCGCCTCCCACAGCACCGGGCAGATGTCAGGATCCGCGTAGTCAGGGTTGCCGGCCGCGTCGCGGCGGCACAGGAAGTCGTTGAGGTGGGTAACCGGCTTCCCGTTATGTTCGGCCGCACGGTAGTGATTGTCCCTATCCTGCATGTGCACGGCGAGGGCGAGCCGCGGCCGGCCCGAATGGTTGGGCTTGCTTCCGTGGATCGTGCAGCAGTGATGAAAGCTCACCTGGCCCGCGTCGAGCAGCAAAGGCATCTCATCGAGCCGGTCGGAGTTCTTGTCGATGCGCCGCTCGATGCCGAGCAGGTCAGGGTCGTGGAAGAACTCCAGGTGCTCGTTGCCGGTCCAGCGGTGGCTCCGGTCCAGAACGGTCATGGGCCCCATGTCCATGGTGACCGGCTGAAACGGTATCCAGGCCGTGATCAGGTTCCGGGAGCTGCAGGTCTTCCAGTAGGCGATGTCGGTGTGCCAGCCGACGGTGGAGGCGAACGGGTCGACCCTGGGCGGCTTGTAGATGAGCTGGTCGTGGAAAAGCCTGATCTGGTCGGTCCTGGCGAGTATTGCGGCGGCGTGCGCGATCAGCTCGTGCTTCACGAGCTGGCGGAGCTGATCGATCTGCAGGGAGACGTAGTCATTTTGCCGGAGAACGTCGCCGTGTGAGGGGCTCCAGTCGGTACCCGCCTCGAATAGCAGGAACTCATCTTTCTCGCCCGCATAGTAACGGTCCGCCCCGAACCTGGCGTCGTCGATCAGATCGTCGGGCACGATCGGAGGGGAAATCCACCAGCCGTGCTGTTCATAGAACCTGACATCTTGCTCGGTGGGCAAGAGCGCCGGATCGATCTCTGCGGCAGCCAACGGCGCTACCTCCTTAGCTGACGGTGACGGGCGACCCCGGCAGCGGACCGGCGACCGGGCTGAGCGCATCGACCGGGGCGAGGTCCGCGACCGCGCGCAGCACCGGCGCCGGCCCGGTCTGGTCGGCCGTCGCGGGAAGGGTCGGGTGGTGAGCCGGGATCGGCGTGGTCGCCGCCTGCCATAGGCACAGGTCGGTCAGCGCGAGTTCGGGCGACTCTGCCATGGCCGCGAGTATCTCCAGGTAGGCAGCGGCGAGCTCGTCGGCGGCGGTGTCGGGAATCGCTCCGGCGCGCCAGAGCATGGACAGGGTCAGGCGGTCGCGGGCCTCGCGCACGAAGAACACCAGGTCGGCGGTGACCGCGGCGGGCACCGGTTCGTACAGTTCGCCGCCCGCGTCCAGGTACAGGCCGCGAGTCCGGCATCCAGCGAGGTCTAGTCCTTCCATCGGATACCGGTCCATGATGAACATCACGCTCGGCGTCCTGGCCGCTTCCCAGCCGAACTCGCGCTCGAGCCGAGCGGTGAGCGCGGGCAGCGGAAGGGACTGGCGGTCGAGGGCGGCCAGCACCCGGTCCGCCGCTCGCAGCAGGCATTCGGCGAGCGACGGGTCACCATCAACGTCGATGTCGAGGAGGAGCGTGTTGTAGTGGGCGCCCATGACCTGAGAGCTGGCCGCTGTCGGCCGGTTCGCGACCAGCGTTCCGATGACCGGGCGGGCGCAGTCCAGGCAGCGCTCAAGCAGCACGGCGAACGCGGTGAGCAGCACGACGTACAGCGACAGGCCGGCCTGCCTGGCCAGGCCGCGAAGCTCCCGGCTCGCCTCGTCGGGGATCGAGACGGCGCGAGCGAGCAAGACCGCCCGGCCGGCGGTGGCGGGGCGTAATCCCGCTGGTCTCGGCACGGCGCCGCGCAGCTGGTCAAGCCACCAGCGCGCGTCTTCGCCCGCAGCCGGGCTGGCCAGCCACTCGCGCTGTGCGCGCGCTATGTCGCGCAGGCGCGCACTGGGAATGGCGGGGACGGCGTGGCCAGCGGAATAGGCGGCGTAGTACTGGGAGAGCTGGGTGCGCAGCAGGTAGATCGACCATCCGTCGGACGCGATGTGATGCATCGTCAGCACCATGACGTGCCGGTCTGGCCCAAGCTGAAAGAGCTCCGCGCGCAGTGGCAGGTCCTGGCCAAGGTCGAAGGCGCGCGCCCGGTCCGCCGCCGCGGCGGCGGCCACGGTCTTAGCGTCGGCCGCCCGCACTGCCGGCGCGATCGCGGGCGGCACCGAGCAGGCGTCGATGATCTCGGCGGTCACCACACCGTCATGCTGGCTGTAGGTGGTACGCAGCGGCTCGTGAGCTTGGATCAGCGTGCCGAACGCGGCGCTGAGGGCGGCGAGATCGAGCGGGCCGTCTATGGCGAGCGCATAGCTGAGGTTGAGCGCGCGCGGCGGTGCGCCGCCGGCATCGAGTTCCCATAGCTGTCGTTGCGCGCACGTCAGCGCCGTCTCGTCCGCCGTCATGGCCTGGTCGCGTAGACAAAGTGCACGACGGTGCCCTTGTGCAATGCGTCCTGCTCGGTGCTCACCCGGTATCCCCTGGCCTCAAGCAGCGGGATGACCTCGGCGAGCCGGCCGCCGAGGTCGTGCAACTCGATGGCGAGCTGGTCGATCTTCCGCCAGTCCGACGGCGCGATCCCGCGCAGGACCTCGAGCTCGGCCTTCTGCACGTCGATCTTCAGCAGGCTGATCCGGTCAAGGTCTAGCTCGCCGATCACGTCGCTTATCGTCCGCCGTTCGCACGCGAAGGTGGATGCTGCCAGCCGTTCGGCCAAGTACTGCTCGGAATCGGCCAGCGCTAGGCGCGGCGCGTCGCCGTGCATGGTGTCGAGGTTCGCGAGTATCCCCGACAGGAGCTGGCGTTCTTCCGCCTCGTCGGGATGGAACGATGTCATGCCAGTCAGGTGCGGATAGAAGGTCAGCTCGGCGACGTCCCTGCGCTCGCCAAAACCGAACGAGAACCTGCGAACGCTGGCCAACTCTCCGGTATTAGCGCAGAGCGCGTCGAACAGTGGCGGGCACGGCTCGAACGCGAAGATCCTGGCACCTGGCGCCTGTTCGGCCACATACAGGGTGAACAGCCCTATGTGTGCGCCGACGTCAAATACGACGCCGTCGGCGGCGAATCTTATGCCGCCCCGGTGGTAGGTGCGGCGCCCGAACACGTCCATGTACAGGTACTGCGTCTCCGCCGGCTGCAGGCAGGTGAGCCGACGGCCGTCCGGCATGGTGACCTTGACCAGCTCGGCGGTTCGCGCTGCCGGGTCGCTCACCTCGGGCGTCGCCGGCTCATCGATCGCGGTGCCGCCGTTCCCGCGTACTCGGTCGATCTGGGCGGCCAGCGCGGCGACGGTGGTGCCGCGCAGCAGGCTGCGCAATGGCAGTGAGATCGAGTACAGCTCGTTGAGCTGAGCGACGATCTGGATGCCGACCAGGGAATGGCCGCCGATCTCGATGAAGTCGGCGTCCCGGCCGATCTCGCCGAGGCCGAGTGCCGCCGACCAGACCTTCGCCACGGTTCGCTCGCTGCTGGCCAGCACCGAGTCGCCGGCCGCGAGCAGGCCTCCCGCCAGCTGAAGGTCGGTCGCGGCCGGCCGCGGCGGGGGCGGGAGCTCACGACGGCTGACCTTGCCGGTCGGCGTGAGCGGCAGCGCGGGCAGCCGGACGATCGCCGATGTCGCTGGCACCATGTGGGCTGGCAACTGATCGAGCATCGTCCGCCTGATCACCGAGGGATCTAGTGCGGTCTCGCTGACGACGTAGCCGGTGAGCTGCTTGCCGAGCGGCCCGGCGTCGTGTACGGCCACCGCCGCCTGGCTGATGCCCGGAACTCGGCCGAGCGCCGCTTCAACCTCGCCGAGTTCGATCCGGTAACCGCGGATCTTCACCTGGTCATCGTCACGGCCTAAGTATTCGATGTCCCCGTCAGGCAGGAAGCGGGCCCGGTCGCCGGTCGAGTACATACGGTCCACGCCGCCCGGATGCGGATCGCGCCCAAACCGGGCGGAGGTCTGCTCGTCGTCCAGATAGCTTCCGGCCGCGGCCAGCCCGCCTACGCAGATCTTCCCGGGCACGCCGACCGGGACGGGCCGGTCGGACTCGTCGAGCACGTAGGTCCGCACATTGCGCACCGGCCGGCCGATCGGCGGCCGCTCGGCCCACCGGGTGCTCGGGCCGGTCATCGCGAAGGCCGTGACGACGTGCGTCTCGGTCGGCCCGTACTGGTTGTCGAGCGTGCAGTCGAGCTGATGGAAGAACCGCCTGATCGGCATCGAGATCTGCAGCTGCTCGCCAGCGACGATAATCTCGGTGAGCGTGGGCAGTGATCGCTGCTCGATGCCAGCGGTGACGGCGAGCTGGCTGAGCGCCACTGGGGGCAGGAACAGCCGGGCTATCGCGTACCGCTCGACGTATTCCGGCAGCAGCGACACGTCGTCGCGTACCTCGTCGGGTGCGACAACGAGGCTGCCGCCGAATCCCAAAGTGGAGAAGATCTCCTGGAAGCTGACGTCGAAGCCGATCGACGTGCGTTGCAAGGTCCGCCTGCCGGCCGGATCCTGACCGCGGTCGCGCTGCCAGATGACGAGGTTGACCAAGGTACGGTGGCGTAGCACCGCGCCCTTGGGCCGCCCCGTGCTGCCCGAGGTGAACAGGACGTACACGGGGTCGGCCGGGGTTACGCCCGAGGCCGGATCGGCGGGAGCCGCATCGCTGCCGCCAGCGGCGGCGCCTTGATCGTCGACGCAGACGAGGCCGATGCCGGTGCCATCGAACACCTGGCGCAGCGCGGGTTCGGTGACCAGTAGCCGCATGCCCGAGTCATCGATCGCCATCCGGTTGCGGGCGGCGGGAAAGGTCGGCACGATCGGCACGACTGCCGCCCCTGACTTCAGCACAGCGAGCAGACCGACCAAGAGCGCAGTCGAGGCCGGCAGGCAGATACCCACCCGTTGCCCGCGGTCGGCCCCCAACGAGCGCAAGTGGCGCGCCAGCCGGTTGGCCCGCGTGTTCAGTTCGCCGTAGCTCAGCACCTCGGCGCCGAAGCACACCGCTTCTCGTCCTGGGTCGGCGCGCACCGCCGCCTCGAACAACTCGTGCAAGCACACGTCAGGAACTTCGGCCGTGCCGCCGTCGCTCCACCGCAGCATCGCCTCGCGCTCTGGCTCGGCCAGGTACTCGATCGCGCCAACCGTCCGGCTGGGATCGGCGAGGCCTTCGGCCAGGAACGCGCACAGGTGGGCACCAAAAAGCGAGACCGTGTCCTGGTCGTGGACGTTGGCGTTGTACTCGAGGTCGAGCCCGCGGGCCGGCGCCACGGTGATCGTCACGTCGTTGCGCAGATCGGGAAGCTGGTCGCGCGTGCTGTCGGTGAGGAGCACGACCGGTGCGAATGGGTGCCTGTTCGTCACCTCGCCCCGGCCGAGCGTCTCGGCGAGGCCAGCGGTGCTGACATCAGGCCTGCCGTTGGCGTCGGCGAGCGCGGTCGCAGCGGCTTCGAGCAGATCAGCGAACGGCATCGACGACATCACATCGAGCGGCAGCGGCAATGGGTCATGCAGGGTGTCGCGCTGTGTGTCGCCTTGGCTTGCCTGCGGTGCTCGGGCCGAGCCGCCGGCCATGCAGGCCACGATGATTCGTTCTGGCTGGGTGGTCCCCTGGTAGCGGTAAAGCACCCCCACTGTCGCGGCGAGCACCGATGCGGTCAGCTCGCAGGGGCCTATGGCCGTAAGCGCTGCGGTGAGTTCAGCGGAAAATTGCTGCCAGGTGCTCGCGCTCTTACGGCGGTACACCCCGGACCGGCGCCGGTACATCGGCAGGCCTGCTTCGAGACAGCGCCCGGCCAGCCGGTCGGCCCACCAGGCCAGGTCAGAGCCAGCCAGTTCAGAGCCAGCCAGTTCAGAGCCAGCCGGTGCCCCTTCACGCTTGTCGGTGAGATCGGTCACCGTCATCCTCCGTCACGCTGGCCAGAGAACTGGGCAGATGGCTGGGTCCGAGTAATCGGGGAAACCGCTGGTGTCCTTGCGGCACAGCAGGTCGTTGATATGCACTGTGCGCTTGCCAGATTCGTCGGCGTGCGGCACGTAGTGGTTCGCGTGATCCTGGAAGTGCACGGCGATGGCGAGCCTGTCCCTGGTGCTGCGGTTTGCCTCGCTGCCGTGAATGGTGCGGCAATGATGGAAGCTCACCTGGCCTCGCCGCAGCCGCAGGCCGACCTTGTTCATCTGCTCGCCGACGCCGAACGAGCGCTCAAGCGCCGCCATGTCGTGCTCGCCGAAGGTCCGCATCCACTCCGTGTCTGACCGGCGGTGGCTGTGGTCGATGAAGGAGAGCGCGCCGATCTCCGCGTCGCAGTCTTGCAGCGGTATCCACGCTGTAAGCATGTTTCGTGACGAGCAGGTTTGCCAGTAGGCGGCGTCCACGTGCCAGCCGACGGTCGATTCGGCCTCGGGCAGCCCGGCGGGTTTGCAAATCAGCTGGTCATGGAACAGCCGGATGGATTCGGTTCCGGCGAGCGTCGCGGCGATCTCGGCAACCGCGGGCAGCATGACGATCTGCCGCAAATCGTCATTCTGCAGCGACACGTAGTCGTTCAGCCTGATGACATTGCCATGTTCGGGACGCCAGTCCAGGTAGCCGCCGGAGATCAGCAGCTGCTGATCCCGTTCTCCCGCGTAGTGCCGTTCGGCGCCGAGCAAGGCTGTGTCGATTACCTCTTCCGGCACCACCGGACCCGGCGAGATCCACCAGCCGTGGTCACGGTAGAAGGTGACGTCGTCCGCAATAGGCAGGGCGCTTTCTCGGGCCAGACCGGACAGCTCAGCCAACTCTCACCCCTAGATCACGCGGCACCGAGGTCATCGGCGCCGCACCGGACCGAGTCGATCAGCCCGGCCAGCGCCGGAACGGTCGGGTCGATCGCCTCCGACATCGTGTAGTAGCGCTGCGCCGCGCGGCGGTCGCCCAGTTGCGCATGAATCCAGCCGAGATAGAACGCCGCCTTGGCCACGGGCAGCCCGCCGATCGGGAGCGCGCTTTCGTACGCGTCGATCGCGTCATGCGGGCGCCCCGCGGCGAGAAGGGCTTGCCCGTGCAGATCCCAGGCCCTGGCGTCATTGGGGCTGAGCTCAGTGATCCGCTCGGCGGCCCGCACCGCGGCCGCCGTGCTGCCGAGCCTTAGGTGAGTCCTCGCGATCGTTTCATGCAGCGGGAAGGCGTGATCGGTCCACGC
>Ga0134126_10004750_pt1 | contig 16998 bp, 18 predicted proteins | sample KB31752_FD_96881 | JGI IMG/M metagenome (GOLD analysis project Ga0134126, IMG submission 96881) | Terrestrial soil microbial communities with excess Nitrogen fertilizer from Kellogg Biological Station, Michigan, USA - KB3-175-2 | ecosystem: Environmental > Terrestrial > Soil > Unclassified ...
CCTCCGGCATTCCTTCCCCTCCCTGCATCTCCATGACGGTCCTCCCTTGACTGGCGAGGTATGGAATCACAGTTGGGACGGCGAGGGAATCCTGAAAATGAGGTTATGCAAGAGGTCTAATGCGTCTATTTTGGGCTTCCAACAGAAAGCGGCTGAGGCTCAAGCCAGGCAAGTCATTGCGCAATACGAACAGACGATCCTCGTCGCATTCAGAGAAGTGGAGGATGCATTGGTAGGGGGCACGACAGCCCGTGAGCAGACCGCCGCCCAGGAGAAACAGGTCACTGCACTGCAGTCGGCGTTACGTCTTGCCCATCTGCGGTACAAAGGGGGGCTCGCGAACTATCTGGACGTCCTCATTGCGCAGCGGAACCTCTTCGACGCGGAATTGTCGCTCGCCGCCACCCGTCGGCTCCATTTAGCCTTGGTGGTTCAGCTCTATAAGGCTTTGGGCGGAGGCTGGTCACCGGACGCCGCTTACGGGAATGTGCCTATTCCCCAGGTGCCAGACACAACTACCGGCCAACTTTCTGGACGAAGCATTGCAACGGATTATGACGTCTCCGTGGCCCAAAGTCGCGATTAAGTTGCATACCCTGCTGGATCTGCGCGGCGTCACTCCTACATGTCTGCACATCACCGATGGCAAGGACCACGATGTCAACGTGCTGGATCTCTTGCTCTCCGAGCCGGGGGCGAACGTCTGATTCATTCGTCGTTGTGCTGAGAAATCTGTTTCTGGATTGGTCAATAGAACCTAGGTAATTTGCTAGTACCCTAGGAAATCTACTTGCACCATACTTCCCGCCCATTACCAGTCAATCATCATGACTTAGCTCGAAAGTGTGCTAAGGACCAATGAAGATTAGGTCGGTCACATTGGAGAAACTACAGCCCGAAATCTTTGTGGAGGTGTGCGCCGGTGCTATACATGAACGCGGCCGACTTTTCCCCAAAACAGGCGGGAAGCGCGTCACACATGAGAAAGTCGACCTCTATACAGTCAAGAATGACACGGTCACGCGCGAAGAGTTCTTCTACAATGGGCCGTTCCTCTGAAGCCACGGATGGCAACATCAACATTGTGGCCAATTTGATCGAGGCTGGCGCCTCCGCAGACGTAGCGTGATTTTCGACTGAGGGAGCTTGGCATAGAGAGAGCTGAGTCGGAAATCATCTGGGAGACGCCATGCGTGAAGTGTGTACTATAACCGAGCAAAACCAGATTCTTGGCCATCCGTTGTGCAGCTTCAACGTATACGTCCGGGAGCTGGCCGCGCAATGGACCGGAGCTCTGCAAGGACAGTCTCATCCGGCCGACACGGCAACGACGGTAGGTCGAGAGGGAAAGGAGAGCAGACCATGACCACACTACGCGGCGCGCTTCGTGAAGCGGAGCAGCAGCAAGTTGCCGTCGGCCACTTTAATATCTCGGATCTTGTCACCCTCAAGGCCATTAGCGCAGCAGCCTTGGAGTTGAAAGTACCGGTCTTGGTTGGCGTCTCTGAGGGGGAGCGCGATTTTGTGGGTATACGTCAGGTTGCAGCACTGGTCTGGAGTCTTCGTGACGATGAACAACCGATCTTTCTAAACGCTGATCATACCCATTCGTTAGACCGAGCGGAGGAAGCCGCCAAAGCCGGATTCGATGAGGTCTTATTTGACGGGTCAGCCTTACCCTTCGAAGAGAATGTTGTCCAAACGAGAAAGGCAGTTGAAGCGATCAAGTCGATCAATTCTTCAATCCTTGTCGAAGGAGAAATCGGATACATCGGAAGTTCATCGGAAATCATAGAGAAAGCGCCGGAGGGCGCACGAAATCTCACCACGCCTGAGGAAGCGCGACAGTTTGTTGAGGCCACCGGGATCGACGTACTCTCTCCGGCGGTCGGAAACATGCATGGGCTCCTTCCGAGTATGGTGCGGGGAGAATCGGAGAAGTGATTGGATGTCAAAAGAATCTCGGACATCAAGAAGGCCGCAGGCTGTTTCATGACACTCCATGGCGGATCGGGGACCAATAATGGAGACTTTAAGCGTGCTATCAAGGCCGGTATCACGATTGTTCACATCAATACAGAGATCCGGTTTGCCTGGCGACGAGGGCTGGAGGCGGCGCTTACAAAGAAACCGGACGCCGTGGCGCCATACAAGATTTTGCCCGGGGCCTTTGAGGCAGTAAAACAAGTCGTGCACTCCCGATTACGGTTGTTTAGCTCAGTGGGTTCATGAGAAGGGGAAAGAGGTATGGAAGACCTGCCCCAGCCGCCGACACCAAGTGTCAGTAAAAATTATCATGTGTTCCAATCCAAGGAGGCCGACATGCCGCAGATGACAGCTATTCAAATCAGCTCACCGGGTTCGCCATTCGAAGCGGTCAAGCGAGAGATCCCAGCGCCTGGGGCCAATCAGGTTCGCATCAGAGTGCAAGCCTGCGGGGTTTGTCACAGTGATGTGTTTGTGAAGGAGGGCTATTGGCCAGGCCTGCAATACCCACGTGTCACAGGCCATGAAGTGGCCGGAGTGGTCGATGAGGTTGGGACGGGCGTGACGGCATGGAAAAAGGGCCAGCGGGTGGGTGTGGGCTGGCATGGCGGACATTGTGGTCAATGCAAGCTTTGTCGGAGCGGTGACTTTATGGGTTGTCAGCACTTCCAAGTGACCGGGTTTCAGGAGGACGGTGGGTACGCCCAGTACATGATTGCCAAGAGCGAAGCAGTGGCAGCGATTCCTGATGCGCTTTCGCCGGTGGAAGCGGCACCCCTTTTGTGTGCGGGAGTCGCGACGTTCAATAGTCTGAGGCATAGCGAGGCGGCCCCAGGAGATCTCGTGGGCGTGCAAGGCATGGGCGGACTCGGCCATCTCGGGGTCCAATTCGCGAGCAAAATGGGCTTTCGCACAGTCGCCATCGGTCGAGGTAAAGACAAGGAGTCCCTTGCACTGAAGCTCGGAGCCGTCCGATATCTCGACACAGATGCCGTCGATGTCGCAAAAGAACTCACGAGCCTTGGCGGCGCGTCGGTCATTCTGGCGACGGCTCCGGACAGCAAAGCCATGTCGGCCCTCATTGACGGCCTCGGCGTTGGAGGGCAACTGCTTGTGGTCGGGGCATCGACCGATCCTATTAGCGTAACGCCCGTTCAACTCATCTTGAGCCGCCGATCCGTGCGAGGGTGGCCAGCAGGGACCGCCCGAGATTCTGAAGACACGATGAATTTTTGTGCCCTCATAGGGATTCGCGCCATGGTTGAGACGCTCCCGCTTGAACAAGCTGCTGCCGGCTACGAGCGCATGCTGAGCGGCAAAGCACGGTTCCGCATGGTGCTGACAATGTGAAGTTGGCCAACAATACAATCGAGACCTGACAACGGACGCCGGTCTGCAAGTATGGATTCGGAGAGGACATCACACGGGCAAGAACGACAAGATCACACGCGAGCAGGTTTTCTACGATGGCGACCGTTGACTGCGGCTTAGGAGATAACCATGAATGACCCCCGGAAAACAGCTATCGTGACCGGAGCGTCGCAGGGGATTGGCGCGGGAATCGTGAAACGGTTTGTCGAACGGGATTACAACGTCGTGGCCAATTCCCGGAAGGTGACTCAGTCCACCGAGGTGGTGAGTTCGCATCACGTCGCTCTGGTGGACGGCGACATCGGTGAGTGGGCAACTGCCGCCAAGATCGTTGAGACAGCATTGTCGCGTTTCAAGTCGATTGATGTATTGGTGAATAACGCCGGCATCTTCTTCACCAAACCGTTTATCGACTACACGGGCGAGGACTTCAGATCGCTCATCTCAACGAACGTCGAGGGCTTTCTCTACCTCACCCAATTGTCGATCAAGCACATGCTCGTGCAGAAGACCGGCGGGAGCATCATCACGATCACGGCGGCGCTTGCTCGTAACCCGATCCAGGGCGTCACGGCGGCGGTGCCGATGCTCACCAAAGGGGGCCTTGAGACAATCACCCAGCATCTTGCGATGGAGTATGCGAAAGACGGCATTCGCGTGAACGCCGTCGCGCCGGGCGTCGTCTATACGCCCCTTCACCGGGAGACCCCGAAGGACGTGATGGAAAGTCTCTCACCGATGGGTCGGCCTTCGACGGTGAAAGACATCACCGACGCAGTTATGTACCTGACCGACGCCACTACGGTCACTGGGGATATCCTCTACGTCGATGGCGGCTCTCATCTTGGCCGTTGGTAATTAAATGGAGTTTCCGTCATGACCATACACTCAATAAGCGCCGAACAGCGGTTAAAAGAACTTGGTGTCGAGCTCTCCGCTCCGCCTGAACCGTTTGGCATCTATGTGGAAGCGGTGCAGACAGGCAATCTGCTTTTTCTGACCGGGATGCTTCCCACGGAAGGCCGCGGGACGAAATTCATTGGGCGGGTCGGCGCGGAGCTCGATGTGGAAGCGGGGCGCAAGGCGGCTCACCTCGCAGCGCTCAATGGCCTCGCTGTTGCGAGGCAGCATTTGGGTTCGCTCGACAAAGTGACACGGATCGTCCGACTCGGCGTTCGGTGGCCACTTCGGGAGATGTCCGCGATCACCCGAAAGTCGCTGATGGCGCTTCGGAGCTGCTGCAGGACGTCTTCGGAAAAGACAAGAATCCTTGCCGTCTGGCATATGGCGTCGCAAGCCTTCCGCTCGGCGCCCCAGTCGAACTGGAACTCATCCTAGGGTCCAAACTCAAGTATTGAGGTGACAAGCCGTTGATGATGCACTGGTTGTGCACCCGAGGGAGGCGTGGCATGACCATGGAGAAAGCACAATCGAACACCCGGGTCTGGCGGGACGACCTGCACTGGTCGGTTCGTGAGGACCATCTTCCGAAGAACCCAACCGGGCCCCCGCGCAAAGACGACCGGCGGATCCTCCGCGGCCTCCTCCCTGTGCGGCACTCGGGGTGTCGCTGGCAGGACGGCCCGCCGGCATACGGCCCGGCCACCACGGGTTCGACTCGCTATCCCCGCGGGGCCCAGCGGGGCATCTGGGCAGGCCGCTTCCGCGACCTGACCGCCCTCGGGGGGACACCGTCGGAGCCCAGCCTCGCGAGCACGCTCATCACAGCGCCCCGCTCGGCCAGCGGGACCACGGGGGCGGCAGCGACGCCATCGGCCACAGCCGAGGCGGACGCCCGACGAACATTCACGCCGCCACGGACACCCACGGCCGTCCGATCGCGGTCGTGCTGACGCCGGGCACTGCGTCCGACATCCGGGCCGCCCAGCCGCTTCGGGAACCGCTCAAGGCGTCAAGGCCGCTTCTGGGGGAGAAGGCCTACGACAGCGGCGGGCGGGGGTGAACCCACGCAGGACCGAAGCCGTCATCCCCAACCAGAACACCCGCGGGACCCCCGCGCCATTCCAGAAACGCCGCGAGCGCCAGCCCAAGACAATCGACCGCATGGTCTGCCGCCTGAAAGCTGCACGCCGTCTCGCCCCGCGGGACGACAAATCCGCCCAAACCTCCCTCACCGCCAGCGGCCTGATCTCTATCGTCTCCTGGTGGCTCAATTGAGTGTGGACCCTAGAACTGGTGTTGCTGGGCCTGATGACCGGCGCATCGATGGCTCAGGCGGCTGACGTTACGCCGCTCATGTCGAAAGATCTGACGGACATTCCCGGCAAGGAAGTGTTGATGATCACAGTGGAAAAGGCGCCCGGGGGGTCCGACCCGATCCACCGACACAACGCGCATGGATTTATCTATGTGCTGGAGGGCTCCATTGTGATGCAGGTGGAGGGTGGAAAAGAAGTGACGCTGACACCAGGACAGACGTTTTACGAAAGTCCCAGCGATATTCACGTCGTTGGTCGCAATGCAAGCAGCACCAAGCCGGTAAAATTCCTGGTGTTCTTAATCAAGGACAAGGGCGCTCCGGTACTCGTGCCGGTCAAGTGACTGCCGGAACGACCCATGGCGCAATCGAATGAGAAGGACGGTTCAACATGATTCTGAGTAAGTCTCGGAGATCACCCGTCCGGATGACAGGCGATTACACAACAGGAGGTTCATCATGACGAACGGAAGGTCACCTATGAAGATCGTGGTGATTGGCGGCAGCGGCCTCATCGGATCAAAACTTGTCACTAAGCTGCGTGAGCAGGAACACGAGGTGGTCGCGGCATCGCCCAATTCTGGCGTCAACACTCTGACGGGCGAGGGGCTGACCGAAGCGCTGAAAGGCGCCTCGGTAGTCGTTGACGTGTCGAACTCTCCTTCGTGGGAAGACACAGCAGTGCTGAAATTTTTCGAGACATCAACCCGTAACCTCCTTACGTATGAAGCGGCTGCAGGTATGGAGCATCATGTTGCGTTATCCGGGTGGGCGACCGGCTGTCCGAAAGCGGTTACTTCCGCGCCAAGATCGCTCAGGAGAAGCTGATCAAAGGTTCACCTGTTCCTTACTCGATCGTGCAAGCGACGCAGTTCTTCGAGTTTCTCAAGGGCCTCGCCGACATTTCCTCCGACGGCGAACAGATGCATTTGCCTCATGTGCTTTTCCAGCCGATGGCTGCCGACGATGTCGCGAGTGCCCTAGGCAGGGTCGCGGTCGGTCCGCCGCTCAATGGCACTGTCGAAATAGGCGGGCCGGAACAGTTTCGCATTGATGATCTCGTTCGGCGGCGCTTGGCCGCACTCAAAGATTCCCGCGAAGTCATCCCTGACCCAAAAGCGCGTTACTCTGGGGCGAAACTTAGCGAGAAAACACTGGTTCCTGGCTATAATGCACGTCTCGGCGAGACGCCTTTCGAAACCTGGCTCAGCCACTCAGCGGCCTACGCCGTCACGCCCCGTGGCACTTCTTGTATTTCTTTCCGCTGCCGCAGGGGCAGGGATCATTGCGGCCGACCTTGTTGTCGGCGCGGTGTACGGGAGCCGGCGCAGCCGCCGGCTCGTCGCCGCGGTTCAACGTCAGCCTGGGCTGTGGACGTGAGATGATCGGTTGGGATGGAGGCGCCGGTTGTTCTCCTTCGTGGCGAACCGCCTGCACATGAAACAGGCGATCGAGCGTATCGGATTTGATCCGTTCCATCATGTCGGCGAAGAGATCAAACCCTTCGCGTTTATATTCAATCAGCGGATCTTTCTGTCCGTAGCCGCGGAGACCGATCCCGTCGCGCAGGTGGTCCATCGCAAGCAGATGGTCTTTCCAATGATGATCGATCACCTGGAGCATAAACGTCTTCTCAAGAAAACGCATCAGGTCCGAGCTTAGTTCTTGTTCTTTTCTAGTATAGGCGTCCCGCACGTGGGCTCGAAGGTCTTCCTGTAATGCGTCACGTCCGACGTCGCGCAGCGAGTCTCCCCCGTCGTGCTTACCCTGGGTAATATCCAAACCAAACTGACTCTGCATGACCTCAGTTAAACCTTTAACGTCCCATTCTTCCGGGTATTGATCGGGGGGGCAGTACACAGTGAGGGACGAATCCACGGAACCGTCCATCATGTCATGAAGATCGTTTGTGAGGTTGTCTCCGTTCAGCACGGCCCGACGGTGTCGATAGATCACTTCGCGCTGCTTGTTCATGACGTCGTCGTATTCGAGCAGTTGTTTGCGGATTTCGAAGTTATGCGCCTCAACTTTCTTTTGGGCGTTCGCGATCGCGCGAGTCACCATCCCATGTTCGATGGGGATGCCTTCCTCCATGCCGAGCTTGAGCATCAGCTGTGACACGCGTTCCGAAGCGAAGATCCGCATCAGGTCGTCTTCCAGCGACAGGTAGAATCTCGACGTCCCTGGATCTCCCTGACGGCCGGCCCGGCCGCGAAGCTGGTTGTCGATGCGGCGGCTCTCGTGCCGTTCCGTGCCGAGGATATGGAGGCCACCGGCCGCGAGGACTTCCTGCTTGTTCTTGTCGCAATCGGATCGAATGCCCTCGTAGAGTTCAAGCTTGCGGCTCTCCGGGATGTTCTCGTCTCGATACAGCACCTGTTTGTACATGAAGTCGGGGTTGCCGCCCAGCAGGATGTCGGTGCCTCGCCCCGCCATGTTCGTGGCAATCGTGACCGCGCCTTTGCCTCCGGCTTGCGCGACGATTTCGGCTTCGCGTTCGTGTTGCTTGGCGTTGAGGACGTTGTGCTTCACGCCGTTGCGATTCAAGAGTCCGGCGAGCTTCTCCGACTTTTCGATCGAAATGGTTCCGACCAACACCGGTTGGCCACGCTCGTGACATTCTTTGATTTCCTCGACGATCGCCTCGAACTTTTCTTTCTCCGTCCGATACACGACGTCGGCATAATCCTGTCGAATCATTTGACGATTGGTCGGCACGACGTTGACGTCGAGATTATAGATCTTGGCGAATTCAGCGGCTTCCGTGTCAGCGGTCCCGGTCATGCCGCTGAGTTTCTTGTACATGCGGAAAAAGTTTTGAAAGGTCACCGACGCGAGCGTCTGATTCTCGTTGGCGATCCTCACGCCCTCTTTGGCCTCGACGGCTTGATGGAGTCCGTCGCTCCACCGTCGGCCCGGCATTAAGCGACCGGTAAATTCGTCCACGATGATGACTTCGCCGTCCTTCACGACATAGTCCACGTCTCGTTTATAGAGCGTGTAGGCTTGCAAGGCTTTCACCACGTGATGGACCATGTCCATGTGGGCCGGATCGTACAGATTGTCGACACCGAGCAGTTTTTCAACGCGCGCGTTGCCGTCGTCGGTGAGCGCAGCGGTTTTGGTCTTTTCTTCGATGGTGTAGTCCGTTTCAGCTTTGAGTTGCGGAATGATCGCGTTGATTCGGTAATAGAGGTCGGTGGTCTGGTCCGTGGGGCCTGAGATGATCAACGGCGTCCGCGCTTCATCGATCAAAATGCTGTCGACTTCGTCGACGATGGCGAAGTTCAATTCGCGCTGCACACATTGATTCAAATCGGTGACGACGAGGTTGTCGCGGAGATAGTCGAATCCATATTCGTTGTTGGTGCCGTACGTAATGTCGGCGCGATACGCTTCGGGTCTTGTGCAGGGGCGAAGGTGTTGCAGTCGTTTATCGGACGCATCGTAAGTGGGATCATAGATGAACGACGCGTCATGCTGAATGATTCCCGTGGATAGGCCCAGCGCATGATAGAGCTGGCTCATCCATTGAGCGTCACGTTTGGCGAGATAATCGTTGACGGTGACGAGATGGACGCCCTTGCCTTCCAAAGCATTTAAGTAGATAGGCAATGTCGCGACCAGAGTTTTCCCTTCGCCGGTTTTCATTTCGGCGATGCGGCCACGGTGGAGAATCATGCCGCCGATCAGTTGCACGTCGAAATGCCGCATGTTGAGTTTGCGGCGAGACATTTCCCGACAGACGGCAAACGCTTCCGGTAAGATATCGTCGAGCGTCCGGCCTGCCTCAAGCTGCTTCTTGAAGTCCTGAGTCTTGTCGGCAAGGGCTTGATCGGAGAGTGGCGTGAGCCCGTCCTCCAAGCCGTTGATCTGCTCTACGATCGGTCGAAGAGACTTGATTTCACGGTCGTTTTTACTGCCGAAGATCAGATTGAGTACTTGCGTAACCATAGGATCAGGTGATGCGTGTCGCCTTTTTAGTGAGAGTGAATTCCTAAAATTAGGAATAATTTCGCAGTATACAGCATCTTTCCCATGAATCCTACTTGACTCTCCGCCGTCGTGACGGCGGCTTGACAGGTGTTGTCCTGCTCACCTAGTATCTGTAGCCGTTGTTTCTATATCTATTTGTTGCCTCGGTCTTGCGAGCAGTGCCTTCGATGGATGACGCTTTCCGCAAGTTTCTTTCAATCTCACTAGTACTTTGTGTTCTCATCGTCGGCGGACTGGCTCAAGCTCAAGCAGCTGAGCACGCCGGACACCATGCTCAGCATCAATCGGCAACACACGGGACGCTGCTCTGTTCCTGGATGTGCGCCGCCGGCACGGTGATCGACAGTGATGTCGTGTTGATTCAGGCCGAACGCAGCCCCGTTGCTGTTATTCCGATCCTTCGTTTAAGTAAAGCAATCTCTGAACCGTCTCGCGTTTCTTCCAGCCGCGCTCCGCCACCCTTTTCTCTTTAGTTTCTATCGGTACCGACCTAAAGCCGTGTCTTGTTCTGTCTACGGCTCACTTGTGAGTCGTAGAACTGTGAATAGAGGCAGCAAGTGGAAAGGCAGAAGACAATATGACATCGACGGATGAAACCCGTTTCTTTTTTCCCGCCTGGGGAATTTCGCTGACCCTTCATGGTGCGGTGGTTGCCTTAGCACTGGCTTTTACCGCGCAGGTCAAACCCATCTTGCAGGAGAACCTATTCCAGTGGGATGTGGCGTTGGTGGAAGCGGCGAAGCAGGAATCCATATCGGAACAAGCGCCGTCAGTCGTGCCTTCAGAACAGCTGTCGGCGAAGATCTTGTCGCAGCCACGTCCCAAACGAGCGACGGAGGTATCCCAGGCGGTAAAGCCGTTGGAGCAGAACATCGTGCCGCCGCCACCGACGATCGAATCGGCACAAAAGATCGAGCAGAAAGTGGAAAACCCTCAGCCACGCGAAGAGCCGATGGAACAGCGCATGGTCGAGACCGTTGAGCCAAAGGCCGAACCGGCCGTAGAGACGAAGGAGCCTGAACCTGTTGCGGCTCCACCTGCGCAACCTGAGCAAGGAGCGGTTGCGGCCCAACAAGAGGCACCGGCAGCATCCCCGTCACAAGAAGCTCCCATGGATCCTGCGCCGATGGAGGTGGCCAGGGCTCCGGCATCCGCTTCGGAAGCGAAAATAGATCATCGATGGTTGGCCGAATCGCTCTGGCGGCGGGTGGCGGAACTCAAACGGTATCCGAATTCGGCCCGCATGAACGGCCAAGAGGGGAAAGTGGTCTTGAAAGCCGTCATCCGATCGGATGGACAGCTGGCGGATGTCTTCGTTCAGAAAAGTTCAGGGCACAGCGTGCTCGATGCCGCAGCGATCGAGGCGGTGAAACTGGCCTGTCCACTGCATATGAAACACGCCATCGGAAAGCCACAAATCGTCGTGAGTCTTCCGATCGTGTATAGCTTGGCCAACTAAGCCGCGAGGGACGGTGCATGTTGTCGGAACATGAACAAATGCAAGAGCCGGGAGGTGCATCGATGCGAAGGCGGACTGCCGGATTCGTCGTGGTGTTGTCACTGTTGGTGTCGTTCTCAGTGTGGGCTGAGATCCCTGAGTCGGTCACAACCATGGGTCCGAAGTGGACGACGGTTCATCAGGTAAAGAGCGTGGTCGGGCCGTCGGTGCAGATCGACGAGCAGGGGATTGTTTCATCTGCCTGGGTGGAGGAAGACAAAGAAACCCGCACCATCCTCTTTGCGAGATCTGAACAACCAGGTGGGCCGCTCGGAAGGCCCGTCTCTGTGAACCAACCGACCGAGAATGTCTATTATCGCCAGGAATCTCCGGCCTTAGCCGTTCATGGCAATGAAGTCTTTGTCACGTGGTCGCAGACCCATCCAAAGATCACGCCCGATAAGCCGTTTTCCGGCGAACTGAGGCTCAGCAAATCCATGGACGGTGGACGATCATTCATGCCGTCCATCTTGGTGAACGATGATGGCCAAGTCATCCAGCATGCATTTGATTCGATGCAGATCGCTCCGGACGGCGCGGTACACATGGCATGGATCGACGGCCGCGAAGGCAAGAAAGAACCGGGGACGTTCGTGGCGAGATCGACGGATCATGGCCGCACGATCGCGCAGAACTTCAAGATCGACGACGATACGTGCGTCTGTTGCAGGACGGCCGTGGCGACGTCCGCCGACGGAGTCGTCTATGTCGCATGGCGAAAGATTTTTGACGGCGATATTCGGGAGACGGTTGTGTCTCGATCGTTGGACGGCGGCCAAACATTTTCTTCCCCTGTAGTCGTCGGTCACGATCGGTGGGTCTATCCTGCCTGTCCCCATCGTCCGGCGTCCCTCGGCGTCGATCGTCAAGGGCGACTGTATGTCGTCTGGTACACGGAGAGCGCCGACGAGATGCCCGCAGTTTATCTGGCCTACTCCGATGACCAAGGGAAGACGTTTTCGACCAAAAAGCAATTGAACCGGTCAAAAGGGACCTTCCCAGACCATCCGCAGATGGCGGTCGATCCGGCAGGGAGGATTGCCGTGATCTGGGAAGAACAATCACCTGTCCGTCGAGAAGTCGTGGTCAGCTATTCGCTCGATCGCGGCCGGTCGTTTAACGCCCCGATCAAACTGAACGAGAAAAACGGACAAACGCCGACCGTGGCGGTCAATCAGCATGGAACGGTTGTGATGGGCTGGAAGGAGCATGCGATGCCGGCTCATCGGCTCGTGATTCAGACCTTGCAATTCCCGATGCAGAACGTGATGGCTGAGAGGATCGGAGGCCATGGACGGTAAGACCCTGAACGGTCTGTTGCTCATCGGATGTGTGATCATGCTTGGCGCTGTCGATCTTCCGCACCGTACAGCTGCCGCGGTGAGCGATCCCTTTGCCGCGCTCCGAGTCAGCCGAGTCGTAAGCGGTTCTCCGATCGCATCGTTCGACCTGAAAGAGCTTGACGGCAGGACGGTTCGCTCAAAGGAATTGGCTGGAAAGGTCATCCTCCTTAATTTTTGGGCGACCTGGTGCGGACCGTGCAAAGAAGAAATGCCATCGTTGGCCAGACTCCAATCGCAGTTCGATTCCACGCAGTTCCAGGTGGTGACCGTCACGACGGATATGCATCCACAAGGGATCAAACAGTTTCTCGATCATCTGGGCATCCGACTCCCCGTACTGTTCGATGAGAATGAAGATGTGTCGAGGTCCTTTATGGTCAGGGGTCTGCCGACGACCGTGCTCATTACGCAAGACGGTCGAGCCGTCGGTCGTGCGGTCGGGCCGCGAGCCTGGGATGGTGAGGAGTCGGTCGCGTTGGTGCGACATGTTCTTGAAGGAATGAAATGAAGCGTTGGTTCGCGCCCTTCGTCGCGGGGATGGTCCTGCTCTACGCCACTCTGGCAGTCAGCGCAGCAGGCTGTCTCGTGATGCAGACAGAAGGGTCTGGCCATGCTCACCACGCTCCATCTCATGCAGCTCACTCCTCGCTCTGCGCTTGGGTTTGTCAGATTAACCCGACGGTCAGCATCCAGGCTGCAGCGCCTCTCCTCGCGTTCTTCGTCGTCGTAGCGACGCAGCGGTTGGTTGGTGCGGCACCACAACTCTACTTCATGCCATCGGTTTCTCGTTCTCGGGCTCCCCCTCAGTGATCCTTTTCTAGATCCGTATCGGTCGTATGCGGGTACCGGCTTAGCAGCCGATGAGGCTGTGTGTCGGACTGTGCCCTTCAACAATCTGCTCGAGCGAGGAGTCGGCGATCATGTGTGAATTGGTGCGTGTTTCTCGATGGGGATATGCGATTGCTGTAGGACTGTTTGTGATGTGTGCGGCAGGGAACGGCAAAGCGCTTGCGCAGGATACACCTTCCTCTGATACATCCGCGTCACCGCGCGAGAGAGCGCTGCGCGATCAACTCAAGAATATTCTCCAGGAACTGGATGAGTTGCAGCAGAAGAAAGAGAGTGAGAAGCCCGAAGCGGAGCGCCCGACGATTATTAAGGAGAAAGCCGAGCCTACCTCACCGGAAGCTGCAACTGAACCCGCATCTGATGCAAAACCGGATTTCGACATGAGCGACATGAGCATCGTCAGCGAGCGCTTTCAGAAGCGATCGGAAGGGATATCGTTTTCGGCAACGGTTCCCGCCGAAACGCAGTCCCAGCCGACTAGAACGATGAAGGAATCGCTGGAAGCGGTCCCGGGAATTGTGTTGCGACAGGCCAATGGACCTCGTGATTTCAGCATCATGATTCGTGGACTGGGGGCCAAGACGGCCTTTGCGATCCGGGACATCAAGGTGTATGAAGACGGAATTTCTCAGACTCAGTCCGACGGCCTTTCACGGTTGGATATACAAGATCCATGGTTCATGCGCAGTACCGAAGTCATTCGCGGCGCGTCCTCGTCCTTGTACGACAACTATGCATTGGGTGGAATGGTGCACTTCCGAACCAGGCGAGGACGCGACATTCGCGGATTGGAAACCTTCTTCTCGGGAGGATCATTTGGGTATCAGAAGTATGGGGTCGCCATCGGCCAGGAAACGGACAAGTTCGACATTGCGATGTTCGGCAGTCAGATGGCGGCAGATGGGTTTATCCAGCACAGCAACTACAACACGCAAACGATCAACTTCAATGTTCGTTACAAACTGGATGATCGGCAAAATTTCTATTTCAAAGCCATCACCAACTGGCTCAATACCAAAGTGCCCACTCGGCTTACGCAGGGCCAATTTTTTGGCAATGAGCGGCAAGCCGGTGGTGCGCAGACGCTTTGTACGCCTGGCACCTACAACGGCGGCTGTGCCAATGCGCTGTTGCTGGATCAAAGCCGGGTTGATCGTCGCACGATTATCGGAGGGATATACGAACGGCAGATCGATGCGAACACCGTTTTGACGGTGGAAGCCGACTACGACCTCAAAGACATCCAGCAATCATTTTCGCAGATTTTCGAGAACACGAATCCCAATTACAAGAGCTATGCCGATTTACGCCACGATGGTCGGCTGGGAACGCTGCCGTTGAAAAGCTACGTCGGTTTCTTCGTCAATCAGATGGAGCAGAACGGTAACACCTTCCAGAATCTGGCGGATGGCTTCGGAACGAAAGGGACATTGCTCCAGAACAGCCGTGGAACTATTTTCAATATCGGGGGCCGGTTCCGTGAGGAACTGGAATTTTACCCGAACTGGATCTTGGCGGTCGGGCTCGGCTTCGAACAGTCGCGCATCAATGTGCAGGCGACGAACTATGTTCCAAATGATATTCCAGGTCCAGGTGGTCCAGATGCCGGTGCGCTTGCCAATCGTGCCAGCGCCAATCGCACCTTTTCAAACTGGGCGCCGGAAGGCGCGCTGATTTGGAAACCATCGGAGGACCGTCGTCATTGGATCCGAGCTTCGACTGGGTATGGTATTCCGCAGTTCGCCAATCTCCTGCGAAATCCTATTACGGGGGAACCTGGAACCAACTTCAATCTGAAGCCGCAAAAGAACCTCAATCTGGAAATCGGCACGGAGGTGAGCCTGCATCCGACGCTGTTCGTCCAAGTGGTTGGATTCTATACCTTCTTTAAAGATGAAATTATCACGCAGGTGATTTCAGGGAATAACACCGCATCGGTCAATGCAGATTCTTCGCGGTATCGCGGTGTCGAAGTATTCGCCGATTGGCGACCGGTGTCAGGTCTGCGGGTATCCGGCGCCTATACCCACATCAATGCGGAGTACATCAACTTTTCCGATCGGAGCGCGGCCGGATTCATTATACGTGACGGCAAACACGTGCCCAATGTGCCGACCGATATCTTGAACGGCAAGCTGGAGTACTATCATGTGTCGACTGGATGGGGTGCGTGGGTCGAAGGGAATTATTCCAATAGCTATTTCTTGAACAACAACAATACGTTCGGATTTCCCTCTTACGTGATTGGGAATGTCAATGTGCACAAGAATATCGAGCTGTCACAATCTTCCTGGTTCCGATTTGCGAAGCTCTTTATCCAAGTTGACAACATCGCAGATACGAAATATGCCGCCTCAGGGCAAGTGATCACCGGCGAAACGCACGCCGACGCCGCAGGTCGACAGATCTTCTATGCCGGCTACGGACGAGCGATCTATGGAGGTGTGACATTAGGACTCTTTTAGCGTAGCGCGGTACCGTGAGCGAGGGACTACATTCCTCCCGCTCACACGCGATTGACTCATCAAAGAATGATCGGTCCGAGGTTGGTTGCCTCCTCTCTCGGACCAGCGCGGGGTGGAGGTGCGCCTCCCTTGACCTCCGCCCCGCTGTTATATGAAAACGATAGGGGTCATGTCAGGACGCGGTAAGACGCTGCGCCAAATAACTGCGCCAGCCACCGTATGCGGTGATCTCTCGATGCCCTTCGACAAGAGCCAGTTCGCCTAACACGCCCAGGACGATGCTTCCGTCCTCCAGTCGCACCTTTCCGATGCATAGACTGGGAGGCTCGTTCAGCAGGATTCTCACCAACCCTTCGGCGGGCATCGACCAGACTTCGACCGTCACCTCGACGCCCGTTCCATCAGTGACACGCAGCATCGCAGGATGCTCATCGTTGATCGTCCAGAGACGATACGTGGGCTCGGTCATCGTCTCACGGACGAACGTCGCCTTGGCCGCCACCATGTTGGGGTTGAGCTCGAGTCCCCGCATCAACGTGCCGTTGACCGCGAGCAGCACGTCACTCTGGTTCATGGGCGTTCCCTGCGTAGGTTTGCCGAAGCGATGCGATGAGACGATCGGCCGTCGTGACCCAGCCGACGATGCCGCCCTGCGATTGGATCATACGGATCGTCGCCTGTTTAAACTCGGGGAAATAGCTTTCGGTTCCGTCCTCGACCAGGAGACATTCAAAGCCCCGGTCGTTAGCTTCTCTCATGCTGGTTTGGACACAGACTTCGGTGGTGACTCCTGTAAATATCAGATGGGTGACACCGAGTGTCTTTAGGTTTTCCTGTAAATTGGTGGCGTAGAATGCCCCCTTGCTCGGCTTGTCGATGACGAGTTCGCCGGCCTCGGGGTGCAGCTCAGGGATGATATCATTTCCAGGCTCTCCCGAGACCAGAATGCGTCCCATCGGACCGGGATCGCCGATACGGAGCGTGGAATCTCCGCGCCGTATCTTGGCCGGCGGGCAATCCGAGAGATCGGGACGATGGCCCTCCCTCGTGTGAATCACCGGCAACCGTAATTCGCGGAATGTCTTGAGGAGCCTCGCGACGGTCGGCACGATTTTCTGCAGATGCTCGACCGTATTTCCAAGCGCCGCGCCGAATCCGCCCGGCTCGACGAAGTCGCGCTGCATATCGATGATCACCAACGCCACTTGATTGCCTGAGTCTTTCGTCGGTAATGGATAAGGATACGGAGAGGCGATGACGGTATTCATGTCG
>Ga0134126_10004751_pt1 | contig 16997 bp, 19 predicted proteins | sample KB31752_FD_96881 | JGI IMG/M metagenome (GOLD analysis project Ga0134126, IMG submission 96881) | Terrestrial soil microbial communities with excess Nitrogen fertilizer from Kellogg Biological Station, Michigan, USA - KB3-175-2 | ecosystem: Environmental > Terrestrial > Soil > Unclassified ...
CGCGCGCCACGCCCTTGCCGAGCGCATAGAGAATGCCGAGCCGGTATTCGGCGATATGGTCGCCGGCCTTGACCTTGGCTTGCAGGTCTGTCGCGACGCGCACATCGGCGGCGTTCTGGGCGCCCGTGCCGGCATCGACCGGCGGTATCGGCGCCGGCGCGGCCGCGGGTGCCGCAACGCCGGCCGACATCGCAACCTGTTGCGTCGGCGCCGGAGCGGGGGCGGGCGGGGCAACAGCAGCCTGCACGGCCTTGGGTGTCGCCGGCGCCGGGGGCGTCGCCGACATTGGCGCGGGCGCGGGCGGTAACGGTGCCGGTGCCGGAGAGACCGTCGCGACAGGCGCTGGCGGCGCGGATTGAATCGGCGCGGCGGCCGGCGCCGCAGGTTCATCCATGTCGGCGCGTTGCGATTGCGGTTCCCCCGCTTGCGCCGCTGGCAGGGCGTTGGGCGATGGCAGCGCCGCCATTTGTACCGGGCGGATCGGTTCGGCCCGGGTTGCGGTCGCGACCGGCAGGGGCCTAACCGGTTTCGGCTCCGGCGTTGTTTCCCGCGGCTCCGCGATCGGCGCCGCCGCGATCGGGGCGGACGACGATGGCATTGGCGCGGTCGTTGCCGCAGGCGGCGGCGCGGCGGCGACATCGAGATTCGTGGCCGGCGGCAGCGTGACGCCAGTTTCGACCGAGGGCGGCGGCAAATTCATCATCGCCACGGCGCGCTCATCATGCTTGCGCGGCACAACGCGCAGCGGCGCCGCTTCGTTGCTGGCGACCGAATTTGCCCGCTTTTGCGGCGGGGTGACGCGCGCGACGGTCGCCGCCGGCTGATCGAATTCCCCGGTCAGCGCGGCGAGGCGGTCGGTGACGAGTGTCGGATCGCGCACCACCATGACGGCGAGAATTGCCAGAACGGCGGCGATGCTCCCGGCCAGAATCACCGAGAGGCCGCTCGACCGGCGCGCCGCGTGAGGCTGTTGCGGCGGCGGCATGAGGCGTGGCGTCGGCGCCGGGCGTGCGGCGGGCGGATCGGCCAGCTGGGTCAGCGCCAGCGGCTCGACACCATCGTCGCGGGAGGGCCGCGCCTGTTGCGTCGTCATTGCCGCGCGCGCCATCGCGCGGAATTGCGGTTCGGCACGTTGCCGTTCGGTTTGCTGCGATTCGGTCGCCATGCGGACCGGCGCCGGCGGCGCGACGGGACGCGGTGCCGGGCGCACCGCCTCCGGCATGCCGCAGGCCTTGCGGATCGCGCGTTCCATCCAGGCTTCGACCGGGATACCGGCGCGTTGCGCGGCGGTTTCCGCCATGCGGCGCAGCGCCGGATCGATCCAGGCCGAATCCCAGCGCAGCGCCGTCAGGTTGGCACGTCGCGGGTCGTGAGTGTCGGGACTGAGGCTCATGCGCGTGATCCACTGGGCGGTACGACCGGACTGGCGGCGTCCGGATCGTCGGCGTCGAGAAGGGCGAAAGCCTGTTCGCGGGACAGCGCGCCGCGATCGATCAAATCGCGCAGCCGGTCCGACAGGCCGAGGAGGCGCAGCGAGCGCGAAATCTGATCCTTCGTGCGCCCGGTCACGGCCGAGATATCGCCGACATTGGCCATGTGCTCGGTCATCAGTTTCAGGAACAGGCGCGCTTCGCCGATCGGCGACAATTCATTGCGGCGCAGGCTCTGCACCATTTTGCCGAGCGCCCCCAGTCGGTCATCGCTCCGTTCGCCGGCGGCGTGCGTTAGGCTGGGCGCGGGAATCGGGGCCGGTTCGGGTCTTGCCGAGGGCCGGGGCTCGGCGGCGAATCGGCTCGCCATGGGGGCTGGCGAGGTTGCGGCCGCCGGCGGCATGCCGCGCGGCGTTCCCGCCGGAGCAGGGGACGGTGCTGTGGATAACGGGGACAATTTCACGGCGGATTGCGGCGGCGCGACAGGCGGCGCCGGCGGCATCGTCGGCGCGGCCGGCGGAACGCGATTGGGCTGACGCGGCGGCTCGGTCTGGCGCGCAACCATCGGCGCGGCGGCTGGGCGCGGCGGCGCTTGCGGTGTCATGCGAATGGGGTCGACGGCGGGACGAGGCGGTACGACAGGCTGATGGCGATGGCCATTGCCGAAGCCGTTCGCGCCGATGGGCGCGGTGTCGTTCGCATACCCTCGTGTCAGTTCCCGCGACGCCGAGACCCCTTCATCGTCGGCGGTTTCGCGGATCAGTTTCCCGAGCCATCGGTGCAGCGGCAACCCCTCGCGCTGCGCCGCATTTTCGGCTTCCTGACGCACGTCCCCCGGAAGCCCGTCGAGTTGCCAGTCGCTCAAACTACCCTCTCCCGCCACCAAGAATGCGACTATAGACAGTGCAAGAAGCTTGCGAAGCCGGCTCGTCTCGGCCGGCGCCGCCCCTTGACAATCCTAGCTGTTTGCTGGTCTTTTCAAAGATAATACAAATCGACTCGACGGCATCGCCGGGACAAAAAAGGCAATTCGCCGCGCGACTCGCTCGGTTCCCGATCCAGAGCCGCCGTCGCGGTCCGGGAGAGCGGAAATGAGCTTCGAATGTCGCCGCCATGTCAGCGGGCCCCCGCGCCCCGCTCCCCGTGGAAACCGTTTTTGCCGCGTCGCCTTCGCCCGGGTCTCGACCCTGCGCGTGCGGTGTGATGATGGCACCAACTTCGCGCCGAACGCCAAGGAAAACCGTATGACCAACCCAGGAAGTTGTGGATGACCGCACCGACTCCGCCGTTTCGCGCCGACCATGTCGGCAGCCTGTTGCGCCCCGATCCGCTGCGCGAGGCGCGCGCCCGCTTCCTCGACGGCAAGTTCGACGCCGCCGAACTGCGCGCTCTCGAGGACAAATATATTCGCGACGCCGTCGCGCTTCAGGAATCTGTCGGACTCGAGGCGATCACCGACGGCGAATTCCGCCGCACCTCGTTTCATTTCGATTTCCTCGGCCGCATCGACGGCGTATCGGCGGTGCTGGGGCGCGCGCCGGATGCCAACGCGCCGGGCCAGGCGTTTCAGCCGCCGCAACTCAAGATCGTCGGCAAGATCCGCCATGTCCGGAACATCGAGGTCGATGGCTTCAAATTCCTGAAGCAAGCGACGAGGCGCACCGCCAAGACGACGATCCCGTCGCCGACAATGCTGCTGCGTGGCGGGCGCGGCGCGGTGAGCGAGACCGCTTATCCCGACCTCGACGCCTATGTCGATGACGTGGTTCAGGTCTATGCCGACGAGTTGAAGGCGCTCGGCGATGCCGGCTGCACCTATGTCCAGTTCGACGACACCAATTTCGCCTATCTCTGCGACCAGAAAATGCGCCAGGCGATGCGCGACCGCGGCGAGGACCCGGATGCGCTGCCGCTGCGCTATGTCAAACTCATCAATGCGGTGACCGCGAAAAAGCCGAAAGGCATGACGATCTGCGTCCATCTCTGCCGCGGCAACATGGCGGGGCGCTGGGCGGCCGAAGGCGGCTACGATCCGATCGCCGAACCGGTGTTCTCGAATCTCGCCGTGGACGGCTACTTCCTCGAATACGAATCGGCGCGGGCCGGCGGCTTCGAGCCGCTGCGCTTCATGCCCAAGGACAAGCGCGTCATTCTCGGCCTGGTCAGTTCCAAGGTCCCCGAAATGGAAACCAAGGATGCGCTGAAGCGCCGGGTCGGCGAGGCCGCCAAGTTCATGTCGTCGGACAGCATGGGTATCTCGCCGCAATGCGGCTTTGCCTCAGGCTATCAGGGCAATCCGGTCACCGAGGATATCGAGCGCCGCAAGCTCGCGCTGTGCGTCGAAACCGCGACCGAGCTTTGGGGCTCGGCCAAGTAGACGCATGGCCCGCGCCACCGCCAAGCTCGCCGAACCGGAGAAGGGCGCCGACGGCGCACCGTGGCAGCCGGCGCGCGACGGCACTTTGTCCTGGCGTATCATCCGGCAGATCCGCGCCATGCTGTTCGCGGGCGAACTCAAGACCGGCGAGCGGCTCGGCGGCGAGATCGAACTGGCGCGGCGCTATGGGGTCAGCCGGATGGCGATCCGCGACGCGTTGCGCTCGCTCGAAGCGGCGGGCATCGTGGAAATCCGCGTCGGCGCCAAAGGCGGCACCTACATCGCGAGCGGCAACATCGAGCGTTTCGCCGACGCGCTCGCGATCCAGCTCAGGCTGATCGGCGTCAATGTCGCCGAGATTTTCGAGGCGCAGATCGCGATCGAAGTCACCTCGACCGAGCTCGCGGCCGAGCGTGCCGACGAGCACGACCTGCGCGCGCTGCACGAAATTCTCGATCAGCAGCGCGAGCATCGACAGTCGAAACAGCGTTTCACCGATCTGTCGCTGCGCTTTCACGAAACCGTGGTGGCGGCTTCGCACAACCGGGCGATGATCGCCCAGTTCAAGGCGCTGCGTTTCGTGCTCGAACCGCTATACGCGCGCCTTCTCAACGACGATGTCGCGGCGCGTGTCATCGCGTCCAATGCGGCGCTGCTGGAGCGTATCGAGGCCCGCGACGCCGAAGGGGCGCGCGCCCTGATGCACCGCCGGCTCCAGATCATCCGCACGCGCCAGATCGCGGCAGCGGGAAACGAACGGACCCCGTCACCGGCCGATTGAGTTTGCCCCCGCGCGCGTCTAATCTTCCGGCAAAGGTGAGGTCATGGCGAATCTCGACGAAGCGGTAAAGCAACTCGAAGGCGCGATCGGCCGGTTGGAAAAGGCGGTGGGCAAGGCGCCGTCGCGGCGTGTCGATTCCAGCGTCCTGGCGCAAACCGCGGCCCAGGTCGCGGCCCGGCTCGATGCCACCATCGCGCGGCTCGACCGCATCCTGGAAGACTGATGGCCCAGGTCACGATCGCCCTTAACGGGCGGGAATATTCCATCGGCTGCGGGCCGGGCGAGGAAGCGCGCATCCGCGATCTGGCGCGCGCGGTCGATACCCGTATCCGCAAGTTCGGGCCGCAGGCGGGACAGACCGGCGAAACGCGCCTTCTGGTGATGATGCTGCTGACGATGGCCGATGAATTGTCCGATGCCAAGGGCGGTATCGCCAACGGGCACAGTCCCGAAGCCTTTGCCGAAAGTGTCGCAGCCCTGGCGAAACGCATCGAAACCGTTGCAGATCGGCTCGAAGGCGCCAAATAGTAAGGACAGGATGGGGCTGCGCGGCGCGTTAGGTCGCAGATACCCCGGGGCCGATATTCACCTCGAGGGGGCTGTCCCTGCCGGAGCCGTGGTTCCGGTACATGGCCCCCGACCTGCGAAAGCGGGCCGCGAGGGTAAGCATACCGACGGCCGTCGCGGCTCCATCCTCGTCTAATTCAGCCGGCGCCCGCAGCCGCCACACCAATCCTTTTTCGCGCCGGCCGGGTTGGCGGGCGGCAGGCGGAGCGAGGAAAAACAAATCGATGCGAATTCTATTTTGCGGCGACATCGTGGGGCGGCCGGGCCGCGAAGCCGTGACCGGCAATGTGCCGCGATTGCGGCGAGACATGCGGCTCGACTTCGTCGTCGTTAACGGCGAAAACGCCGCGCATGGTTTCGGCATCACCAAAGACAACTGCGCCGAGTTGTTCGCCGCGGGCTGCGACGTCATCACCGGCGGCAATCATTCCTGGGCCAAGGGAGAAATCATTCCTTATATCGGCGCCGAGCCCCGTCTGCTGCGCCCGATCAACTACCCGCCCGGCACGCCCGGCGGCGGTCACGGTGTTTACAAGCTCGCCGACGGGCGCAGCGTCCTCGTTATCAACGCGATGGGCCGCGTTTTCATGGACGCGATCGACGATCCGTTCCGGGCGGTCGACGCCGTGCTGCGGGCGCATCCGCCCGGTTCGGTCTCGGCGATACTGGTCGATTTCCACGCCGACGCGACCTCGGAAAAGGTCGCGATGGGCGTGTTTTGCGATGGCCGCGCCTCCGCCGTGGTCGGCAGCCACACCCATGTTCCCACCGCCGATCATCGCATCCTGCCGGGCGGCACCGCCTACCAGTCCGATGCCGGCATGTGCGGCGACTACGATTCCGTCATCGGCATGAAGAAGGAAGGCATCATCGCCCGCTTCGTCACCAAGCTGCCGGGCGAGCGCATGACGGTTGCCGAGGGCGAGGGCACGCTCTGCGCGATCTTCATCGAGACCGACGACGCGACCGGCCGCGCCATGGCAATCGCGCCGGTGCGGATCGGCGGCCGGCTTGCGACCTTCATGCCGGCCCTGTGATGCCGTCCGCCAAGGAAAAAAGCGACGCCGCGCGAAGCTTCTGGGTTGCCAGCGCGGTGCTGGTCGTGTGCCTCGCGGCTGTCGCGGTCTATGGCTGGTACATGCTCAGCGATTCCGGCATGAGCACGATCGCCGTGATCGCGCTGTGCATCGGCGTGGTGCTGACGCTCGGCCTCGCCATCGGACTCATGAGCCTGCTGTTCTATAGCAACCGTCAGGGCTTCGACGACGATATCGGCCGCTAGCGGTTGGATCGTGCGGTACCGCGCCCGGTGCGCCTAAATCCCGCCATATTGGCCGGGTAATTGCTCGGCTCGATCGCCCGCTGCCGGGGTTTCGGCTCTTTCCCAACATGTGGTATTGTGCCGCTTTCAAACCGTCAGGATTTAGTGGTTCGTTATGGCTGGCCATTCCCAATTCAAGAACATCATGTACCGGAAGGGCGCGCAGGATAAAAAGCGCGCCAAGGTCTTTACCAAGCTGATCCGGGAATTGACGACGGCGGCCCGCAGCGGCCTGCCGGACCCCAACGCCAATCCCCGTCTGCGCGCGGCGGTGCTGGCGGCGCGCGCCGCGAACATGCCGAAGGACACGGTCGAGCGCGCCATCAAACGCGGTGCCGGCGGCGAGGGGCAGGAGAATTACGAGGAGATCCGTTACGAAGGCTACGGTCCCGGCGGCATCGCGGTGATCGTCGAGGCGCTGACCGACAACCGCAACCGAACCGCCAGCGAGGTGCGCGCCGCCTTCTCGAAGGCGAGCGGCAATCTCGGCGAGACCAATTCCGTCAGCTTCATGTTCGACCGCGTCGGCGAGATCGTCTATCCCGCCGCGGCCGCGACGCCGGAGAAGATGTTCGACGCCGCGGTCGAGGCCGGTGCCGAAAATGTCGAAAGCGACGATGACGGGCATCATGTCATTTGCGGCACCGACGATCTCAACGCGGTGCGCGACGCCCTCGAAAAATCGTTCGGCCCGCCATCCTCGGCCAAGATGGTGTGGAAGCCGAAAACGCTGACGGCCGTGGACGGCGACACCGCCGAGTCGCTGATAAGGCTCCTCGAAACGCTCGAAGATAACGATGATGTCCAGAACGTTTACGCCAATTTCGACATGACCGACGAGGCCATGTCGCGATTGAGCGCGTGACTTCGCGCGAGCGGCGGGCGAATAGATGCGCATTATCGGTCTCGATCCGGGCCTGCGGCACACCGGCTGGGGCGTTATCGCGGTCGACGGCAACCGGCTGCGTCATGTCGCGGACGGCGCGATCCATGCGCCGACCGGCGGCACGCTGGCCGAGCGGCTGGTGGCGCTGTTCGAGGGGCTGGGCAAGGTGCTCGATGCCCAGCGGCCCGATGCGGCGGCGGTCGAGGAGACATTCCTCAACAAAAATCCCGGCTCGACATTGAAGCTCGGCTCGGCGCGCGCGGTGGCGCTGCTGGCGCCGGCGCTCAAGGGCATTCCCGTGGCGGAATATTCGACCAACCTCGTGAAGAAGGCCGTGGTCGGCGCCGGCCACGCGGACAAGCATCAGGTCGAGGTGATGGTGAAGATGCTTCTGCCCGGCACGCAGGCGGTCGCCGACGCGGCCGACGCGCTCGCGGTCGCGATCTGCCACGCGCATCACGTCCAGACCCAGCGCGTCTGGGGCAGGGAACAAGTCGCATGATCGCGATGCTGTCGGGTCTCGTGGATCAGATCGGCGACGAGACGCTGGTGCTCGACTGCAACGGCGTCGGCTATCTGGTCTACGCCTCGTCGCGCACGCTCGGCCGCGCGCCGAAAACCGGACAGCCGCTGAAACTGCTGATCGAAACGCAGATCCGCGAGGACCGCATTCAGCTGTTCGGTTTCGCCGACGCGGCGGAGCGGTCATGGTTCCGCCTCCTGACGACGGTGCAGGGCGTCGGCGGCAAGGTCGCGCTCGCGATCCTCTCGGTGCTCGATCCCGATGCGATGGCGACCGCGATCCTGGCGCAGGACAAGGCGGCGTTCGTGCGGGCCGACGGCGTCGGGCCCAAACTCGGGCAGCGCATCGTGATGGAGTTGCGCGACAAGGTCGGCGACATGGCCACGCCGGTTGCGGCGGGCGGCGGCATCGCGCTCAACGGTTCCGTGGCGGACGCGGTGTCGGCGCTGGTGAATTTCGGCTACGCCAAGAGCGCGGCTTATGGCGCGGTGATGGACGCCGCCAAGCGGCTCGGCGGCGACGCCAAGATCGACGCGCTGGTGCGCGCGGGGCTCCAGGAACTCGGGCGATGAGCGCCGACGCCAAGCGCCCGGAAAACCGCGTGGTCGCGCCTAAATCCGACGTCGAGGATAGCGCCGAAACCGGGCTGCGGCCGCAATCGCTCGACGATTTCATCGGACAGGTGAAACAGCGCGAAAATCTGCGCATCTTCGTCCAGGCGGCGAAAGCGCGGCGCGAGCCGCTCGATCATGTTCTGCTGCACGGCCCGCCGGGCCTCGGCAAGACCACGCTGGCGCAGATCGTGGCGCGCGAGATGGGCGTCGGTTTCCGCGCGACGTCGGGGCCGGTGATCCAGCGCGCGGGCGATCTCGCTGCGCTTCTGACCAATCTTCAGGCCCATGACGTGCTGTTCATCGACGAAATCCACCGGCTCGCGCCGGCGGTCGAGGAAGTGCTCTATCCCGCGATCGAGGATTTTCAGCTCGACATCATCATCGGCGAGGGGCCGGCGGCGCGCTCGATGCGCATCGACTTGCAGCCTTTCACGCTGGTCGGCGCGACCACGCGCTCCGGCCTCATCACGCGGCCGCTGCGTGAGCGGTTCGGGATTCCGCTGCGGCTCGAATTCTATACGGCGGACGAGTTGCGCCTCATCGTGTCGCGCGGCGCCGGCCTGATGGATATGCCGCTTGAGCCCGACGGCGCGGCCGAGATCGCATCGCGCGCGCGGGGCACGCCGCGCATCGCGGTGCGGCTCCTCCGCCGCGTGCGCGACTTCGCCGCGGTGGCGAAGGCCAAGACCATCGACGCCAAAATCGCCGATGCGGCGCTGGCGCGGCTCGACATCGACAAGGCCGGGCTCGACGCAATCGACCGGCGCTATCTGACCTGCATCGCCGAAAGCTATGGCGGCGGGCCGGTCGGCGCCGAGACGCTGGCGGCCGCGCTGTCGGAGGAGCGCGACGTGATCGAGGAAGTGATCGAGCCTTATCTGTTGCAGGAAGGCCTCGTGCAGCGCACGTCGCGCGGCCGCATTCTCAGCGACCGCGGCTATCGCCATATCGGGCTGGTGCCGCTGCGGCCGCCTTCGGCGCAGCTCGATCTACTCGGCGACGACGAGGCGGAGGCGGGATGACCGCGCATTTCTATAATCTCCGCGTCTATTGGGAAGACACCGACGCCGGCGGTCTGGTCTATCACGCCAATTACCTGAAATTCGCCGAGCGCGCGCGCACGGAGATGCTGCGTCATCTCGGTATCGAGCAGGAAAAACTGCGCGGCGAGACCGGCATGCTGTTCGTGGTGCGGCGGCTGGTGGCCGAATACCTCCTGCCGGCGCGGCTCGATGACGAACTGGCGGTGGCGACGCGCGTCAAGCATCTCGGCGGCGCGTCGCTCGATCTCGATCAGGAAGTGCGGCGCGACGACCGTGCGCTGGTCCGCCTCGCGCTGCGCATCGCCTGCCTCGACCGCGACGGCCGCCCGTCACGCCTGCCGGCCGATGTCGCCAACGCTTTCGCTTCGCTCAACGGCACTCACCCAACGGAAGAATAATCTCATGCAAGGTACTCCCGTCGATCCAATCGCCCTGGCCGGGGCGGCGCCGCACGATCTCTCGATCGTGACGCTGTTCCTCCAGGCCGATCTGATCGTCAAGCTGGTCTGCATCATGCTGCTGCTGGCCTCGTTCTGGTCGTGGGCGGTGATCTTCGACAAGGTCACGAAATTGCGCCGCCTGCGCCGCGACGCCGAGAGTTTCGAGGAAACGTTCTGGTCGGGCGGCTCGCTCGACGATCTCTACGACCGCATCGGACAGCGGCCGGCCGACCCGATGTCGGCGGTGTTCGCGGCGGCGATGCGGGAATGGCGGCGCACCGCGGCGCGGGGCAGGGTGCCGAGCACCGGCACCAAGACAGGCCTGCAGGAACGCATCGAGCGCGTCATGCAGGTGACGTTGGGCCGCGAGATGGATCGGCTCGAGCGCTTCATGCCGTTCCTCGCCACGGTCGGCTCGACCGCGCCGTTCGTCGGCCTGTTCGGCACGGTGTGGGGCATCATGAACAGCTTCCAGGCGATCGCCGCGGCGAAGAACACCAGCCTCGCAGTGGTCGCGCCGGGTATCGCGGAATCGCTGTTCGCAACCGCGCTCGGCCTCGTCGCCGCCATTCCGGCGGTGATCGCCTACAACAAATTCTCCACCGATTTCAGCCGCTATGCCGGGCGGCTCGAAGGATTCGCGACGGAATTCAGCGCCATCCTGTCGCGCCAGCTCGACGAGAAACCCTGACATGGCCGTCACCCTTCAGCAGACCAAGCGCGGCAGCAATCACCGCTACCGCCCGATGAGCGAGATCAACGTGACGCCGATGGTCGACGTCATGCTGGTGCTGCTCGTGATCTTCATGGTGGCGGCGCCGCTCCTCACGGTCGGGGTCCCGGTCGATCTGCCCCAGACCCAGGCGCCCGCGATCAACCAGCCGCAGGAGCCGCTGGTCATCACCGTCGACGCCAAGGGCCAGATGTTTCTCCAGAACGACGCGGTCGCGGACGACCAGCTCGTTCCCCGGCTTCAGGCCATCACCAAGGCCAATCCCAATGCCGACATCTATGTCCGCGGCGACCAGGCCATCAATTACGGCCGCGTGATGCAGATCATGGGCATGGTCAGCGCCGCCGGTTTCGAGAAGGTCTCCTTGATCACGGAACCGACACAATCGGGTGGTACCCCCGCCGCGGTGAAACAACCGAGCGCGCCGAAACAGCCTTGAACGCGATGCCCGACCGCAGCGGTTATATCGCCTCGGGGATTCTTCACCTCGGGCTGGTGTTGCTGTTCGTGCTCGGCCTGCCGAATCTGCTCCGGCACAAGCTGCCCGAGGAAACGCCCCTCGTCGTTCAACTGGTGAAAATAGGGCCGGAGACGCGCGCGACCCAGGTCGCCAAGACCCCGCCTGTCCCCGAGGCCAAGCCCGAGATCGCCGAGCAACCGCCGCCGCCCAAGCCCGAACCGCCGACGCCCGAGCCGCCCAAGGTCACGCCGAAGCCCGAGCCGCCGAAACTGGTCGAACCGGCCGCGCCGCAGCTTGCGACCCCGGTGCCGCCGCCTCCGGTTCCGGCGCCGAAGCCGCAACCCGTGGCGCAGGCAAAGCCCGTGCCGGTGCCGCCCCAGAAGCCGCAACCGCCCAAGCCCAAGCAGGATCAGACACAGCAATTCGACACGCTGTTGAAGAACCTCGCCAAGAGCGAGCCGACGCACAAGACGCCCGATCAGCCGCGCCCCGACAAGCCGGCTCGCCAGGCGTCCTCGCAGCCGATCGCGCCGCTCGGCTCGCAGCTCACCACGAGCGAACTCGACCTCGTGAAACAGCAGATCTATCAATGCTGGAGCGTGCCGCTCGGCGCGCGCGAGGCCCAGAATCTGACGCCGGAATTTCGCGTCACCATGAATCCCGACGCCACGGTGCGCGCCGTCGAGCTGCTGAACACCGAGCGTTATGGCGATCCCTATTTCCGCGCCGCCGCCGATTCCGCGCGCCGTGCGTTGTTCAATCCAAGATGTACGCCGCTCAAACTGCCGCTCGACAAGTTCAATATGTGGCAGAGCTTTACCATCACCTTCGATCCCAAGGACATAGCCGGATGATCCGTTTCACAGCTGTTCCCGCCGCCGCTCTGATTGCACTCGGCCTCGCCGTGGCCGTTCCGTCGGCGCGCGCCGAGCTTCATATCGACATCACGCACGGCCAGGTTCAGCCGATGCCGATCGCGATCCCGGATCTCGCCGGCACGGATGAGGGCGTCCAGCTCGGCCGCGACATCACGCAGGTCATGTCGGCCGACCTCGAGCGTTCGGGTCTGTTCAAGCCGATCGATCCGCGCGCGTTCGTCGACAAGGATGCCGCGACGCATACGCCGCCGAATTACGCCAACTGGCGCATCCTCAATGCGCAGGCGCTGGTCACCGGCAACGTCACGGTTCAGCCAGACGGCCGCCTCGCGGTCGAGTTCCGTCTGTGGGACATTCTCGCCCAGCAGCAGCTAGCCGGGCTGCGCTACACGGCGACGCGCCAGAACTGGCGCCGCGTCGCCCATATCGTCGCCGACGCGATCTACAAGCGGATCACCGGCGAGGACGGGTATTTCGACACCCGCATCGTCTATATCTCGGAGAGCGGCTCGCTCGAGCATCGCATCAAGCGCCTCGCGATCATGGATCAGGACGGCGCCAACAACCGCTATCTGACGGACGGCCGCGCCCTGGTGCTGACGCCGCGCTTTTCGCCGAGTTCGCAGGAAATCACCTATCTCTCCTATGCGCGTGGGCAGCCCCGGGTCTATCTGTTCAACATCGACACCGGGCAGCAGGAAGTGCTGGGCGATTTTCCCGGCATGACGTTTGCCCCACGGTTTTCGCCTGACGGCAACAAGGTGATCATGAGCCTCGCCGTCAATGGCGCCAGCAACATCTATACCCTCGATCTGCGGACGCGACGGGCGGTGCGGCTGACGGAAACCTCGGCGATCGACACCTCGCCGTGCTATTCGCCCGACGGCGCCAAAGTTGTGTTCAACTCCGACCGAGGCGGCTCGCAGCAGCTTTACGTCATGAATGCGGACGGCTCGGATATCCACCGCATCACCTTCGGCAAGGGCAAATACGGCACGCCGGTCTGGTCGCCGCGCGGCGACCTCATCGCCTTCACCAAGATCGATGGCGGCCAGTTCTATATCGGCGTGATGCGGCCGGACGGGTCGGGTGAGCGGCTGCTCACCAACGCCTTCCTGGTGGAAGGCCCGACCTGGGCCCCCAACGGACGGGTGTTAATGTATTTCAAGAGCGGGCGGGCCGATTCGCGGGGCGGGGGCGGTCACAGCCGCCTTTGGACCATCGATCTCACGGGCTACAACGAGCGCGAGGTCGTAACGCCGCAGGATGCGTCCGATCCGGCGTGGTCCCCCTTGATTCCGTAGAATCTCGCACATATAGTCCGCGCGTCTTCAGACTCATCGGTCGATAATGCGAATCCCAATACCCGGAGCGCGCGGGCCGAGTCTTTGTTTTCAATTTTGAGTAATCAAGCTGCTTCCTCGAGGAGTTCAGAAAAATGAATCTGCGTATCGTTAGCGTGTTCGCGGCAGTGTTGCTCGTGGCCGCCTGTTCCAACAACGAGACGCCGCCGCCCGCCACGGGCGGCGCGGGGGCCAATGCCGGTTCGACGATGTCGGCCGCGGTCCCGGGATCGAAGCAGGACTTCCAGCAGAATGTCGGCGACCGGGTGTTCTTCGAATTCAACGAAAGCAATATCACCCCGGAAGGCCGCGCGACCCTGCAGAAGCAGGCTGACTGGCTGAAGCGCTACAGCAACGTCACCATCACGGTCGAAGGCCATTGCGACGATCGCGGCACGCGCGAGTACAACCTCGCGCTCGGCAATCGCCGCGCCGCCGCCGTGAAGCGCACGCTGGTCGCGCTCGGCGTTCCCGGCAACCGCATCGCGGTCATCTCCTACGGCAAGGAGCGCCCGATCGTGGTTGGCGACACCGAAGACGCGTGGCGCCAGAACCGCGTCGGCATCTCGGTCATCAACTGACCGACACGGCTTCGCCGTATCTTTCGCAATGAGGGCGCCGGCTTCCCCGCATCAGGGTGAAGGCCGGCGCCCTTGTTTCGCCCAAATTGCTCATTACCGGTTAGACATCGCGGCGGCGCCTGCAACGGCGCGCGCCGCCTTAACCCGTTTCGGCCAGGCACCATGAAGAAACTGCTTTTTGTCGCGCTTCTCGGGACCGTTCTGGCGGCCGGCGCGCCCGCCGCTTTTGCCCAACAGGATCTGGACCAGGATCAGGACAGCGACTATCAGCGCCCGGTGCCGCGCGCCGCGCGCGATGAAGCGCGCTTCGATCAACTCACCGACCAGATGCGGGAAATGACCGGCCGCATCGAGGAATTGAATCACCAGGTCGACACGCTGCGCTCGCGCCTCGATAAAATGTCCGGCGACGTCGATATGCGGCTTCAGGCGCTGGAGCATCCGGGCAGCGCGCCCGGCGGATCGCCGACCGCGATGAACGGACCGCGCGACGAGCCGCCCGCGCTGACGCCGCCCCCGCAGCGCCGCAACGGCAATCCGCCGCCGTCGCAATCCTTCAACCCGCCGCCGCGCGATCAGCAAGCAGCGGCCGCGCCCGATACCGGCGCGTTGCCGAGCGGCTCGCCGCAACAGCAATACGATTACGCGTTCGGCTTGTTGCGTGACGCCAACTATCCGGCGGCTGATCGGGCGCTGCGCGATTTCGTGCATCGCTATCCGACCAACCGTCTGTCGAGCAACGCGCAATACTGGCTCGGCGAAACCTATTTCGTGCGCCGCGACTATCAGGCGGCGGCGGCGGCGTTTGCCGAGGGGTATCAGCGTTTCCCCAAGGGTCCGAAGGCGGCCGACGATCTGCTGAAGCTCGGCAGTTCGCTGGCGATGCTCAACCGCAAGGCCGATGCGTGCCGCGCCTTCGCCCAGCTCGACCATGACTTCCCTATCGTGCCGGCCAATCTCAAGGCGAAGGCCATCGAGGAGAAGCGTCGCGCCGGATGCCGCTGATCCGCGCCTGACCGCGACGCCGGTCACCGCCCGGCAATTCGCCGCCGCGATGGCGGCGCTGGGGCCGTTCGAGCGCGGGCCTCATGTCGCGGTCGCGGTATCGGGCGGGGCCGACAGCATGGCGCTGTTACTGCTGGCGCAGGAGTGGGCGGTCTCGCTCAAGGGCCGCGTCACTGCGCTGACCGTCGATCACGGCCTGCGGCAAGCGGCCGCGCGGGAGGCGAAACAGGTTGCGCACTGGTGCCGGTCGCGCGGCATCGCGCACCGCACGCTGGTGTGGCGCGGCGACAAACCTAGCGGCGACATTCAGGCCTCGGCCCGCGCCGCACGCTATCGCCTCCTCGAAGAATGGTGCGCCAATGCCGGCGTGTTCCATCTTCTGCTGGCCCATCACCAGGACGATCAGGCGGAAACCTTCCTGTTGCGGCTGGCGCGGGGCAGTGGGCTCGACGGTCTTGCCGCGATCGCGCCGGTCGCCGAGCGACCCGACTGCCGACTGTTGCGGCCGTTGCTGGCGTGGCCGCATGCGCGGCTGGTCGCGACGCTGACCGCGCGCGGCCAAAAATGGCTCGACGATCCGAGCAACGAGAATGTCCGCTATGCCCGGGTTCGTATGCGCAAGAGCGCGGGCATGCTGGCGGGCGAGGGGCTGACGCCGGAGCGCCTGGCGGCAACCGCGCGCCGGCTCGCGCGGGCGCGGCAGGCACTGGAATTGTCGTGGGCGCGGCTGCTGGCTCGCGCGGCGACGCCCGATCCGGCCGGGTTCGTCCGGCTCGACCCCGGGCGGCTGGCGGCGGCGTCCGAGGAACTCGGCCTGCGTGCGCTCGCGGCGGTGCTGACCGCGGTGGGAGGCGCCGATTATCCGCCGCGCCTCGAACGGCTGGAGCGGCTCTATCGCGATATCGCGCATGGTGTGCTGGGGCGGGGCCGCACCCTGAGCGGTTGCCGGATCGTGCCTTACCGGGGGACGCTTCTGGTGTGCCGCGAGGGGAAAAAACTGGCGCCGCCGGCGCCTGCGCGTCCTGGCGCAAAGATTAACTGGGATGGCCGGTTCAGCCTCCGTCCCGCGCCGAACGCGCCGAAAGGCCGGTTTCTGGGGGCTGTGGGCCCGGTTAAGGTTAAGGACGCGACGCGCGACGTGCCGGCAATTGCACGAATCGGCGCAGCCGCGCTGCTCGACGTTCGTGGTATTATCGCGGCGCCGGGTCTGGGCTTTGCGCCGCGTGGCGGTCGGATCGACGCCGCGCCGCTGCTCAGAGCCTCTCGACCGGCCACTGGCGCCGGGGTTAAAGTTGTTTAATGGGTTTTCGCCACTATCTAATGTCAGATGCGAATCCGTTGAGGGATGAGCCGTGAATAATTTCGGCAAGAATCTGGTTCTGTGGATCATCATCGGCTTGCTGCTGGTGGCTCTGTTCAATCTGTTTCAGAGCTCGACCTCGCACAGCCCCCAGAACACGCTGCCCTACTCGGCCTTCATCCAGGACGTGACCGACGGACGCGTCGCCGATGTCACGATCCAGGGCAACACGATCAACGGCACCTTCACCGACAAACGCACCTTCTCGACCTACGCGCCGAGCGATCCGCAACTCGTCTCGAAGCTGCTGGCGAAGGGCATCACCGTGAAGGCGGCCCCGCCCGAGGAAAACGTGCCGACCCTGTTCGGCGTGCTGATCAACTGGTTCCCGATGCTGCTCCTGATCGGCGTGTGGATTTTCTTCATGCGCCAGATGCAGGGCGGTGGCGGCCGCGCGATGGGCTTCGGCAAATCGCGGGCGCGGCTCCTCACCGAGAAAGTCGGGCGCATCACCTTCGACGACGTGGCCGGCATCGACGAAGCGAAGTCTGAGCTTGAGGAAATCGTCGAATACCTCAAGGACCCGCAGCGCTTCCAGCGCCTCGGCGGCAAGATTCCGAAAGGCGTGTTGCTGGTCGGCCCGCCGGGCACCGGCAAAACGCTGCTGGCGCGCGCCATCGCCGGCGAAGCCAACGTGCCATTCTTCACTATTTCA
>Ga0134126_10004752_pt1 | contig 16996 bp, 13 predicted proteins | sample KB31752_FD_96881 | JGI IMG/M metagenome (GOLD analysis project Ga0134126, IMG submission 96881) | Terrestrial soil microbial communities with excess Nitrogen fertilizer from Kellogg Biological Station, Michigan, USA - KB3-175-2 | ecosystem: Environmental > Terrestrial > Soil > Unclassified ...
CACGCCGTGAGCAGGGTGTGCCTTTCTTCGTACGAGCGCCACAGAGGTAAACAACTTCTTCGACGGGAGGCGGTGAGGTTGTCGAGGTACTCGGGTTTGTTCCTGCCTCGAATTTGGCCGGCGGGAAAGTTGACTTTGCAGTTGCCTTATCGGTGAGTGGCGAATCAGATCTTCTTTCGATGATCAGCGGCGGCGGGGCGGGACGCCGAACGATGGCGGCGATGTAACCGGCGCCAAACAACCCGAGCGTGGCAAACAGAGCCGGACCAAAACGCGCTTTGCGAAAACGACGGGCGCATTTGCCGCAAAATCTTCGGCTCGTCCAGAAATGCCAGCGCAGGCGAAGCACCTTCGAGCCGCATTCCGAACAGAAATTTGGCTTGTACATGTGAGGCTCCGGTTTTTTTGAGGAAACACCAGCCTGGTTGCTGCTCAAAACGGGTCGGCTTCGACCCGTTCAACAGGGCCTATGCTGCGCTTCTGTTCCAACTGCTCGCGTTCAAATTTGCGGTTGAACTCCTCCCACTCTCTTTGCTGGGCTTCCCACTCGGCAAGCGTGCGGAAATGCGAGAAGACAAATCCCTCATCCATGTTGCAACCATCGAGGTACCAAAATCCCGGTCCAAATCCCATTTCGAGATCTTGCGCTGACATGCGACACCATTCGCAGTTCTCATCGATAATCATTTCCTTTGCACTCATGGTTTGCGGAAGGCGCTTTCGCTCATTCTGGATGATGATCGCGGGAACTCGCCCGTCGTAATCATCGCACTTGCTCTCGAGCCAACTAGTCATCAGCTTTTCCAACGTTGAGATTGCTGTCTCTCGATCGCGGCAATCGATATCGACAGCGCTCCACAATAAATGGCGAACCAGATCGTAATACACAACCCATTCGTGAGTGCCAAAGCCCGCAAAGCGAAACGCAAAAGAATCGCGCGGCAAGCAGGGTGGCCCCTCACCCTGGAAAGTCCATTGCAACGCTCGTGTGTGCAAGTCAAAATCAATGAAATCCTGTTTTTCGAGAACGACATCGCGCGGGGATTGCCCGCGCAGATCGTGACGCGGTGTCATTAACCAGTGTGCGTGTATCGCGCTTATCTGGTTGGCGAGTGATTCGCTCGCTCCATCGCCATTTTCGGCCTTATTCAAATCGTTACTTGAAGCAAGGATGAATTCCAACAAGGGGTGACCGTAGAGAACGGCTCGCGTGTCCAGGGGCAACGTTGCCTGCCGAACCATGCGACGTCGATCGCGTGACCACCGGTAAGCTTCGAACGAGTTTACAAACAACCAATCGTCAGGCAAGCGATAAGGGATCGAGCATTCAGTCGCTTGAGTTCCGTCATGATAATCAACTTCACCCTCGGGCCCTGGCGCTGAGTAAGTTGAGTCGTTCAACACAATTCGTGATGCCAGATCGATAACCAACAGGCCGGCGTCCCAGGGGTTTGAATCGATTTCCGGGGACGACTGAAATGCGGTGAAGGGACCGCGTTCATCCAGTGGTCGATTGTAGCGAGCTAATGCTGAAGCAAGTTCGCTGAGGGTTTCAGGTTCGGCCGACAATGCGGCGACGCAACGATCAGCGAGCGAGCCGTGAACCGTGCCAACTAAGATGTTACCGGCATCAACCAGATTCAGTTTTACTTCACTCATTGAGATCCCTCCTTCAGAGGAATGGTTCAGTTTGTTGTGGGGAATTAGCGACCCTCTATTTCGCAACTTGAACCCGGTCGCTAACCACGACTCGTCGGGGTTCCGTATTTGTGAGTCGTAAATTCAGGCATTCTGCCCGGCTCCTTCAAGCTGAGCCGCACCTCCTTCAGCTATTCTTTTTTCTCCGCTGAAGCTTCAAATACTCAGTCTTTCCGACTGTTTCCCGCGTATCAGTTACTTCATAAGCAACCGAAGCCGCGGTTGGGGCGTCCGACAGTGGCGCGGGCGGCAGGCAGATTGTAAGAAGAGTGTTGCCCGTCTCTGAAGCTGTTGCCGCAAAGTGTGAAATCGCTCGATTGCAAAAAGCCTTGCTTGACGGGATACTCAGTTGTTCACACGCGGCGACTGGGGTTGACCTGCTGAGGTTTAGTTAAAGGAACAGAAATCTTATCGATGAAGCTTTCAACTTCTTGCCAGACAGTCTTGTCTCGCTACCTTTTCGCTAGTCTAATTTTCTCGCTCCTGTTGTTATGCGGCGCTCCGCTAACTCGTGCGCAGGATCAGGACGAGGTAATACGCACCGAGACGAATCTGGTGCAGTTGAATGTCGGAGTCGTCGATCCCCAGGGTCATGCCATCACCTCACTCTCGCAGGGCGACTTCACTGTCTACGAAGACGGGGTCAAGCAGCGCATCCTTCACTTTGATCCAGCCAACTCACCTTTCAGCCTGGTGCTTTTGTTGGACGTCTCTGGATCGACTTTGAGTTTTCGTCCGCAGTTTAAGCAGGCGGCCCTGCGGTTTCTCGACGCTCTGGCACCCGAGGATCGAGTGTCAGTGATTCAGTTCAATGAGAAAGTGAAAGTGCTGACCGGGTTTACAACCGATCGAGAAAAGACTGCCTACGCGATCGACAAAAGAGCCGATGGCGCCGGCGAGACGCATTTGTATGACGCGCTCCGGACTGCATTGACTGAATTGGACAAAGAAGGCAAGCAGCGCCGGAAGGTGGTGGTTGTTTTGACGGACGGCCTGGACACGCAACTCCGCAATTTGGATCGTCCCTTATTGGCGAAGGCGCAAAACGATCAGGAGGCCATCGCTGCCATTGATCCCAAGGCCAGCAACGCACTCAACTCCGTGCTTGCCGCTGCCGATCGGCAAGGCGTCTCAATTTTTCCGCTGGCGTTGCCGTCAGGCGATCCAAAGCGTCTGCCTTTACCAGATCCTGTTATTAACGGAATCTATTACGCCGCTCGGGCGCGTTTGCAGATTCTTGCCGATCGAACCGGCGGCCGGCTCAACGACATTCAGCGACTTGATCAGATGGCGCGGTTGTATGCGGAGGTGGCGGCAGAATTGCGGACGCTCTACACGGTCGCTTATCAGCCGGCCGGGGAGCGAACGCGCAATGGCAAGTGGCATGAAATAAAGATTGAAGTGGGCCACCCAGAGCTCATCGTGCGCACCCGCCCGGGTTACTTTGCGCGCTGAACACACTCACCGGAAAGCCATTGACTTTTTCCCATCGCGAGAATATTGTCGCCACGTTTTCCGAAACGGCTGAATTTTCTCACGAGCCTGCTCCTCGCAACACTCGCTAAATCCAGCCAAAACGTTAACCATAAAACTTGCGTCCGCAAGTCACTTTAGGAGACGGCTGTGTCCAAAAAAGCGATCACTCTGATTATTCTGGGGGCTGATAGGAAGTTATTCAACGGCGGGCCCGTGCGGCTTCAAGTCACCGACATGCGAAAGGGCTTAAAGGTTCTTCATGACAAACCTCTGGCTGCCGGTTCCAGCACGGTTTTGATTAATCTCGATCTGTTCTTCGATGCCGGCCAGGTATATGCGATTTCAATTGACGTGGAAGGTCATCGCTCGGCCTGGCAGCTCATTAAGCGTCAGTCTTTCCTGCGCGATGAAGGAGCAACCAAAATCGAAATCGACAGCTTGATAATGCAACTCATGCTGGTTCCCGAAAAGCCGACATCTTCAGACCTGGATGCAGCTTACGACCTGTTAAAGGCCGCTGCCTCGCCGATGGTTGCCGACAAGAGCGGCATCAGCAAGAGCAAATATCTCGGCCTCGAACCGGCCGCCAAGATGGCCTTGCTCAACATTGATGCCAAGCTTCGTGAGACACGCATCAATGGCGCACCATTGCTTTCTTTTGTGCAGGGGCTGGAGCACGTTGCAGTTGACAGACTCTTTCTGTTGATGAGACCGGAATTGAAGCAACTTGTTAAAGAGTCGGCGGAATTTGCCAGCGCGCCCGGACACGGTGCGCCTAAAAACCTTCCCGTAACCTTGCCTGCACATCCCAACAGTTGGAAGCACACTCGCTTCGGGGCCGGAAATCTTCAGTTGTCCTTTGCGAAAGACTCGCAACCTCTACCTGGTAATGCCGGCAAACAGGCCTTCTCAGTGCATGCCGACATCGATCTCGAACGAGGCTTACTACACGTGGCCGAGTTTCTCGACAACAAGATTCATCCCTCGAAGAAAACTAATCAAACTTTGGTTTATGCCCTGCTGTTCTCGCAGCGAATAATTCCCAACTACACGCTCAATACAATTTCATAACGGTTGACCACAACGCTCGAATTGAGATGTGAGGTGACCCATGGCAACAGATTTTGATGCAGTGGTGATTGGAAGCGGGTTTGGCGGCGCCGTCTCCGCACTCCGGCTGGCGGAGGGAGGCTATCGAGTGTTGGTCCTGGAGCGCGGACGGCGTTGGCATCGGCTTGAATACCCGAGCGTCACGCGCCGCGATTGGCTGTGGGATGAAACTCACCCGGAGCGAACCAACGGCTGGCTCGACATCCGCAATCATGGAAACATCAGCACCGTCGCCGGAGCCGGTGTGGGCGGCGGATCGCTACACTTCGCGAACGTTGTCATCGACGCGTTAGAAGATTTTTTCCAGGCCGGCTGGCCACCGGAGATCAATTTCCAGGTGCTGGCGCCTTACTACCAGCGCGTAAGCGACGTGCTCCACCCGCGTAGAATTCCCTCCAACCAATTCTCCAACCGCACCAAGCTGCTGCGCGAGGCTGCTCTGCTCGCAGGCTTCGGGGCACAGTATGACGAGGTCGATCTCAACATCAAGTTTGATGAGAACTATGCCTACGACGCTTCCCGCGAACCGCGAGCGGAGGACAGCGTAATGAAGCCCAACCTCGATGGCATCGACCAGGGCTTTTGCGTCCATCTTGGTCAATGCGAACTTGGTTGTCCGGTGGAAGCGCGCAACACGCTCGCCCTCAATTACATTCCGCGTGCGGAGAAGCGCGGCGCCGAAGTCCGCCCGCTGCATATCGTCCGCAAGATCGAACCAATCGCTGGTGGTTACCGCGTACACTTTGACCGCATCGAAAATGGCAAACTCAAAGCTGGTTCGGTGACCGGACGCGTTGTCGTAGTTTCGGCCGGTTCGATCGGCTCAACCGAACTATTGCTGCGGAATCAGAAACAGCACAAGACCCTGCCCAATCTTGGGAAGCTGCTGGGCAGCAAGTGGTGCACGAATGCCAACTATCTGAGCCCGGCCTTTCATGCCGGACGGAAGGTCTATCCTTCGCGCGGGCCCACGATCACCGCCGGTATTCGCTTCTTCGGCGCCAACAACTACAAGGGTAGCCGGTTCATGATTGAGGATGGAGGCGTTCCGGATCTGCTGTTTCAGTATAAGGAAAGTTTAAAGGACCCGAGCGGCGATGCGCAGAACTTCGCCACCGTCCTGAAAGCTCTTTACAAAGGACTAAATCAAGAGCCCTTTGAAACGCTGATGCCCTGGTTTGCCCAGGGACGCGACGAGCCCATCGGAAAGTTTAAAGTGGAGAAGTGGTTCCTTGGGTGGCTTGGCCCGTGGGTGCTGCGATTGGATTGGAGCACCAGCGGGGCGCGGAAGGTACTCGACGGCATTCAGGAAGTGCATCGCAAACTGGCCGAAAAGACCGGGGGCAAGTTCATCATTCAATTGCCGGACGCGGCGATTACGCCGCATCCACTGGGCGGCTGTCCGATCGGATCAACTTCTGCCGAGGGTGTGGTTAACCACTTCGGCGAGACCTTCGCTTATCGAAACCTTTACGTGGCGGATGGTTCGATTTTGCCCGCGCCGGTGGGACACAACCCCTCCAAAACAATCGCTGCGCTCAGCGAACGAATCGTGGAATCAATTGTGAATGAGGGGCGTTAACGCTCCATCCGCTAACCTCAGCCAACCCTGAAGGAGAGAATTCGAAATGGCAGCCGAAGTCAGACTTCAACTAGCACTACTAAATGTCTACGGAAAGTTTCTCGGAGAGAAGGTCGACGTTATTCTTCGTCATCAGGTCCTGAGCGAGGTTAAGAAGGCCAGCCTCAATGCCACGGGTAAAGTTGAAATCACTGGCCTGCATGGTGCGCCTCAGGGGCTGTATAGAATTGAAGTCGATCCACCTTCTTATCAGTATGTAAGTCAGTTCATCAACATGAAGGCAAGCGGGATCACTCCGCTGTCGCTTACGTTCCCAATAGACCCGGGAAAAGTGACGAAGGTGAATTTTCCGGCATTCGCAAGACTTGCTGATGACCTGCGAACCTTGCTGGAGAATAGCGATAAAGTTTTTTCGTTCGAAGGGAAGAAGGGCAAGGAACTTTACGACTCGCTCGACGATATTCGTAAAGCAGGTTTGCTTAACATCGCGGTGAAGGCGGGGGCCACTCCGCTATCGAATAAGAGGACAGTTCTTTCCTACATCCAAAAGCTTAATGAGGTCAGAGGCGATCGGTTCTTTTGCGTGGTTCCGAAGGAGTTGCGCGAGGAGACCAAAAACAGTGTGGCCGAAGGTCTCTTTCATCCTGCCGATCAAACTTTGCATCATCCTCCCCCGGGCTTTTCCCCAGCCGGGAGCTTCAAGACGCCGGACCACTATGGAAATTTACAATTGACCTTCTTTATGAACGGTGACGATTGTGTTGCAGACATAGATATAGATGACGCGGCAGGCCTGGAGCACGTGTTTCAGGTTCTGCGCAATAAGTTATCCGGGAGTCCCACCCATCCTTACAATATCCATGAGATTTTGGTCGGCTATCAGAAACTAGACCCGGGCTACACGTTTGTTGTGTAGGTGTGGGTGTACAGCGCGAGTTAATTCGGCGAACGAGTCGGAACACACTTCATGGCCATCTGTGGTGGTGGTTCGCATTGTAACTCGCTAGATACAAGCGTGGCACGGACGCTAAGCCGCGTTCCGTAAACTTTGAGCGGGGTCGGATGTTCACAGCTAAGTAAGGAAACCCAAATGCGTTTTCAAATCATTTTGATGTGCGGTGGCGCAATTGTGGCAATAGTTGCCCTCCTCTTGTCCAGGTTTGCGCGAGCAGTATTCAGGGAAACGATTCTCCGCCCGCACCAACACTGTGAGATCCAAGTTCATCCGGACAAGGTGTTAGTTAAAAAGATCGAACGCTCCTAGAATTTTGAGGATTTAGACATGAAGCCCGAACCTAATCCTGAAGCTGCCTCCGCTAATTCTTCCGTCTTCACCGTGAGATTATCGCCCGCGTTCAAGTGGACGTTTCTTAGCGTATTAGGGCTCACCGTCTTATGTTTGCTCATCGGATGTACTCTCGTCGGTTTAACCATCAGGACCGGCCGAGATATGACGCCACAGGAAAACGCGATACTTGACTTGTGCACCTCCACTTTTAAACTGGGATTTGGTGCAATCATAGGCTTATTCGGCGGAAAGGCTCTCTGAGCTTTTACGCCAGTCATCCTGATGCCCAGCAAGTTTGCTGCTGAGCGCAGTTTTGCACTTTAGCACCACAGATTTACAGCACTACCCAAACTCAGCCTCGTTTTACTATTCACGATTTACCCTTTATATTTACTACCCACGCACCCGTAGCTCAGCTGGATAGAGTACCTGACTACGAATCAGGGGGTCGCATGTTCGAATCATGCCGGGTGCACCATTGCTATCAAACACTTTAACGCCTCTGAGTAAATCACTCAGAGGCGTTTTGTGTGCTCAGCTCTCCGTGCTTTTCTGATTCACTGGAAGCAACGCGCCAGAAAATCTAATAACGCCTGCTTAGTGCCCGCGATGGCCGTCGCGTCATTGTGGTTGGCGTTCAATTCAACAAACGTGTTTTCTGTCGCCACGCCTCCAATCAGCGTTCGCATTGCCGCAGTGTTTTGCGCGTAGGGGACGAGGGTGTCCAGAGTCGATGCAAACCAAATAAATCTTTTTCCGGACCAGATGAAATTAGACAACCTTACTGGATTATGTCCTGCACCATTAAGCGCAAAACTGCCACCATAGGCCGCGTCGATGGACACTCCCATCGCCTCTTTGAAATCATGTTGAAAGGCTACATCCTGAACCGGGTAATAGAGTGCCGCGCCTTTTAATGGAATACTTGTTTGCGCATTGAAGGATAGCATTGCGGCAACTCCGCCCATTGAGTTGCCAACGATTGCTACCCGCGTGGGATCAACCGCGTAGTGTGCGACCGCGTAGTTATAGATAGCTTCATTGTCAGCCAACGCATCATTGTTGCCCCACGAGCTATCGTGTTGTCTAGAAAACCCGACAACATAACCTGCCTCGACCGCCGCATTGACCAACACGCGCCATTCCAACCGGTCTCGAAATTGTCGTTCAGTTTCACCGGCGGCATGATCAAAGATTACTAAAGGGCGCAGCCCCGGAAACCCCGGCTTTCGGAGAAAGATTGTCTGTGCCGGATTTGCGAACATGGCGCTATTCTGGCCGTCAAGGTAGTCGATTGGATTGCCATTCGAGTTTTGTTGGAGAAGTTGTTTGCTGTAATTCAGAATCTGCTCATCTGAAAGAATGGTGGAGAACCCTGCGAGTTGGCGATACTGTGTTGACGGGCCATCAAGATCGCCAATACGAAGGGACGTTGTGGCAGATGCAGCAGAAAGCGTGAAGGTTACCCATTGAACTCCGTTTGCAAACAAGGTTACGGAGGTGCCGTTTTGCTTCCAGCAGATTACACCCCACTCGTTGTTGTATCCCCCTTCCAAAGTTCCACCGCCCAGATTGGTCCGGTATCCCCCGTATCGCCTGGTTTCGTAATTCCCGTAAAGATAAGCCGTAGTAGAAAAATATAGGGGCGGTGAACTGGTAAGCGGATAGTCGGGGAAATGCCTGAGAACCACGAAGATAGTTTTGGTCGCTGTGGCGGTGATAGGAACAGAAAATAGAGTACCTGCTGAAGCGCCTGTTACATAGGGAAGCCCATCTTCGTCATCCAACATAAGCGTAAAAGGCTTGGCGCTATCTACTAAGGTGGCATCGTTGCCGGAGCCTGAAGAATCTCTCCAGGCATTGAAAGAGGTCCCATTACCCGCTCCAGTGAGGTCAGCGAGATTCAGGTCTACCATCACCGCGCTCATGGTTGCTGGATTGATGGGAACAAACCTGTGGCGGTATTCAGCTGACGTTAAGAAGGCCTTCACCATCTCCGCTCGTTCAAAGTTGCCGCCAAACTGATTCAACTTATCCAACCAGAATTGGTAGCCACTTTCGTCCGGATCGCGGCGAAGGTAGCCGAAGTATTGCATCATCACGAACCTGGCATTGCGCTTCACACTCACGAATCTTTCGTTCTCAGCTATCTGCCCAAGTACTTCCGCGCGTGAGGCCGTGTGGTTATTCAAACTAGCGATCAGCACATCTCTTTCGGTTTGCGTGAACGTGATTCCGGTGTGACTAAGCAACGTGTCTACGTAGCTTTCATTGTTGAGCCCACCGTACGCAGCCTGGAACTCCGGCCGCTGGATCCACGCAGCCAGGAAGGCCTGCTTGTTGGCTGCCAGGCGTTGTGACCAGTCGGCGTTGCCGACCACCACTCCCTCCGCCACCGTCGCAGTATCCGGCATAAACTCCGCAAACCGCGGCGCTCTTTCGTAACTCACGCGATACAGTCCGTCGACGAAGCCACCGGTCTGCTGAAACTCGATCGACAAAAAGTAGGCGGCCGAAACATTGATCATTCGCCGCTCGACGCACTCCCTATCAGCACCGCACAAAATAATCTCATTCGTCCAAAAGTTGAAACCTGCGTCGTCAGGTTCACGTCCCAGAAAATCAAGATAGTGTTGCCGCACGAAGAAGCCGGAACTATCAATCGCATTGCCACCGATGGCGGCGTCAAACGTGGCTATGAATCCCACGTCAGTCTGGTTGTCCGGCAACAAAAAAGCGCGATTGAGCGGATTGAAGTGATAGTTCACCAATGATGGTGTCAAGGTGTAGAGGTTGTCTGTTTCAACGCCGGTAAAGCGGTAGTTGCCATGAATGTCAGTTATCGCTCTGGCGGTGCGTGCGCCGCTAAGGTTGATTGTGACGCCTGCCAATGGAGCTCCGTAGGAACTTGTTATTTTACCGCTGATAATTGCCGACTCGGCGGTGGAAACTGTTGCCGCAGTGCGCGCGGTTAATGTGTGTGTATGTAACGCAAGGCCGGAGGGTGTTGGCCTAAAGCCGACTACGTTGATAAGGACGACTGCTAGGAGTGCCGTTAAGCGGACTGGAGGCATGGACGGGAGACTGTAGTACGGAATTTCCTGGACCGCAAGTTAACGAATATTTTAGTAGTGCGTCAGTTTGGATTGCCAGCCAACTATTAGAGACAGAATCAGAACTGGGAGCGCAGCGACCAGTCAAAGACTCAACGTTGATAGTCTTCAGTTGAAAACGCACTTGTCTTTGGATGTTTGGGCTCTTGAGTGTAGGGCTGGTCGTTGCGCTCCCAGTTCTGATTTCGTCTTAGCGATTCGTCTACACTTCGGCAAAGGTTCGAGAAGCGGAGCAAACCTTTCAACTGACCCAGTACCAATATTTTTACGAATGCGCATCGGCTATAATACCGAGTCGTTCACCAAAGAAGCCGCAGCCACGAGAGAGCAGGAGAAACCATAATGACAAAAACCGCCGATGCTAACCAACCAATCTGCAGCAATTGGTTTGCGGTTTGTTCAGTGACGATATTAATCCTTTGCTTCGGTTACACGTCAGCCATAGCTCGCGTGAGAAACGAACCAGGGCAAGGCACTGCCGTTACGCAAGACAACTCCAAACAACAACCGGCGGCCGGCGCCGCTGAATCGCCTACGCAAAAATACTTCACTGATGTGATGCTGATAAATCAGAACGGCGAGAAGATGCGCTTCTACAGCGATCTGCTGAAAGGCAAGGTAGTAATCATCAATTCCTTTTTCGCGACCTGTCAGGGAAGTTGTTTGCCGATGAATCGCAACCTGGAGAAGGTGCAGCAGGCCCTCGGCGATCACATTGGCAAGGATGTTTTTATCCTTTCGATCAGTGTGGATCCTCTGGTTGATACGCCGCCAAAGCTCAAGGACTACGCTAAAAAACTCAACGCCAGGCCGGGTTGGTATTTTCTAACCGGGGATAAAGAGAACGTCGAATTAGCTTTGAAAAAGCTGGGCCAGTTTGTTGACGATAAACAGGATCACCTCAACATTTTCATTATCGGGAACGAGCGGACGGGCTTGTGGAAAAAGGCTTTCGGACTCGCCCAAATTGACCAACTGGTGAAAGTTGTCGAGAGTGTACTTAACGACCAACCAACGGGCGGCGAGTAGTGAGTTGAAACCCGAGCATGAAAAAAGAGTGACGCCGGTCGTCAGCGGGTCCTTTGCGGTCACGGATCAGACCATTCACTGTTATTGATTGGTGATGCGGCCGGCCATAGAGCGAGGGCTTCTGGTCTTCTCGTCACCACTTCGCTCGCTCAAAGCGAACTCCGAAGTTGCCGGCCGCAAATAAATTCTTCTCTTTACTTAGTCGCTGCTTTAGACTTTTCGTTCGCGGAGTCGCGATCGATCAGTTTGGAAAAACGACTTTCAGAGCCGTCCTTAGTTTCTTCCTGATAAAGGAAGGCAAGATTGTTTTCTTCAAAAGCTTCAAAGAACGCCTGCCAGGAAATTGGCTCCAGCGTGTCCTCACCGGAAAATCCCGGATAGTCGATTCTTAAGATCCCCGGACCCTGTTTGTTCTGCGTGCCTTTCACTCGTGCCGGATGACCTCCCCGCTGGTCCACCCATTTTTGAATCTGTGCGTGATCCGTAGTTACTTTTGTTCCTGCTGATTCCGTCGGCATGACTTTCCTCCTTTGCTGACCAATGCTGTAGCCTTCCGGTACGGGCGTACGCCCGAGCACCGTTCACTTCAGACCTGGCCGCCTATTTTCGCGCCAATAATTGTTCTACCCCGTTGTCCTGATTATGTAGTGCAAAGTCAGTGCCTTGGCGGGCCGGTGGGCGTAGGAATATCGCGAGAAACTAAAGTGCGGTCAAGTGATTTGCTGGGACCGCGGGCGTCCCGCCCGCATCGCGTGGCCCTACGGTCAAGACCACAAGTCTCATTCAAGTCCGGCTCTTTGGCATTCAACGAGGGCGGGCGGGACGCCCGCGGTCCCAGCAAATCACTTGACCGCATCTTTCCGCTGCTTCACTGGCTTGTTAAATCATCCTCCTTTAACAAAGAGAGACACCGGAGCTGAACCACTACCCGCAACGGCGTTTTTGAAACGCGAAATCTTCCAGCTCGCAGCGCAACGCAGCCACCAACGAATTGACAGCCGCTTTGCCTTGCACTGCCAAGCGCAGATACTGCTCGCTGGAACCGACCTTGTTGCTACACTCACGCACCATTAGTCCATACTCTTCGAGCAGGCGATCGCGCAGTTGTCGTCCTGAAATTGAATACGGTAGTTCGACAAAGACGAAGTTGGCTTTGGATGGATATATGTTCACACGCGGCACCAGAGCGAGTTGTTCTGTCATATAAATTCGATCCGCCGCTACTTCAGCAAAACTTGCATAGTATTCCTGTTTGAAGCGCGTCATATTTCTCAACACAAAGGCGGCGAGACCGTTGATGTTCCAAAATGGTAAATGAGCGCGCAGACCTTCGGCCCGTCGCGGTTCTGTCGCGGCATAGCCGAGTCGTACACCGTGCCAGCCAAGCGACTTACCCATACTCTTAACCACGATGAGGTTCCGGGTTTGAGCGGCGAAGGTGGCAGCCGTTTCCAAATCAGAAAAGTCCAGGAACGACTCGTCAACTATAAATGCGTCGAGATCTTCCAGCGCGCTCGCGAGTGTTTTGATTTCGTCGAGAGTGAGCCAGGCGCCGGTAGGATTGTTTGGATTTGAGATGACGAGCGTGCGCGCGTCAACTTCCCGCACTCTGCTGACGATCTCATCCACTTCAAGCCGGAACTCCTTCTCACGTCGCCGCGTGATCGTGTATAGCGGGACATGCAACTCTTCGGGCAGATCGGTCCAACGGCTGAAGGTCGGCACCGAAGTGACAATTGGACCTTGTGCTGTGCGACAGAGCATCGTGATGATTTCCGTCGAACCATTGCAGGGAACTATCGTTTCCGGTGCGAGTCCGGTCAGCTCGGCGATGTGCTGCTGATGTACTTCCGCGTAGTCGGGATAGTATCTAAGAATGTCGCCCAGATTTTCGTGAATCATTTCCACCAGCGCCGGCGGCGGAAAGTGCAGATTCACTGGAATGCAAAAGTCGAGCAGCTCACCTTTGTAAGCGTCGCAATTTTGGACTGAAAAGAATGATGGGTTGTGCGAGCGAACGTTGAAGAGCTGCGCAAGTTCCTGGTTACTCATGATTAGTCTCCATTGACGTGCTGTTCCGGCTGTTGGGCGGAGCCAGGTCGGGTTTTCTGCCAGCGTTATGGGGAGACGGGGGTAGCTACCGGAGAGCAACGAGGAGAGTTGGTAGCTTATGGGAGGGAACGCGCGAGCTGGCGAAACTTGCAGCTACGTCTACTTAATGCCTGGTCATGGAATTGCCCACTACTGGGCAAACAAATACGGAACCGGGTTGCTACTGCTTCCGGTTCCGTATTTGTCGACCGACAGAAGAGAAACTTGCAGGGTTGCTGGATTCTGCGACGCTATGATTGATCGTCAGGGTTTCTACGTTTTCGACGGGCCTTCATGACTACACCTGTCAGGCCTGATCCTAATAGCAGCAACGTTGCCGGTTCAGGTACTTCGTTCGGTTGAAAACTGTAAAGGACACCTACCTGGTTATAGTGTCTTTGCCCATCCACGATGGCGCTTTGCAATTGCAGCGTGACGATGCCCTGGCCGCTGAGTGTCGTGCTAAAAACAGGTGGACCTGGATCCCCAAGCGAGGGGTCGTTGAGATACATGTTCACATTGCCGCTCATCGTAAAGGCGGCGGTTACAACCAGCGGAAGCGTCGGGTCATCGAGTGGCAAGGTAATCGGGCTGCTGCTCAAGAAGATCGAGCCGGTGTAGAAGACTCTTTGATAATGTACACCGTTGATCGTCGCTCCCCCCGAGTTCTCAAAGTTGAACGGCATAGAAGCGTTGACTATCGAGCCGCCCAGACAAGACGAACAGAAGACGGCGGTGCTGAAACCATTGCCGAGGAAGGATAATCCATCTCCACCCAAAGCAAAGTGAACTTCCGCTGTTCGGCCTCTGCCGAGCCCCCCGCTTGTAATCACGACGTTGTCCGCGCGAGCTGTTTGGGGACCGATGAACAGGGCGATAAAGACAATTGCCGGTAACAACAAGCTGAATCGTTTGAGGGAAAACATGATCAACCTCCTAAAACCGTTGAGTCTTCGCAAGAGCACGGTTTCTCGTAGTAAGAAACTTCATCGGTATTTTTCGACGCTGAATTTTTGTTAGCAGTTTTGGAAAAGCGTAATTGCGTGAGGATTCCAGATTAGAGGGTGTGGAGTCGGCGGTAAGAAGTAATCAAAGACTCCGACAGCTTTGCACAAAACCCAATCAATGGTGCCAGGGAGGGCAAGGGCTAGTGCGGAAGGGCAGAGCCGCTTCCGCACATCAGACTGCAAAGCCGGAGCTTACTGTGGCGGCTCGGGCAGCTTGCCCGGATTCAGAAATTGCAAGCCGCTGTCGCGCAATTGTTTATTCAAATTCGCGACGTCTTCAGCGATGAACTTGTTCAGCTCCGCCAGCAAGTCTTTCAACTGCTTCGACAAATCATCAATTCGTATCAACTCATCTGCCGTGGGCGCCGCCGTATAATTGTCGAGTCCGAAGGCCACGCCATTGATTTGACTCAATAGCGGACGCGGTTCGTCCGGAAGCGCTGGTCCCGCGCCGCCTGAGTTGTCAGGAGCGTTAACCAGTTTCTTTTGAATAGCGGCGAGTCCGTCTGAGACCTTCTGCACCGAATCATTTACCGGCTTTGAAACTTCTGAGTTGTCTTTCAGTGACGCTTGTAGCGACGTAATCTGCGTCTTCAGACTCGTCATCGTCTTACGCGCCGCCTCGGCAGACTTTTGCAACGCGTAAGCTTTCGCTATCGCTTCATTCAACTTACCACGGTCCGCTTCCACAATCTGAATGCGTGGATCTTCCTGAACCGTCACGTTGCCGCTGGTTGTCTTGTCGCCCGCGCTGACTTTCACGACATATACGCCAGGTTGAACTCGCGGTCCGCGTGGGGCGCCGAAGAAACCACCGCCTTCGCCTTCCCGTGGCGGTGAGGGTGGGTTCAGTCGCAGGTCCCAAACCACGCGATTGAGTCCCGCTTCCTTCGGTCCTTTCAAGTCGCGCACGACGGCGCCGCTTTGGTCGGTAATCGTCAGCTTCACCTCGTCTTTCGGTTTGTCCTTTACGTAGTAATTGATAACCGCACCGTAGGGCGGGTTAGGCGCAGCGAACCACTTGTGACCGGTGTTACCCTTGCGCCCGTAAAGCCGAAAATGCGTTGCCGGAGCAACGTCGAAGAGATGAATGTCGGAGGTAAGGATACTTTCCGAGGCCCGCTCGAGGGGACTAAGATCGTCGAGCACCCAAATGGATCGTCCATGCGTGGCCAGCACGAGCGCATTGTCACGCGAATGAACTTGAATATCGTCGATACGAACCAAAGGCAAGTTTCCTTTCAAACGGGTCCACCTGCCGCCGCGATCAAACGAAACGTAAGCGCCAAACTCGGTTCCCAGAAATAGCAGATTCTGGTTGCGCGGATGCTCGCGAATAACGCGCGCCGTAACACCGGCCGGTATGTTCGACTTGATCGCCTTCCACGATTCGCCGAAATCTGTAGTCATGAACATGTAGGTGTTGTAGTCATCGGAGCGATGACCATCAAGTGTGAGGTAGGCCGTACCCTCAGCATATCGCGAAGGAATAACCCGGCTGACGTAGGTGTTTTTGGGAACGCCAGGCACCTTGTCAGTAATGTTTTTCCAGGTCTTGCCGCTGTCGCGCGAGATTTGCAGATTTCCATCATCTGTCCCCGCATACAGCAAACCTTCCTTGATTGGCGACTCGGCCAGCGTCACTACTTGGCCAAAAGTTTCGACGCCATCATGACGAGAGAGTGTTTCCTTACCAGGCAACGCGCCCATGATAGTCAACTTCTCGCGATCCTGATCCTTCGTTAGATCGTCGCTCCAGGTCCAGGTATTACCGCGATCAGGGGATCTGAAGACCCGATTACCACCAAAGTAGATCGTGCGGTTGTTGTGGGGCGAGATCACGATTGGAGAGTTCCAGTCGAACCGATAACGCTTCTCGCCTGGTCGCGCTTCGGGCCTGATGGATTTACGTTCGCCGGTTTTCAACTCCAGACGCGATACGGTGCCATTTTGAGATTCGACATAGATGATGCTTGGGTCGGTCGGATCCACGACCGAATAAAAACCATCACCACCGCCGGTGCGAAACCAATCGTCGTTGGTGATGCCTTCCTGGTTGAGCGTGCCGCTTGGTCCAGACCAACTGCCGTTATCCTGCAAACCGCCGTAAACCCAAAAAGGTTTCTGGTTATCCATCGAAACTTCGTAAAACTGTCCGATCGGAATGGTGTTGATAAAATCCCAGGTGCGTCCGCGATCATAGGAAGCGTGTAGCCCGCCATCAGAACCAGTCAGCACATGATTTGAATCCGCCGGATCGATCCAGAGCGCGTGGAAGTCTCCATGAATGCGCTGCACCAGATTTTGGATCCACGTTTTGCCACCATCGTCTGAATTGAACATGTTCGCCGCGAGTTGCCATAACCGCTGGTCGTTGTTTGGATCGATGCGGATCTGGCTGTAGTACATCGGGCGCGAATCGACGTCGCTCAGCTTGCGCCAGGTTTCGCCGCGATCGTCGGAGCGAAAAGCGCCGCCCTTGGCATTTTCAACCAACGCATAAACGATGTTTGGATCGCGGCGATAAATATCCAGGCCGATATGGCCGGTTATGCCTTCAGGCAATCACTTCGTTAACTTGTTCCAGGTGGCGCCGCCATCG
>Ga0134126_10004753_pt1 | contig 16994 bp, 19 predicted proteins | sample KB31752_FD_96881 | JGI IMG/M metagenome (GOLD analysis project Ga0134126, IMG submission 96881) | Terrestrial soil microbial communities with excess Nitrogen fertilizer from Kellogg Biological Station, Michigan, USA - KB3-175-2 | ecosystem: Environmental > Terrestrial > Soil > Unclassified ...
ATCTGGCCCACACACAATCCCCTATACGATGAGCATCCTGCGTTTGACGCCAATATATACGGTCCACTTCGCGTCCGATTCGGGAATACAACCCAAAACCGTCCCGAAGGTCAACAGATCCTTTGTCTGCACGCGAACGGTGCTGGACGCGGCGATCTCTTCATTCGTCAGCACGGTCAGGATCTTCTTATCGTTCGTGTAAACGGTGCCCGTGAGTCTACGATACGGTATCGTAGGCTCATTGGCCGAGATTTCGATAAGCGCCTTCCCGCGGAGTTCAGACGCGATTGCCATCAACATAATGTTGCGACCGGGATGGAATTCTCTCCTGTTCGTCAGATGCAGGAGCACTTTTCGGCCCAGAGCACAGCGCCGGAGCAGGTTGTAACTCGTCAATTGCCACTGCCGTCTGAAGAACCAGAAAAGCTGGACGATCGGGAGAGCATCGCCCCGGGAAGTTTGGAAGTTTGCAACGAGCAATCCTGCTTCGACGACAAATATCAAAGCTGGACTAGCGTGCTCAGCGCCATTGCAATCGCCGCGTTGGCAGCGCCAGCCCCCAAAGCGCGCGTATTCATTAGGGGAAGTGCGGCTACCCAGCTTTGGGGGGATCCTGCGGGCAGCGATATGAAGGGTCCCTTGGCATTCACGGGTGGCACTAGCCCGCAGAACGTTTGAGTCATGACACGAGCTATCAATCCACGACACCGTTCGTGCACGGGAACAAGGTCGCCGTGTTCGATAACAACGAGGACCTCATGTACAGGAACTCTACTCGGGTTCTGAGCAGCGCGGTAAAAGGTGCGTATGCGACGATAAGTCCTGGGTCGGTATGGCCCAGGCAAAGTAATCAGCCTTCTCCCGTGCTGGTAATCAGGGGTACGCTATCGAATGGCTTACTATCTCGTTCGCGCAAAACCGAAGCCAGAGCGGCTGGCCGAATTGCATACTCAATTGGGAGAAAACGCCTTCATTGACCTGCGCCCATTTGGAAAGGCTCTGACGTACTCGCTTACCGAAGCTCGTACCCAGCCGGACGGAAACGCGATTTGGGAGGAGGAAGATTACTGTTCGCCGCCTTTGGCACAAGAGCGTGCTGCCGTACTCGATGCCTACTTCGACGAGATCACAGTCGAGCCGGTTGATGCAGGCGAAGGCTGGAAGCGGATCAAGAGGCTGCCGAAGCTCAATGCGAGTGTCTGATGATCTCATGATCAGCGTAATCGCCGGGTAAGCTGGTCTGCTGAAATATCGACGCCACTAAGCGGCGACAATGCGAGCGATTCATCGCCGCGGAACCATGTCAGGCAATGCACATCCTCGGTTTGGTTGTAAGCCCATTAGAATAATGTTCGTACAGGCGAGATCGTACGGAAGCTGATCCTTTAAGGCTGTTGCGATCTCACCCGCATCTCTCGATTTCTCTCGCTCCATTTGGCAAGATGAGCGATATGCGGCGTCCGCGGCGTTTCCTGCCCTTGCATCTGCTCTCTCACACCACGAAATTGTGGCCGAGATCAATCGGGTACTCGGTCAAGGAGTGCAAATGATCGACCTGTCCACGGCCCCGTTTCACACTCGCGCCACAATAAAAACAGTTACCGTGCCGCAAATCCATCGGTACCGGCCTGACCGCCGCCAGAGCATTCCTTTCCGCCCGGAACAGGAACTCGCGTGAATCCATCACCTCGCCTACTAGATCTCCGTTCAGCCTTTCCACATCGCGCAACCATCCGATCGGAACGCCTCTTGAATAAGCGGATGAAAACACCGGAAGAGCGACCGGGCAGTAGCTCGATCTTGCCATCGCGATAGTTGCGGTCGTACAGAAAACATGGCTGCATTTGGCCGGAACGAGACAGACCAGCGCCGAGTGCCAGCAGCGGTGCGGCGACAGTCGCAAAAGTACAACCTGCCCAAGCTCAGGTTCTCGTGAGAAGCCTACTAATGTCGTTGTGAATCACAAAGACGACGACCGGTATCAGGAAGATGCATGCAACTTTAAAGATTACGTCTTTCACGTGACGGCTGATGTCACGCTGGAGCAGCATTTCGATGATCAACATCAGCAGCGTCCCTCCATCTAGAATGGGAATGGGCAAGAGATTGAATATCGCTAACTGCAGGCTCACTAAGGCCATGAAAGACAGATACGTACTGGTACCCGCCTGCGCTGCATCCCGCGACAGTTGCGCGAGTCCTATCGGTCCCGATAGCGACCTTGGTGAGATACGCTTTTCAACCATTGCTCCCAAGCATTGAAACACCATCAGCGCGCTTTGCTTGTTCAAAGATAGCGACTGCTCGAGGGCCGGTCCCAATCCCAGCTTCGCTGCGTCAGCGGGCATTTTGAAGCTGATACCAATTCGCCACGGCATTTTCGGGTCATTGCTGGCCACCGGAGTGACGGTTACAGTTTCGTGATGGCCATTGCGCATCAGTTGGAAATTCAGCGGGCGACCGCCGGAGCGGACGACCACTTCTTGGATGGTGGAAGGCGAAGCCACTCGCTTTCCATTCGCGGTCAATACAAAATCTCCGGTTCGCAACCCAGCCCTTAACGCGGGAGAGCCTTGTCCTAGCGCTCCCACCCGTACATTCTGTTCACCGCTCCAACCTGCGATACCAATACCCTGCATATCGTCCATGCGGGGTGTAATCGCGAATAGGATACGCTGACTATGCCGCTCGACGATACCCTCGATCCGATGATTTGCGTTCAGCGCCTCTTGCATCAGGACGAAATCCCAGTTGGGGTCTCGTTTACCGTGAAATTGCACAATGCGGTCTCCGGGCTGAAGCCCTGCTTGCGCCGCCGGTGAATTAACTTTGATGGATGCGATGATCGGATCTGTGGTGTCCACTTGTTCGGACAACCCGCACATGTAAAGACCCGCTACAATCCCGATAGCGAGCATGACATTCATCATCGGTCCAGCTATGATGACCACTGCGCGTTGCCATCTGGCTTTCGATTGCAAGGACCGTGGCTCCGCTGCCCTTTCGCGTCCGGGCTCATCGCCGATGGTGCGAATGTATCCACCAAACGGAATGGCCGACAAGCGAAAATCGGTCTTGCCGCATCTGATCCCGAAGAGCCTCGGTCCAAAGCCAATGCTGAATGTCTCCACCTTGACACCAATCGCAAGAGCTGCCCAAAAGTGGCCCAGCTCATGCACGAGAATTATTATTCCTAGTAGAATCATGGCGCAAAAGGTAGCTTACGATGGGACCTCTGTCGTGGTGTCGAACTGGTCCAAGTTGGTGTGCGGACACTTTCGGTGTTTACGAATAGCCACGGCCTCGGGGTAACGGCGGTTAAATTCAGCTTCGATCGAAACGAGTTCAGCTTCTGTCGCCGGCGCTGGCCGATTCGGAAAAATCGGGCACAATGCATCTCCTGCGGAGAAGAGGGCATGAGTGCCAAAAGTACGCAGCCACGAATTGAAATCCGCATTTTCAACACTCACGCCCGCAGCAATGTCAAGCGCGTTTCGCTGCGCAAAACGATCGGGCAGCGGGCCCGATGTACAGCTCAATGATGAGCATCGGCCAATCTGAAGCTCTGATACCGCCCGTAATGCATGCACATAACACCTTCCGGTATTGCTCGTCTCCTTTCTCGGAATCCTGCGTATACTTCGTTTCTTGCTCGTGGCTGAAATCATATGTTTCATATCTGTTTTTCCTTCGAGTTGGTTTTTAATCGCTAAGTTCGAAAGAAAAGAGCCGCTTCGACACTCCGCCGATATGCGTTTTCGATAGGCGGCGGCCCAAACTCTCTTTCACACACAACTCTAGGCTGGCGATGTCTATTGCAGGCTCACATTCCTGGCGTAAGTTTCTGTGTACATTGAACATATTTTTTTTCGTACTTTTGTGACCCACTTGCAAAATGCTCGGAAAATAGGCGGGCCGGGGTGTTGACAGGAGGAGAATGGCTGTGAGCTACTGCAACTGGCCCGAGGTGGGCGCGAGTTTGCGTGAAGGAGAAACTGGACACGCCGCGGCTGCGGTGCTGTCGGCGCGCTGGTTTCGGGAAGAAGGCGGAGCTAGCCAGTGAGTTTGAGCAGTTGATCGACGGTGAGGGCGAGTACGCCGAACATCAGATGCGCCATAATTCTACTGGCTTGCGCACCCGGATGAAGCGCGCCCCGAACTCGTCTTTCAAGCGGCTGTACACACGCTCGACCATGGTTCGCAACCCAAATCGCTGTTCTTCGGCGGGTGGGCATTTTGCGCCTTTTGTCATAGTGCCGTAAGCTGTCCTGCCGGCGTTTGGGGATGGGGACGGTGGCGCCGTTGGGCGCAATCAACGGAACATGTCCAAGAGATCTGCTATGAGCATCGATCTGGCGGGCATCGTAGGCGGCGTCCATTAAGTCATACAAGTTAAGTCACGCGTTGCGAAGTCAACGTGATCAATGGAACGGCCACTTGCGAATCATGTACGCAGGCTCCGGTCAGCAGGGCCGTAATCGGGATTTTTCCATCGGCCACATCCAGATGTAATTTGTAACCGCGCCAGTATTGCTGATGACCTTTGCTGCTCTTCTTCACGCCCAGGCTGCAGTGGCGCGGCAAGCCGGCCAGCATCTCGGGTACCGCCAGGCGGCGCTGCTCTTCGATGCGGCTGCGCGGCGAGCCGGGTGTGCTGCGCTTGGGTTTGGGACCTCTCTTGTAATGCTTCCGCGCCGGCTTCGGCGGAGGATTTTCTGGAAAGCGTTCCCGCGATTCAATCGCGCTCGAATCACGTGCTATGTGCCCGATGAGGCGATCTTTCTGCGTGGCCTCGATCAGTGCTTCGTACAGCCGCTGGGGCAGTTCGGTTTCAGCGAATTCGGCGAACTCCCGTGAGAATGTCGATTGATTCATGCGGGATCCGCTGCACGCTGTTCCAGCCGCATAGACAGCGCAATTGCCGGTCATTGCGCAGTACCCTTGCCCTCCGAGCATTTAATTTTGCAAGCGGCTTCTGTGATTGATTTCGCGAAGTGGCCGGAAATGATCCTACAAGAGGGCTTGATGGAGCCGATGTTTTTGTGAGCGGCCGGCGTCAGACGTGAGTTTTGCAATTCACCGAGGGCAGAACAGGCATTGTGGCATCTCTCACATCAGCAGCGGGTCTAAACCAGGGTCGATATGCGGGCTCAGTAGACATGAGGAGCTTTGGCGTTGTGAAACTTCGTCCGGGGCGAACCCCTCTTGCGTTTTATGATGTACGGAAACAACATCATCAGCGGAATTCCACACAGAAGCAGCGTCGAGGGCTCAGGAGATGCCGGTGCTACGGGAGCATCCACGGTGACGTACGAGATGGGCCCTGGTTCGTCACTCCCATGATTCCAGCCGTACGTTGCAGCTTGCGACAACCCGGAGCTGGCATCGGCGGAAACGGAAAAGCCCGTCACCGAGGTCCCCGGCGCGATATCGGTTCCATAAGGGGCAGATCCCGTGCTGGACCAGAATACGTAGTTGTAACCGTCGGTTTGTGCGATCCATCCTTGAGGAGTTGCAATCCCATCCAATGCGGCATTGACTGCGACGTAAAAGCCAAACACGTAATCGGGATCACCGAGCGGCTGGTTGTTCGTGACCGTGTAAGACCATGTCGACATGTCCGGACGTGAGGTGGCAACACTCACTGATAGGCTATCGGCTTTCGTCGAGCCTACGAGAAGCAGAGCGAGGGCTAAAAAGTAACCAACTTTCAAGTTTTCTCCTATCTGATTGGACAAGGGGTGTGCTCTAGCGATGCTCTGCCGCATCGCCGCCGGTGCCGGCTAGGCGAAGGCGCCGGTTATTCCTTCGACCGATCAAACCACATCGCCTAATGGCATGTCAAGATTGACTGAGAATCTGAAGATTCCGTCCCAGGGCAACCAGCGCCGCGAAGAACTGGCCGCACTGATATTGTGCCGACTGCCCATCGCGGCTTCGCGGAGCGCTGCCATGGTCATCGATGGGATACGGGCTGCACCATAACGGCAGAGGCAACCAACTTTGAAACCTAGGCTACCATTACTGGCGGCCTACACAGAGATATGAGATTGAGCCCGATACAGCGTTCGCGAAGTTAACCGTGAAAGAGCTTGAGCCGACATAGCTAACCCACCACCTATTGCCCGCACCGATATCGAATTGCGGGGTAACGGAGCACTCGGGATGGGTCGAGAAGAAGCCGCTGAATTGGTAAGAAGCTGTTTGTGCACCAGAGAGTTGCAGCTCGCCCGCTAGGTCGGTGTTGCCCGAACTCCCCGTGATTACCCGTTCAGGCATCTCTACGTTATTCGCGGGGTTGTTTAGGCCATACCAATTGATCTGTAAAAGATTCTCCTCACTGGCATCCCACGGCCCAGGGCTGAATCCGAAACGAAACCTGGAGCCGTCGCGCTGTGCGTAGGCGTACGTACCATTCGGCGCGCCGACCTCATCCCAAATTTTGACACCGTTGGGAGAGTATTGACCAATCTTCTGAAGCCATAATTCGTTTCCGACGATGGGACGCTCACCAAGATAGGGGGCGCCACCTTGGGAGAAGAACTCCCCGTGCGTGTATGCGGACCCGAGGTTCCTTCCTGGCTGTGTTTGGAACCAGTCATTTGTCGTAAGTCCCGCCGCCAGCCCAAACACTCGCGCGTTAGGAAATGAAGATCCATTCAGATTACTACCTTCCTGATCGAAAGACGCCTCGTGGAATTCAAACTGATAGCTATTTGTATCCAGCATCCGTATCAAATACTGATTCGTTGGGTCCGAGGATGTGGGATTGCCAAGCCGAGTGGCGCTGATACCGAGGAGGTTTAGCGATTGTACCGAGGCAAAATCCACGCACGTCAGCGCAGATTCGCAGTGTGTCGTTTTCAATACGCCCACCTGAACGCCGTTGATAAAGATCGCGTGACTATAGCTCGTGGGATCCCCGTAAATGATGGGCTGGTAGCGTCCTCCCTTAGGCAGGGATTGGTTTTCTACGAAGACCTGGTCGGTATTCAGGGTCCCAAAGCCGGGCTTCGTGGGATTGTGAATCCACGAATACGTGCTCGTTGAGGCATTTGTAATCCAAACGGTGTCCATCCGCAGATCCCCGCCGTTATCTCCTGTGTACAAGCCCGGGCCAAAAGAATTGATAATTAGAATATGGCGGAGAAAGCAGCCAATGAACGTGTTCCGAAAGTCTACTAGCGCTTCGTTCTGCAATTCCTGGGTCTGCGAGGGCCCGGCTCCGTCGAAGACAACATTTTCGATAGCCATATACTCGTTGCCGTCAGTAGTCCCGGCCGTATAGGTCCGAATTAACGGCACGTTGGCGTTGGGGGCGAGCCGAATAACGACGCCTGCGCCGGGATCACCGGGATTTGGGTTATTGGCGGAGAAGCCATAGAGATAATCGCCCGCTTGAAGGGTCAGCGTTTTCGAGACCAAATAGCACCCTCCGGGTGGCTTTGGAAGATAGACAGCTTTGTGCTGACTCAGTGCGAATTGCAGCGCCCGCCAATCATCTGTTTTACAGTCTCCCGTTGCTCCAAAGGGCGCTGAAAATAAATCCCCGGGTACGGCAGTGAAGATGTTTTCACCACTGTTTAAGAGGTTTGGACTCGATTTGACAGTTTGAGAAAAGGCGGCGAGGGGCACTATGCCGAGTAGTAGTAGTAGGAGTTTCTTCATTGGTTATCGTAGGAGTAGCCTGCCAGGAATCGAATTCTCAAGCTGGATCTTCTAGCATTTTGAGTGCGCCGGTGGATCATGATGGGCGGATCGTTCCCTGAAGACATCAAGGCGATTGGGAGGATGCGCCTTTTCGTGGGCGGCCGAATAGAACGCATCCGTTTTTCACTGACGAGTTCTTCTGGCTGCGGGTACGGTGTAACCGCCGAATGAGAAGACCGACCCGGCGTTAGTTTATGTGACCCAATCGATACTTGCGGGTCGCGATCCTCCAAAACCGCTTCGGAGCCGTCGAGGCTTTATCAACGGCAGTTGGTCTCGAATCACGTGCGTTCGGGAAGCCTAAGGAACAGATTGCCGAGTCCACTCTCAGCGACTCAGCGAGGTGTGATTGGAAAGTTTCCAATTGGCGAACACAGGCGGACGGTTGTGACGTATTTCGTTGATAAGTGCACATACGCGGGAGCGCCGTATAATCAATTTTTCGAGCATCGCTTCCAGCTCATGCTCATCTCCCTGTAGCCAATCCGGCGGGATTTCTTTCAGTGCGCGCTCGATCACTTCCACCGGAAAGTGCTCCACAATGTCCAGCCAAGGCTGGAAAGAATCCAGCGAGCGTATTTCGTCGTAAACCGACGTCCGAAAATAGGTGCCATGAAGCGGTGAATCGCAAAAGGTCCAGTGCGGCCCATTGAATGCGAACCCATGGTCGATCATCTGAGCGAACAATCCAGCTTTGGGTGCTCGGTCTGTTCGTGTTCGAAAGAAAACGGCCTGCCGCGAATCCGCGTTGCCCACCCATTTGTCGAAAACGAGAGTTCCCAAAAAGTCCCTCCGGTTCTGCAATTTGGTCAAGATGCCATCGGGCACAAAATCGAATATCGCCGCCCGGTCCGGATTGACATAGAGCCGTGAGCCGAAATGAATACCTGGTGGAATCGCCTTACGTTTTGAGCCTGTTGAGATATATAGCTCCGGGTTATCCCGGATGAACTCGGGGGTTAATTCGATCAGCGCAGTATCCGGAACGAATATCTGCAGGTAACGCAGAATCGCACACGAGAGCCATTCGTTCGTCAGAATGCGTCGGTGCTGGGGATTGTTGCTGGATTTTAAAACGTAATTCTCGCCGCTTTCGGCTTCTACAAGATGAGCCTGGGCTCCTCCCCGCATTTTGCGGATCAGTCTCGAGGCACGCCTAGGGTTTTGCCGATCCGACGGGCCACTCGGAATGCCTGATCCGGCAGCAACGACCGTTGAACTCATGGATGATTATGATTGGCGCTTCGCCGGGCTACTCTACGGACGAAAACCGCTCAAGCGCATGCCCGGTGCTTTTTGAAAGCACTAGTTTCAATCAACGCTTTTTCGCCATTCGTTTGACGATGTTCATGTTGTTCGAACGTCACAGGCATTCCCTCCGCAATCTGCTAAACATATCGCGCTTTTAGGCAAATACATAGATAAGGGAATCGCTGTATTACTCTCCCCATCTACCAACCTCGATATTCCACGAAACTTTTCATAGCTCGCGGAATGCGGAACAACCCGCCTGGTGAATTCCAGCACGGATAATCACCACTGCTGTGGGCGGAAATTGGACTTGTCCCTTAAATCGAGACAACCAGTTGGAGAGTCAAAAATCATCAAATGGAGAATTTGACTCATGGGATTGTCTCAACGGAAGTTCACAAGGGAAATGAAAGTAGCTGCGATTCAGAAGCTGGAGATGGGTCCTCGGCCGCTGAGGTGACCCGGGCTTTCCAACTCAACCCGAATCTGCTACACCGCTGGCGAAAGGAATTTCGCCACGGACCGGCAATGCGTTTCCTGGGATGGGGAAGCGGCACTGGGATGAGACCAAAGTGGCTCATTTGGAGCGTAAGGTCGGATGACAGGCGGTGGAGATCGATTTTTGAAGGGGTGCTTGCGGAAACTCGAAGAGCAGCGGATGCTGCAGGTACTGACTGGAAGACCGCGATCTACCGGCACATGCAAAGCCAGACGAAGAGGGCCATGAAACGGCAGTGTTGCGAACGTGCGATCTGGGACATGTGAGCCGGGCGGTTTCTTCCGTTGCGATTCGAAGGCCGAAACGCCGGAAGACGATCTGGATCTCCAAGGCGATATCCAGAAGATCGCCATGGAATACCCATATTACGGATGCCCGCGGATCACCGCCGGACTGAAGCGCCGGGGTGGGAAGTGAACCATAAACGGGTATCCGCCCCTGCGCGCGGATAATCTGCTTTGCCTGCGGCGGCGGAAGTTCGTGGTGACCACGGACTCCAAGTGTATTGGAACCGGCCTTCTCTGGGGGGTGCTTGGCTGCATGGCGGGCCTAAATCACGGCGGTTCTCTCTCCCAAAGAAGCGATGACCATCGGGCAGATTCCGAAGCGGCACCGTGATGGCGTGCGGGAAGCGGATTCGATCAATCCAAGCGCAGTTCCGGTTCGTACGTCTGCTTAAAGATATCCGGCTTGCACGGGTATTTCTCGCCGTTCACGCCTGTAATGATCCAGTCCCCAGGCGAGACGCGAAGCGGACCCTCGATGGTCATGACCCAGTACTCGCCGTCCTCGAAATACATGCCATCTGGCAACGGTTTGCTGTCGGAAAAGAACTGCTCTGCCGCCACAACAATAGCCTTCTTTCTAAATGTCATTCGCTGTTCTGCGCCCTGTGCGATTCGATTAAGCGTAACCGGCGCACCGGTTTCCCTGGAATAGAGTGCGATTCGCATGTGGTATATCGCTGCTCCCAATCCTCTCAGCCAATCTTGACGAGGGGTATGCGGTAAAGCTTGCCAATTCGAATTCACTGCGATCATCACCTCGTTCGAATCACTTTACAACGGAGGTTGTCGCGCTGACTCGAAAGTACCTGACTCCGGTAGCCAGGCCCTCCTGCGTCTGCATCTACCAATTGGAGATTTCGGATCGGGCCGCGAAGACCATTGATGCCGCACGAGACGCCCTTAACGGTTTACGTGATTCACTGACCAGGTAAAATTACCTCCGCGCGCAGGCGTACGAACCGCGCAATCCCCCAGTTGTTAACTGAACGGAAAGCGCCTAAACTACACCTAACTACCAAGCTATCTGGAGGAGCATGCCATGATGGTTGGCCAACGGTTCCGCCTCACACGCTCCACAATGGCCATACGCCACACAGCGACGGGGAGCCTGGCTGCACGACGATTCCCGAAAATGCGGTGGTACTTGTAGAAGGTTTTCGCGATACCGACCGGCTTGTGCGCGTACGGTGGGACAACGAAGAAGTGCTCATCTTTCCCCGCGGACCTTCGAGAACAGAGTTCGCCAGTTGCCGCCGATTGAGACTAAAGTTTGACCCCTTCTCTGCGTCCCTCGGGCACACGGGAGCCAGAGAATTAAGGGACAGGGTTGTTTGAGTCAACACAAGGACAGGTGCTTATCGCTTCAAGGGGGAAAGATCAATGCGCAATAAACAAGGGTTATGAATGCCGGAAGGAGCGGACACCGAGGGTGGTCGAGCAACACGAAACGCAATGAGGAAAGAACGACCGGCCGGTAAACACGCCTGGGTCGGCGTTACTTCACGATTTCAAGCTTCGGTTTCGCCCGGTCGGCTTCGGCTTTCGAAAAGTCGAACCGATGAGTTTCGATTACATGCGCGAGGTCGCGCAATGCTTCCGCTGGCGTTTTGCCGAAACCGGCCAGTCCAGTTTGCAACTCGGGTCCGATCAGAGCGCAGAGGCGATTTCCGTTTGGGAAAAGCTTGATGTTCACCATGTAGGGCTATCTCAGCCAAATCCGACCGGGAAAACCCCGGTGCATCGCGGCACTTCTTCAGTAACCTATACCCGAAATGGGGCAGCCTTGCATCTGCAAAGGACGCGTATTTGGCTGCCCTTAAAGCCTGTTCAACCTTAGCAGTCAAAATGAACAGCCCTTCTCGTAGGGATCTTCGGTGATCATTTAAGAACTTACTCTTAAACAGCCAATATAGCAAGTTTCGTTGTTTTTTAGGGAGAAAGCCTGCTACAGAGGCCGAGCGTGTCCCCACCGAACGCCAACTCGTGCTCGACAGATGAGTGACAAAACGTTAGTGTCATGAAGCCGGGATTGTGCCGGGTAGGACTTTTCACTGGTGAGGCCGGAGCCAGCCGCTGTTTGCAAGCTGGCTGATGCAATTGTCGGCCCCGTTTTACCTTATTGACGGGAAACCGTAAGGCCCACGGCGTACCACGGGTGCTGTCGTGCCGCGCAGCCCGGAGGAAGGAATGGAGGAAACGCTCACCATGCAGCGGCTCCGTATTCCGGCGAAGCTGCGCGCCAACTTGGCCCTCTACCAACATGATCGAATCCGCCTTCTCGATCGTGGAGACGGTTTGCCGCAAGGTGAAGCGCTGGTATGGTGGCGCTCAGTATTTGCGCTGGATCGCCAGTGCTCTGCTATGGGCTGAGTCCCGGTGGAACCGCGTCCAAGGCTATCGAGAGTTGCCTATCCTGGTTAAAGGGTTAAAGAACTCGAACTCGCTGTCGTCAGAAGCATTCCGGTGCGCCACGCCAGTGCCGGCTGATTTCGTTTTAGAGTCCCCGGTTTCAACTAGAAACCGGACATCCTCAAAGCGGTCACAACAATCCAACAAAAACTTTTCTCTATTTTTTCATATGGTTACGTGTCTTTTTTTCGCTTGCCGGACAGCAACGTTTGCGAGCCTCGTGTGCGGGAGGAACTTCGTGGATCGCGGAACCTCCTGCCCTTTTGCATCAAAGGATGACTGGGACGTGGTCGGCATAGCAGACCCAAAGCTTTAAGGAGAAAAACAATGCACATCCATTTCGATGTAGACTTCGGAGCAGTCAGCTCCGCAGAATTCGCCCTGCTGCAAACTACTCTTGACGTCTTACGCACGGATCGCGAAGAGCGAGACTTTTTGAGCGACTTGCTGGATAAATACGCAACTTGGGCCTTCGCCAAACGGCAGCGGTCGCCTTCGTCTCGTACGACAATCAATTCGAAAAAGGGAGAGTTTCTCCCATCTCACGGTCCCACAGACAGACCCAACGCTCGAAGAAAAACGCCATCGATCACTTGCGAGGAATGCCGTCGGCTTGTGGTCGCCCTCGCGGTGCTGCGCAGCGATGATGAGGAAAGTGGGTTTCTCAGCTGGTGGATCCACGAATACGGAGCGCTGGCCGTTTCTGTTCCCAGACCAGATCCGGTGACTGAAGAAGAAATCGAAGAAAACGCCTTGTTTCTTCAAAGTTTGGGCATCCCTTTATTGTGATTGCGTGTAAGCCTGGCTTGCCAGGTTGCCTCGTTACTTCGGGGTACCGCTTCTTATAATGGTCCCTTCCTGACGGGCAGTAAGCATCAACGCATCGGATCAATGGGAGCGCCTTGATCCTATACCCGTTAGGCCACCTCGGGAAAATGGCCGGCACTTTTTACCTCGCCTGGTAAATATTACGAGAGCTTCCCCTCGTCCAACAGACATTATTCCTGTAGGCTCTACAGTATGCGGATAGATGCCGATCTATCCGCATAGCCATCTATTAGCACCTTCTACCAATCGCACTTAATACTACGCCCCTCAGAAGATACAACTAGGGCCGGCTAGTTAGAAGTACTTGTGCCCCTGGCTCTGCTAAGCAGATCGCCCTTCGGGAGCCAACTTAATTAACGCGAAAAACGCACTGCGCACGGCCTGTCGCAGCCGTTAGTAACACCATACGTGGTCTATCTGCAAGATAGCGCACGGGGCGGTCACGAGGATGCGGCCAAACATTCTACACAAGGAGAACATAGTCATGCTTCCACCCATCATTTTTCATCATATCTTACTGCTTTTATCTATTTCCAAATGGCCCTTCTGATCTCGAGTCCATAAGCTATTACCACGCGGCAGCAACTGTCAGTACATGTTATCAATGATGACTTACTACATGGAATGACGAGGAGCTCTCTAAGCGCTACCACCAATAATTCTGCACCATATACTCACAATGCTTGGTGCTGTTCTATCCGTTTTATAAAAGCGGTAGTCCCATGTGACGACCCAGACGCGTAAAACACTGTGGGCGATACGAAGCCGCACATACTCGACTTAAAAGGCACGACTGGAGTAGAGATTTGTGGGCTGGCGAAAGCGAAACTCCTCTGTTGAAGAACAACCGAATAACCCGCCCGGTGAATTACCAGCATGGGCACTCAGCGAATCGAAGAAGTTTGGCTCCGTGCTGAAGATTTTTTGTACCAAGATACGAAGCGACCTCGCAATTAGCATTTGTCATAAGCGGGTGCTGTGCGGCCGAATAGTTGGCGAGCGACACCCGCGATGGCTATCGCTCATTTGTGTTTCAGTGGTTGTAGTTCTGGTAGGAGTTTTGTTAGAAAGCCGCATCGTACGGTGAAAGTGCCCTCGTCGGTCCGGGACAGTCCGGCCAAGCAACGTTTTGCTCGCCGATGGCCCTTATTGTCAGATCATTGCGAAAACGTTACGTCAATACGATGAAAGCAGAAATGGCTCTTGGGGGTCGTGGGAGTGAGCCACATGCCGGTCCGAAGCCCGATCGCCAAAGTGATGCACGAAGTCGAACGCGGCGATGTGATGTGACGGTACACCAGGTAAAACCGTTCGGGCAGCTGGGTGTAATCCCAGAAACCACAGAATCGTCCGATGGCGAATAAGTCCATAGATAGATAGATAGATAGATAGATAGATAGATAGATAGATAGATAGATATTATAGTTGAAAGTAGCTCGTGCTCAAAGTGGTGGAGCGATCTTATTAACTTTATTGATAAGCCCACTTCCTTGGAGGCACTCCTTACACGAGAGGAACGCCTGAGATGATCACGGCCAGGGGAGAATGGGTGTTGTTAAGCGCGCATCTGCCAGGCCGCGCACCTGAACCCATCGGTATCCTTCTGTGCGATATCGAATGTGACAAACTTTATCTAAAACTTCGGCCAGGATGGTGGTGTGGGCTCGCCGAAGGGGAGGAGGCCGAAATCTACGATGGGCTTGGGGCAGAGTTAGAGCGACAAGCGTGCGAGATGGGGATAGCGCAAACGTTAGAATTCCTGAGTTCCGCTTCGCACACGTTGCGAATCGGAGGGAGGCAAAGCATCCGGCTCATGGACTTCGAGGTCGCATTGCAGACGCTTTATGACCGATGGATTCGCGGTCACAGATTAAGCTTCCCATGGCTGCTCGCGATCGTTAAGCGAAGGTTCGGTTCCATCAGAGCAACAAAGAAGGTCCGGACAGTTGCGTTCGGAAAGCGCCCAAATGTACGAGCGCTCACCGGTATTTGCGCCGCGGGTATTTCCGCAGCCATTCTGGTCAGTGATGTCTGTCGCCTGCCGTCGCGTCCGGTAACTCCCGCAACGATCATGATCAATCATGCGCCATACAGTTGGCTTCCGGTCCTGTCAATCTATAGATTGGATGTGGAAGACATCCAAATGAAAACGGTCTCACCGCAGCACTACAGAAAGAGGCTCGTTGCCCGGAGGCGGAAGCGGCTGCAGCTTGATCACTTGACGGCTCAAGTGCGCGTACCTGTGCAAATGCTTCCCCATTCGCCGCCTCAGTATGCCGTTGACCCTACCCCGCCGGTACTCACCGCTCTCACAATCATCTCCCCGACCCTGCCCCAACTGCCCCCATTTCACAACAAGCATAATCGATTCGTACGAACCGTCCTGGCAATCATTTCTCCTTTGAAGGTACAGGGCTCGACGAGCGAGCGGCCGGGCCCCAAAGTGATCTGAAGGTCCGATACATCTTACTCCGACGACGTCCCTGTAATGACCTGTTGAAATCAGCCACGGAATAGGCCGCCGCCGAATCGAGGCAATCGCGGTCAATCCGGCACCACGCTGATTCACGGCACGTCTCGCCCGGTAAGTTCCGTCGCGTTGTGGCGGTTTCATTAAGGTATGAGAATGCAGCGATTAACTAACACTCTGGCTCAGAGACATGAACAAGCTATTTATTTCCTGGCACTCCGGCCATTATCGGCATTTCACAATTGCCCCGCGCTTTGACCCGAACATCGTCAATACGCCCGGCTCGATTGCCTCGGAATGCCGCTGGGCGTCCGAGCTTTGAGCATGCATCGTCGAGTGCTTTTACAGGTACCCGTGGTTGTTGTCCGGCTCACCCCAACATGGAGCAACACGTACGTGTAGGTTCCCAAGGAAACGAGTGAGAAACAGTATCTGGCATCCTGCACTTTTCATGGGAGACCCGTTCGTGCCGAGCAAGGCAAAATCGATATTTACAATCTTTCTTCTCACCATTGCTCATGGAATGGGTCATTCCCAACAGGCATTGACGTCCATTGTGGATACGGTCTCGATCAATGGAAAGCCCTTCGCAGGCTCAGTAACGGTCACGTGGAATTTTCCAGGAGCCACCAACCTGCTGCAAGCGACGGCCCCAATCGCGAATGGCAATTTCACGATGGTTTTGGTTCCTTCCTCGACAGGCGCCCCTGGCTCTAGCTATCAGGCTGAATACAGAAGTATCGACGGTACAAGTTGGAAGGAAACGTGGATAGTACCTCCGAGCACCGTGCCTCTGACAATATCTCAAGTGCGAACAGCAACCACCCTGGCCGGAGCGACGAACGGAAGCGTATCCATCCTAGCTGCACCGCAAGTTGCGCTAAGCAAACCTCTGGATTGGGGTAAGCAGGCCCTTGGTCAGAGATTACAGCAAACAATTACGTTAAGGAACACCGGAACCGCATTTCTGTCACTCGCTACTATTACAACAACGGGGCCCAACGCGTCCGATTTTAGCATCGCGCAAAATTGCGGCACCGTGGTGCCATCAGGCGGCAGCTGTAGCATTACGGTTACGTTCACGCCATCTATTTTGGGGCCGGAGACGGCTGCCGTTTCCATTGTGGACTCCGCCCCTGGCTCGCCTCATACTGCTCCTTTGACGGGCACGGGTCAGAACCTTATCACCAGCGGCGGATTGACCGTAAGCTTTTCGGCAACAGTTGCGCAGGATAACGGAACCGTTACACTCAGCAGTAACCGTCCGGTGAACTTTTCGTTGGTTTCCGGAAGTTCTGGCACCCTTACGGTAACGGACAGCACGCATGCAAAATATACGGCTCCGGCATCCATTCCGAACCAGAACGTGATGGCCGGATGTCCGGTGCTTCCGAACGATTCGGTTTTCAATACGAGAATCGACAACCTGCCCGTCAACGCAAACAATGCAAACTGGACGAGCACGGCGAACACTGGAACAAACGGGCTCGGATTCGATACCGGATGGGGAACCAGCGTGGTAGACAATACTGTTCCGCTG